>Ga0156180_1120_pt1 | contig 25497 bp, 21 predicted proteins | sample RifCSPlowO2_12_FD_107833 | JGI IMG/M metagenome (GOLD analysis project Ga0156180, IMG submission 107833) | Burkholderiales bacterium RIFCSPLOWO2_12_FULL_61_40
AAGGCCGCCTACAACTATTTCTTCGAAGAACGCTTTGAGGCCGGGCTGGTGCTGGAGGGCTGGGAGGTCAAATCCTTGCGCGAAGGCAAAGTGCAACTCACCGACGGCTATGTGGTGGTGCGCAACGGTGAATTGTTCATCATCGGCCTGCAAATCACGCCCCTGGGAACGGCGTCCACCCACATCAGCCCCGACAAGGTGCGCACCAAGAAACTCTTGCTGCACAAGGAAGAAATCAAACGTCTGATTGGCAAGATTGATCAAAAAGGCTACACCCTGGTGCCGCTCAACCTGCACTGGAAGGCGGGAAAAATCAAATGCGACATTGCTCTGGCCAAGGGCAAGGCCGAACATGACAAGCGCAACACCATCAAGGACCGCGAAGGCAAACGGGAAGTGGCGCGGGCCATGAAAAGCTACAGCCGCTAAATATTTTTCCGTTCGGGGAATAAACGAAACGCTGCCGGTGCTGATACCAGACCGACGACGAAATCCACGCCCCAGTGGATGGCCGATCGCAGAGGCCATCTACCGGCAACTCTGAAGCACTGCTTCAGCCCAAATCCCGCAGGGGATGCGCCCAGGTCGGCCAGGGGGACTCGAAGAAAGGAGCCACCTGTTCGGGCGTAACGTCTTCAATCCGTGCCGGGTTCCACTGGGGGCTGTGGTCCTTGTCCACCGCAAGGGCACGAATCCCTTCCACGGTTTCCGAGCTGGCCCCGCTGCGCCCCAGGTGGTGGGTATTGAAACAGTGGCGAACGATGTCACGCTCCATACGCAAGTCTTCGGCCAGTGTCATGCCACGCGCACGGCGCACCTGCTCCAGCACCACATGCAGCATCAAGGGCGAACGTTTGCGCAAGGTGGCGGCAGTGTGTTGTGCCCACACACTGTCGTCCGCCTCCAGGGCCCGCACGATCTCGGGCACCGATTTCAGCGAAAAATATTGGTCAATATGGGCTATAGCCCCCGTAGATTGTGCGTGAGCAGCTATTGAATAGATAGCAAGCCATTGACCGAGTGCCTCTGGCAGATCCAGATTGGTGTGGGCCAATGCGTCCCAAGCCTCTTCAAGACGGGCTTCGTCCAGGCAGGCGTCGGCCAGTCCCATCTCTATCGCAGTGGCGGCGTCCATTACCTCGCCGGTGAGCGCCTGCCATTCCCCGGTGTGACCCGGACAACGGCTCAAAAAGTAGCCCCCACCCACGTCAGGAAACAGGCCGATATGGGTCTCGGGCATGGCCATCTTGGTGCGCCCCGTCACCAAACGGTGGGATGCACCCTGACTGATACCCATGCCCCCGCCCATGACCACACCGTCCATGAAAGCGATGTAGGGCTTGGTGTAGTGGTGAATCAGGTGGTTGAGCGCGTATTCCTCGGTGAAAAAATCCTCCAACTGGGGATTTCCAGCCAAGGCCGCCTGGTGGAAGAAACGGATGTCACCACCGGCACAGAAACTGCCAAACGGCCCCGCCTTGCCCATGCCCCGTATCGCTACCGCTTTGACCGCAGCATCCTGCTGCCATTGCAGCAGCACGGCCGTGAGGCTGCGCACCATCTCCAGATTCAGGGAATTCAGGGCCTTGGCGCGGTTCAGCGTAATGCACCCCAGCTGCCCGCGCACTTCTGCCAATACCAAATCACTCATAACCGTTGTCTCCACCCAATCACTTCATTCACCACCAAGGCGCCTATGACCAAGGTACCGCCGCTTAAAACCGCCCTGGACGGCTCTTCGCCAGCTCCGACCCACGCCAGCAAGATGCCAAAAATAACCTCCAGCAGTTGCAGCAGCGATATTTCTGGCGCCTTCAAAACACGGGCGCACCACACGGACAGCACACAGGGCAAGGCCAATTGTCCTACGCCCAGCAGGCCCAGCAATGTCACATCGTGGACACTGGCCTGAAAAGGATAGGCCAATGGAAAGGTCAGCACCGTAGAGATCACCGCCCCCACCAGCACAGCGGGAACCAAATCGACGTTGTGGCCTTGGGCGTGGGAGTGCTGGGTGACGGTCCAGTTGGTGGCACCGGCAATAGGCACACACAGTGCCACCAGCGTTCCCAGCACCGAGCCCTGCGATACCTGGTCCGCGTACATGTACACAATGCCCATCCCCGCAGCGGCTATGGCCACCCAGGTCCGCGCAGGCACCCGGTGGCCAATAAACAGCCAGGCAATCAGTGCCGTCAACAGCGGCCCCATCGCCATGGTGACCAGCACATTGCCCACACTGGTGAGGGTCAGTGCCACCATGAAGGCGGTGAACATCACACTCCAGCACAGGCCCGACACCCAAAACAGGCCGCTGGCACGGCGTATCTTGGCGAACACCGCGCGCCCCTGAAACAGCGGCAAGATCAACAACAGGGCAATGGCGGTGAACAAGGCCCGCCAAAACGTGACCTCAAAACTTCGGGCAAATTCCAGATGGCGCGTGACCACACCGGCGGTGGACCACATCAGGGCCACCGCCACCATCAGAAACACCGCCCGGTTGTGGGTCAAAGACAAGAACAGCCCTTGGTCAGTTGGGGACAGAGCTTGTTCGCTGCGCGTAACTGCGGTCTGTCCCGCAAAGTTTCAGGTTTAACGGCCAGCGCGCTTGCGCTCGCTTTCCGTCAAATGGCGCTTGCGCAGACGCACCGACTTGGGCGTGATCTCGACCAGTTCGTCGTCCTCGATGAACTCCACACCGTATTCCAGTGTGCATTCGATCGGGGGCGTGATCTTGATTGCGTCTTCCTTGCCACTGACGCGGAAGTTGGTCAGCTGCTTGGTACGGGTGGCATTGACCACCAGATCGTTGTCACGGCTGTGAATGCCCACAATCATGCCTTCGTACACCGGATCATTGGGCTTGACGAACATGCGGCCACGGTCATCGAGCTTGCCCAGCGCATAGGTGAAAATTTCACCCGCGTCCATGGAAATCAGCACGCCGTTTTTGCGGCCACCGATGTCGCCTTTGTGCGGTTCATAGCAGTCAAAAATATTGGCGATCAGGCCGGAACCACGGGTCAAATTCAGAAACTCGTTGGAGAAACCAATCAAACCACGCGCAGGAATACGGTACTCAAGACGCACACGGCCGCGGCCGTCCGGCTCCATGTTCACCAGCTCGCCCTTGCGCTCGCCCAGGGCTTGCATCACGCCGCCCTGGTGCTGTTCTTCGATGTCGGCCGTGACCAACTCGATCGGCTCGCACTTCTCGCCGTTGATTTCCTTGAACATCACGCGTGGCTTGGACACAGCCATTTCGTAACCTTCGCGGCGCATGTTTTCCAGCAAAATAGTCAGGTGCAATTCGCCACGGCCCAGAACTTCGAAGATACCTTCTTCGTCGGTTTCATTGACGCGCAGGGCCACGTTGTGTTGCAGTTCTTTTTGCAGGCGGTCCCAGATCTGACGGCTGGTGACGTACTTGCCTTCGCGACCCGCCAGCGGACTGGTGTTGACGCAAAAGTTCATGGTCAGGGTCGGCTCATCGACCTTGAGCATGGGCAGCGGTGTGGGATTGACCACGTCGGTGACGGTCACGCCGATACCGATATCCGCAATGCCGTTGATCAACACGATTTCACCGGGACCGGCTTCGGTCGCTTGCACACGGTCCAGACCCTGGAAGGTCAACACCTGGTTGATGCGGCCTTTGACGGATTTGCCGTCCGGACCTTCCATCACCACCACGTCCATATTGGGTTTGATGGTGCCCTGGCTGATACGGCCGACGCCGATGCGGCCCACAAAGGTGGAGAAGTCCAGTGCGGAAATTTGCAATTGCAGGGGTGCGGCAGGGTCGCCTTTCTGGGATGGCACATGCTTGAGCACAGTGTTGAACAGGGCCGACATGTCGGGGCCCCACTGCTCACCCGGCGCACCTTCTTCCAGCGAAGACCAGCCGTTGATACCCGAGGCGTAGACGACGGGAAAGTCCAGCTGCTCGTCCGTTGCACCCAGCTTGTCGAACAGGTCGAACGCGGCGTTGACAACTTTGTCAGGATTGGCGCCCGGCTTGTCCACCTTGTTCACCACCACGATGGGCTTGAGCCCCAGAGCCAAAGCTTTCTTGGTCACAAAGCGCGTCTGGGGCATGGGGCCTTCCTGGGCATCGATCAGCAGCACCACACCGTCCACCATCGAGAGTGCGCGCTCCACTTCACCGCCAAAGTCCGCGTGTCCGGGGGTGTCCACGATATTGATGTGGGTGCCTTCCCAGCTGACCGCGCAGTTCTTGGCCAGAATCGTGATGCCACGTTCTTTTTCGATGGCATTGTTGTCCATCACGGTGTCGACCACTTTTTCGTGCTCGGCAAAGGTACCGGACTGGCGCAGCAATTGGTCGACCATCGTGGTCTTGCCATGATCGACGTGGGCGATGATGGCGATGTTGCGGATTTGTTTAATGCTCATGGTTCACTTTCTCTTAAATCTGCTCAGATTTCTTAAGTATTTGCTCTATCTCCAGCGGGCTTAATAGCCGCCCTGGTATCAATTCACCCGCTTTCACCTGGGCCGACCCCAGCAAGGCGTGTGGGTTTTCACCATACACGGCGACTCGCGCCTCGTCAGGCCATGCCCCCCGGCGGCGAACACCACTCAGGAAACGCCCTGCACTTTCATTTCCCAGCGTCACTACCGCGTGGTCTCGCAGAAGCGACTCCACCGGCATCAGGCAAGCCACCCGTTGTTCCTCGGTCATGGCTTCCAGCGCCTCCAGCGTGACGCATTGAGAAACCGAAAAGCCTCCGGTTTCAATCCGCCGCAATGCGGTCAGATGCGCACCACACCCCAGCGCCTCGCCCACATCCTCCCCAAGGGTTCGAATGTAGGTTCCCTTGCTGCATTTCACTACCATTTTGATAGCTGCTTGCGCACTGTCCACGGGGGCCAGGGTCGCTTTTAATGCATGAATCGTGACCTCGCGGGCCGCCCGTTCCACCTCAATCCCGGCACGGGCATATTCGTACAGTGCCCGTCCATCCTTCTTCAGCGCGCTGTGCATGGGGGGCACCTGATGGATGACTCCCGTAAAACGCGGCAAGACACCTTGCAAGTCAACATCAGTGACATGAACGGGGCGCTCTTCGAGCACCTCACCTTCGGCATCCGCCGTGCTGGTCTTGACACCCAAACACGCCACCGCTTCATACGTTTTGTCGGCATCCAGCTGCAATTGGCTGAACTTCGTGGCCGCCCCAAAACACAGCGGCAACACGCCGGTTGCCAGGGGGTCCAGGGTACCGGTATGCCCCGCTTTTTCAGCACGCAACAGCCATTTTACTTTTTGCAATGCATCGTTGCTGGACCAACCTAAAGGCTTGTCCAGCAACAGCACCCCATGCACGGGGCGCCTTGCAACCCGTGCACGTGGCGCGTTCATGGGATCAGTCTTCCTTGGCCCGAGAAGAAACCGCACGCGCAATCAGGGCGTTCATGTCTGCCGCCTTCTCTGTGGTGCGATCAAACACAAAATGCAAGGTAGGCACCGTGTGGATATGCAGCCGTTTGAACAAACCGGAACGCAAAAAGCCCGCCGCCTGGTTCAAACCTTCGGTGCATGCCACGGGATCACCCACCAGCAAGCTGAAGAACACCTTGGCATGGGCATAGTCAGGGGTGACCTCCACCGCCTGAATCGTCACCATCCCCACACGCGGGTCTTTCAACTCGCGCGCAATCAGCTCGGTCAGATCCCGCTGGATCTGATCGGCCACCTTGAAGCTGCGGTTGGGGGTACTGGACTTTTTACGCACGGTTTAAACCACGTCCATTACAGGGTACGCGCGACTTCGCGAATCTCGAAGAATTCCAGCACGTCACCCTCTTGGATGTCGTTGTAGTTCTTGATATTCAAGCCGCACTCAAAGTTCTCGCGCACTTCCTTGGCATCGTCCTTGAAGCGCTTGAGCGAATCCAGTTCACCGGAGTAGATGACCATGTTGTTGCGCAGCAGGCGCAGGCGCGCGGTGCGGCGAACAATACCTGCCGTAACCATACAGCCGGCGATCGAGCCAATCTTGCTGACCTTGAACACCTGGCGAATCTCGGCGGTACCGATGACTTCTTCCTTCTTGTCCGGAGTCAACATACCCGACATGGCCAGCTTCAAATCATCAACTGCGTCATAAATAATGTCGTAGTAGCGAATGTCTACGCCGTTGTTTTCGGCCAGCTTGCGCGCACCAGCGTCGGCACGGGTGTTGAAACCAATGATGACCGCCTTGGAGGCAATTGCCAGATTCACATCCGACTCGCTGATCGCACCGACAGCGGCGTACACCAGTTGTACCTTGACCTCGTCCGTGGACAATTTGAGCAAGGATTGCGCCAATGCTTCCTGCGAACCCTGCACATCGGCCTTGACGATGATGGGCACCATCTTGACTTCGCCCGCAGAAATGTCCGAGAACATATTCTCCAGCTTGGCTGCCTGCTGTTTGGCCAGTTTGGTATTGCGGAATTTTCCGGCACGGTAGGTAGCAATCTCACGAGCCCGGCGTTCGTCCGACAACACCATGAACTCGTCGCCAGCTTGGGGGACTTCGGTCAAACCCTGGATTTCCACCGGGATAGACGGGCCCGCCGTTTTGATCGTTTTGCCGTTTTCGTCCAACATGGCACGCACACGGCCATAGGTGGAACCTGCCAATACGATATCGCCGGTTTTCAGCGTACCGGATTGCACCAGGATCGTCGAAACCGGGCCACGGCCCTTGTCCAAACGTGCCTCGATTACCAAACCCTTGGCCATGGCGTCTACAGGTGCCCGCAGCTCCAGCACTTCTGCCTGCAACAGCACCTGTTCCAGCAAATCATCAATGCCCTGGCCGGTCTTCGCAGATACGGGGACAAACGGCGACTCACCGCCGAATTCTTCAGGCACAACCTCTTCCACCACCAACTCGTTCTTGACGCGCTCAGGATTGGCATCCGGCTTGTCAATCTTGTTGATAGCCACCACGATAGGCACACCTGCCGCCTTGGCGTGTTTGATGGCTTCCTTAGTCTGTGGCATCACGCCATCGTCAGCAGCCACCACCAGAATCACGATGTCGGTCGCCTTGGCGCCACGGGCACGCATGGCCGTGAATGCCTCATGGCCTGGGGTATCCAGAAAAGACACCATGCCGCGTGGTGTTTCCACGTGGTAGGCACCAATGTGCTGGGTAATACCACCAGCTTCGCCCGAAGCCACTTTGGCACGGCGGATGTAATCGAGCAAAGAAGTCTTGCCATGGTCCACGTGGCCCATCACGGTCACCACAGGAGCCCGCGGCAAGGATTCCGCATGCTGTTCAGACACCTCTTCGGCAGTAAAGGCTTCAGGATCATCCAAGGCAGCAACCACAGCGGTGTGTCCCATCTCCTCCACCACAATCATGGCGGTGTCTTGGTCCAGGGGCTGATTGATCGTGACCATCTGGCCCAGCTTCATCAGGTGCTTGATAACCTCAGACGCTTTGACCGCCATCTTGTGCGCCAACTCGGCCACAGTGATGGTTTCAGGCACATGCACTTCGATGACGCGTGCCTCGACTGGCACCGCTTGCACCCGTTGGTCGTCACGGTCCCGGTCATTGCTGCCGCGTCGGCCACGTGGGCCAGCGCGCCAGTTGGTGCCGCGACCGGCGCCCGCACCGGTGTCGCCACGGGTTGGAATGGCCTTCTTCTTGGCGGGGTCCCCTGCCCAACTGCTGGACAATTTGGCGGATTTCACCTCCTTGCCAGCGCCCGCACCATTGGCGGGTGTGGCAGCAGGCGCTCCGGGCGCGCCTGGCTTGGCGGGTTTGGCCGCTACAGCTCCTGCAGCCGGCTTGTGCAAAGTACCCTTGATGCCCGCTTTGGCCGCCTCAGCCCTGATTTCTTCAGGCTTCTTGACAGGAGGCGGCGGCTTCCTGGCGGGAGCCGACATCATCAATCGAATGGCAGCAGCCTCGGCTTCTGCCTTGCGCCTGCGCTCACCCAAATCAGCAGCCCGTGCGATCTCTTCGGCTGCACGGACCTTGGAATCAGCAGCCGCTTTTTCATTGGCTTGTTGCTGCGCCTTGGCAGCCACCTGGGCTTTTTCAGCCGCTTCGCGTACTTTAGCCGCTGCAGCCTCGGCCACGTTTTGTGTTTTTGCAACAGGCGGAACCACTGGTTTCGCTTTTTCAGCTGCGACTCGCGCTGCTTCTATTTCAGCTGCCTTGGCGGCGGCGGCTTCAGCGGCTTGGCGGGCTTTGGATTCTTGCTCTTCGCGTTCGCGCCGACGTTGTACCAACTCTTCTTCCTGACGACGAATCAGTTCCGCTTGACGTTGCGCTTCTTCCTCGCGACGGACCAATTCAGCATTGTCAATGACAGACTGGGCCGACACTTGGACAGGAGCCTCTTGCTCGACCACGTCGGCAGGCTGGTCCAGCCCATCTTCACGCCGAACAAAGGTGCGCTTTTTACGCACTTCGACCTGAATCGTACGTGCTTTTCCTGTGGAATCCGCCTGTTTGATCTCGGTGGTTTGCCGCTTGACCAAAGTAATCTTCTTGCGCTCCAGGCTGGCGGTGCCATGGCTATTTTGCAAGTAATTCAACAAGCTGTGCTTGTCTGCATCGGTCAGAACGTCGGAGGCCGCCGACTTGGCTACCCCGGCGGACTTCAACTGCTCAAGCAGTGTATCGTTGGATTTTTTGAGTTCGATTGCAAACTCGGCGACGGTCGTACTGGACATTTGTTGTGTAACCTTTGGTTCGGCATAACAAGCCTTGCGGGCAATTGTTAGCCATCACTGAAACTTCGTTTTCATGACCTTGACTCTGGTCTTAAGAAGCTGCGTCATTGGTAAACCAATGTTCCCGCGCCTTCATGATCATGGCCTTGGCTTCGTCCGCAGACTGGCCAGTGATTTCTGTGAGTTCGTCAACAGCCAAATCGGCCAGGTCGTCGCGGGTGTGAACACCACTGTCCGCGAGCTTCCCAATCAATTCAGCAGTGATGCCTGCAAGGTCACGCAAATCCAGCGAAACCTCGTCAACGCTTTCTTCATGGGCGATTTCCATGGTCAACAGCGCATTCTTCGCACGGCTGCGCAATTCGTTGACGGTGTCTTCGTCGAAACTCTCGATTTCGAGCATTTCTTCCAGGGGCACGTAAGCAATTTGCTCCAGGCTGGTAAAACCTTCGGAAATCAGCAGATCTGCCATTTCCTCGTCCACATCCAGCTTTTCCATGAACAGCTTGCGGCCGGCATCGTCTTCGCCTGCCTGCTTCTGCTCCGACTCAGCGGCATCCAGAATGTTGATTTTCCAGCCCGTGAGGTCTGACGCCAAACGCACATTCTGACCACCGCGGCCAATGGCAATGGCCAAATTTTCTTCATCCACCACCACATCCATGGCGTGGCGCTCTTCGTCCACCACAATGCTGGACACATTGGCGGGTGCCAAAGCACCAATCACAAATTGCGCTGGATCTTCACTCCACAGCACAATGTCCACGCGCTCACCGGCGAGCTCATTGGTCACGCCATTGACCCGCGTACCACGCACACCAACACAAGTACCAATGGGGTCTACGCGTTTGTCATGGGACAACACCGCAATCTTGGCGCGTGAACCAGGGTCACGGGCGCAGGATTTGATCTCCAGAAGCCCTTGTTCAATTTCAGGCACTTCCTGGCGGAACAACTCCACCATAAACTCTGGTGCGGAACGCGACAACACAATAGGCGCGCCACGCAAGGTCAGGTCCACTTCCATGATCATGGCGCGGACACGGTCACCAGTACGCAGATTTTCCTTGGGGATCATCTCGCTACGGCGCAAACGACCTTCCACACGGCCGCTCTCGACAATGATGTCGCCTTTGTCCATGCGCTTGACCGTACCCACAAAGATTTTTTCGCCGCGCGACATGAAGTCGTTCAGCAACATTTCGCGCTCGGCATCACGGATTTTTTGCAAAATCACCTGCTTGGCCGCCATGGCACCGATACGACCAATAGGCACGGACTCTACCGATTCCTCGATGTACTCATCCACCTCAATGTCGGGAATCTGTTCTTTGGCTTCAAACAGCAGAATTTCCTGGTCAGGCAATTGCAGCCCCGCCTCATCGGGAACGACGTGCCAGCGGCGGAAAGTTTCATAGTTACCACTGTCGCGATCCAGGGCGACACGGATATCCACCTCACCGGAGTACAACTTTTTGGTTGCCTGCGCCAGGGCCGCTTCCACAGCGCCCATAACCACATCCAGCTCCACGTTTTTTTCACGTGAGATAGCCTCAACCAGCATCAACAGTTCGCGATTCATGCCATGACTCTCCTGAACACTCTTTTCAACCAATACAAAAATACCAAACCAAAATCGATCACTCGACCTCGCCGTCCAGCCCACCCGCACCCTTGCGCCCCTTGAAGCTCACAATCGGCGCCAGCCGGGCTTCACGCACTTCATCCAGCGTAAAACCCAAAGCCTGCAAGGGCGGCGGAATCCGTTTTTTACTTACTTTTTGACCCGGCTTGACTACAGGCGCATCACTCCAAACGATCTGCCACCCTGTACCGCCATCCGCAGCCAATACTTTTTCCAAAACACCCCGAAATTTCTTGCGATTGGCGCTCACCTGTCCGGCAGCCGCCACACCCATGGGTGCTTTGAGCGTGATATCCACCATCTGCCCCACGAAGCGCTCGTAGTCCTGCACATGGCGCAAAGGACGATCAATCCCCGGGGAGGAAATCTCAAGGCGCTTGTACTCCACCCCATCCACTTCCAGGGCAAACTGCAGCTGGCGATTGACTTTTTCGCAATCCTCTACATTGATGAACTGCTCCACAGCAGGCACACCCTCTGCAGGCGGCACCCACGGCAAATCGATGGTAATGCGCAGCAATCCACCAGCGGAACGTTCAATCTCCACCAGGTCATACCCTAAACCAGCAACAGTTTGCTCAACAATTTCCCGCAGTGCCACGTAAAAATCAGCCTATTCAAAAACAATCGACCAAAAAAAACGGGCGGTAATTACCCGCCCGCTTGGTCGTGAACTATGGATTGTACTGCAAAAGTGCGAAAAACCCTTGATTTTCAAGGAATTATTCCGCCGCCGCGAGCAGGATTCGGGTGTATTCGTGCTGTGGCTGACCAAAGACTTGTGCCACAGGACCACGTTCCATCATTTTCCCGCCTTGCATCACCAGAACATGGTGGGCCATGGCACGAACGACCGCCACATCGTGGGTGATCAGAAGATAGGCCAACCCCCGTTCACGCTGCAAACCTTGCAGCAGTTGCAAAATCTGCTGTGCCATCGTGACATCCAGCGCACTGGTGGGCTCATCCAGCACCAGCAAGCGTGGTTGCACGATGAGTGCCCGGGCAATGGCAATGCGCTGGCGCTGGCCGCCCGAGAACTGGTGCGGATAACGCGCCAGCAAGCCGGGAAACTGCCCCTCGTCCAAACCCACTTCGTCCAAAGTCTTTTTCACCCGCTGGCAGCGCTGGGCAGCAGAGAGCCCGGGTTCGTGCACCAGCAGCCCCTCACCCACTATTTCTTCCACCGTCATACGGGGTGACAGCGACGAAAAAGGATCTTGGAACACCACTTGCACGTCTTTGCGCAAGGCGCGGTCCGCATGGACGCCCGCCCCCCAACTTTGCCCAAACAAAGACATGGCACCCTCGAACTTCAGCAGCCCCAGGGCCGCCAGAGCCAAGGTGGACTTGCCCGAGCCTGATTCCCCCACCACCCCCAGGGTCTGGCCGCAGGGCAACTCCAACTCAAGCTGTGACACCGCCACAAATTCACCATGAGAAAACCAGCCGCGCAGACCCGGCCGGGGCACCGGGTAAGCCACCCGTATGCCGCGCGCCACCAAAGCCACTTCGGCTCTTGCCGGGTGTTCGAGCACATTGCGCACCGGCTTGCTGGCCATCAACCGGCGGGTGTACGCATGTTGCGGCGCCGCAAACAGGTCCGCCACCGCGCCCTGCTCCACGATGCGCCCGCTTTCCATCACGGCCACACGGTCGGCAAACTGGCGCACCAGATTCAGGTCGTGGGTGATCAGCAGCACGGCCATGCCGTATTTTTTTTGCAAATCGGTGAGCAGGTCCAGAATCTGCTTGCGCACCGTCACATCCAGGGCAGTGGTCGGCTCGTCGGCCAGCAACAACTGGGGACGGCACGCCAGGGCCATGGCGATCATGGCCCGCTGGCGCTGGCCGCCGGAAAGCTGGTGGGGGTAGGCTTTGGCCCGGCGCGCCGGATCATCAATCCCCGTATCCGCTATCAATTCAATAGCTGCTTGCGCACATTCTGCGGGGGTTAGGCCTATTTTTAGCTGCAAAACTTCGGCAATTTGCTCGCCGATGGTGAAGACCGGGTTCAGGGCCGTCATGGGCTCCTGAAAAATCATGGCGATATCCTGCCCCCGAATGGCCTGCAACTGGCGCGCAGGCAGGCGCAGCAAATCGAATTTGCGCGCTCCCGATGCGAACCATGCATGGCCCTGCGCCTGCGCGCCCTGTGCCAGCCCCAGCAGACTCAAGGCCGTCACCGTTTTCCCAGAGCCCGACTCCCCCACCAGCGCCAGCTTTTCGCCCGCTTTGATCTCGAAGTCAACACCATGAACCACCGTGCGCCCACCAAAGGACAACTCCAAACCTTGCACCTGCAGCAGGCTCATTGGTCGGCCTTTCGGGGGTCCAGCGCGTCGCGCAAGGCATCGCCCATCAGCGTCAGCAACAGCAGCGTGAGCACCAGCACGGCAAACGTGGACAGCGAAATCCACCAGGCGTCGATGTTGTTTTTGCCTTGCGACAGCAACTCCCCCAGAGATGGCGTGCCCGGTGGCACGCCCAGCCCCAGGAAGTCCAGCGAAGTGAGCGCCAAAATGGCTCCACTCATGCGAAACGGCAGAAAGGTCACCACCGGCGTCAGGCTGTTGGGCAGCACATGGCGCACGATGATTTTCCAGTCGGACACACCGAGCGCCTTGGCCGCGCGCACATAGTCCAACTGCCGATTGCGTAAAAATTCGGCGCGCACATAGTCGCTCAGCCCCATCCAGCCAAACAGGCTGAGCAACACCAACAACAAGGCGATGCTGGGGGCAAACACCGCACTGAAAATAATCAGCAGGTACAGCTCAGGCATGGCGCCCCACACCTCGATAAAGCGCTGGAACACCAGATCCGTCTTGCCGCCAAAAAAACCCTGCACGGCCCCGGTCACCACGCCCAGCAGCACGCCCGTCACGGTCAAGGCCAAGGCGAACAACACGCTGACACGAAAGCCATAAATCAGCTGCGCCAGCAGGTCGCGCCCCCGGTCATCGGTGCCCAGCCAGTTGGCGCGGCTGGGTGGCGCGGGGTTGGGTTGGGCGGCAAAATAGTTGAGGGTTTTGGCCCCATAGGGGTTGGGCGCAAAGAGAGCCCAGTTGCCGGGCTCGGACAGACGCTGCTGGATAAAGGGATCAAGGTAATCGGTTGGCGTCGCAAAATCACCGCCAAAAGTGGTTTCTGGATAGTCATGCAACAGGGGTACATACACCTGCCCCTGGTAAACCAGCAGCAGCGGGCGGTCGTTGGACACCAGTTCAGCCAGCAGGCTCAGCACCAGCAACAGGCCAAACACCAGCAAACTAGCGTAGCCCAGACGATTGCGCCGAAAGCGCAGCCACGCGCGGCGGGAGGGTGAGGCCCCGGCGGGGGCTGGCAAACGTTCAGTCAAATTTGACACGGGGGTCCGCCCAGACATAACACAGGTCCGAAATCAATTTGGTCACCAGTCCAATCAAGGTAAAGAGGTAGAGCGTGCCCATGACCACCGGATAGTCGCGCCGAATCACGCTCTCATAACTCAGCAGCCCCAGGCCATCCAGGGAAAACAGGGTTTCGATCAGCAACGAGCCGGTGAAGAAGGCACCAATAAACGCCGCGGGAAAACCGGTGATGATGGGGATCAAGGCATTGCGCAGCACATGTTTCCACAGCACCTGCCGCTCGGAGAGGCCCTTGGCCCGGGCGGTCACCACGTACTGTTTGCGTATTTCCTCCAAAAACGCATTTTTGGTCAGCATGGCGGTCACCGCAAAACTGCCCAGCACCATGGCGGTCACCGGCAAGGCAATGTGCCAGAGGTAGTCGGCAATACGCGCGCCCCAACCCATTTGCTCCCAGCCGCTGGAGGTCAGGCCCCGCAGTGGGAACCACTGCAGCTGCCCGCCAAACACCACCAGCAAAGCCACGCCCAGCACAAACCCGGGAATCGCATACCCCACCAGGATCAGCAAGGTGGTCACCATGTCAAACCGCGATCCGGCCCGCACGGCCTTGGCCACGCCCAAAGGCACGGCGATCAGGTAACTGATGAAAAAGGTCCACAGCCCCAAACTCATGGAAACCGGCAGCTTTTCCCAAATAAGCTGCGACACGTCGCGGTTCTGGAAAAAGCTTTTGCCCAGGTCAAAACGCGCAAACTGGACCAGCATGTGCCAAAAACGCTCGGGGGCGGGCTTGTCAAAGCCATACAGGGCTTTCGCCTGTTCAATACGCTTGGGATCCACACCCTGCGAACCCCGGTAGCTCAGGCCACCGCCTTCGGCCCCGCCGCCCGCGCCCGCTTTGGCCTCCGCCAGGTACTGCTCCACCGGCCCGCCCGGCACAAACTGGATCACCACAAAGGTCAATAACAAAACACCCAACAGGGTGGGCAGCATCAAGATGAGGCGTTTCAGGACGTAGAGGAACATGGTAAGGCCTTATGCGCCGGGCCGCCCCAAGCAGGGCCACCAGCCCCCTCGGGAGGCAGTGGCCCGCATAGCGCAAGAGCGTGGGGGCTTCATGGCTTTGCCCACCAGGTGTCGATAGCCCAGGTTTCCCCCTGGGCATAGGGCGGCATCGGATCGGGGTGATTCAGCCGCCAGGCGTTGAAAGCCATGCGGTGCGTCCCTGCAGACCACTGTGGCACCAGCAAGTGGCTGTGCCCGATCACCCGGTCCAGCGCACGGCAGGCGGGCAGCAGCTCTGCCTGTGTTTTGGCGCCGGTGATGTGCAGAATCAAGTCGTCCACGGCCGGATTTTTGATGCCGCTGTGGTTGCCAGAGTCTTCCTGGTCCGCGGCCTTGCTGCCAAACAGGTCTGCAAACTCCTGCCCTGGGTTGTGGGTGCCCTGGTAGGCCAGGGAGGTGATATCGAACTCAAATTTTTGCAAGCGCTGTTGGTACAACGCAAAGTCCACGGGCCTGAAAACCAGCTTGACCCCGATTTTCTCCAGGTTGCGCGCCCAGGGCGTGACGACCCGTGCACCGGCTTCGTTGCTGTCCAGGTATTCCAGCTCCAAAACCGCGTTGGCCGCATTGCGCAAGGCGCCATCGCGGTAGATCCATCCCGCCTCCTTCAACAAGGCCTGCGCCTGGCGCAGGTTCTCCCGCACACTGCTGCTGCCATCGGTGCGCGGTGACACCGCCACCGGGCCAAACACCGCCGCAGGAACCTGCTTCGCCCAGGGCTTCAATAAGGCCAGTTCCTGCGCACTGGGCAGCCCATGGGCCTGACACGCGGTGTTGCCAAACAGGCCCTGCACCCGCTGGTAGGCGCCGTAGAACATTTGCCGGCTCATCCATTCAAAGTCCAGCGCCAGCCCCAGGGCCTGGCGCACCCGCACGTCCTGGAGCTTGGGGCGCCGGGTATTGAACACGTAGCTTTGGAAACCGGTGGGCAGGCGGTGTTGAAACTCAGCCTTGACCAGTTCCCCGGAATCAAATTTGCGCCCATTGACCCGTCTGGCCCAGTCACCGGCGGAGAAAAAACGCATCAAATCAAACTCACCGGCCTTGAGCGCTTCGAGCCGGGCCGTGTTGTCTTTGTAGATTTTGACGGTGATGCGGTCAAAATTGGCCGTACCGCGGCGCACATTCAGGTTTTGGGCCCAGTACGCGGGATCGCGCACATAGGTGATGTCCTTGCCAAAGTTGACCGGACCAATTTTGTAGGGTCCGCTGCCAATGGGAATGTCCATCACGATCTGGTCAAACGGCTTGGCAACCCCTTTGTCCACACCCCAAAGGTGGCTGAACACCGGAAGGCCCCCCACGGTCAGGGGCAATTCACGGTTGGGACGCTTGAAACGGAACCGCACGGTCAATGCATCAAGCACATCCGCCACGGCCACTTCCTCAAAGGCGCTGCGGTAGCCCGGCGAGGCAAACGGCCCGGTCAAGGTGTCAAAGCTGTGTTTTACATCCTTGGCCAACACCGGATCGCCATTGTGAAAACGGGCCTGGGGTCGCAACCGAAAGGTTGCACTCATCCCATCACTGGCCACCGCCACGTCTTCGGCCAGCAAGCCGTAACCCGCAGCGGTTTCGTCCAGGGCCCCCGCCAAAAGGGTGTCGAACATCAAATTGCTCAGATACGCCGGGGCCGAACCTTTGATGGTGAAGGGGTTGTATTTATCAAAAGTGGACACCCTGGAATTGCTGACCAGGCGCAACTCGCCCCCCTTGGGCGCGCTGGCATTCACGTAGCTGAACTGCGTAAAACCCGGGGAATATTTCATGTCACCCCACAGCGCATAGCCGTGCGCAGCCCAGCCCGATGGGGCGAACAAGGACAACATGCAGGCGAAGAGGTAACGCATGCGACAATTCTGCCTTAGTCGAAGCATTTTTTGAGAGGACGATATGGGCTTTTTAACTGGCAAGAAGTTGTTGATCACGGGTGTGTTGTCGAACCGTTCCATTGCCTATGGCATTGCCAAATCCTGCCATGCGCAGGGCGCCGAGCTGGCATTTAGCTATGTGGGAGAGCGCTTCAAGGACCGTATCACCGAATTCGCTGCCGATTTTGATTCGAAGCTGATTTTTGACTGTGATGTGGGCGACGATGCCCAAATTGAGAAGTTGTTCGTTGATTTGGCGGTGCACTGGCCCAAATTTGACGGCTTTGTGCACAGCATCGGCTACGCGCCACGCGAAGCCATTGCCGGTAATTTTCTGGACGGTCTGACCCGCGAAAATTTCCGCATCGCGCACGACATCAGCGCCTACAGCTTTCCGGCCATGGCCAAGGCTGCCCTGCCCTACCTGAATGAGAATTCGTCCTTGCTGACGTTGACCTACCTGGGTGGCGTGCGTGTGGTGCCCAGCTACAACACCATGGGCTTGGCCAAGGCATCGCTGGAGTCCTCCGTGCGCTACCTGGCCGACGCCATCGGCCCGCGTGGCATGCGCGTCAATGGCTTGAGCGCAGGCGCAATCAAGACACTGGCCGCCAGTGGCATCAAGGATTTTGGCCGCTTGCTGGCCATTTCCGCCAACGCCTCACCGCTGCGCCGCAATGTGACCATTGATGAGGTAGGCAATGTCGCAGCCTTCCTGTTGAGCGATCTGGCCTCGGGCATGACCGGGCAGATTTCTTATGTGGACTGTGGCGTCAGCCAAACAGCCGTGGCTGTCGTCGAAGCGCCCAACACCTGAAGTTGTAAGTAAAAATAGCTGCTTGCCCCCGTAGAACGGGCGCAAGCAGCTATTAAATCAATAGCAATTACTCAGGTCTTGACGCCGTGTTTCAAGTCTTGACGCAATCTGCGTAGTAGTGAATCTGGCCGTTCGGCCCCACTTCTTCCACCAGGCCGTGGATGTCCGTCTCAAAACCCGGGCACTGGGTGTTGAATTCGCGGGAAAACTTGAGGTAATCCACAATTTTGCGGTTGAAGACCTCGCCCGGAATCAGCAAGGGAATGCCGGGCGGGTACGGAGTGACCAAACCCACCGTGACGCGACCTTCCAGGTGGTCGATTTCCACGCGCTCGGTTTTGCGCAATGCAATATGGGCATATGCGTCGCTGGGCTTCATGGCCGGCACCAGGTCGCTCAGGTACATCTCGGTAGTCAGCCGGGCAATGTCGTACTTGGCATAGAGCTGGTGCACATGCTGGCACAGATCGGCCAGCCCCATTTTTTCGTACTTGGGATGCTTTTGGCAGAACTCGGGCAGGATGCGCCACATGGGCTGGTTCTTGGCGTAGTCGTCCTTGAACTGCTGCAAGGCCGTCAGCATGCTGTTCCAGCGGCCCTTGGTGATGCCGATGGTGAACATGATAAAGAAACTGTACAAGCCGGTTTTCTCCACCACCACGCCGTGTTCGGCCAGGAACTTGGTGACGATGCTGGCCGGAATGCCGGTTTTGGCGAACTTGCCGTTCAGGTCCATGCCGGGCGTCACGATGGTCGACTTGATCGGGTCCAGCATGTTGAAGCCGGTCGCCATCTTGCCAAAACCATGCCAATTCACACCGGCCTTGGCTTTGGCCGATTCACCCTTGATGATCCAGTCATCGGCGCGGCCGATGCCCTCGTCCACCAGCTTGTCGGGTCCCCAGACCTTGAACCACCAGTCGGCGCCATATTCTTCATCGACCTTGCGCATCGCCCGGCGGAAATCCAGCGCTTCGACAATGCTCTCCTCAACCAAAGCGGTGCCGCCGGGAGGCTCCATCATGGCGGCTGCCACGTCGCAACTGGCAATGATGCTGTACTGCGGAGAGGTGCTGGTGTGCATCAAATACGCTTCGTTGAACAGGTGTTTGTCCAGCTTGACGGTTTGTGAATCCTGCACCAGCACATGGCTGGCCTGGCTGATACCCGCCAGCAGCTTGTGGATGGACTGGGTGGCGTATACCATGGCGTGCTTGGGACGAGGCCGGTTTTTGCCCATGGCATGGTAGGTGCCATAAAACGGGTGGAACGCCGCATGCGGCAACCAGGCTTCATCAAAGTGGATGTTCTCCACATAACCATCCAGCATGCCTTTGACGGTTTCGGTGTTGTACAACACGCCGTCGTAGGTGGACTGCGTCAGTGTCAATACGCGGGGTTTGATGTTGTTGACGTCCACCCCTTTCAGGTGCTGTTGAATCAGCGGGTTGGCCAGAATTTTGGCCTTGATGGAGGCCTGCTCAAACTCACTCTTGGGAATGGGACCAATGATGCCAAAGTGGTTGCGCGTGGGTTTCAGGAACACAGGGATCGCCCCGGTCATGATGATGGCGTGCAAATTGGACACATGGCAATTGCGGTCCACCACGACCACGTCGTTGGGCGCCACCGTGTGGTGCCACACCATCTTGTTGCTGGTGCTGGTGCCGTTGGTCACAAAAAAGCAATGGTCGGCATTGAAGATACGCGCCGCATTGCGCTCGCTGGCGGCCACCGGACCGGTGTGGTCCAGCAACTGGCCCAACTCCTCCACCGCGTTGCACACGTCGGCACGCAGCATGTTTTCACCAAAAAACTGGTGGAACATTTGCCCCACCGGGCTCTTCAAGAACGCCACGCCGCCTGAGTGGCCCGGGCAATGCCAGGAGTAGGAGCCATCTTCCGCATAGTCCAGCAAGGCCTTGAAGAACGGCGGCTGCACACCTTCCAGATAGCTTTTGGCCTCGCGGATGATGTGGCGCGCCACAAACTCCGGCGTGTCCTCAAACATATGGATAAATCCATGCAACTCGCGCAGGATGTCGTTGGGGATGTGGCGTGAGGTTTTGGTTTCTCCATACACATAGATGGGAACATCCAGATTCTTGCGCCGCACCTCTTCTATGAAATGGCGCAGGTTCAGCACCGCAGGGTCCAAATCGGGCCCAGGGGTGAACTCCTCGTCGTCAATCGACAAAATGAAGGCGCTGGCCCGGCTCTGCTGTTGTGCAAACTGACTCAAATCGCCGTAGCTGGTCACGCCCAGAACCTCAAACCCCTCAGACTCGATGGCCTGCGCCAGCGCACGAATCCCCAACCCTGAGGTGTTTTCAGAACGAAAATCTTCGTCAATGATGATGATGGGAAAACGAAACTTCATCGAACAACTCCAGCAAGAGGCAAAAAACGTGAAAACAGGCGCGAAGTGTAAGGACTAATTGCGTCCTGCATGTGGCACCACACAGGTTTTGACCCACAATGTGGCGTTGTCAACACACTGAGGGATCTATGGCCGAACCAACCATCTGGTGGCTACTCGCGGGTGGCACCGTTGCGGTAGAGCTTTTAACCGGTACTTTTTACCTGCTGATGCTGGCCATTGGCATGGCGGCAGCGGCAGCGGCAGCGCATATGGGAGCCAGTCTGGTCGTCCAATTGATTGTGGCCGCCGTCGTCGGCGGCGGTGCTGTGGCAGCATGGCATTTAAAACCCAAAACCAGTCGCACAGAACCACCTGCCCAAGCCAACCCCAATGTCAACATGGATATTGGCGAAACCGTGCAAATTAACGCCTGGAACCCGGATGGAACCGCCAGCGTGCAGTACCGAGGTGCCCATTGGACTGCAATTCACCGCACGGGGGTGTCTCCCAACCCAGGGCTCCACAGAGTAGCGGAAGTAGTGGGAAGCCGTCTTTTGGTCGATAAATCTTAAAAGGAAATTTTATGGAAATTGCACTCATTCTTTTGGTTATTGCTGTCATATTTATAACCCGGTCCATCAAGGTCGTGCCGCAGCAGCACGCCTGGGTGATTGAGCGATTGGGGAAATACCATGGCACCTTGACACCCGGCCTGAACATCCTGGTGCCTTTCATCGACAAAGTGGCCTACAAACATGTACTCAAGGAAATCCCCCTGGACATTGCCAGCCAGGTGTGCATCACGCGGGACAACACGCAGTTGCAGGTGGACGGAATCCTGTATTTTCAGGTGACCGACGCCATGCGTGCGAGTTATGGCTCGTCCAATTACATCGTCGCCATCTCCCAGTTGGCCCAAACCTCTCTGCGATCCGTCATTGGCAAACTCGAACTGGACAAAACCTTTGAAGAGCGGGACATCATCAACGCCCAGGTCGTTGCCGCCATTGACGAAGCGGCCCTGAACTGGGGCGTGAAAGTCTTGCGCTACGAAATCAAGGATCTGACACCTCCCAAAGAAATTCTGCATGCCATGCAGGCTCAAATTACGGCCGAACGCGAAAAACGCGCCTTGATTGCGGCATCAGAAGGCCGCCGCCAAGAGCAAATCAATATCGCCACCGGCGAGCGCGAGGCCTTCATTGCCCGCTCGGAAGGCGAAAAGCAGGCCGTGATCAATAAGGCCCAGGGTGAGGCCGCCTCCATTACCGCCGTGGCGCAGGCCAATGCACACGCCATCGAACTCGTAGCGGCCGCGATTCGGCAGCCCGGCGGTGAACAGGCCGTGCAACTCAAAGTGGCAGAGAAAGCGGTAGAAGCCTATGGCCGACTGGCTGCGGACGCCACCACGACACTGATCATTCCGAGCAATATGGGTGAGGTTTCCGCCTTCATCGCCTCGGCCATGAAAATGGCACAAACCACGAAATAAATTGGGGCAATAAAAAACCCCGCAACGCTTGGGCGTTGCGGGGTTTTTACTTTCTGGCGGAGCAGGCGGGATTCGAACCCGCGGTGGGTTTTACCCCACGCACGCTTTCCAGGCGTGTGACTTAAACCGCTCATCCACCGCTCCAGAGCCTACGATTCTACCCTGCCATTACCGCATTTTCAAAATCTCGTCACCACGAATGACAAAAAAAAGCACCCTCGCGGGTGCTTTTGATGCCGCCATCCATTGCATGGCGGGGAATACGGTCAATTAGCGAATCACTGCCAATGTTTCGAGCTTGCCAGCACGAACGGTTTTCAGTGTCAACGCACCATTTTTGATGTCACCCTTTTCGTCAAACGAAATGGGGCCGGTCACGCCCTGATAATCAGCGGTGGCAGCCAGAACAGGCAGGTACTTGGCTGGATCAGACGAATTTGCCTTCACCATGGCGGCAACCATGACCTTCACGCCGTCATACACATACGGCGCATACACCTGCACATCCGCATTGAACTTGGCTTTGAATTTGGTTTTGAACTCTTCCATACCTGCTTTGGCTTCACCTTCCACGCCACCGGCTTCTGCGCAGAAAACTTGGTCGTCCGCAATGGCGTCACCCCCCAGCTTGACCAGTTCGGTGGAGCAGATGCCGTCGCCACCCATGAATTTGGCCTTGATGCCCAAAGACTTCATTTGCTTGAGCATAGGACCTGCCACTGCGTCCATGCCGCCAAAGAAAACAACATCAGGCTTCTTGCCCTTGATGGTGGTCAGGATGGAGTTGAAGTCGGTGGCCTTGTCGGTGGTGAACTCTTTGGCCACCACTTTGCCGCCAGAGGCTTCCACCGCCTTGGCGAACTCTTCCGCGACCCCCTGGCCGTAGGCAGTACGGTCGTCGATCACCGCAATGGATTTACCCTTCAAGGTGCCAACGGCATACTTGCCCAAGGTGCCGCCCAGTTGGGTGTCATCGGCAACCAAACGGAACGCCGTTTTAAAGCCTTGCCGGGTGTATTTGGGGTTGGTGGCGGAAGGCGAAATCTGGGGAATACCCGCATCGCTGTACAACTTGGAAGCAGGAATGGTCGTTCCCGAATTCAGGTGACCAATGACACCGGCGACTTTGGCATCCACCAGCTTTTGAGCCACTGCTGTGCCTTGTTTTGGATCGGCAGCGTCATCTTCGGCCATCAACTCCAATGTCACTTTCTGGCCGTCGATCATTACGCCAGCGGCATTGAGTTCTTCAATGGCCAAACGCGCGCCATTTTCATTGTCTTTGCCCAAGTGTGCGATCGCTCCACTGGTCGGACCCACATGGCCGATTTTCACCACTGCAGCCGTTGCTGCAGGCGCGGCCGCTGGTGCAGCTGCCGGAGCGGCTTCTTCCTTTTTGCCGCATGCCACCAGCAAAGTTGCTGCTGCCAATACTGTCAAAGTACTTTTCACCGTAAATTGCATAGAAACTCCAAAAATTTAAACAAACAGAAAATGAGCGTGAATTAATTTACTCCACAGCTATCACGATACCGCAGTTTGGAGCACACCCACATAGGGAAGCTACCAAGGTATTCGATTATTCCCCCCACAGGAGAACCTGGATCAGGAGTCAAATGGGTTCCTCTCTGCCAGGGCCTGCGCAACAGCTTGTCGCACCAGCACTTCCATTTCTAGCTGCACCTGTGGAAGCAGTAAACGCATTTGCTCCTGAAGCTGTCGTTGCAATAATTCGCGCAGCTGCTGCTCCACCGCTGGTGCTATCCGCTGCAGCAAATTTTCGATCAGCAGTTCACTGTCTATTGCCAACGCGGCCTGGGGTGCGCTCGGGTAAACCACTTCGGTCAAGGTAGGAACGGAACGCTTGGTTCTCTTGGACGCGGGCATTAGCTGGCTCCCCTCAACGTCAAATCGTGCCGAAGAATCTTGTATCCCCGTTCTGTGTACTGACGCCAGCGAACACGCGCCAAATCACGGTCGGCATCGTCGGTACCCACCACTTCAATCACGCGCTCGAAATCTTCAAATCCTTCGGGCATCCCGTCCGCCAAATTCACCAGCACATTGAGCTGTGCAGACACTTGGACCACATGGTTGGCCAGCACCACGGGGCTTCGCTGCTGCGTGAATGCATCCGCAGTATTCCAGCAATGCGCCACAAAATCCGTAGGGGAAATGGCCCACAAATCGGCATCCAGTCGGTGCAGCACCGCAGCGTCAGCCACCACCAAGACCTTGGCGCCGCTGCCCACTGCCTTGCGCAGCAACCGGCAGGCGTAATTCAGTTTATTGGGGGCACCGAAGTGAAAGGCAACGTCCGTCACTTGGTACTTGCCTGCGCCAACAGGTATTCCACCAACAACCCCACGGGACGCCCCGTGGCCCCCTTGGCAGCGCCGCTCTTCCAGGCGGTTCCAGCGATATCCAGATGCGCCCAGGGAAATTTTTCAGTAAAGCGCTGCAAGAATTTGGCGGCAGAAATGGAACCACCCGCGCGGCCCGCGACGTTGGCCACATCGGCAAAACCCGTCTTGAGGCCTTCGGCGTATTCTTCGTCCAAAGGCATGCGCCAGCACAGGTCTTGCGACGTATTGCCTGCCGCCATCAAGGCGTCGCCCAAGGCATCTTGCGATGCAAACAGACCACTGCGCACCCCCCCCAAAGCCACCACACAGGCCCCGGTCAGCGTGGCGACATCCACCACGGCCGCGGGCTTGAAGCGCTCCGCATAAGTCAAGGCGTCGCACAGCACCAAGCGGCCTTCGGCGTCGGTATTGAGGATTTCGATGGTTTGCCCCGCCATGCTGGTCACAACATCGCCAGGCTTGACCGCCCTGCCATTGATCAGGTTTTCGCAGGCGGGAATCAGGCCCACCACATTGATGGCGGGTTTGAGTTCTGCCAAAGCGCGAAAAACGCCCAAAACACTGGCGGCACCGGACATATCGAACTTCATCTCGTCCATTTCAGCAGCGGGTTTGATCGAAATGCCGCCACTGTCAAAGGTAATGCCCTTGCCAACCAACACGGTTGGCGGTTTGGACTTCAGGGCACCGGTGTAGCGCAGCACCACAAACTGCAAAGGCTGCTCGGAACCTTGCGCCACCGCCATAAAGGCCCCCATCCCCAGCTTGGCGACCTCCTTGGGACCCAGAACCTCACAACCCATCTTGGGGAATTCCGCCAGTTTTTCAGCAGCCTGGGCCAACAAGGTGGGGGTTGCGTGGTTGGCTGGCCGATTGGCCCACTCTTTTGCCAGCTCCACGCCCAACACAATCGCCGCAGCGTGGTCAAAAGACGTTTGCACCTCAGACGCATTGGTGGTGGCGATCAGCACTTTTTGCAGGGATCGCCCCTCTGGCTTCGATTTGGTCGACGTATAGACATAGCTTGCATCCGCCACAGCCAGCACAGCCGCCCGGACCGCAGCTTCATGCGCGGGGGAAGCAAAACACAGCAACAACTTCTTGAGGGTGCTGGATTTGACGCCCCCCACCGCTGCCAGCACTGCTGTACGCACCTGCTTGGCGGAGCCCTCCCCTATGCCCACCAGCACCAACCGCGTGGCATTGGCTTGCAACGGGCGGTACAACTGCAGCAATTTGCCCGGTTTGGCTTCAAAATCCCCAGATTTGAGGGCCTGTGCTACCAAAATGGACAAATCGTCTTTGCCAGCCTTGAATGTTTGGGGAACCAACACCAGCAATGCATCGCATTTTTCGTTGGCGGCTCCCGCAAGGCCCATTGGTTTGAGTTCAAAGTTCATAATTCGGTTTCTCTAATTAGTTCAAGGCAATGTTTGCCCACCTCGGCGTAGGCGGCAGGCCGCCCTGAAAATATCGATCCAATGTTATTCCATTCCTCCATCCGCAAGGAACTCGCACGCAGTTTTGGTGCCACACTGGTGGTGCTGGTGACTGTGGTGATGACCATGACCCTGATCCGCACGCTGGGTGAGGCATCGCGCGGAACGTTTGATCCATCCGATGTGCTGCTGATCATGGGTTACACCGTGCTCTCAGACCTTCCCACCATTTTGTCCATGAGTTTGTTCATAGCGGTGCTCAGTGTATTGACACGCATGTTCCGCGACAGCGAAATGGTGATTTGGTTTGGCAGCGGCCATGGGCTCGCTTCTTTGCTCAAACCGCTGTTTCGGTTTGCCTGGCCCAT
>Ga0156180_1097_pt1 | contig 25104 bp, 19 predicted proteins | sample RifCSPlowO2_12_FD_107833 | JGI IMG/M metagenome (GOLD analysis project Ga0156180, IMG submission 107833) | Burkholderiales bacterium RIFCSPLOWO2_12_FULL_61_40
CTCCAGGGCATGGCGGATGCGGTCCAGGCTCTCGTGGTGGCCGCGCACACTGCGGTCCTGCTCGGCGTCGAAGACGTGGTAGCGGTTCTTGCCCGCCAGCTTGGCCTGGTACATGGCCTGGTCGGCCTGGCGTAACAGCTGGTCGGCGTCCACGACTTCGGCCTGTGGGTAGAAGGTTACGCCCAGGCTGGCGGAAACCTGCAGCGTCAAGTTGCCAATTTGCACCGGCAGGGCCGCTGCCGTGAGCAGCCGGGTCAGCAGGGGCACGCAGGAGGCCAGGTCGGTCAGACCCACCAGCACCGCCACGAACTCATCACCGCCCATGCGGGCCAGCGTATCGCCTTCGCGCAAGGCCTGCTTCATGCGGGTGGCCAGGGCAATGAGCAACTGGTCACCCGCGTCATGCCCGTGTTGGTCGTTGATGGCTTTGAAGCCGTCCAGGTCGAGAAAGGCCACGGCCGTTTGCTGCCCGCGCCTTTGGGTCTGCACCATGGCCTGGTGCAGCCGGTCGGCCAGCAGCACGCGGTTGGGCAGATTGGTCAGGGCATCGAAATGGGCGATGTGTTCCAGCTGCTGCTGGTGCTCCTTGGTGGCGGTGATGTCGGAGAACAGGGCCACATACTGCTGCACCTCACCCTGGGCGCCCCGCACCGCGCTGATGGTCTGCATCTCGGCATAGACCTCGCCGTTTTTGCGCCGGTTCCAGACCTCGCCATACCAGTGGCCTTGCGCGGCCAGATCCCGCCACATGGCGGCGTAATACTCCTTGCCCTGGCGTCCCGAGCTGAGCAGGCGCGGGTTCTGGCCCAACACTTCCTCACGGCTGTAACCGGTGATGCGGCTAAAGGCCGCATTGACATCGATGATGGCGCCACTGGCCGAGGTGATCATGATGGCTTCGCGGGCGTGGGAGAACACTTTGGCAGCCAACTGGAGTTTTTCTTCGGCTTGCTTGCGTTCGGTGACGTCCCGGATCGCAATCAGGTTGGCGTCCTGGCCATCGAACACGATGCGCGTGGCCTGCACTTCCACGTCAATCGCCGATCCGTCAAGCCGGAGGTATTTTTCTTCGACCATGGGTACGGAGATGCCGTTGTCGGCGACCGCCTGGGCGCGTGCCAGCGCGAAGGCGCGGCAGTCCGGGTGCACCAGATCCATGATGGGCTTGCCGATCAATTCCTGTGCAGACCGGGCGCCAAACAGGTGGACCGCCGCAGGGTTGACGTAGACCACTTTTCCCTTGCGGTGCACCCCAATGGCTTCGGGCGTCCATTCGATCATGGTGCGGTAGCGGTGTTCGCTCTCGTGCAGGGCTTGTTCGACACGCTTGCGTTCGCTCAGGTCCACGTCCAGGCAAAATAATTCAGGTTGCTGGCCCGCATGGTTCACCAGGGCATGGCTGGTGATCACCGGCACCAGGGCGCCGTCACGGGTCTGGAGCTGCATTTCTGCGGAGGGAATCGGTACACCGGTTTCATACATCCGTCGCATGGCGGCTTTCACGTCGTCGCGCATGTTTTGCGGGATGATGAGCTCGTGCAAATTGTGGCCCAGGGCCTGCGCGGCACTGTAGCCGTACAGAAGTTCCGAGGCCCGGTTCCAGAAGGTCACCGTGCCATCGGGGGTGTAGCCTTGCACCGCCACGCTGGGGATATTTTCCATGACGGAGCGAAAGCGCTCTTCACTGTCCCGAATGGCCTGCGCTGCGGCGTTTCTCTCGATGGCGATGCTGGCCAGGTGGGCGACCTGTTCAATCAGCGCAATGTCGCTGGCCTCCGGTGTGTGGGGCTGGCGGTGGTAGATGGCAAAGGTGCCCAGCACCTGGCCGGAGGCGGCGCGAATCGGTTGCGCCCAGCAGGCCCCCAGCTCGGCACGGGTTGAGAGGGCTGCGTTGTAAAACGGCGGCAGGCTGGGAGCGATGGCCTGGCCCAGGTGTTTGCCATCCGGGTCGCGCAGCAAAATGCTGCAGCGCATGGCGGGTTTGAGTTGTTCCACGCCGCGCACAATGGTTTCCAAAACGCTGGGGAGCGGAGCTCCGGCAGCCAGGATTTCCAGAGTGCGGCTGCGAAATTGTTCCCATTTTTTGGCCTGGTAGCGATCCGTGATGTCGGCGATCACGCCCACCAGGCCGCGTTCAGCCCCGTCGGCGTCCACAAAGCGTTTGCCCGTCAGGTGGCCCCAGAATTCGGTTTGATCGCTCCGCCAGTACAGGCGGTCCAGGTCGACGGATGGGATTTCATTGGCCAGCAGGGCCAGCATCTGGCTGCGGCCGGTGTCCCGTTCGGTCGGATGCACCAGGGCCACGTATTCGCTCCCCACCAGCGCATCGACCGTGCACCCGAACATTTCGGCCATGCGCTGGTTGGCTTGTGTGATGCGCCCCTGCATGTCAACGACAAAGATCGCCACGCTGGAGGTGTCCAGAATTTGCGTGAGCAAAGTCTCTCTTTGCGCCAGGGTTTTGAGCAGGCCGTTGAAGCCGCCAATCAACTGGCCAATCTCATCGTGCCGGGTGACGGGCAGCGGCGGCGGGGGTGTCTGCATTTGCGCCAGGGTGGCCAGGGTTTGGACGGTGGAAAACAGGGGGACGAGCTGGCGTTTGAGCATCCAGCGGGTCAAGCCGCCTGCGAGCAGCGTCAAGACAAGCGTGGCCAATACCATGCGCCGTTGCATGTTGGTGATGGGGGCAAAGGCTTCCGCGGTGGGCAACAGTGCCGCCACGGTCCACCCGGCGCTGGGAATTTTTTTGACCGATGCCAAAACCTCGACGCCCTGCGGATTGACAAACACCTGCGAACCCTCGTCGCCCGCGATAAACCGGTCTAACGCGGCGTTGGTGCCGACGGCCGGAAGCGTTTCCATGACGCGGGTTTTGTCGGTGGCGGTGACAATCAAGCGGTATTGCGGTGCGATGACCCAAAACCCCCCCGATTTTCCGTAATGCAGTCTGGTGATTTCGTCCAGAAAATTGGAAGGACCCAGTTGGGTCACGCCCGCCAGGGCACCGATCACGGTGCCCTGGGGATCACGAATGGGAACCGCCATGCCAAACACCGGAGTTCCCAGCTGTTTGCCTATCAGCGGCCGCCCAACGGTGGATGCTCCGTTCTGGAGCGCAGCGGCGACGGTGTCGGTATCTGCGTAATGGATGCCAATCCGGCCCGCAGAACGCACGGTGTCGGCAATAGCGGTGCCGTCGGCCCGGTACGCAATGACCCCTCCATTGAACAGATTTTGGACCACCGCCTGGTCTTCCAGCATCGACTGCAAGGCTGCTGTGCGGTTGGGCACTGCAGGGGCCACTTTGTGCGCCACGGTTTCCAGTGCCTGCAAACGCAGGTTCAATTCCCGGTTGACGTCCGCTGCCGCCACCGATGCGGTGGAAAACTGCTGCTCGCCCAAAAGTCGTTGCATGTCCTCGTGCAACATGCGGCTGGCATAAAACGCCAGCGACCACAGGCTGAACAGGAAAATGACCAAGGTGAACAAAGTCACCTTGTCTTTGAGAGAGCGCCGTCGAAAGAGATTCAGATGCATGGCCGTATTCCGTGTGCGCTGCCGCGTGTCATGCCGGGAGCAATGACCGCAATTGTTCCAAAAGTTGATCCCGCATGGTCAGGAGTTCGGGCAGGCGCGCCAGTGCTTCACCCGGCCGGTCGTCGCCATACAGATCGCACAGGGTGGTGGCCAGCGCGTGGGCCTGCTGGTGCAGGGTGTCGATGACCGCAATGGTGGGGTGCGCGCCATGGCGCGCCTGGCCCTCTTTGGCCAGCCATTGGCCCAAATGGCATTGCAGGTGGTCCAGCTCCGGCGGGGCTTCGCGCAGGCCGTGCAGAAAATCTTCCATGCTCTTGCTCCAGGCGCGATGCTCGACGCCGGCAAACAGCATGGGGAAGTCTTCGCGGCGCACCGGTGCCATGTGGTGCCAGCTCGGGTCGGGCCGCCAGTGGGCCTTCCACAGGGGCAATTGCCGGGCCGGCATGGGGCGGGCAATGCCATAACCCTGTGCCAGGTCACAACCCAGCTGCAACAGCATGGTGCCGTGGGCAATGGTCTCCACGCCTTCGGCGATGACGTCGCGGCGAAAGGCGGATGCCAAACCAATCACGCCCTCCAGAATGGCCAGATCGTCCGGGTCGTCCAGCATGTCGCGCACAAAGCTCTGGTCCACTTTGAGCAGGGCAACGGGCAGGCGTTTCAGGTAGGTGAGCGAGGAGTAGCCGGTGCCAAAGTCGTCCAGTGCAAAGCGCACACCCATGCGCCTGCAAGCCTCTATGGCGTGGGACACGCCACCCACGTCTTCCAGCGCGCTGGTTTCCAGCACCTCCAGGGAGAGTCCGCCGGGTTTGGCATGGGGGTGCCGGGCCAAAATCCCCTGCAGCCTTTCCACGAAGTTCACTTGCTGCAACTGGCGCGCGCCGATGTTGACGCTGACCTCCATGTCCAGCCCCGCGCTGGCCCAGTGCTCCATCTGGGTGAGCGCGGTGTCAATCACCCATTCGCCGATGGCTATAGCCAGCGGGTGGTCTTCAATGACGGGCAAAAACGCCGCAGGCGGCAAAAGACCGCGCTCAGGGTGTTGCCAGCGGATCAGCGCTTCGGCGCCGATGACCGCGCCGGTGCGCATATTCACCTTGGGTTGGTAAAACAGCACGAATTCCTGCTCCACCAGGGCCTGGCGGATGTGTTCCAGGCTCTCGTGGTGGCCGCGCACGCTGTGGTCGTGTGCGGCGTCGAAGACGTGGTAGCGGTTCTTGCCCGCCAGCTTGGCCTGGTACATGGCCTGGTCGGCCTGGCGCAGCAATTGGTCCGCATCCACCTCCTGTGCCTGCGGATAAAAAGTGACGCCCAGGCTGGCAGAAACTTGTAGCTCAAAGGGCCCCACTTGCACCGGCTCGGCGGCGGCGATCAGCAGACGCGTGAGCAGGGGCACACTGGCGGCTATGTCGGGCAAATCGACCAGCACCGCCACAAACTCGTCACCGCCCATGCGGGCCAGCGTATCGCCATCGCGCAGGGCCTGTTTCATGCGGGCCGCCAGGGCGATCAGCAACTGGTCTCCGGCATCGTGGCCATGTTTGTCGTTGACGGCCTTGAACCCGTCCAGGTCGAGAAAGGCCACCGCCAAAGGCTGGCCGCGCCGCTGGGCCTGTGCCATGCCCTGGTGCAGGCGGTCCGCCAGCAAAACCCGGTTGGGCAGGCTGGTGAGTGCATCAAAATGGGCAATGTGTTCGAGCTGGCGCTGGTGCTCTTTCATGGCGGTGATGTCGGAGAACAGGGACGCATAGTATTGGGCCCGGCCATTGACATCGTTCACCGTGCTGATGGTGAGCATCTGGGCGTACACCTCACCATTTTTCCGGCGGTTCCAGATTTCCCCATGCCACTGGCCGTTTTCAGCCAGTTCGGCAAAAAGAGCCTGGTAGAAATGCCGGTCATGCCGTCCCGAACTGAAGATGTGCGGGTTGCGCCCCAGCACGTCGCCCCGGCCAAAACCGGTGATGCGGCTGAAGGCGGCATTGACGTCGATGATGGCGCCGTCCAGCGTGGTGATAAAAATGCCCTCCTGGGCGTGGGTGAAAACGCTGGCCGCCAATTGCAGCCGGGATTCGGCCAGTTTGCGTGCAGTGATGTCGCGGATGGACACATGAATGGCCGGTTCCCCGTCGTAGGTGATGGCGGTGCCCTGTACCTCCACGTCGATGGCACCTCCATCCAGCCGGAGAAATTTCGATTCCACCATCGGGGGGATCGCCACCTTGTCGTTGATGGCCTTCATGCGCGCCGTCTGTGCTTCCAGGAAGTCGGGATGGATCAGCTGGCGGGTCCATTGGCCCACCAGACCCGACGCATCTTTGGCGCCGAACATCTTGATGGCGGCTGCGTTGACGTACAAGATTTCTCCGAGCCGGTGCACCAGAACCGGGTCGGGGGACCACTCCACCAGGGTGCGGTAACGCTCCTCGCTGTCGCGCAGTTTTTGGGCGTCGGTGCTTTTTTCGATCGCGATGCTGGCCAGGGACGCGGATTGCTCAATCACGGCGATGTCGCTTGCCTGCGGCGTGCGCGCAGTGGTGCGGTGGTAGATGGCAAAGGTGCCCAGCACCTTGCCCTTGGAGGACCGAATGGGTTGCGACCAGCATGCGCCCAGGTCTGCCCGTGCTGCCAGGTCCTTGAAAGGCGCCCAGTCGGGGTGCGTTGCAATGTCCTCCACCACGACGCGTTCGCCGGTAAAAGCCGCTGCGCCGCAGGAGCCCATTCCTGCACCGATTGCCAGGCCGGTCAAGGCGTCGTTGTAAAAATCAGGCAGGCTGGGAGCCACCCCTTTGCAAAAGTGCCTGCCCTCGCCATCGAGCAACTGGATGCTGCACAGGGACTCGCAGCGGACCTGTTCCACGCCCAGCACGATGGCCTCCAGCACGGCACTGAGCGGTGCGCTGGCCGCCAGCATTTCCAGGATGCGGCTGCGAAATTTTTCGTAATTCTGAACCTGCTTTCGGTCGCTGATGTTGGCGATCACCCCCACCAGGCCGCGGTCTTTGCCCTGGGCGTCGACGAAACGCCGGCCGGTGAGGCGGCCCCAAAACCGGGTGTGGTCGGCGCGCCAATAGAGGCGATCCAGGTCTACCGACTGAATTTGGCTGGCCAGCAGGGCCAGCATTTTTTTTCGCCCTTCCTCGCGTTCTTCAGGATGCACCAGGGAGACATAGTCCGCCCCTTCGAGGGCCGAGTGCGTGCAGCCAAACATGTCGGCCATGGGCTGGTTGGCCTGGGTGATGCGGCCTTGCATGTCGACCAGAAAAATGGCCACGCTGGCGGTGTTGATGATTTGCTGGTGCAAGGACTCCCGCTGCGCCGACGTATCGAGCAGCGATTGGAAACCGCCAATGAGTTGGCCAATTTCATCCTGCCTGGCTGGGAGCGGGGGCTGCGGCGCCTGGGTCGGATCGGCCAGTGCCAGCGATCTGGAGGCGGCCAGCAGGGGTGACAGCTGCTTTTGCAACATCCAGGTGGTGGTCCACCAGATCAGCCCCCCGGCCAATAGCGTTAACGCGGCAGCGGCCAGCATCAGGTGCTGCTGTATGGCGTCTATGGGGGCGAAGGCTTCGGCGGTCGGCAAGGCGGCCACCACGAACCAGCCCGCCGCCGCAATCCCTTTGGCCGCCGACAACTCTTCCACACCCAAGGAGTTACGGGCAATGCCGTAGCCTTCGAATCCCTGCATGTACCGGTCGTGCATCGTATTGGCGCCGGGGGCCGGAGTGGGCTGCATGACGCGGCTTTTGTCGGTTGCGGTCACAAACAGCTGGTGCTGCGGTGCGATCACCATGTAGCCGCCGGACTTGCCGTAACTGCTGAGCGCAATTCTTTCCAGAAAGTTGGAGCGCCGCAGGTTGACCACCCCCGACAAGGCTCCGGTCACCTGGCCCTGTGTATCGCGAATGGGCACCGCCATCAGCAAAACAGGGTCTGGCATGGCCTGGCTGACGAATGGCCGGCCGATGGTGGGTTGGCCTTGGAGTGCCGAGGCCACGGTGCCGGTATCCCGCACATAGGTATTGCCTGGTGCTCCGGCGGGGACGACTTGCGCAAAGGCCAGACCATCCATTCGGGTGGCAAAAATGCCGCCGTTGAAGATGCTCTGAAAAATGGGCTGCTGTTCCAAAAACGATTGCGCGGCGGTGGCATTGCCAAAAGCTTCTGTCCGCATGATCCCGGCCACATTCTCCAGGGCCTTCAGGCGCTCATTCAATTCGTCGTTGACGTTGGCGGCGACCAGGGACACCGATGCGAACTGCTGTTCGCCCAGCTGGTGCTGCATGTCTTCGCGCAGCATCCGGCTGGCGTACAAGGCCAGGGACCAGATGCTGAACAAAAAAATGGCCAGCGTCAGAAAGGTCAGCCGGGTCTTGAGTGAGCGCCACCGTAGGAGGTTCAATTGCATGCAGGTTTCTCGTGTCAGTGATGGGGCTTGGCGAACAACTCGGGAGATTTTCTTGATCACGCACGTACCGAAACAGGGATGGGCAGTCAGGAAGTCCAACGGTCTGAAGTGGCAGAAAAGACTCTAACACTTATGCCTGTTGTCTGGGCGCGAAAGGCGCGCCGGGCTTGCGGGTGTGCGTGGTTATGATTTTTACAAAGCGATTGCTTGCTAAAAATAAGCAGGTTGGGTATGCTTTGGAACCATGAACACCCTTGCCTTGTCCCTGCACCCCTTTGCCGCCTTGCCTGCCGACGCGGCCCCCAAGCGTCCCCGCGGGCGCCCGCGCAAGACCGAATTGGAGCGCGACGACGGCAACCGCCGGGTGGATCTGCTCGCCGCAGCGGCCCGCCTGTTTCGCCGCCAGGGTTTTGACGCCACCAGCACACGGGACATTGCCGCCGCTGTGGGCATGCACAGCGGTTCGCCGTTTTACCACTTCAAAAGCAAGGATGCGCTGCTCTACGCCGTGATGGAGGAGGGCATGCACAGCGCCATTGCGCGCCAGCGCGCCGCGCTGGCATCGGAGGATACATCGCCGGACCAGTCGCCCTGGGTGCAGCTGCGCCGCCTGATCCGCTCCCACTTTGACACCTTGCACGGGCCGGGCAACGATTTTATTCCGGTCATGCTCTACGAGCAGCGCTCCCTGAGCAGCCGCCAGCGCGCGGCTATCGCCCAGTTGCAGGCCGACTACGAAGCGCCCTGGACCCCGGTGCTGGAAGCCTTGCATGCCAGCGGCCATTTGCTGGCACCGGTGAAGCTGTCGCGCCTGCTGATCCTGGGCGCGCTGAACTGGTCGGTGCAATGGTATGACCGCAAAAAAGGCGCCTCGCTGGACGAATTGACCGATGCCTGCATGGCTTTGTTCCTGAAACCTTGCTCCGTTCCCAACTGATTGAAAGTCTGTATGTCCTACCGTTCTGTATTTACGCCCCACTTATTTGCGAACAAGGTCGTGCTGGTCACCGGCGGGGGCTCAGGCATCGGGCGCTGCACCGCCCACGAACTGGCCGCTTTGGGGGCGCACACCGTGCTGATCGGGCGCAAGCCGGAGAAGCTGCAAACGGTGGTGGAGGAAATCACGCAGGACGGCGGCAGCGCCAGTTTTCAGGTCTGCGACATCCGCCAGGAAGACGCCGTCAAACAAACCGTGGCGGCCGTTGTGGCGGCACGGGGGCGCATCGACGGCCTGGTCAACAACGCCGGCGGCCAGTACATGACGCCGCTGGAAGCCATCACCGCCAAGGGCTGGGAGGCGGTGACCAATACCAACCTCACCGGCGGCTTCCTGATGGCGCGCGAGTGTTTTGTGCAAAGCATGCACAAACACGGCGGCTCCATCGTCAACATCGTGGCCGATATGTGGGGCTCCATGCCCGGCATGGGCCACAGCGGCGCGGCACGTGCTGGCATGGTCAGCCTGACCGAAACGGCCGCCGTGGAATGGGGCGGCCGGGGCGTGCGGGTCAACGCGGTGGCGCCGGGCTACATCGCCTCCAGCGGCATGGACAACTATCCGCCCGAGGTGGGGCCCATGCTGCGCGAAATGGGTAAGACCCTGCCTCTGGGCCGTTTTGGCACCGAGTCGGAAGTGGCGGCGGGCATCGTGTTCCTGCTCAGCCCGGCGGCGGCGTTTATCAGCGGCACCACCTTGCGCATTGACGGCGCCCGCCCGCAGGTGCGCATGGGCTGGCCCATGCGTGTGGCGGATGCCAAAGCGCAAACGCGCGACGCCATCCAGCCGTTCAATGGCTTTCACCGCGCCCAAACACCCAAGGTGTTTTCCTAGCCACTTTTTGGAGGACCTGAACATGCAATTCACCCACGAACATCTGGAAATCCAGAAAACCCTCAAACGCTTCATCGACGCCGAAATCAACCCTCACGTTGAGGCCTGGGAAGCGGCCGAGCAATTTCCGGCGCATGAGATTTTCAAGAAGCTCGGCAACCTGGGCCTCTTGGGTCTGACCAAGCCCGAGGCCTATGGCGGCATGGCGCTCGACTATTCCTACGGACTGGCCATGGCCGAAGCGCTGGGCCATATCGACTGCGGCGGCATCCCCATGGCCATTGGTGTGCAGACCGACATGTGCACCCCGGCGCTGGCGCGTTTTGGCAGTGAAGAGCTGAAGAAAGAGTTTCTGGTACCGGCCATTGCGGGCGACACCGTGGGCTGTATTGGGGTGAGCGAGCCCGGCGCGGGCAGCGATGTGTCGGCCATCAAAACCACGGCGCGCAAGGACGGGGACGACTACCTCATCACCGGCCAGAAGATGTGGATCACCAACAGCCTGCAGGCCGACTGGATGTGCATGCTGGTCAACACCGGCGACGGCCCCGCGCACAAGAACAAAAGCCTGGTCATGGTGCCCCTGCGCGAGAACGGCAAGCTACGCCCCGGCATTGAAGTGGCCAGCAAGATCAAGAAAATCGGCATGCACTCCAGCGACACCGGCCTGCTGTACTTTGACAAGGTGCGCGTGCCCCAGCGCAACCGCATCGGGGCCGAGGGCGCAGGTTTTGTCTACCAGATGCAGCAGTTCCAGGAAGAGCGCATGTGGTGCGCCGCCAGTTGCCTGCAAAGCCTGCACAACTGCATCCAGTGGACCGTGGAGTGGGCGCAAGACCGCCAGATGTTTGGCGCCACCCTGGCCGACCAGCAGTGGGTGCAGTTCAAGCTGGCGGAGATGAAAACCGAACTGGAAAGTCTGCGCGCGCTCACCTACCGCACCTGCGAGCTTTATATGCAGGGCCAGGACGTGATGGAACTGGCCTCCATGGCCAAACTCAAGGCCGGGCGCCTGAACCGCCTGATCCCCGACGGCTGCCTGCAGTTCTGGGGCGGTATGGGCTACACCTGGGAAAACAAGGTCTCGCGCATGTTCCGCGATGGCCGCCTGGGCTCGATTGGCGGCGGTGCCGACGAAGTGATGATGGGCATCATCGCCAAGACCATGGGGGTGGCCAAGCGCCCCCTGCGGGGCTGATTCCATTTCCATATCAATGCGATATATCGTTGCCCCTCCTTGTCGTGCTAAAGCACTGCCTGCGTCGGCGCGCCTCATCTCGCATGGATCTGAAAACGGAATAAACCGTTCAAACAAACGTTGCAGGAGTTCCCTATGTCAGTGACGGATATTGGTGATGACGACATCGCGCTGGTGGAAGACGCGGTGCGTCGTTTTATCGACACCGAAGTGGCCCCCCATCTGGAGGCGTGGGAGGAGGCGGGGCAGTTCCCGCGCAGCCTGTACCTGCGCGCCGCCGAGCTGGGCTGGCTGGGCATGGGCTACCCCGAGGAACTGGGCGGCACGCCCAGCCCCTGGAAATTACGCAACGCCCTGTCCGTGGCCCTGGCCCGCCACGGTGGCAGCGGCGGGCTGATGGCCAGTTTGTTCAGCCACAACATCGGCCTGCCCCCCGTGCTGCGCCACGGCTCAGCGGCGCTGCAGCGGGAAGTGATTCCCGAGGTGCTGGCGGGTCAGAAGATTGCGGCACTGGCCATCACCGAGCCCGGTGGCGGCACCGATGTCTCGGCCCTGCGCACCACGGCGCGGCGCGAAGGCGATGCCTATGTGGTGGACGGTGAAAAAATCTTCATCACCTCCGGACTGCGTGCCGACTGGTACACCGTGGCGGTGCGCACCGACCTCCACAACAAGGGGCCCATGGGCATTTCCATGCTGATGGTGCCGGGCGACGCGACTGGCCTGACACGTACCCCGCTCAAGAAGATGGGCTGGCTGTGTTCGGACACCGCGCAACTGCACTTTGACGGCGTGCGGGTGCCGGCGCGCTACCTGGTGGGCGAGGAGGGCGCGGGCTTCAAGATGATTCTGACCAACTTCAACGGCGAACGCCTGGGCATGTCCGCCATGGCGCTGGGTTTCTCTGAGGCCTGCTTTGATGAAGCCCTGGCCTGGGCGCGCCAGCGCAAGACCTTTGGCAGCGCGCTGGTGGACCACCAGGTCATTCGCCACAAGCTCATGGACATGAAGATGCGCATCGAATCCACGCGTGCCTGGCTGAATGCAGTTGCCGTTCGCGCCGACGAAGGTGACCGTGGCAACAAGGCGGCCAAGGGTGCCGAATGGGTGGCACAGGTCTGCCTGCTGAAAAACCACGCCACCCAGACCATGCAGTTCTGCGCCGACCAGGGCGTGCAGATTTTGGGCGGCATGGGCTTTATGCGCGGCACCAAGTGCGAACGCATCTACCGCGAAGTCAAGGTCATGACCATTGGCGGCGGCACCGAAGAAATCATGAAAGAGTTGGCCTCGCGTCAGCTCGGCCTGTGAGAATCAACAGCATGAGTCCCAGCCATAGCAGCAACACCAGCATTACCAGCAATACCGGCAATGCCGACCCCGCATCGGGGGCGGCCATCGAGTTCGAGCCTGAGTTCGTCACCGGCTTGAAAAAAGTGTTTGAAGAGATGGTGGTCTTCAACAAGGTGCTGGGCCTGCGCATCACGCAGATCAACTCGGCCGAGGTACGTGGGCGCATCGACATGAAGCCCAGCCTGGTGGGCCACTTCAGCTTCAACCGCATCCACGGTGGTGTCATCAGCGCCGGGCTGGACGCCATGGGCGGGCTGGCGGTCATGGCCGCCATTGGCGCGCGCCACATGGACGAAACACCGCTGCAGCGCCTGCAACGTTTCGCCAAGCTGGGCACCATCGACCTGCGCGTGGACTACCTGCGCCCCGGCATCGGCGAGTACTTCGAGCTGCGCGCCGAAGTCATGCGCCTGGGCTCCCGCGTGGCCTCCACCCGCATGGAGTTTTGGGGTGCCGACGGCAAGCTGCTCTCCACAGGGGCTGGGGCGTATATCGTTTCCTGAGTTTTGAGTTGCTTTTGCTATTGATTTGGTAGCTGCTTGCGCATATTCTACGGGGGCTGGAGCCCTATTTCGTTGGGAAGCTGGTGCTGCAAAGCGGTATCCAGGGGCGGATTGGAGCTTGCGGGCGATGGGTGGGAGTGACTTCCAGCTCATGCACCATGGTCAGGGCCCTCGTGTGGGTCTGCGGCATCGGCGGATGGCAATCCGCTCAGCTGCATCTCTCCACCCAGGGCATCAATGACCCGCAGAATATTTTCCAGTCGCAAGGTGGGTTTGCCCGCTTCAAGATCGACGATGAAGCGCACACCAACCCCCGCCGCCAGGGCCAACTGGGGCTGCGTCAGCCCGAGCTGCTTGCGGGCAGCACGCAGTGCACACCCTAGTTGTTGAGGTGATCGAATGGAAGTCATGGCTTGCTCAGTTTCCCCTTCGGGAAATTATCGACCTGAATCCAGCTCTGCAGAAGAGATATTTACCGGTCGGGAAATTTAAAACATATGCCATTGATGCTGCGCCTGAATACCGTCAAGGCTTGATCGCACCGGAGTGGCGGATGGCCAACCAACCTCGCACATCACGCTTGAGCTGGGCACCATCGACCTGCACATGGACTATCTGCTGAGCGGTTGAGGCCTAGAATCATGCAAAGACAGTTGCGGGATTTGTCGGATTTTGATACCTGTATAAAAGTTCCAAACAACTGCTAAAACCAAGGCTGCAAGCCACTTTCAGGAGGAATTCATGTCCAGTTTATTCTGTAGCGTCCAAAATAATTTTCAGGTCTTGCAAAGTACATTTCGCATGGGCTCTAATGCCGTTGCCCGCTTTTCAATTGGTGCGCCAGATATGAAGCATGCCGCAAAACTCATGCTTATCGCATTCTTCCTCTTCCTCGCAGCGAAGTCGGCCGTGGCCGGGCCTTTCTCGATGGTCTGCCATTTCCCGTCAAAGAACTGCGGTAGCGAGGTTACAGACATCGTGTCTGACAGGTTTACTTCTCGGTATCCGTCCAGCAAATGGCAGATTGTTGTCTTGGCGGAGTTCACTCCGTACTCTAATGGTGGTGGAGTTGGCTACGCCATTGCGGGTGTTTCACGCAAGATATCCTCGCCTCAATCGGCAACCCAAGCCCTGGTGCCTCATCAACGCTTCGTTAGCACATCTCGCAGAGTCGGCCGCAACATCCTCGCCAGCGAAGCCGTTGAGGAAACCATTCAGCTTGTTCGGGAAGCTCTTGAGCAAATGGTGGTCGCTTGCGAAAACACGTCAAACTGCAACGTCGAGTAGCCGATGTAGAGTCCCAACAAGTTGCTCGTCGCGGACGCGCAGCAGCAGATGGCCGCTTCGCGGCGCTTGCTGCGCGCCGGTTACCTTCACGTTCGACCGCAAATTCATAGCGATCTGGCCTTGCGCATGCTGTAATCCATAGGATACAATTTTCTGATGCACGTGGAAGCAACCAAGGTCTATCTGGATTGGATTAATTCGCTCAATGATCGAGCGGGTCGTGCACGCATTCAGGTTCGGGTTGATCGGCTCGTTCACGGAAATCCGGGGCAGCATAGGGCGCTTACCGACGGTGTTTGCGAGTTGAAGATCGATTTCGGGCCTGGGTACCGGGTCTATTACACAGAGCGAGCCGGTGTAGTTGTTGTCCTGCTGGCTGGAGGGGACAAATCATCCCAGCAGAAGGACATCAAAACTGCGATCGCGCTGGCAAAGGGACTTTAGGAGTATTTTTATGACCAAGGCAATGTCTAAAGCAGTAGCGTCACGGACAAAAGCGACAAAAACTGTTGCGTATGACGTATCGGAACAACTGAGAACGCCAGAGGAAATGGCTGCGTATCTGGATGCATGGTTGGAAGAAGCACCTGAGGACGCAACGGGAATCGCCCGCGCACTGGGCGACATTGCGCGTGCCAAGGGCATGACGCAAGTGGCTCGCGACGCGGGTTTGAGTCGGGAGAGCTTGTACAAAGCCCTTGGTGAAAATGGGAACCCGACTTTCGCAACCGTTTTGAAGGTGGCGAGGGCATTGGGCCTTCGGTTTCATGCACAGGTTGCTTGAGTTGCTGTCGAACGGGTCATTCCACACTGACGCCCGCGGCGCCTGCGAATTTTGACGTTCATGACCACCCCCGTCTCCAATCTCACCACCTTGCTTCGGTCCATGGAGCCCCAGCTGCATCCCGGAGTGGTCGTCTTTGCGTCGGTGCCGCATGAAACCGATCTGAGTTCGCTCTCGGCCATCTCGACGTTTCGGGAGGCTGAGGGCCTCACACTCATCACCTCCGAAGCCGAAGCCATCCGGGCAAATCTGCCGGTTCTCTTTCGCGCGGCCTGGATCACGCTCCAAGTTCACTCCGATCTTCAGGCCGTCGGCCTCACGGCAGCGTTCGCTCGCGCGCTGGGTGAGGCAGGTGTCAGTTGCAATGTCGTTGCCGCTGCCTACCATGACCACATTTTTGTTCCAATCGAGTCTGCCCAAGCTGCGCTTTCTGCTCTGCGCCAGCTCCAGGGGCAATCGGCGCCAACCATGCATCTTTAGGAAGTCTGCTGCCTGTGCGGCCTACGCCGTTTTCTGCGTGAGCATGTCGATAAACGCCCTGAGCCCGGCAGGCACCCGCTTGCGGCTGGGGTAGTAGAGGAAGAAGCCTGCGATTTCCGGGCACCAGGCATCAAGCACCTGGCACAGCCGCCCCGACGCCAGCTCCGCCTCGGCGTACTGTGCGTAGACATAGGCCAGCCCCAAACCGTCTTCGGCGGCGCGGACCATCAGCCCCATGTCGCTCACACACAGGGCGCCATCCACCTCCACCTCCAGTTGCTCCGCGCCTTGGGCGAACTCCCAGCGGTAGCGCACGCCGCTGGGAAAACGGATGCCGATGCAGCGGTGTTGCTGCATATCGCGCGGATGCAGTGGCGCGCCGTGGGCCGCCACATAGGCGGGCGATGCGACCACGATGAAGCGCTGCGGCCCGCCCAGGGGAATGGCCACCATGTCTTGTTGCAGGCTTTCGCCAAAACGCACGCCCGCGTCGAAGCCGGCCGCCACGATGTCCACCAGGGTGTCGTCCGTGACCAGTTCCAGCTTCATGCCGGGGTGCAGGGTCAGGAAACGCGTCACCAGCGGCGCCAGCACCAACTCGGCGGCGGCGCGCGGCGCATTGATGCGCAGGGTGGCCATGGGGGAGTCGCGAAAGGTGTTGACCTCGTCCCGCGCCGTCTGGATGTCCAGCAAGGCCGGCGACAGCCGGGCCAGCAGGCTGTCCCCGGCCACGGTGGGCGCCACACTGCGGGTGGTGCGGTTGAGCAAACGCACGCCCAGTCGCTCTTCCAGGCCGCGCAGGGTATGGCTGATGGCCGAAGGCGACACCCCCAGTTCCACGGCCGCTCCGCGAAAACTGCGCAAGCGCGCCACCACCGCGAAAGTTTGCAGGTCAGTCAAGGAAGTGGGAATCATATTGCTGAGAATAACTCACCAACCCATGCAGAAAAATGCGGGTTGTTGCACAGTGCCTAAAAATCTAAGCTCCCTGTCTCCCGCCTCTTTATCGCAAAAACAAGGAAATTTCATGGAAAAAATCGTGTCTGATCTCGCAGGAAAAACCTACCTCATCACCGGCGCATCGTCGGGCATAGGCGCTGCCACCGCCTTGGCATTGGGCCGGGTGGGCGCCCATGTGGTCCTGGCAGCACGCCGGGAGGATGCGTGTGCGGCACTGGCCCAAGATATCGTCGCCTCCGGTGGCAAGGCACTGGTGCTCAAAATGGATGTCAGCGTGGAGGCCGATGTGCGCCATGCCGTGGCGGCCACGGTCGCCCATTTTGGACGCATCGATGGCGCCTTTAACAACGCCGGACTCTTGGGCGTGGCGGCACCGCTGCAGGAGGGCGGCTCGGCTGATTTCGATGCTGTGATGCGCACCAATGTCTCGGGTGTGTTTTGGTCCATGAAATACCAGATCGAAGCCATGCGCAAGACGGGCGGTGGTGCCATTGTCAACACCGCGTCCATTGGCGCCCAGGTCGGCTTTGCCACGCTGTCGCCTTATGTCACCAGCAAACACGCCGTGATGGGGCTTACCCGCACCGCAGCGCTGGAATATTTTCAACACGGCATTCGCATCAATGCGGTGTGCCCCGGTCCGGTTGCCACCGCGATGGCCGACCTGGGGTTCGGCAGCCGCGCCAATCTGGAGGGCGCGATGGCCAGCGCCCCGGCCGGTCGTGCCGGTCGGCCGGACGAAATCGCCGGGCCGGTGCTGTTCCTGCTCTCCAGCGCCGCCAGTTACATCAGCGGCCACGGCCTGGTGGTGGATGGCGGCTACACCGTTCAATAAAGTCAAAACAATGAAACAACGACTCTTGGGGCCAGCCCAAACACCCGTGTCCGCCATCGGGCTCGGCTGCATGGGCATGAGTGAGTTTTATGGGGCCAGCGACGACAGCGAATCCCTGGCCACACTGGCGCGGGCATGGGAGCTTGGCGTGAATTTTTTCGACAGCGCCGACACCTATGGCCACGGCCACAACGAAACGCTGCTGGGGACCTTCCTCCACCAATTGGGCGCGGCACGCCGGGCACAGGTGGTGGTGGCGACCAAATTCGGCATCGTGCGCGAGCCCGGTCAGTACGAACGCCGTATCGACAACAGCCCGGCCTATGTGCGCAGCGCCTGTGACGCGTCTTTGCGGCGGCTGGGGGTGGACACCATTGACCTCTACTACTGCCACCGGCGCAACCCGGCCGTGCCCATCGAAGACATGGTGGGGGCGATGGCGGGCCTGGTGGAAGCGGGCAAGGTGCGCCAGATCGGGCTCTCGGAAGTGTCCGCCCAGACCCTGCGTCAGGCCCATGCCGTGCACCCCATCGCTGCGGTGCAAAGCGAGTACTCCCTGTGGTCCCGCGAGCCGGAAAACGACGTGCTGGCGACCTGTGCCGAACTGGGCACGACGTTTGTGGCCTACAGCCCGCTGGGCCGCGCCTTTCTCACCGGCGCGGTGAATCCTGCCAGCCTGGGTGACGGGGATTTTCGTAAAAACCTCCCGCGCTTCAGCGCAGAGGCCGAGACCGCCAACCGCCCCTTGGTAGACCGCCTGCACGGCTTCGCCACGACCCGTGGCATGACGAACTCCCAAGTGGCACTGGCCTGGATGCTGTGCAAGCACCCGCATGTGGTGCCGATCCCGGGCACCCGCCGCAGCCGCTACCTGGAAGAAAACACTGCGGCGTCAGGTTATGTGCTGTCTGCCGAAGACGTGGCCGAGCTGGACCGGCTTTTTGTGCCTGAGCGGGTGGCTGGCAAGCGCTACACCGCAGCTGGGATGGTGGGGGTGGAGTGATCCGCTGCTTGTCCCCGCCACAACAGCCCGGTGCGTTCCCATGGGCTGGGTGCAGGGGCTGCCGCTAAGGCGTTTTGAGGCGTCTGTGTCGTATTTTGAGTTACTTTTGCTATCAAGATTTATCGGGCCCGATCAATAGGAGTCCCCGAACATGCGAATCGAGCAGGGCGAGATCAGAAGGCAGCGTGTCGCCGGCCTTTTCTGTCAGGTTTCGCGCAATTTTCCCGATCGCTGCCATCTTTTCATCTGCTTCGTCGTACTTGGGAATATTCAAGTACTCGGCAACGCTTGCCCCGAGGCTAAGCTGGGCCGCGTATGCGGAAACTGCCTTGGCGATGGTGGGTGCATTCAGGAAGCCCGTTAAATAGGCCGCCTCAGGCTCCGAATCGACTGGGATGAAATAGAGCTTGTGGTCTGGAATCACGGTCTTTACTCCCGCGTGTTCGATTGCTGCGCTTCCAATATAGGCAGCCGCGAACGTGTTGCCCATTTCCCGCCAAAGTACCTTGAAGGGTGAAAATGTGTAGGGTCCGGTGCTCCACAGCGAATAGAACTCCTGTCCCTTCTGGAATCTTTTCAGACTGGACCGCTGTTCCAGATGGCTCTTGAAGCGGTTGAGGAACTTGAAGCTATGCGGGCTTTCAGTGGGCAGATCCGGGTCGCCATGCATGCCTCGTTGCGGAACGAGGATACGGAGGTCCGCCTCAGGTACGGCATTGAACGGAGCAACACCGCGCCCACGCAGGAGCGGGAAAAGGTGCTCCGATTCCACCGTTGCAGTGATCTGGGGAATGCCCTTCGTCTTTCCGATGTCTGCGGCATTCCGTACTGTCACCAGGTCTGGTCCCACTACGCCCGTGGCGTGAACCCAGAAGATGCCGTTACGGTCCGTGGTGATGCCTTTCCGCGCCTTGTATTCGGGCTTCGCACTTGCCGCGAAAACCTTCGAGAACACCGCCTGGTCCTGTGCCGAGCCGACGAGCCACGGCCGTGTGCCATCACCGCCAGGTACTGGCACAGCAATTCCGTCGATACGTTTGGCCGTGCGGCGGAACTGATCCGCAGAAACGTAGGTCCGCTGATTGGCGCTGCCGCTCTCGTCCGCAGTCCATGACTGGTATGGAACAGGGAACGCAGTGGCCGCATCCCTTTGCAGCATCAGGAAAGTCGGGTGATTGCTCACGCCGTCGAACGGCCTGATGTCCTGGTAGTCCTCAACCAGCAGGACCCGGCACGGCAAACTTCCGTTATCGATTGAGAAGCGCCTGAAGCCGGCGCTGGACTCGGTGGTAAATACCGAACCAGGAAGGAAGAAGCCCAAGCGCCCGTCATGGGCGAGGTAGTGCTTCACGGTCTGGTAGGTGATCACAGTCGAGATGTCAGACTCGATGCCGCCTACCCACTTGTCGGTGCTGAACACGCCAAGCCCCCGGCAGTGCTGCTGGATCGACTGGGCGTAGTCCTTTGGCAGGTTGCTCCATTTGATCCACGGTGGGTTCCCGCAAATGTGCGACGACCTTGGGATTGCACCCGCTGCAAAGCGGTCGGCCAAGATTGAACACCAGATGCCGTTCCATCCTTGGTCGTGGAGCTCAACCAGGTTGGCGACTGTCGTGTTGACGATGGAGATGTCAGACGGGTCGAGCCCCATTGCTTGCAGGTCGGGAAATATCGAACTGCAGATCTTCGCTGCCGGGTAGTCCGCATCGATAAGCATCCGCATCTTCGAGAAAATCCAAAAGAAATCTGCGTGTCCGATCATCCGCTCTGGGACGGAAAACTCCCTGGGGCCTACTTCCGTATGCAGGACGTGGCTGTAGTTCGAGAAGAGATCGACGGCAGCTGGATAGATGGCATCCGCCAAGTACACCGGCAGCCGGATGGGATTTGCTGGGTCCAAGTGGGGCGACAGGAAGACGGCAAGGGACCCCTTGGCCGCGAGGACGGCGAGGGGGTTGAGGTCGATACCGTGGATGCCTGCGAGCAGCGATTGAGCTGTCGCGCCGCTGTTGGCCTTGCGCCGGCGCCGGATGGCTTCGAGCAAGAAAGTGCCCGATCCGCATGTGGGATCGGTCAGCGAATCAGCCGGCTTCCATTCCAGCAAGTCCATCCCGTGTTCTGCCAGCCAGTCCGGGGTGTAGAACTCACCGAGGGCATGCCTGACCTCCCTGGGAATGAATCGTTCGTAGATGCCTTTGAAAAGGTCGCGGGTCGTATCTGCGTGCTTCTTGGAGACGGCGAAATCGACGCCACCCAACCTTCCCAGCATGGCGCCGAGGTGGGGCTGGTAGCGGGGCCAGTCGCTGTCGTCCAAGTACCAGGCGAAGAAATCTCCGCTCAGCATATTCAGGATACCTGCGTTCTCGAAAAGCTCGCCAGTCTCAACGGCACGTAGCCGCTCTGCTACCGGAACACCGGGCTCTAGTACATCTTGGCTGGCCTTCGGCAGTGCGCATGCAGCCACGACCTTGGCAATGATGGCGATGTATGTATTGAGCGCGAAAAGGTATGCCGCAGGGTTGTCCTGGTACGGCTGGTCGTGCGAGATCTCCTGCCGGGCGAGCAGCTTTTTCATATGCGCTGGCTGGAACCCAACGACCTGGCTGAACAGCCTACGCCACTCCGAAAACAGCATCTTCGTTTTTGTGGTAGCTGGGGACGCATCCGCTTTGCAGATGCTGGCGTAGAGCTCCGGAATCAGCGCCGTCCCATACACAGAGTCCGGTCCCACCAGTGCCTGCAGGAGCTGGGGATGGACGAGCGGACGGCCATTGCTTTCTAGAGCTGCGAGCAAGCGATCCGCGGAAATTTTGTCGAACGCGACGACATCTTCCCAAGTGGCGGTAGCGCCGTCGAAGCGGCCAAAGGTGATGTGGGCTCCGTCCCAGGCGACCAGGACGTATTCCTGGAGCGCCCGTCCTTCCTCTGCGGAAATCAGCTCCCCATATTCTTCAGCTTGTAGGCGCGCATGTTTTGCCTTGCTCCCAGCGCGCCCGCTGAACGACTTAGGCGGCTCATATTCGATGACCACTGCGCCGTGCGCCACGTCTGCGAACTTTGTGGGCTTGCCTTTAGCCTTGAGGGCCCGTTCAAGCTGGAACGGCGTCCAAGGAATGGATAGTTCCGAGCAGGCCTGTTCAAGCGCGTTTTCTAGCTCGTGCCGCAGTTGGGCTTCATTCTTGGAAATTTCAGCGGCGGACAGGACAGCGCTGACGAGGGACAATGTAGTTGCGCTGCTCACAGCAATCCTTTTGCAGACTCACCGGGCAGGTGCATTTCGGTTCTAAGCGGCTTTGCGGGAGGCTTGGGCATCAAGCACAACCAGGCCAGCACCGGAGAAAAGGTGGGTAAACATGGTTTCGGCCAGTTTTGGCGGCACCGCATTCCCGATCTGGGTGAACTTGGAGTCTGTTTCGCCAACCGGCGTGAATTTGGCATCAAAGGTCTGGATACGCGCACACTCGCGCCAGGAAAGCCTGCGCGGTGTTTCCAGCTTCTTGCGCTTCGGATCAGCCTGTGTGTGTTCGTACTGGTCAGAGAAGTCCCAGCGTTGCTTCCAGCCATCCGCAAGGTTCGACCATGTAAGGGTCATCACTGGGCTTGCTGGATGCAGGGTGATGTGCCGCCAGTTGGCAACAACGGTGAATGCCGGGTCCGCCCACTTGGCTTTGCGGTTCCGCGACATGTAGTACCAGGAGAAGTGGCCTTCGGGATCGTGTGGGCGTTCGTAGAATTCGCCTTCTGGCCAGAGCGGCAAGCCCTTGATAGCGTCGCCATGGGATGCGTAGGGAATGAGCGGACCGGAAGCCTTGGTCGTTTTGCCATGGGTAGGCTTTGGGAATTCGAAGGCCTGGTTCAGGTCTTTCCTCACGCCTACGATGAAGAGCCGCTTGCGCGACTGCGGAACGCCGTAATCCTTGGCGTTCAAGACCTGGTACGTGACGTTGTAGCCGGCCTTGCAGTAGGCGTCGAGCTGCTCCTTCAAGAAGGTGCCGCTGTTCAGCGCCTTGAGGCCGGAGACGTTCTCCGCAACAAAGTACTTGGGGCGGACGATGCCCACTACCCTTAGGAATTGCTTATATAGGTTCGTGCGCTCGTCCTTCTCAGGGTCCCGGTTGCCCGCCATTGAAAAGGATTGGCACGGGTACCCCCCCACGACGATGTCTGCGTCGGGAAATGCCTGGATTCCGGAGATGTCCGCATTGCGGATGTCGGCGCCAGGGAAGTACTTCTCCAGTGTCTTGCAGGCGTCTACCAGGACGTCGTTAGAGAATATGACGTGGCCGCCGGCCGCTTCCACGCCAAAGTCCATGCCGCCACAACCCGAGAACAGGGATAACACCCTGATCTTTTCACCATTTTTTTCAAAAGTTTTCTTCACGATCTCTCGCTTCTCTGCTGTGCAACTTCGGCATCGGTGCCTTGCGGGAGAAGGGGCCACCTGGACTTCAAGTAGCCATCGATCGCATCGCGTACGACCCAGGCAAGAGAAACCTTGTTCTCCGCTGCGATCCTTTCCAAGACTTGGTACTGCTCTTCCGGGAAGCTAATGGAAGCGCGGACCGAGCGCTCATGCGCGCCGCTGTCATGGCGTTTTGCCTGAATCCGCATGGACTGCCCCCCTAAAATTGAATGCACCATTTTACACCATAGTGGTGAATCGTTTCGAATTGTGTAGGGGGGAGTCGCGGTCCGAGGGGCGTGCTGCTGGGCCGTTCTGCATGAATGCGCAGAGTCGCTCCGCTGTTTTTTTCGCGTCGCGGATTTCGCATTCCCACAATTCGAGAACATCCCAACCTAAGTCAATAAGGGCGGTCCGGTTGCGCAGGTCCCGAGCGCGGGTTGCTTCGATTTTTGGGGACCAATAGGCCGTGTTGGACTTCGGCCCCGGAGCAATCCTGCAGAGATGGCCATGCCAGAAGCATCCATGTACCAGCACAGCCTTCTTGTGCCTTGGCAGAACTACGTCTGGCCGTCCGGGGAGATCCTTGCGGTGTAGCCGGAACCGGTATCCCATCCGGTGCAGCATCGACCTGACGACGAGTTCAGGCGTGGTGTCCTTGCTGCGGATGCAGCTCATGAGGCGGGACCTGGCTTCCGGTGCAATGGTGTCCATGCAATTTTCCGTGGAATATGGTCGTCAAGACAGTGCCGGTAGCAGTGTGACCTGATTGCGATCCTCGCTTTCGATGAATCTCTTCATGGATCACCTCGCGAGGTACGGGTTGGTGCAGTCTAGCCAGTTCGGAGCGTTTTCACACAGCCTCGGCCGATTGGAGGCAAAGCAAACTAGGCGTCTTCCTCAGCGCCAGCGGCTTGGTGCACTTCGTCAGTGTCGGACTGGACCGGTGCCCCGTCTGTTTCATGATGACGTGGGTGGCGAAGCCTACACTGGCGCCTCCGAGCAGTAGCCCGCCCGAAGGCTATGCCTCGCCACAGGCTTTGCTGCCTCCGCGCTCTTGCGGCCACGGCTACTGCGCCGCCTTCTCCTGCAAAGGCCAGGGCGTTGTTGTCGAGTTCCTGCTGTTTCTCGGCATCCGTGGATCGCCAGGTACCGAGGCGGCCTGCGATCCGCAGACGGCTCTGCTGCCAGGGCAGCGATAGCAATCGACGAAGCAGTTTTCGCTATTAAATTCATAGCTTCTTGCGCATATCCCATAAGGGCTACAGCCTGTTTTTATTCGAAGACGCCGGGACAAAGGCCATCACCATCCCCAATACCCGTACCCCCATGCCGTACCCCGAAAGCGGCTAGACTTCCCTCCAGGCATTGCGATGGGCGCCCTGGGCGGCGGCGGATCGCAGGGCCTGGAACGGTGGGTGCACTAATCTTCAGCGGGACACAATGAACAACAAGCTGGTCTTTCTCGTGGTGGACGATATGGAGGGCATGCGCCGCATCCTGACCAACAGCCTGACCCAGATGGGGATCAAGAACGTGGTCACGGCGGTCAATGGCGCCGAAGCCTGGCGCACGATTCAGGCGCAACCCATCGACGTGGTGATTTCCGACTGGAACATGCCGGTGATGTCGGGGCTGGAGCTGCTCAAAAAGATTCGGGCCAGTGCCCAGTACTTCAACCTGCCGGTGCTGATGATGACCGCCGAGACCGAGCGCCACCAGGTGCAGGTGGCCATCGAGGCGGGGGTGTCCGAATACATGGTCAAGCCCTTCAATGTGGCCGCGCTGGAGCTCAAGATCAACAAAGTGATCGAACATCCGCGCCCGCAGGCGCTGGCGTCGCGCCGCACGGTGCCTGCCGTCCTGCGGCCCAAAGGCGCAGGCGCCGCCTTGAAAGTGGTGCGCCATGATGCGGCTTTGGCACTGGATGCAGAGCCTGGTGTGGCGTCCGCCAAGCCCACCCTCCTGGTGGTGGACGATGTGGCGGACAACCTGGATTTGCTGGTGGAACTGCTGAGCGACGCGTACCAGGTGCGGGCCGCCAACAGCGGCGAACGGGCCTTGAAAATTCTGGACTCCGGAAAAATCCCCGACCTGATCTTGCTGGACGTGATGATGCCGGAGATGGACGGTTTTGAGGTGTGCCGCCGCGTCAAGGCCAACCCGGCCACCGCCGACATTCCGGTGATCTTTCTCACGGCCATGAGCGAAACCACCGATGTCACCCAGGGTTTTGACATTGGTGCGGTGGACTTTGTCACCAAGCCGGCCGATCCGCCGATTCTGAAAGCGCGCATCGCCACCCATTTGAAACTGCGCCGCTCTTTTGCCGAACTCAAACGCAACCGCATTGCCCTGATTGAGCAAAACGCGGTGCTGCAAGACAACCTGCGCCTGCGCGACGATGTGGAACGCATCGCCCAGCACGACGTGAAAAGCCCGGTGGCCGGGATCATCAGTTTTTCCTCCAGCCTGCTCAGCGACAACTTGCTGGCCCAGCAGCACAAGGAGATCGTCAAGTAC
>Ga0156180_1118_pt1 | contig 23632 bp, 18 predicted proteins | sample RifCSPlowO2_12_FD_107833 | JGI IMG/M metagenome (GOLD analysis project Ga0156180, IMG submission 107833) | Burkholderiales bacterium RIFCSPLOWO2_12_FULL_61_40
CACATTTGACGCAACCGCGTGCTGTCCTAAAAGCGCAATTACAGGTGCAGCGCGATCTCATCATGGCTGCTGTCTATGCTTAAGTCAGTGCCATTGGGGCCGGGCTCGGATTAATCTTCGGATTCGTCGTCAACCTGCAAAATCATCTCAAACTCTGGATTTAAGTACGGAACAGACTGAGGCGTGTGCCGGGCAGGTGTGAACGATTGGTCATTGTTACATCTTTCAGTTCAAGTTAAACTAAGTGCTACACACTTGGATTAACCGGACAAGCCATGCACACATCTACACTCCGCGCCGCTGGTGGCTCCATCGCCGTGACCATTCCGCAGTCACTGGCCAAGTCCACCGGCCTGCACCCTGGCGACAAGGTCAGTTTTGAATTTGACGCCGGGCGTTTGATCATTTCGCCGATCAGCCGCCGCAAGTACAGCTTGCAAGAGTTATTGGCCTTGCAGGGCGACGAGCCGCTGGTGATCGACCAGGCTTGGGACAACATGCCCGCCAAAGGCCAAGAGGTTCCGGTTTGAGCCGCAAGGTTTGGCAACGCGGCGACATTGTGGTCGCCAGTTTCGACCCCACGCTCGGCCAGGAACAACAAGGCCGCAGGTCCGGTATGGTGGTGACGCACGCCGACTTGAACCGGCTGGGCATGATTGGCATTTGTCCCATCACGCAAGGTGGCATGGGCGCACGTAACGCCGGTTTGTCGGTCAGCCTCATGGGCACCGGCACGCAGACGCAGGGCGTGGTGCTGGTTCACCAGTTCAGAATGATTGACCCGTCACAGCGCAGCTTGACCCTGATTGAGCAAGCACCGGACGATGTGGTGGAAGAAGTGCGGGCGCGGGTAGCTGCCATGCTGGATTGACAGAGAAAAGAGAGAAAGCGAAAAAAGAAGAAAAAGGGGCTGGGTTCGGATTGATGTCAGCCGCCCATGCTCCCATATTTCCGGCGCTAGCCAGCCCCATAAAAACCAGTGAACTCAACCGCTGCAATTGGAGTTTCATGTTTGGTTTCGAGGCAAATCAGGCTCTAGCCCGCATGGAATGTGCGTAGGCAGCTACGATATCAATAGCAATAGCTGCCCTCAGAGCTCAAGCACCCGGTCCAACACCTTGTTGAATTTTTCGGCGCTCTGGAATCCAATGACGCGTTGCACTTCGCGTGCCGGGTCACCGCCTTCCATGAAGACGATGCCGGGCGGGCCGAAGAGGCCAAAGCGTTTGAGCAGCGCCTTGTCCAGCTCGGAGTTGGCGGTCACGTCCACTTGCACGGTCAGTGTTTGGTCCATTTTCTGGCGCACTGCGGGGTCGGCAAAGGTGAGGTGTTCCATCTCCTTGCACGACACGCACCAGTCCGCATAGAAGTCCACCATGACCGGGCGGTCGGCGGTCTTCAACACTTGGTCCAACTCGGTCAAGGAGCGCACCCGCGTGAATTGCACGGCCTTGGCACTGGCGGGGGCTGTGCCCGAGTTGTCCCGCAGCACGGCCAGTGGCTGCAAGGGGTCGCGGGAACCGGCCAGGGTGCCCACCACCATGGTGCTGCCCATCAGCACGGACATGACGCCCACGCCTTTCCAGAAACGCTGCCAGCCTGCGGCATGGGGTGCCAGGGGGTCCAGGGCGTGCAGGTAAATGCCGGAGAAGACCAACAGCACCGCAATGGCCAGCATGGTGGCCACCGGCGGAACCACCGGGGACACCAGCCAGACCGCCACGCCGAGCAGCAGCACGCCAAAGGCCTTTTTGACGCCATCCATCCAGGCACCCGCCTTGGGCAGCGCGGTACGGGCAGCCACCCCCACCACGATCAGCGGGGCGCCCATGCCCAGGGCCATGGTGAAGAGCGCAACACCGCCCAGAACCGCATCGCCCGTCTGGGCGATGTACAGCAGGGCTCCGGCCAGAGGCGCGGCCACACAAGGGCCGACGATCAGCGCAGACAGCGTGCCCATCAGGGTGACGCCGATCAGGGACCCGCCCTGCCGGTTGGCGGTGTCGGACAAACGGCTTTGCAGGCTGGCCGGAAGTTGCAGCTCGTAAAAGCCGAACATGGAGAAGGACAGCACCACAAAGACCAGGCCAAAGCCGCCCAGCACCCAGGCGTTTTGCAGGGCCGCAGACAGCATGGTGCCGGACAAGCCCGCAGCGATGCCTGCCAGGGTGTAGGCCACGGCCATGCCCAAGACGTAGGCGCAGGACATCACCAAAGCCCGCTTCTTGGTGATGTTGTCACCGTGGCCAACGATGATGCTGGACAAAATCGGGATCATGGGGAACACACAGGGCGTAAAGGCCAGCAGCAGGCCGAAGCCGAAGAAGCTGAGCAGAATCAGCGGCAGGCTGCTGCCCTTGAGCAGGGCGCCGACCTGGCTGGATTCGTCTTGCGCTTCAGGGGACGTGGCACCAGTCTGGGTCGTGGCGCCCCCCGCACCGGCCACCGTCACGGTGCGGGAGATCGGGGGGTAGCACAAACCTGCATCCGCGCAACCCTGGGTGGTGACGGTCAGCGCGAATGGCTCGGTGCTGGCCGGGTGCGAGACGGGCAGGACCAGTTCCTTGCGGTAGGTTTCGACTTCGCCAAAATTGGGATCATTCTTGACCTTGGCCGGGGGGAATTCCGGCGGGTCCAGCACCACGCCCCGGTCTGCGGCCAGTTTGAGTTTGTTTTTGTACAGGTAGTAGCCGTCTGCAATGGTGACGCGCACCTCCAGATGGGTGCCGTCCACCGCGGTGACGGTCAGGGGGAAGGCCTGCTCGGGCTCCAGAAAATCCGCTTCGGGGGAGGACGGCTGTGAAGCTGCCAGGGCGACGCCGCTGACCAGGGCCATGGCCCCCAGCAGGGATACAAGTGTTTTCCGCATGTGAATGGTGTTTCCTGTGGTGAAAAAGGGGGCTTCCGATTTACTGGAAGCCTGCTGCGTGCACCTGGGCAATCACATCCTTGAGCGCAGCGATGCTCAAATCAATGCCACGTTTGTTCAGGTGGCGCTCCGCTTCGGTATAGCCCGCGCCCATCTGGTAGCCGGTGACGAAGACGCCGTCCTGCAAGGCAATGGCGAATTTGCGGTAGTTGGGTGCGGTGTGGGTGCTGGGCGCAATGCTGGTGGCAAAGTGCGCGGTGAGGACCGGTGCGGCCTCGGTCCCGGCATCGAGGTCGGACGTGGAGACGGTGGCCGTGTTCTTGCGCGGGTCACCGGCATTGCGGAAGGGGTAAGAGATCAGCACCAGGCCCGCATTGGCGCTGCTGATCTCCCAGCGGATGGCTTCCGTGGTCGCCGTATTGCTGGTAATGCCCGCTTTGACGGCAGTGCTGGTGGTGCTCCATGCGCCTACTTCGCTGCTCAAGGTGCCGGTGCCCGAGCTTTCGCTGCCGGTGCGGGTCAGCACCAGTTTCAGCCGAACCGGCAGCCCCTGGTCACCGCTGGCAGCGGGTAGCGTGCAAGTGCCGGTGGTGGCGCCGGTGGCTGCGCAGGGCGCGGTGGGAGTGGCGGTGTAGGTGGATACACCGTAGTACTTGGTGCCGGAGTGAATGGTGACGCCAGCGGTGCCAAACAGGTCGGCCAGCGTGTGGTTGGTGTTGCGGTCCACCGCCCAGTTGCACAGGCTTTTGCCCAGTACGCTGACTTTGGGCAGGGAGATGGCCGTGCCGCCCCCGTCCACGCCGCTGCCGCACGTTTGTGACAGGGGGATATCGATCCGGTTGTCACGCAAAGTGGCGTCGTAGTACTCCGTAGTGGCTGCACTGTCCTGGATGTTGCTGGCCGTTGTGCCGCCGCCATGGGCCGCAAAATAGGCGTCGCGGTAGGTGGTGACGCAGCCGCTGAACCAGGTGCTGACGGAGGTGCTGGTGCCTGTATAACAACCGGGCGCAGCTGCGGGGGTGGCCGTTGCCGTGGTGTTTGCGGCGCGGAGATAGTAGTTCTCATAACTGAGCTTCTGCTGGCCGAACCATTCGCTGATGACGGCGTTGTCGGCCACCCGCGTAGAGGTGTCCAGGCTCAGCCGGGCCAGGCTGACAGGGTTGCGGTAGGTGAGCCGGTTGCCGTCGGCGTAGGTGATCACCTGCGCTTGCTGGTTGTCGGTTCCGCTCATCACCACAAGCTTGCCTTGCGGATTCAGCGTCAGCGATTCGTCTCCCGCCACGGTGACGGGCGCCCAAACTCCCGCCACCCACTGTTGAAATTTCTGGTAAATGGCTCCGCTGCTGAGCACCTTGGAGCCGAAGTTCAGGTACTTCAACACGCCGCCGTCCCGCAGCCAGGGGTTGCCGCCAATGCTGGCGGCATCGCCCATTTCGCCCCGTACTTCGGAGGCCGCGACGCTCTTGAGCGCGTAGTGGTTGGCGACGCTGGCGATGTAAGCGGCAGGCTTGCTGTTGGTGGCCAGGGTTTCAATTTTCGCCGCGTCCACCGCAATGCCGGCGGCGGTGGCGCTGGCGTTGGTCCAGGTGTTGTACCAGCCGCTCATGACCGCTGCGGTCTGCAAGACCGTCAGCGGCACCGTGGGGCTGGCGTTGGCGGGGTGGGATGTTTTGCCAGCCGGGTCGGACAGGTAGGCGGTGAGCGCACGCAGCCGGTTGGCCAGGCCACCGTCACTGTCTTGCGGGCTGGCCACATAGTCAAAGTCCACCGCCAGCTTTTCCCGGCCGGTGCTCTGGTCGATATTGGTGCTGTACACGATGCGCGTGAACATGGCGATGCGGGTGGATAGCCGATTGCGCCCGCTGCTGCGCAGCCGGGCGTAATAGGTGGTGGTGATCGGCGAGATATTGGCAGCCACGCTGGTGACGTCATCGTCGTATTCAAGGGGCGCCACCAGGGTCCAGCCATTGTTGATGGCCACGGGCGCACTGCTCGTTGCGCCTGTGTCCGTGCTGGTGGGGCGGACCACCGCCAGGAGACTGCCGCCCCGGTGACCGGCCGGCACGCTCAGGCTGTAGGCGCCCACGGCGTCGGTGGTCGCCTGGGGTTCCGAGCCGCCGCAGGCGCCGTCGTTGTCCAGATCGGCGCAGACCAGGGTGTTGGCGAGGTAACCCACGTTCAATACTTTGCCCGACACGGCCATGGTAGGGCTGGGAACCGCCGTGCCATTGCGGATCACCGGGCTGGGCGTGACAACGCTGCTGGGCGTTGTTACGCCCAGCGGGTCGGCGGCGTTGCCGCCGCCACCACAGGCCACCAACCACAGGGCACCCTGAACAGCCAGGGCGAGACGCAATTTTTTGTGATGTTTCATGTTCAGTTCCTGGTTCATGGGGCTGGCGCAGCGGGCAGCGGTGCTTTCGGCAGGCCCACTGGAATGCGGTAAAGCTTGTATTGGCTGTCCTGGGTGCCCTGGGCAATCACCACCAGCTTGTCTTTCGCCAAGGCGATCTGCTGGACCTTCAGGCCCGTGGGCAAGGTGGAGCTGCCAAGGGCGGCACCGCTCCTGACCGTGTTCCAGTAGGCTTTTTTGTCACTGCTGGTGATGTAGCTGTCGTTGTCGTCCGCCACCGCCAAACCGCGCAGGTCTTCTCCCACCGCAGACACGGTGACCGAGGACCTGGCAATGGGCTGCAGGGCGTTGTCCAGGCTGATAGCGTGGACCTTGTTGGCGCTGGCAATCAGCACTTTGCGCGCGCCATTGGCAAACACCACCTTGGTGGCATTGGTCCAGTCGCCCGTGAGATTGGCCACGATGCGCTGGTTGACCAAATCGACCAGGGCTACGCGCCCATATCCCGCAGCGGCCAGGTAACGCCCGCCCGGGGACACTGCCAGGGTTTGGGGCGGCTTGTCACTGTCAAACTGCACATCGACCAGGGCGCGTTCCTTCATCGTGGCGCCGTCCAGCAGCCAAAGGCGATTGCCGGTAGCGTCCCAGGCCACCGGGTAGGCGCCGTTGGGGTCCGATGCCACCAGGCTGAAGCCGCTGTGCACACAGGCAGGCGCCGCATAGAGCGAGCGGTAGCTGTTGCTGGATTCCAGGGATATCTTGAACAAGCCCTCGTTGCCCTGGCTGGTGCTCTTACAAGTCGCGCCGGAGTATTTGCCGGAGAGCATATTCATCAGCACATAGGCATCCTGGCCGCCGTTGACGAGTTGCAGTCCGGCAATGCCCTTGCCTGGCTCCAGGGTGACCGGGCTGCCCGTCTGCGCCCCGCCGCTGACGGATGTGGCGGCCGAGACCGTGTCCACCATCAGAGACACGACCTTGTCCAGCGTGGCCAGGGCGAACCGCGCCAGCGGGCTGTGCTTGCGAAAGGCCACCACCGGTTCGGCGGGCGGGATCAGGTCTACCTCGCGGTTGCTGATCACCGTGGCCGAGGCGTCGAACAGGTACAGGCGGTTGCTCTCGTTGTTGCTCAGCAGGGTGCTGCCGTAGGTCGATACCTGGTGGCTGTCCTCGGTGCCCGAGGTGCCGTCCCAAGTAATATCCGCCGTGCTGGCCGTACCCAAGGTGTTGCTCACCGCGGCCGCCGTGGCCGAAGTGCTGGCTGCGGCAAATACCGCGCTGCTGTAGGCTGCCAGGGCAGACAAAGCCTGGGGGTTGGCCTGCATGGCGCTGGCGTAGCCGCTTTCCAGCGCACTGGAGGCACTGGCGCCCAGGCTGGTTTCCAGGGTGCTGATATCAAGCTCGGTTTTACCGGCGGCGCGCAACAGCGTGCGCAGGGTACTGCTGCCGGTCACGCTGGTGCTGCCGGGTTCGGAGATGAGCAAGCGGGTGCGTGTGTTGTCCGAGTCACGGGTTTCGAGCAGCGCGTATTTGCCGGCCACGGGCGCCAGGCCTGTAGCGCCGCTGGCGCTGGCGGCCTGGGTGCTGTCGCCGTCGTCGCATTGCCAGTTCTGGTTGCTGTCGATACACGCCAGCAGGGTAGACGCAGCAAGCGGACTAGCGGACTTGTTGGTCTCGCCTGGGGTGCTGGCACCGCCGCCGCCACAACCCGCCACGACCGTGGCGGCAAGGCAGGCAAGCGCAATGGGTTTGATTTTCATGGGCATTCCAATACATTTTCTGAAGAGGTTTCCAGCTGTGGGGCAGACAGCTGGTGAATACGTCCCGCGCGGTCTACCACCACGGCATGGGTGTGGGCGGGCAGGACGGTGTTTTTGTCGATCAGCAAAGCGGTGCTGTACATCCCGCTCAGCAAGGCGCTGGCCGACACCACGCTGGCCGAGACCCATTCGGCGCGTTCCGGGTCGGGGGCGACCACATGGGACAGCGTTCCGCCTTTGAGCTTGCGCCCACGGGCGTAGTGGGCCGAGGTGGTGAGGGCCTGGTTTTCCAAATCCAGCCCGAACAGCAGCTGGGTCGGCTGCGCCGGGTTGGGAATGGCCGCCACAAAGCGCTGGCCATCGGGTTTGCGGCCAAAGGCCACCAGGTCGCCGCCAAAGTTGACCAGCCCGCTCTGAACGCCCGCGTCGCGGGCGATGCGGGCGGCCTCGTCCACCGCGTACTCCTTGATCACGCCGCCCAGGTCCAAGCGGACATGGGGGTTGTGCAAGCGCAGCCGCGTTCCGTCCAGGCTCCAGGCGGCCAGCCCCGTGTAGGGCTGGAGCCGCTTGCGCACCGCGTCCGCCTGCCCCAGGGTGCCCACTGGTTTGAGTGCCTGGGCGTAAGTGCCCACGGTGATGTCAAAAACACCCCCGGTCCGCTCGGCGTGGTGACGCACGGTGGCCAATATGGCGGCGCACTGCGCATCCAGCACGATGTCTTGCTGCGCGCGCCGGTTGATGGTCTGGTTCAGCCAGGAGTCAGGCGCGTGGAAGTTGTAGCGCAGGGCCAGGGCATCCACGCGCTCGACCACCGCCTGGGAAACCTTTGCGCCCAGGGCTGCGTCCACCCCGTAGAACAGCAGTTCACAGTGGGTCGTCATGGCCGCGAAGCTGTGGCGAAATGGCTCTGACATGGCGCGCCGGTGCCTAGTACTTGTAGGTGAACCCGGCCACCAGCCAGCGGGCGGAAAACCCGTTGTCCTGCCGGTAGTCGCTGAGGTTGGTGTTGAAGGTCCACTCCGAGGAGGATTGGTACTCCACATTCAGCGCCGTCGTGTTCGCCGTGAACGCCCCCAGCCGTGCGTCATTGACGCCCAGGCCGGTGGCGGCAAAGGTGTTCACCGCATCGCCATAACCCCGGTAAAAGCTGGCTGCGCTCTGCTGGTGCATACGCAGCACCGGGCTCAGGCGCCAGCGCGGCGCCACATCCCAATGCGCTTTCACCTCGACCGTGTGGCCAACAATGCCCCAGTCATCCGTGTAGTAGCGGTACCAGAGGTTGCTGACCACGCCCGGCTTCCATGACTTGATCCAGCGCGCCGCCAATCCGCCGCTGTTGCGCTGGTCTGGACGCACTTCATCCGCCAGATAGTGCAGCCCAAAGGCATCGGTGCGGACGATCTTGAGGTAGTGGTTGGACAAGTACCCCTTGTCCTGCCCCACATACACACTGCCTTCCACGGTGCTGGTCGGGTTCAGCACCTGGTTGATACCGGCCTGGACATTCAGCACGGTGCTGCTGCGGTCCTCGCGCTTATTGGTAAAGGGCGTGGCAATGGCGGTGTTGGCCAACAGCCCCACACCCACGGTGTAGGAGCGGTTGTGCGCATCGTCGTGCCACAACTGGGCCTGGGCGGACACTCCGGTGCTCAGAAAGTCCGGCTCGCTGGACCACGAGGCGCCCACCGTGTATTCGTTGCGCGCCGTATCGCGGGCGATCAGGGTACCGGCGACGGAGTTGCGCTTTTCATTGGCAACATTTTGCTGGCCTTCGACAAATTCATTGGCAAAGCCGGGCTTGGGCTCCCACATGGGGGTTGCGCCGGAGATGGCGTCATGGCCCAGGTCAAGCCGGACGGTGTAATCGGTGCCAAAGTCCTTGTCGATGCTGACTTCCCCCATGACAACGTTGATACGCTGCTGGTTTTCGGCGTACTGGGTGGCATGGAAAGAGACTTTGTCTTCGGCGTGGGCCACTGTGGCCAGCAGGCCGCCGGTGACTGCGAGAATGAGGGCTGGTTTGCGCATGGTTGGTTTCATCAGTTACAGCCGCAGCCACCGCCGCCAATGCCGGTGCCGCCTTTGACGGCCTCTTTCGAGGTGTATACGTGCTGGTCTACAGACCCAAGGGCCGGAATCGGGCCGGAGGCTTTCATGGTTTCCTGTGCCAGCGTGGACTTTTCCCAGGGCTGGACTTCCTGGATGGCCTGGCAGCCCGCCAGCAAGCCTGCCGCCATGAGCAATGCAATGGGTTTGAACATGTCAGACCCCCAGCGCTTTAAGGTCGCGTTCGATCACTGCGTCCACGTTGGGCAAGGCGCCCAGATGCTCGTGGGTGATTTTTCCGTCCTTGATGATGTAGAGCGCCGGGTAGCCGCGCGGTTTGAACTTGCGCACCACGCTCTGCTCGGGGTCGTTGACCACCCGGAAGTTCAGCGCATTTTTGGCTCGGAGTTCCTTTTGAAACGCCTCGCCTGCAGCAAGATCCGTGTCCGTATCCACACCGACAAACTCGACTTTTTTCTGATTGCTGCGGGTGCTCACCGCAGAAATCAGGGGGAGTTCCTTGCGGCAGGAGGCACACCATTCGGCAAAAAAATCGACGACGGTGACTTTGCCCGCGCTGATGCCAAGACGCTCCAGAACAGCAGGTTCGACGGTGTCGCCTACTTTGTAGGCCTGGGCGCCGCTGGCCAGCAGTGCGCCGGCCAAAGCAAGGCAGGTAGGAACCAGCGTGCGGTGCAGGCCATGGGGACGTAAAAAAGCCGGGACGTGTTTCGCCCCGAATGCTGGTGTAGCCATGGAATTCTCTCTATAGGGTTAAAAGAAGAGACGTGGCTGGCTACACAGTAGATTGGCTGGCTGGTCTAAAAATCTAAATGAGAATTATACGCATTTATATTTTCAAAACTCACCATAAACTCGAACCATGACGGAAGGGTGATCCATTTACACTGGATTCAATGGATCACCCTTCCGTCACGTCCCATGCCCCATGCTGCGCTGACTACGCCGTATCCAAGCGCTTCTGCACCGAAGTTACGAAGCCTCCCGCTCTGTCTAATCCCTATCGAAAGGAAAACTCCATGACCGTTCGTATTGTTCAACTCGGCAGTGCCAGGCTAGAAGATGAAGGCACCCGCATCGGCACCGTGCGCCGCCCGCCGCGTGGCGTGCCCAAGGCCGAATTTGCCGCCCGCAACTACTACGACGTGTGGTTTCCCAATCTGGCACCCAGCGCCGAGACCATGAAGCTGGGGCAGGAAGCCAGCACGCCGACGCAGTGGGCCGCCTTCACCAGGAAGTACCGCGCCGAGATGTCCACGCCCGACGCCAGCCATGCGCTGGAACTGCTGGCGGTGATGTCCAAGCAATCCAACTTCTCGGTGGGCTGTTATTGCGACGACGAAGCGCACTGCCACCGCTCCATCCTGCGGGCGCTGCTGGCGGAAAAAGGCGCTGCGCTGGACGCTTAGGCGCTCTTGCAAAAGGCCAGGTCACGAGCAGGTCGTACCAGGCACTGGCGCGCACGATAGAGAGGTAACGGGTTGGGTGCATCATAGAATTCAAGGCCTAAAGTGGGTCAGGCCCCGAGTCTCAAGCCTGAAGTATGCTTTAGGGTCAAGCATTATTTTGAGGACACACCCATGTTGATTGGTGAACTCGCCACTGCTTCAGGCCTGAGCCGCGAAGCCCTGCGCTTTTATGAACAACAAGGCCTGATTCGCTCGCGCCGCCTGGGCAACGGCTACCGCGTCTACCCGTCCGAAGTGGTCATGCTGGTCCACTACATCCGCACGGCGCAGCAATTGGGATTTACGCTGGCCGAGATCGGGCACAGCGTCCCCATCATCTGGGAAGCGCCTGACCCCGGCCCCGCCATTGCACGCGTGCTGAGAGAAAAGCTGGTCGAAATTGATGCGCGTATTGCCGCGCTACAGGGACTGCGGGAACAACTGGAGCAGCGCCTGGCGCTGGACTGCCCGCTGACTGAAAAAACCTAAAAAAAATGTGGCTAATGGGGATATCTCCATCCAGTACGATGCTGAATGTCACGCGGTTGAATTAAATGTCCGTTCTGCTTCTCTTGTAAAAACAGTTGGGGTGATTTCCTTATGCCTGAAGAGACTCAAATGCTGTCGGTGAACCAGCATTACCTTGAAAAAGTGATGGATCTGGCCGAAGAGCAGGATGTCAACACCACCGAGGATATTTATGATTCACGGGGAGTGAAACTGATTGCCAAGGGCACCCGGATTTCGCGCGGTCTGCAAGAACGGTTGATTTTGCACAAGCTGCAAAAGCCCCTTGAATCCTGCATCGCGCTGGATGGGGGCATCGAGATCAATGCCATTGTTGCGGAAGCCCGGCGGCTATCGGAAACCAGCGAGGCGATGGGCTACATCCTGAAGGCCACCCAGGGCGGCGGCTTTTCCCCCTTGGATACTCTGGCCAAGATCCAGTTTGGCAACGCCATGGGCATGATGCTCACCATCATCAACCGCGGCGGTGCGGCGGACCTGACCCACAGCGTGATGGTGAGCCTGTTGTCCACCTGCCTCGCCAACAAGCTGGGCCTGAGCGAAAGAGACCAATCGAACGTCGCATTGGGCGGACTGCTGCACGATATTGGAGAGCTCTATATCGAACCGGCCTATTTGCATTCACCCAAGCGTCTTTTGCCACAGGAATGGCGGCATGTGGTGGTGCACCCCCGCATCAGCCAGATGCTGATCGAAGAATTGGAGGACTACCCGGCTGCCATTGCCCAGGCGGTATCCGAACACCACGAGCGTTTTGACGGCACCGGTTACCCGCGCCTGCTGGCCGGTAAAAGCATCAGCGTTGCCGGGCAGATATTGTCGGTGGCGGAAATGGTCTCCGGCGTGCTGCTGCAGGCGGACAACCCCCTCGAACGTGCGGAACTGGCGCTGAGAATCATCCCCAGCGAACATGGCTCTGCACTGGTGTCCGCCGTCTCCAGCACCCTGCGCAGTTCCCACCACCAGCCTAGCGTGCAAAGCGGCATGACATCGGACGATGCGAACGAGCGGGCAAAAATTCTGTTCGACCACATCGCCGTGGTGGTGGAAACCGGAAACAAGATGGATGCGCTGCCGACGATACGGTCGAACAAAGCCAAGGAATTGCGCACCCAAGCCCTGCAGCGGATCGACAAAATACAGCGCGCATTTTTCAGCACCGGCCTGGATGCGTGCGAGCGCGACGACACCGCGAAAAATGGCGAAATCCTGTTTGAATCGATCGCCGCCACCAAGGAGATCCAATGGCGCTTGCGCGATGTAGCCCGGCACCTGGCGCTCCATTCTGCGGCGTTTGATCCGGTCGAGGCCGAGGCCTTTGCGCCCATCATCGCCATGCTCGACGCCGAGCCGGACCTCCGTTCTTTGGTACAAACGTTTTCCGACCTCAAAGCCCGTTCCAATCCATCGGACGCACCCCAAAAACCGGCGCGCACCCTGTTGCTGGTCGACGACGAACCCCATGTGCTGTCCGCCATCGCACGCGGGCTGCGGCCTATGGGCTACCACATCCTCACAGCGGCGGATGGAAACAGTGCCCTGGACCTGTTGGCCAATAACACGGTGGGCGTCATTCTGGCCGACCACCACATGCCGGGCATGACCGGTATCGAGCTGCTGGGCCAGGTCAAGACCACGTACCCGCTGACGGTGCGTATGGTGCTCAGCGGCCATGCCGACATGGAAACCGTCACGGACGCCATCAAACTCGGGGCCATCTACAAATACCAGACCAAGCCCTGGGATGAGGCCGAACTTTGCGCGGCGGTGGAGAACGCTTTCGACAAATACGAGGGGGACCGGCTCCTGGCAAATAGCGCCATGGCCGCATGACCCTCCACATCGAAACACCGCTCCTTGAATCCCTCCCACTGAGCCTTATTCCGTTTTCAGATCAATGGGAGATTAGGCGCCCCGACGCAGGCAGTGCTTTAGCACGACAAGGAGGGGCAACGACATATCGCATTGATATGGAAATGGAATTAGAGCGCGGGGCGCTCGGTCTGCCCCCCACACCCACCATGAACACTCTTGAACTCAAAATCCCCCCGCTGGCCGTGGCGCTGTGCCTGGCGATGCTTATGGGGTTCACATCCTGGCTGGTCCCGCCATTGGACCTGCCGTTTGGCCTACGCGTGGGCCTTGCACTGGCGTTTGCCTGTGCAGGTCTGGTCATCAGCTTCGCTGGCGTGGCGTCGTTCCGGCGTGCCAGGACCACCGTGAACCCTGTCAAAGCCAACACGGCATCGTCATTGGTCAGCGGCGGTGTCTATCGCTTCACGCGCAATCCCATGTACCTTGGCTTCTTGCTAACCCTCCTGGCATGGGCCGTGTGGATGTCCAATCCACTGGCAGTGCTAGGTGCGCCGCTCTTCGTGCTGTACATCAACCGGTTCCAAATCGTCCCCGAAGAACGCGTGCTGTTGTCCCTCTTTGGTGCCGAATACGCAGCCTACCAAAGCAGCGTCCGCCGGTGGCTCTGAGGCAACACCTGTTGGAAGTACACAAGCTCCTGGCGTGTGTGCCTTGGGTGGTTTTCTTCAGCAGGCGTTTGCCGCCAGCTTTTCGCAGCCGCAGCTGCCAGGGCAAGGGGTGGAAGACGGCATTTCCCTGTGCCAGAAAGCAGGAGATTCGAGAGTTTCTTACCGTGTTTGTGAAAGTGTTTGCTTTCTCGGACCAAGAGAAATTGAAGTTCAGCCCGGACGATCAAATCCTTCACATCTATCGCGCTCTGTATCCCAGCAAGTGGCTGCCTGACGCTCTGGAACTGGAAACGCTAGCCACAGAGATCGCGTCCCGATACGGGTTGAAGCTCGAAACCGTATGGACGGCCGACCTGACGCTGGGCCAGCTGTTCGGCCACGTCCAAAACGCACATCGGCCCTGAACGCACCGGTCATCCCACATCGGTGCACCGCACACTTCCAGTGCACACCACCGACTATGCGCACCAAATAGGCCACCAGCCCTTATGGAATATGCGCAGACAGCTCCCATTTTCATAGCAATCACATTCCACAACAACCTGGCACAGTCATTGCTTAGATAACTCCGAGACCCGCAAGGGTCATACGCAGGCACCGGTCCAACGGCGGGCAGGAGCAGCGTAACCGGACAAAGGCGTCCCCACGGATTCACCCGCGCACCGCGCGACGTGAGCCCAGTGCGGACGCCTTTTTTGTTTTTTATTTCTGAAACCTTGCGGGACAGTCCTGGGCGCACAGCGCGTAGCTCTGTCCCCACCATTTAAAGGGGCTCTGCCATGACTGATCTTCTGAACGCCAAACTCAGCCGCCGCACCGTGCTGCAAACCGCCACCGTGGGGGCCATCGGTATTACTCCGGCGCTGCGGGCCGCGGTGTACGCCGCAGGCTCCGATGCCCCCGAGAAAACCGAGGTCAAGATCGGTTTCATCCCACTGACCGACTGCGCCAGCGTGGTGATGGCCTCGGTGCAGGGTTTTGACAAGAAATACGGCGTCAAGATCATCCCCACCAAGGAAGCGTCGTGGGCTGGCGTGCGCGACAAGCTGGTCAACGGTGAACTGGACTTTGCCCATGTGTTGTATGGCCTGATTTACGGCGTGCACCTGGGCACGGCGGGTCCCAAGAAAGACATGGCCGTGCTGATGAGTTTGAACAACAACGGCCAGGCCATTTCCCTGTCGAAAACCCTTGCCGACAAGGGCGCCGTGGACGGCATCAGCCTGGCAAAGCACATGGCGAAGGAAAAGCGCGAATACACCTTCGCAGGCACCTTCCCCACCGGCACGCACACCATGTGGCTGCACTACTGGCTGGCAGCCTCGGGCATCCACCCGCAGGATGCCAAGCTGATCACCGTGCCGCCTCCGCAAATGGTCGCCAACATGCGCGTGGGCAACATGGACGGCTTCTGCGTGGGCGAGCCCTGGAACCACCGCGCCATCATGGACGGCATTGGCGTTACAGCCATCACCACCCAGGACATCTGGAAAGACCACCCCGAAAAAACGCTGGGCACCACGGCCGATTTCGTCAAAAAGAACCCCAACACCTGCCGCGCCGTGATGATGGCCATTCTGGAGGCGAGCCGTTGGATCGACGCCAGCCTGGCCAACAAGCTGAAGATGGCCGAAACGGTGGCCGAGAAGAGCTATATCAACACCAGCGTGGGCGCCATCAACCAGCGCATTCTGGGCCGCTACCAAAACGGCATGGGCAAGACCTGGGATGACCCGAACCACATGAAATTCTTCAACGACGGCGCCGTGAACTTCCCCTATTTGTCGGACGGCATGTGGTTCTTGACCCAGCACAAGCGCTGGGGTTTGATCAAAGACCACCCAGACTACCTGGCGGTTGCCAAGCAGATCAACCAGATCGACCTCTACAAACAGGCTGCTGGCGCCTTGAACATCAGCGTACCCAAAGATGTGATGCGCACAGCCAAGCTGATGGACGGCGTGGTCTGGGACGGCAAAGACCCCAAGAAATACGCTGACGGCTTCAAGATCAAAGCCTGAAACCTTGCGGGACAGACCAAGAGTTACACGCAGTGAACTTTGCTCTGTCCTCAACTGACCTGAAACCTTGCGGGACAGACCAAGAGTTACACGCAGTGAACTTTGCTCTGTCCTCAACTGATTAGAGGAGCCACCATGAACACCGCCGTCTTCCACTCTCCCCTCGCGGCCCCGGCCAAGAGTACCGCTATTAAAAAAGAAGCGCCTAACGCAGTATTTACGCGGGATGCAGGGCAAATTGATTCCGATCTTATGCGGGTGCCCGCACCCCTGCCGCGCAGCCGGCCGGCCCCACGAAAACCGCCTTACGACTGGCGTGGCCTGGCCCTGGCCGTGCTGCCGCCCCTTTTGGGTCTGGGCTTGCTGGTCGGCATCTGGGCACTGGTCAGCATCGGCACGGCCAGCAGCATCCCCAGCCCCTGGGAGACCTGGAAACAGGCGGTGGTGCTGTTTGGCGACCCGTTCTATAGCAAGGGTCCCAACGACCAGGGCGTGGGCTGGAATGTGCTGATGTCGCTGGAACGCGTGGCGGTGGGCTTTGGCCTGGCGGCGGCGGTGGGCATCCCGGCGGGTTTCATGATCGGGCGTTTCGAGTTCATGAGCCGCATGTTCATGCCCGTAATCAGCCTGCTGCGCCCGGTGTCGCCGCTGGCCTGGCTGCCCATTGGCCTGCTGGTGTTCAAGGGCGCCAACCCGGCTGCTATCTGGACCATCTTTATCTGCTCCATCTGGCCCATGGTCATCAACACCGCAGTGGGTGTGCAGCGTGTGCCGCAGGACTACATGAATGTGGCCCGGGTGCTGAACCTCTCCGAATGGAAGATCGTGACCAAGATCCTGTTCCCCTCGGTGCTGCCCTACATGCTGACCGGTGTGCGTCTGGCCGTGGGCACTGCCTGGCTGGTGATCGTGGCCGCCGAGATGCTGACCGGTGGCGTGGGCATTGGCTTTTGGGTGTGGGACGAGTGGAACAACCTGAACGTCAAGAACATCATCATCGCCATCTTTGTGATTGGCATCGTCGGGCTGGTTCTGGAATACGCCCTGATCAAAATCGCCACCGCATTTACGTTTGAAGAGGTGAAATCGTGATCAAAAAAACCACCAACACCGTTTGGGGGCGAGAGGGATGGGGTATGGCGCAGTGAGGTAAAGGAGGAGGCCGAAGGCCGGGGGACACGAACGGAGCCATGCCCCGTCCCTCTCGCCCTTGCCCACACGTTCGTCAGCACTTCCCATGAATTACACCATTTCACCAAGGAACCCCATGAACAAGTTCATCGAAATCCAAAAAGTCGAACAAACCTTCAAGACCAAGAAGGGCCTGTTCCCCGCCCTGCGCGACATCAACCTCACCGTGGCCAAGGGCGAGTTTGTGACCCTGATCGGCCACTCGGGCTGCGGCAAGTCCACCTTGCTCAACCTGATTGCCGGACTGGCATCCCCCACGGCGGGCATGCTTTTGTGCGCCAACCGCGAGATTGCCGGGCCCGGCCCGGAGCGCGCGGTGGTGTTCCAGAACCATTCGCTGCTGCCCTGGCTCACCTGTTTTGAAAACGTCTACCTGGGCGTGGAGCGGGTGTTTGGCGCGGGCTCCAAAAACAGCGGCGCCCCGTCTGAGAACAAGGCCCAGCTCATCGCCCGCACCGATGCCGCTTTGGCGCTGGTAGGGCTGACCGCTGCCGCCCAAAAGCGCCCCGGCGAAATATCGGGCGGCATGAAACAGCGTGTGGGCATTGCCCGCGCCCTGGCCATGGAACCCAAGGTCTTGCTGATGGACGAGCCCTTTGGCGCGCTGGACGCCCTGACCCGCGCCAAGCTGCAAGACGAGCTGCTGGAGATCGTGGCGCGCACCCACAGCACCGTGGTGATGGTGACCCACGATGTGGACGAAGCCGTGCTGCTGTCCGACCGGATCGTGATGCTCACCAACGGCCCGGCCGCCACCATCGGGGAAATCCTGTCGGTGGAACTGCCCCGGCCCCGCAATCGGGTGGCCCTGGCCGACAGCGCGCAGTACCTGCAGTACCGCAAGGCGGTGATCGACTTCCTGTACACGCGCCAGGCGCATGTGGAAAAAACCGCCGCATAAGAGGTGCCGCTAGGCGCCCACACCGCCCGTCCTGGCAGACAAGCACCCTGTCACAAAAATAGGCTGCGGTGAAACAAGGTTGCATAATCAGCAACTTATGGAGCAAGAAAAAAAGTGGCAAGAGCCGCAGCAGTTGCAGGAGCGCTTGCCACTGACTCCGCGCAACGCCGATGAGGCACATTGGGACTGGGACCTGCTTACCGGCGAGGTGTATTTTGCACCGCGCTGGTGGAGCATGCTGGGCTATGCAGTGGACGAATTGCCCGCCGTAGCCACGCTTTGGGCCAGTTTGTGCCATCCCGACGACGCCCAGAATTTTCACGAAGCGCTGACACAGGTCCAAGCAGGACGCGACGATCTTTTCCAGTTGGAGCACCGGCTCAAGCACAAGGATGGGCAATACCTCCCGGTGTTCGCCCGGGCCCATATCCGGCGCAACACCCAGGGTAAAGCCACACGTCTGTCGGGCTTCAACCGCGACCTGACCGCCCACAAATGGTTTGAGGCGCAGCTGCATGAAACCGAAGGACGGTACCGGGCTCTGGTGGAATGGTCGCCCTTCGGGGTCGGGGTGCACCAGCGGGGTTTGGTGGTGTATGCCAACCCGGCCGCGCTGGCCATTTTGGGCGCCAGTAGCGCCGAGGCGCTGATCGGCACCCCCATCATGGACCGGGTGCACCCGGATTTCCGGCAAATGGCACTGGAACGTGTTGCCACCAGCTTGTCGAGCAATACCCCCATGGCCTGGCAGACGGAAAAGCTGTTGCGCATGGACGGCAGCGTGGTGCAGGTCGAGATCCAGGGAACGCCGATTTCCCATCTGGGTGAACCCGCGATCCAGGTCACCTTCATCGACATCACGCAACGCATGCAATCGGTGGCCAGCCTGCGGGAGAGCGAATCCCGCTTTCGGGCCCTCACCGAATTGACCTCCGACTGGTATTGGGAACAAGACGACCAATGCCGCTTCATCCACATCAGCGACAACTACCCCGCCAACGGCAGGCTGGCCACGGCCAACTGCCTGGGTTTGAAACGCTGGGAATTGCCCCACACCGGAGTCACCGAGGAGCAATGGACCCAGCACCGCCGCCTGTTGCAAGCGCGCCAGACCTTCCACGAATTTGAAATGCAGCGCCCCGGACGCGATGGCGGCTGGGTGTGGATTTCGGTCAGCGGCGTGCCCATTTTTGACGACCAGGGGATATTCCAGGGCTACTGGGGCATGGGGCGCGACATCACCGAACGCAAAAACGCCGAAAACAGCGTCAAAGAAAGCCAGGCCCAGTACCAATACCTGGTGGAGTGGTCGTCCGTGGCACTGTCGGTGCACCAGAACGGGCGCATTGCCTACGTCAACCCCGCCGCCATGCGCCTGTGGGGGGCGGCACGCCCTGAAGATCTGATCGGAACCCCCATCGAAGCCCGCTTTCACCCGCAGTACCGCGCCTCCACGCTGGAGCGCCTGCGGGCCATGAGTGACAAGGGGCAGCATGCCCCCATGCGGGAGGCGAAGTTTCTCAAGCTCGACGGCCGAAGCATCGATGTCGAAACCCAGGGTCTGCCCATCCAGTACCGCGGACAGCCCGCCATTCAGATCAGCTTCCAGGACATCACCGCACGCAAGCAGATTGAAAACACCCTGCGCGAAAGCGAAGACCGGTTTCGCACGCTGACCCAGCTTTCGTCCGACTGGTACTGGGAACAGGACGAAAACTACCGCTTTGTATTGCTCAGCGGCGATGTGGCGGCCGGCACGGGCCTGAGCAGCCAGGACCATATTGGCAAGACCCATTGGGACCTGCCTGCACTCAACCTGAGTGATGCGGACTGGGTGCGCCACCGTAGCGCGCTGGAGGCCCTCCAGGAGTTCCGTGACTTTGAAATCCGCCGCCCCGACAGTGCCCTGCGCATGCACTGGTCCTCGGTGAGCGGAACCCCCATGTTTGACAGCCACGGCGTGTTCAAAGGGTACCGGGGCATCGGGCGCGACGTCACCACCCAAAAGCAGGCCGCAGACCAAATCCACCGGCTGGCCTTTTACGACGCGCTCACGGGCCTGCCGAACCGGCGTTTTCTGCTGGAGCGGCTCAAAAAGGCGGTGCAGATCAACGCCCGCCACCACCTGCGCGGCGCCTTGCTGTTCATTGACCTGGACAACTTCAAAACCCTGAACGACACCCTGGGCCATGACGTGGGTGACGTGCTGCTGCAACAGGTCGCCGCCCGGCTGGTGGCTTGTGTGCGTGAGGTCGATACCGTGGCACGCCTGGGCGGTGACGAATTCGTGGTGGTGCTGGAAGACCTGGACTGGGACAAAATCGACGCCGCAACACAGGCCGATGCCGTGGGACAAAAAATCCTGGCCGCACTCAACGTGCCGTACCGGCTGGCCGGGCGTGAACACCGTAGCTCCCCCAGCATCGGCATCACGCTGCTCAGCTCCAGTGTGTCCGGCGTGGACGACCTGCTCAAGCAGGCCGATCTGGCCATGTACCAGGCCAAGGCCGCCGGACGCAATACCTTGCGGTTTTTTGATGTCGCCATGCAGTGCGAAGTGGACAGTCGGGTGGCCCTGGAATCCGATTTGCGCGACGGCTTGCAAGGCGGCGAAGAGCTGGTCTTGCACTTCCAGCCCATCGTGGGTGTGGACGGCCTGACCACCGGCGCCGAGGCCCTGGTGCGCTGGCAGCAGCCCATGCGCGGGCTGGTCATGCCCGAGGAATTCGTTCCCCTGGCCGAAGCCACCGGCTTGATTTTGCCCCTGGGGCGCTGGGTCATGCAACAGGCGTGTGAGCAATTGGTCGCCTGGGCCCAACAACCCCAGACCGCGCACCTGACGCTGGCCGTCAATGTCAGCGCGCGGGAGCTGCGCGAACCGGAGTTCGTGGCGCATGTCATTCGCTGCCTGAACCAGACCGGCGCCACGCCGGGACGCTTGCGGCTGGAGTTGACCGAAAGCGTGCTGGCGCACCGGGTGGACGACATCATTGTCAAAATGAATGCGCTGCGAAGCCATGGCGTCGGCTTCTCGCTGGATGACTTCGGCACCGGTTATTCGTCCTTGAGCTACCTCAAACAGTTGCCGCTGGACTTGCTCAAGATCGACCGATCCTTTGTGCGCGACGTTCTCACCGACCCCAACGATGCCGCCATCGCGCGCACCATCGTCGCCCTGGGCCAAAGCCTGGGCCTGTCGGTGATGGCCGAAGGGGTGGAAACCGAGGAACAACGCGCGTTTTTGGCGGCCAGTGGGTGTTTGGCCTACCAGGGGCATCTGTTTGGCCATCCCATGCCGATCGACCAGTTCGAAGCATTCTTGGCAAGGTTTGAGATTTCACAAGAAACCCGCATGTAAAACGGCGGATTCAGCGGCTTGCGCCGTAGACTGGTTTCTCAGGGTTTTTCAGGGGAAACCAGCGTGGATATTAAAAATAGGCTGTTTCTGGTCGTCACCTCCAGCATTCTGGCCATTGCCATACCTGCAGGGGCACTGCTCTACAGCTACGCCCAAGCCAACCGGCTGGCCGAAGCAGCCACCCAACAGGAAGAAGACACGCGCGGATTCGCCGCGTCGGTCACCCAGCGGTTGGGGGGCGGTGAGCCCAAGCTCCGTGCCTTTGCCCACCTGCTTGAAAAAGAACTGGGCGCCCCCCTGCAAGTCGGCGAGGTGGCCGGTTTTCACCAGATGGCGAACCGCAATTCCGACGGCGTCTGGCGCAATCGCCAACCGGGGTTTGACGGCAAAAACGAAGCGGGCATTTTTTTACCTGACAACGCAGGCCTGAGCGACCTGGACAAGGTCCGCCACCTGCGCATCAAGCAGTTGATGGACCACTCCGGTGCAGCAACCCATGGGCTGCCGGAAAACCTCTGGTACCGGTCGCCCCAGCGCAGTGAAATCATTTTTGACCGCAGCTACCCGGATTTTGCTTTTGCCCAAAAAGCCGACAACGACTACACCCCAACCCCGTGGATCACCCTGACCTCCCCCCAACACAACCCGAAGCGGGAATTTCGCTACACACCGCCCCTGTATGCGCCGCCCGCAAAAGTCTGGACCGTCAGCGCCCTGTTTCCGCTGTACCTCAACGGCCAGTGGATGGGCTCCCTGGGCGAAGATGTGTCGCTGACCAGCGTGTTCGAGAGCCTGTTGGCCCAAAACAAGCCCTATCCCGGCACGCAGCACTTTCTGCTGGACCACTTGGGCAACTTCGTGGTGGCCGGCCCCTGGCAACGCCAGCTGGAGTCCAATGCCGAAGGTTTTCGCCCCGACCTGAACCACGAAACCCAACTGGCCGCGCTGTTGGCGTCGCCGCTCAACGACACGCCCCTCACGCTGGGCGACGCTGTCACGGTGCAGGGCACGCGCTACCAGGCCACCGGCATGCGCATTGTCCCCCTGGGCTGGCAGTATTACCGCCTGACCCCGGTAGACCAGCTCATGGCGCCCACCCGGCAATTGTTCATGGCCTTGGGGGGGACGACGCTGCTGCTGGCGCTGCTCACGGGCACCCTGGCGGGGCCGGTGGCGGGCCGCGGCATCACGCGACGCATCCAACAGCAGAGTGCTGCCATGCAGCAACTGGAAAAAAGTGAAGAACTCTGGCGCTTTGCGCTGGAGGGCTCCGACGATGGCGTTTGGGACTGGAACGTCGCAGGAGACACCATATTCTTCAGCCAGCGCGGCCAGGACATCCTGGGCCTCCCCGCCTCGGTGGTAGGGGGCGTGGAACAGGCATGGCTGAACCGCATCCACTCGGAAGACAAGCCCGCCAGTCTCAAAAAATTCCAGGAACACCTGAGCGGCCTAACGCCGTTTTACGCCAGCGAAGCCCGCATCCTGTGCAAAGACGGCAGCTACAAGTGGATTCTCAACCGGGGGCAGGTTGTCAGCCGCAGCCTGGAGGGACATCCCCTGCGGGTCATTGGCACCTACTCCGACATCACCGACCGCAAACTGGCGGAAGACGCCCTGCGCCAAAGCGAGCTGAACTTGCGCCAGAGCGAGGCCAAGATCCGCATCATTTTTGATGGGGCGGCAGACGCCATCCTGGTGATCAACGGGCAAGGCTTTTACCAGTACGTCAACCAGGAGGCCTCACGCCTGCTGGGCTACAGCCGCGAACACTTGCTGCGCATGCATCTGCGCGACATTGCGCCCAGTGAAGACCTGCCCGCCGTGTTGGTGCTGTTCGAAAAACTGAAGGCCGCCGGGTCCTTGCGCTGTGAGCTGCGGCTCAAGCGGGAAGACGGTGGCGTGACGCCGGTGGACTTCAACGGCACCGTGTTGTCCGACGGCAGCATCTTTGGCTCCTGCCGCGACATCACCAAACGCAAGCATGCCGAAGAGAAACTTCGGCTGTCCGCCAGCGTCTTCACCCACGCCCGCGAAGCCATCATGATCACGGCGATGGACGGCACCATCGTCGATGTCAACCAGGCCTTCACCCGCATCACCGGCTACCTGCGCAGCGATGTGCTGGGCAAAAAACCGCGTATTTTGAGTTCGGGGCGCCAGCCCAAAACGTTTTACACCACCCTCTGGCGCGACCTGATGGAGCAAGGCCACTGGTATGGTGAAATCTGGAACCGCCGCAAAAACGGCGAGGTCTATGCCGAGATGCAGACCATCAGCACGGTGCGGGATGCACAGGGCAATCCCCAGCACTTTGTCTCCCTGTTTTCCGACATCACCGCCACCAAGGTGCACCAGCAGCAGCTGGAACGCATCGCCCATTTCGACGCCCTGACCAATCTGCCCAACCGCGTGCTGCTGGCCGACCGGCTGCACCAGGCCATGACCCAGGCGCTGCGCCGGGGTCAATCGGTGGCGGTGGCCTACCTCGACCTGGACGGTTTCAAGGCCATCAACGACCAACATGGTCACAACGCCGGCGACCAGTTGCTCATTGCCCTGGCCACCCGCATGCAGCAGGCCCTGCGCGAAGGCGATACGCTGGCCCGCATTGGGGGAGATGAGTTTGTGGCGGTGCTGGTGGACCTGACCG
>Ga0156180_1046_pt1 | contig 22835 bp, 18 predicted proteins | sample RifCSPlowO2_12_FD_107833 | JGI IMG/M metagenome (GOLD analysis project Ga0156180, IMG submission 107833) | Burkholderiales bacterium RIFCSPLOWO2_12_FULL_61_40
CCGATCGGCCCCTTTGCTTTCGTGCGTCACCAGTTTCAAACTCCGCCAGATTTACGCGCATTTACACAGCCGCTAACAGCTGGTCGGCGTCGGATCCCTGCTCCCGCGTAATGGACACAAGATCCGCCAGAGAATAGATATCCTGGGCCTCCGCGAACTCTCCGATCTGGGTCGCAACCTCCGATCGGGCCATGTTCTCCCTGTAAGGAGCTAACCACAGCGTGAAAACACGCCCCCTATCCTCATGAATCGCACGTTCCCAGAGTGACTGAACGGTCCGCCCTCGTAACACGTCTGATTCTGTCTGTGTCGTAATTTCTTTAATCCGTGAAACTGTGACTCGAACGTCTGTTGTCGCACCTTTTCGGACAATTTTCGAGAGATTTGTTAATGCGCGTCGATCAACTTGAGCGAGATAACCGCCTTCAATCGGTGCAACAAGCTCCGACCCGAGCGGCTCTCTGAAAATTGACTCCGGCTCGTAGGTCGGAGCCAAAGAATCATCGAACATCCTGATTGCAACCAGTAGCTTGCCCGCATGTTGCCGCGTTGTCTGATTTTCCAAACCTAAAATCTGCCCAGAAAGCTTTACCTTCTGGTCCTCGAGTCGCTGGACAACAATCTGGCTTTCTTCCGCTGATCGGCCTGTGACACCAACGAGCCGAGGGTCGCGCTTGAATGAAAGTACAGGATTCAGTACGGGGCGAGCTTCTGTAGGCATTAGGAAACCTTCAAGTATGTAGAGACTGCTTGGCGACTAATGCCTAAGAATCTACCGACATCCGCTTGGGAAATATTGTGGTTAGACACAAGCTCGCGAGTGATCCGTCGCCGAACCTCATTGGTGTTTCCATGGACTGTGCCCGAAATTTTATGATTTTCTAGGGTCATGGATTCGGCTATCGCCACTGCGTCAATCGGTAGCGAATTAAGTGCTGCCCGCCTTCGCGCTGCAAAAGCCCTCTGTTCGATATCAGCGCCTGACTGCCCCTCGGATAAAGCACTGAGTACGCGGCACACTAAAGCTTGGTCGGGACCGATTTGCAAAAAATGTGACCAAAGTTCCGTGCGCAGATCTAGGTCTGGAAGGGTAAACATGATTTTGTAATGGAACCGTCGCCATATGGCGCTATCAAGCATTTGAGCATGATTGGTGGCTGCAATAACGACGGCTGAAGCATCCAACGAATCGATGCCCTGAATAACAGTATTGACAACTCGTTTCAATTCCCCGAGTTCAGCGCGGTCATCCCTCATCTTTGCAACAGCATCGAGTTCGTCTAGGAAAAGCACAGCATTTTTCCCCGCGACAAAGTCGAAAACACTTCTGATGTTTTTCGCGGTATCCCCTAGAAGGGAAGAAATGAGGGAATCCAACCGAACCACATAAAGTTTTCGGCCAAGCTGGGCGGCCACGTGACCGGCTAGCAGGGTCTTTCCGGTACCAGGCGGGCCTGCGAGCATCAGGGAATGCTTGGATGCAATGCCAGCTGCAGCCAATTTGTCGTGGTTCTTAATGTCCACGAGAAAAGCGGCGAATTGCTCATTTCCTGCACTGTCTAAGAAAAGCGGTGCATCAGGCCAAGGCTGTTCTTCGATCAGCGGCAGCCTTGACTTGTTGTCCACCGGGAGCATCTCGGTAAAGCCAGATGCCTGAAGCGGGACCCCCTTCTTGTTCAAAACCAAACGAAATCTGCGAGCACCTTCGGGGTCTTCTACTTCAATGGCTTTTGATAGGCGCTGGCCTACTCGGCGCAGGCGGGTGTAGTCAGCGGCAAGAGCTGCATCAGCGAATTCAACTAAATCAGGGACAAGGAGGGACATTGGCTAAGTCGTCAATTAAATGAGCTAATACGGCAAGATTGTAAACAAGTTTGTCAATTAAAAATTGAAATATGTCAACACATGAGGTCTGTGCACTGCCAAATGCGCCTTTTGTCAGTTGGTGCGCCTAACTGCGGTTCGGCCACCAACCACCGCAGCTTGACGAACGGCCCGCAGGCGCACGACGGCCTCGAATAAAGGCTTTCTCCACCCGGAACGGCGGCCATGTAGCCGAGTGCACGCGCGAACGTCTGAGCGTTGCGCATTGCAACGATACAACTGGTGTGGCGGCGGCCACCGCAGCGACGCCGGGTTGTTGCACGGTATCCAGCGACTGGGTGCTGCTTGGGTATCCATCATTCAAGCTGTTGCCTGTCGGGACTGTGGTCCTGGCTTTGTCGGAGGTTTCTGGGGCAAGCGGTCAGTCGAGCTCTAAATCTTAGCGGCTGCATCCAGCCTTGACCAATCTCGCAATCGATCTGATCGTGTGACCGGTCCGGTTCCGTGACCCGACCAAGTTGCCCGTGCCGACAATCACCGTTGACAAGAAAATTATCGCCACACAATCGTAAATTCTCAATCGCCAGGGAATGTCCGCTGCCAAGAAATCAGAGTCTGGCCATGACCGGAATGGAGAAGAAAAATTACCGACTAGTCTGCGTCTTCAATCCTGAAAAACAGGGTCCAGCGGAAGTCCGCTCCCGCTGCAGACCACCCCTTCTTCAGCCAAAAAATTGACACTTTGGTTTACTGGCGAAAAGCCATTTTTCACAATGATTTGTGCTTCTAGCACGCGCATATATTGAGCAGGCAGCTCACAAATTAACTGCAAAAGTGCCGCAATCCTGCCTGCAAAGTTGCCGCTTGCGGGCGGTTACTTTGCCGCAGCCACTGCGTCCACCACCGGTTTCCCCAAATTGCGCAGCACATCGCGCACCATCTGCGCCCGGTCTTTGGCGTCAGGCAGGGTGCGTTCTATGCGCAGCTTCTCGTTGCCGGCCAGTTTGATGTGTTTGTTTTTCTGGATCATCTCGATGATCCGCATGGGGTCGATGGGCGGGTTTTTCTTGAAGGTGATGGTGATCACGCCCGGTGCCGCGTCCACCTTCACCACGCCGTAGGGCTGGCTGAGAACGCGTAGGCGGTGCACGTCGATGAGGGTTTGGGCCTGGGCGGGCAGCTTGCCAAAGCGGTCCACAATTTCTTCCAGCAGCGCGTCGATCTGGTCGGTGTTTTTGGCGGTGGCCAGCTTTTTGTAGAAGGACAGGCGCATGTGCACGTCGCCGCAGTAGTCGTCGGGAAGCAGGGCAGGGGCGTGCAGGTTGATGTCGGTGGTGACGTTGAGCGGGCTGAGCAGGTCGGGCTCCTTGCCCGCCTTGAGGCAGCGCACCGCCTCCGACAGCATCTCGTTGTACAACTGAAAACCCACCTCCAGCATGTTGCCGCTCTGGTTTTCACCCAGCACCTCGCCGGCACCGCGAATCTCCAGGTCGTGCATGGCCAGGTAAAAGCCGCTGCCCAGTTCTTCCATGGCCTGGATGGCGTCCAGGCGCTGGGTGGCTTGTTTGGTCAGGCCTTCCAGGTCGGGCACCATCAGGTAGGCATAGGCCTGGTGGTGGCTGCGGCCCACGCGCCCGCGCAACTGGTGCAACTGCGCCAGGCCGAACTTGTCGGCGCGGCTCATGACAATGGTGTTGGCCGTGGGCACGTCAATGCCGGTCTCGATGATGGTGGAGCACAGCAGCAGGTTGTAGCGCTGGGCGATGAAGTCGCGCATCACCGTTTCCAGCTGGCGCTCGGGCATCTGCCCATGGGCCACAGCGATGCGGGCTTCGGGCAGCAGTTCTTCGAGCTTGGCGCGGCGGTTTTCAATCGTTTCCACCTCGTTGTGCAGAAAGTAGACCTGGCCGCCGCGCTTGAGTTCGCGCAGCACGGCCTCGCGGATCACGCCATTGCCCTCCGTCCGCACAAAGGTCTTGATGGCCAGGCGGCGCTGCGGCGCGGTGGCAATCACGCTCAGGTCGCGCAGGCCCTCCAGCGCCATGCCCAGGGTACGGGGAATGGGTGTGGCGGTGAGCGTGAGTACATCGACCTCGGCGCGCAGCGCCTTCATCTGCTCCTTGTGGCGCACGCCAAAGCGGTGTTCCTCGTCAATGATGAGCAGGCCCAGGTCGTGGAACTTGGTCGATTCGCTCAGCAGCTTGTGCGTGCCCACCACGATGTCGATGGTGCCGTCGGCCACGCCCTTGAGCGCTGCGGTGATCTCTTTGGCGGAGCGAAAGCGGCTCATCTCCGCCACTTTCACGGGCCATTTGCTGAAACGGTCCACCAGCGTCTGGTAGTGCTGCTCGGCCAAAAGCGTGGTGGGCGCCAAAAAGGCCACCTGCTTGCCGCCGGTGATGGCGATGAAGGCGGCGCGCAGGGCCACCTCGGTCTTGCCAAAACCCACGTCGCCGCAGACCAGCCGGTCCATGGGGCGCGGGCTGATCATGTCCTGGATGACGGCGTGGATGGCGGCGGCCTGGTCGGCGGTTTCTTCAAAACCGAAGTCGTTGGCAAAGGTTTCGTAGTCGTTGGGCGAGTAGCGGAAGGCATGGCCTTCGCGCGCCGCCCGGCGGGCGTAGATGTTGAGCAGCTCGGCAGCGCTGTCGCGCACCTGTTCGGCCGCCTTGCGTTTGGCTTTGTCCCAGGCGCCGCTGCCCAGTTTGTGCAAAGGCGCTTCGTCGGCACTCACGCCGGTGTAGCGGCTGATGAGCTGCAACTGGCTCACCGGCACGTACAGCGTGGCCTGGTCGGCGTACTCCAGGTGCAAGAATTCCTGCATTTCGGGCTCGCCGTTGGCCTGTTTGTTGCCCAGATCCAGATGGATCAGGCCCCGGTAGCGGCCAATGCCGTGGGCGGAGTGCACCACCGGGTCGCCGATGTTGAGTTCGCTCAGGTCCTTGATCAGCGCTTCCACATCGCTGACCTGCTCCTGCTTCTTGCGTCGGCGCGTGGTGGGGCCGGCGGCAAACAGCTCGGTCTCTGTTACGAAGTCGATGCCGCCGCCACGCGAACCGGCAGTTTCCAGCCAGGCGAAGCCCGTGGTCAGCGCGGCCGTGGCAATGCCGATTTTCTCGTCGCTGGTCTGAAACTCCAGCAGGGAGTCAAAAGCCGGCGGGTTGACCTGCGAGGCGCGCAAAAAGTCCAGCAGGCTCTCGCGGCGGCCGTCGCTCTCGGCGAGGATCAGCAGGCGGTGCTGCGTGTTGCGCGCATGGACCTTGAGCTTTTGCAGGGGGTCTTCGGAACCGCGCACCACGGTCAAATCGGGCAGGGTGTCGAACTCGGTGAAGGCAGAGCCTTCGGTCTGCGCCTTGATCGCCAGCTGCGCATGCGCATTGGCGCGCGCATAAAACTGCTCGGTGCTTAAAAACAGCGACTCGGGCGGCAGCGCGGGGCGCTCGGGGTCGCCCTGCACCAGGCGGTAGCGCTCCTTGGTGTCCTGCCAGAAGTGCTGGAAGGCACTTTCCAGGTCGCCATGCAGCACCACGGTGGCGTCCGCCCCCACGTAGTCGAACACGGTGGCGGTGTCGTCAAAAAACAGCGGCAGGTAGTACTCGATACCGGCCGTGGCCACGCCGTTGCCCATGTCCTTGTAGATGCGGCTGCGGGTCGGGTCGCCCTCCAGCAGCTCGCGCCAGCGGCTGCGGAACTTGGCGCGCGCGTCGTCGTCCATGGGGAACTCGCGGCCCGGCAGCAGCCGCACCTCGGGCACGGGGTACAGACTGCGCTGGCTGTCGGGGTCGAAGGTGCGGATGCTGTCGATCTCGTTGTCAAACAAGTCCACCCGGTACGGCACCAGGCTGCCCATGGGGAACAGGTCAATCAGCCCGCCGCGCACCGCGTATTCACCGGGGCTCACCACCTGCGTCACATGGCTATAGCCCGCCAGCGTGAGCTGGGCCTTGAGCCGGGCCTCGTCCAGTTGCTGTTTGACCTTGAAATGGAAGGTGTAGCCGGCCAGAAAGCTGGGCGGCGCCAAGCGGTACAGGGCCGTGGTGGCCGGCACGATCACCACGTCGGCCCCGTTTTCCTTGTTGCGCTGCTGGATGCGCCACAGCGTGGCCAGGCGTTCGCTGATCAGGTCCTGGTGCGGTGAAAACGTGTCGTAGGGCAGGGTTTCCCAATCGGGAAACAGCGCGCAGCGCAGGTCGGGTGCAAAAAAAGCGATCTCTTCGATCAGCCGCTGCGCGTCGGTCGCGTTGGCGGTGACCACGGCCATGGGTTTGCCGCTGGATTTTTCCCGCTCCCCCAGTTGGGCCAACAGCATGGCGTCGGCAGAACCTGTGGGGCGGGGCAGGGTGAAACGGTTGCCGAGGCGAAGTTTGGGTAAATCCATGGGAGCGGGTAAGACGGGTGGGCTTCGATTTTAGAATGCGGCACACCACCATGAACCCAGACACCCCCAATTCCCCACTTTCCACCGCTGCCGCGCCGCCCGCCCCCCGTTTGTGGGCACTGATTCCCTGTGCCGGCACCGGTTCACGTTCCGGCGCCAACGGCCCCAAACAGTACCAACACGTGGCCGGCCAGCCCATGGTGCTGCACACCCTGGCGGCTTTTGGAGCGGTGCCGCGTTTGGCGGGGGTGCTGGTGGTGGTGTCCGCAGGCGATACCTTCTTTGACACGGCGCCCGCCACAGTTGCTCCTGTTTTAATAGCTACCTGCGGAGGTTCCACGCGGGCTAGCAGTGTTTTTAATGGTCTAAATGCCCTGCTGGAGCGCGGCGCCGCCCTTGCTGACTGGGTGCTGGTGCACGACGCCGCCCGCTGCCTGATCACCCCGACTCAGATCGACGCTCTGATCGACGCCTGCAGCAGCGACCCCGTGGGCGGCCTGCTGGCCCTCAAACTGCCCGACACCCTCAAACGCGAAGCGGGCGGCCGCGTGGCCCAAACCGTGGAGCGCGCCGACAAGTGGCTGGCCCAAACCCCGCAGATGTTTCGCATTGGCGCCCTGATGGACGCACTGAAGGCGGCGGGCGATGCGGTCACGGACGAGTCCAGCGCCATGGAGCTGGCGGGGCAGGCGCCGCTCCTGGTGGAAGGCAGCGCGCAAAACTTCAAGGTGACCTACCCGCAGGACTTTGCGCTGGCGCAGGCGGTGTTGGGGGCGCGGGGGCCAAACTCTATTTCATGATGAATACCTTGCACGCGGAATTGAACCGCCTTTACCTCTGTGGCGCCCCCGGCGGAACCGACCCTGACAAGGAAGCGCCGGGCTTGGTGGCGCCCGATGGGCGTGTGCGCGCCCTGGTGCTGGCGCTGGCCCGGCCCGCCGACTGGAATGCACTGTCGACCGTGTGGCAAGGGGTGCAGACCGACCTGGAGCTGCCTGCGCCTGCGATTGCGGTCAACGGCATCGACGGCTACCAACTGTGGTTCTCCCTTGGCGAGCCGGTGCCGGCCGCCCAAGCGCAGGCCTTTCTGGAAGCCTTGCGTTTGCGCTATTTGGGCAGGGTCGCGCCCCAACGCGTAGGCACGATGCCCGCTGTGGATGTATCGGCGCCAGGAAAAATCCAGCACGCCCCCCTGGTGCCCACGCTGCAGCAGGGCACGGGCCGATGGTCTGCGTTTGTGGCCCCGGACTTGGCGGCCATCTTCTCGGAAGAGCCTTGGCTCGATGTGCGCCCCAGTCCAGAGGCCCAGGCCACTGTGTTGTCACGCCTTGCCTGCACCCAGCCTGCGGCCTTTCAAGCCGCCATGGCATCCATCACAGAGAAGAACGTTGGGAACCCAGAGCACCATGCAGTGGCAGGACCCGCACCGATTGGGAAGAGCCTGGACCCCAAGCGCTTTTTGCTTGACGTGATGGGCGACCCGTCCATTGCGCTGCACCTGCGCATGGAGGCGGCCAAGGCACTCTTGCCGTATTGCGAGGGAAATCTTGATGGAAAAAGCGGCAGCTAAGCCTGCTCAGGGGGGCATCAAGCCGCCAGCGCCAACTCGGCCAGGCGGATGGCGCCCTCCAAACTTTGCGCGCCACCGATAAACAGGTTCATGTGGCAAAACACGCTGTCTGGCACCCCCGTCACCGCCGCCAGTTCCTGATCCCGCAGCCCGGCCCAACCCTTGGGCAAGTCCCGCTTGGCTGTGAATGATCCGGACTCCACGGGCACGGTCTTGAGCTGGTACTGGTTTCCATCCGAATCCGGGTAGATGACGAACAAGACCTCGGGCATTTCGTCCACCACCACGCGCGTCCAGGGCATACCCCCCTCTTGGAGGTGGAGCACCTGGCCATTGAGCAACCTGGGGGCCTGGCGGACGATGTCCCGTGAGCGGATTTGGGAGATCTTTTTGACAATGGCGCGGTCCAAAAATCGCCGTGTGATGCCAATGGCTTCGAGAAAACGGCTTTCCTGGAGCTGGGCCTTGGCCTCCATATCCAGTCCGTGTTCCTCCATCCAGTTGGTATTGAGCTGCGCGATCAAGGACGACAACCCAAAAATCCCCGGGGCAACATCCCCCTGGCCGGTGTCGACGATGTCCAGGTACTGCACCAAAGACCTGTCGATGGAAGCGGCGATCTCCGCCACGGCCTGTGCATCCAGGTCGAATCCGCTGGCGCTTGCCAAAGCCTGCACATAGGCTCCGCCATATGCAGACCAGACCAAGCCAGCGCTGGCATAACCCACACCAGGCGTTTCCACACCATCCACCACGCGAGCGGGCCGGGCGCCCGCGAAGCTGCGCTGGTGGTGGTCAAAGCGCCCGGTTTCTGCCTCCCAGAGGCCACCGACATCGACGGCAAAGTCAGCCGCTGCAATACGTTCGTTTTGGCGTGTACGGAGCAAGGTGTGCGAGGGGAATACGCCCATCAGGACGCCAACGCCAAAGACGTCGTCTGCGTGAAAGCTGCCGTTGTGGGTGGCAATGGTGGTGTGTTTTGTCATCGGGCGATTTTAGTGACGAACAAAATGAACCTGCATTTGCTACTGTTTTGATAGCTGCTTGCGCCCGTACTACGGGGTCTGGAGGCACTTTTGATCAATAATTGAGAGCGAATCTAGGCCTGCCTCCCCAACACCCCATGCAGATTTCCGTGCGGGAACCCCTACCATGCTGTCCAAATTAATCTTTGAAGTCCACCAGGAGACCAGGCAACCATGAATATTCGAATCGGCGAAGGCTGGGACATCCACGCTTTGGTAGAGGGGCGCAAGCTCATCTTGGGCGGGGTGGAAATCCCCCACAGCAAGGGTTTGCTGGGCCACTCGGACGCGGATGCACTGTTGCATGCCATCACCGATGCGCTCTTGGGCGCGGCGGCCATGGGTGACATTGGCACACTGTTTCCCGACACCGATGCGCAGTTCAAAGGTGCCGACTCGGCGGTGCTGCTGGCCGAAGCGGCCCGGCGCGTGCGCGCCAAGGGCTATGAAATAGGCAATGTGGACAGCACCGTGATCGCCCAGGCCCCCAAGCTGGCGCCGCACAAGCTGGCCATGCGCATCCGCATCTCCCAAGTGCTGGGGGTGGCGGTGGACCAGGTCAATGTGAAGGCCAAGACGGCCGAAAAAATGGGGCCGGTGGGCGAAGGCCTGGCCATGGAAGCACGGGCGGTGGTGTTGCTGGTGGGGCCTGCATGACGCCAGGCACCGCACACCCGCATTTGCTCCAGCCACTGGACCTGGGCTTTACCACGCTCAAAAACCGCGTGATCATGGGCTCCATGCACACCGGTCTGGAAGACCGGTTTTACAACTACCCCAAGCTGGCCGCCTATTTCCGCGAGCGGGCCAAGGGTGGTGTGGGCCTGATCGTGACCGGCGGCATTTCGCCCAACCGGCAAGGCTGGTTGCTGCCTTTTGGCGGCACGCTGAACTCGATTTTTGACGTACGCAACCACCGCCAGGTGACAGATGCGGTGCACGAGGAGGGCGGCAAGATTCTGATGCAGATACTGCACTCGGGGCGCTACGGCTACCAGCCCTTTGTGGTGTCGGCGTCCGCCAAAAAATCCCCCATTTCCCTCTTCAAACCCAAGGCCTTGAGCGAGCGTGGCATTCAGGCCACCATCCGCGCTTACGTGCGCTGCGCCGAACTGGCGCGCAAGGCGGGTTATGACGGGGTGGAAATCATGGGCAGCGAAGGTTATTTGCTGAACCAGTTTTTATGCGCCCGCACCAACCAGCGCACCGATCGCTGGGGTGGTTCGATTGAAAATCGCATGCGTTTGCCCGTGGAAATCGTGCGGCAGGTGCGTGCCAAGGTGGGGCCCAATTTCATCCTCATGTACCGCCACTCGGTGCTGGACCTGGTAGAGGGCGGCAACAGCTGGGACGAGGTGGTTGCGGTGGCCCAGGCGCTGGAAAAAGTGGGTGTGACGCTCTTTAACACCGGCATTGGCTGGCATGAGGCGCGTATTCCCACCATCGTCACCTCGGTGCCGCGTGCGGCCTTTGCCAGCGTGGCGGCGCGTTTGCGCCAGGCGGTGTCCGTCCCCGTGGCGGCGTCCAACCGCATCAACATGCCGGACGAGGCGGAGGCCTTGATTGCCAGTGGCGGGGTCGACATGGTGTCCATGGCGCGGCCCTTTTTGGCGGACCCGCAGTGGGTGAACAAGGTGGCCAGCGGGCGGGTGGACGAGATCAACACCTGCATCGGCTGCAACCAGGCCTGCCTGGACCACACCTTTGCCAACCAGCGTGCCAGTTGCCTGGTCAACCCGCGTGCGGGTTTTGAGACCGAGCTGGTGTACCGCCAAACCACCCAAAAGAAGCGGGTGGCGGTGGTGGGGGCCGGGCCTGCGGGCATGTCGGCCGCCGCAGTAGCCGCCGAGTGCGGCCATGCGGTGACGCTGTTTGACAGCAGCGAGAGCCTGGGCGGCCAGTTCAAGGTGGCGATGCAGGTGCCGGGCAAGGAAGAGTTTGTGCAGACCCTGCGCTATTTCACGCGGCGGCTGGAGCAGGCGGGCGTCAAGATCCGGCTCAAGCAGCGGGTGACACGCGCGCAACTCACGGCCAAGTCGTTTGACGAGGTCATTTTGGCCACCGGTATTGTGCCGCGCAGGCCGTCTATTCCCGGCGTGGACCATGCCAAGGTGGTGACTTACCTGGATGTTTTGCAACGCAAGGTAACAATCGGCAAGCGGGTCGCCATCATTGGTGCGGGTGGCATCGGTTTTGATGTGGGTGAGTTTTTGCTGCACGACCCGGCGGTGGCTCTGCCCGTGCCGCTGGCGCACTGGTGCCAGGAGTGGGGTGTGGACTTGCAGGCGCAGTCCAACGGGGGCCTGGTGCCAGCGGCACCCGCGCAACCCTACCGGCAACTGTTTTTGCTGCAGCGCAAGGCGGGCAAGCCCGGTGCGGGCTTGGGCAAGACCTCGGGTTGGGTGCACCGGGCGGTGCTGCAGCGCAACGGGGTGGAAATGCTCTCCGAAGTGGAATACACCCGCATTGACGATGCCGGGTTGCACATCCGGGTGAACGGTGTGGACCGCGTGCTGGAGGTGGACCACATTGTGCTGTGCGCCGGGCAGGAGCCTTTGGCAGAGCTGATGCCCGATGCGGCCGCGCAGGCGCTGCCGGGTACTCCCACATTCCACCGCATTGGCGGCGCCGCGCTGGCCTCGGAGCTGGACGCCAAGCGGGCGATTCGGGAAGGTGCGGTGCTGGCCGCCAGCCTGTGATCAGGCGCGGGTGGCCCGTTTCAACTTGATGTTGGCGCACAGGCCGCCCGTCGATGAGTTGGTGAGTGTGAATCCGCCCCCCATGCGCTGTATGGTTTTCTCCACAATGGCCAGGCCCAAACCCGCCCCGTTGGCGGCGGTGCGGGCGGCCTCGCCCCGGTAAAAGGGCTTGGTGAGGTTGGCCAATTGTTCTGGCGCCACGCCCATGCCGTGGTCGCGGATTTTGATCAGCACCCATTTCTCGCGGGCGATGGCGGAAATGTCGATGCGTGCCATTCCGGTGGTGACCGATTTGCCATAACGGCGGGCATTTTCCAGCAGGTTGGAGAAGACCCGGCCCAACTCCACTTCGTCGGCCTGCACCAGCAGGTCCGCATCCATCCGAACCTTGATGAGCACATCGGGCTGGTTTTTCAGGGAGTACACACAGGCCTCCACCACATCGTCCAGCACGACCGAGGCCAGGCTGACCTTGTCCGGGCGGGCGTAGTCCAGGAATTTGTCGATGATGGCGTCCAGCTGGCCGATGTCGGCGGCCATGTGGGCACGCGCGTCCAGGTCGGCCACGCTCAGCTCGGTTTCCAGCCGCAGGCGCGCCAAGGGGGTGCGCAGGTCGTGCGAAATGCCAGCCAACATCACGGCCCGGTCTTGTTCGATCTTGGCCAGCCGGTCCGCCATGCGGTTGAAGCCGATGTTGACCTCGCGTATTTCGCTGGTCTGCACGGTTTCATCCAGGTGGCTGGCCGTGAAGTCGCCCTGGTGCACCCGGTGGGTGGCAAAGGACAGTTGTTTGAGCGGGCGGTTGATCAAGCCGGCAATCAGCGCAGCGCCGGCCAGCGACAGGGCGGTGGCCACCGCCAGCCAGATGCCCCAGGTCTTGCCCCCGGCGGGCTTGAAGCGTTCCTGGTCGGTCAGCAGCCAGTAGTCGTCGCCGTCGATGTCAAAACTGATCCATAACCCTTCCTGGTCATTGACCTGGTGGGTGATGACCGTGCCACGCCCCAGGCGTTTGGTCAATTCCTGCGAGATTCGGCGGCTGAAGGCGTCGGGCTCCAGGGGGGCAAAGCGGTCGTCGGCTTCCCTCGGAATGATGCGCAAACCCTCTTCGAGGCTCATGGTTTTGAGCAGGGATACGCGGGCGATGGCATCGGCATGCACCAGTGCCGCGCGGCTCAGATTGACCTGGGACGCCAGTTGCTGCGCCGTTTGCACTGCACGGGGTCCCACTTCCAGCTGGCGCAGCGTTTGCAACCAGGCCAGGATGCTGCCCAAAAGCAGCAAGGCGAGCAGGAAAAAGGTGCGCCAGAAGAGGCTCAATCCGGCAAATCTACGGGGTGCTTCCTCGCGCTCCGGCACCTCCAGCGGGGCCGATGCGCTGACATTGAAGTCATGGATGGATGTTTCAGCCAATCGCGCAGACCTCACATCAGTTGCCATCGTCGGGCACAAATACATAACCAACGCCCCACACGGTCTGGATGTGGCGGGGGGAGGTGGGGTCGGTTTCGATCAGCTTGCGCAGGCGGGACACCTGCACGTCCAGGCTGCGGTCAAACGCTTCAAATTCGCGCCCCCGGGAGAGCTGCGCCAGCTTTTCCCGCGACAAAGGCACCCGGGGATGGCGTACCAGGGCCTTGAGCATGGCGAATTCACCCGTGGTGAGTGTGAGCTGCTCGCCGTTTTTGTGCAGGGTGCGGGCACCCAGGTCAAAGGTGAATGGCCCGAACCGGGAGACTTCGTTGTCGGCAGAGGGGGCACCGGGAGCCTCAGGGACCGGGCGGCGGCGCAGCACCGCATGGATGCGGGCCAGCAACTCGCGCGGATTGAACGGTTTGCTCAAATAGTCGTCCGCGCCCACCTCCAGGCCGACGATCCGGTCAATGTCCTCCCCCTTGGCGGTGAGCATGATGATGGGCGTGAGGTCGTTGGCGGCGCGCAGGCGCCGGCAGATGGACAGGCCATCCTCACCCGGCATCATCAGGTCCAGCACAATCAGGTCAGCGGTTTCGCGCTGCATGACCCGGGTGAGCGACTTGCCGTCTTCGGCCAGCACCACATCAAAGCCCTCTTGCGAGAGGTAGCGCCTGAGCAGATCCCGGATGCGGGTGTCGTCATCAACCACCAGGATTTTGTAGGGGCGGGGTGTCAGGTTTTGCATAGTTCGGTCAAATGGGTAACGGACACGATTTTGCGCGGCCTACCCAGGCCGCGTCGGTCAGAATAGGGCGCAATTGACACAATGTTACAAAAATGTACACACCCATGGGGAGACCCTCCCCATAGTATGTGAACCGCTATTGGCCGAAACCCGTTTGAATCTCCATGTCGAAACCGATTGTCCTTTGTCTGGTCTTGTCGCTTTGCGGCGTTACCGTGCTTGCGCAACAGAGTGAGCAGGCGGCGCAGCAACGCCGGGCGGCCTTGCGCGCGGCGGTGCAGTCGCGCCCCAGCGGTGCCGCGCGCGCTGAAGCCGGGGCCGTGGTGGGGCGGCAGCTGAGCCCGCAAGAACGCGAAGAGCTGCGCCAGCAACTGCGCCAGCAACGCCGCGAGGCCCTGCACCAGTCCCCTTAAGATGGGCATATCACTAACCATGGGAGTGAAGAGTGAAATTCGCTATCAAAATAGTAGCTGCTTGCGCAGTATTGACGTGGGCTGGAGGCACTTTTGCCCAAGTATCGGTGGCCGCGGAGCCGCGCAATGTGGTGCAGTTGGCATCCAGCGGTTCGGTGGACGTGCAGCAGGATTTGTTGACCCTGACCTTGGGCACCTCCAAAGAGGGGAGTGACCCGGCAGCGGTGCAGTCCCAGCTCCGCCTGGCGCTGGACACGGCCCTGACAGAGGCCAAAAAGGCAGCGCAATCCGGTTCCATGGAGGTGCGCACCGGCGCTTTTGGCCTGCAACCCCGGTATGGGCGTGACGGCAGGATCAATGGCTGGGTCGGCTCGGCAGAGTTGGTGCTGGAGGGCAAGGACTTCGGGCGTATTGGCACCACGGCCGGCAAGATCCAAACCTTGACGATCAACCACGCGGCATTCAGCCTGAGCCGCGACCTGCGCAACAAGACCGAGACCGAGGCCCAGGCCCTGGCCATCGACCGTTTCAAAACCAAGGCCTCGGAAATTGCGCACAGCTTCGGTTTTGGCGCTTACACCCTGCGTGACGTGTCCGTCCACGCCAACGACCAGGGGTACATTCCCCGTCCCCGCATGGTGGCGATGGAGATGAAAGCGATGGCCGCCGATGCGCCGGTACCGATGGAGGCGGGCAAGTCCGCCGTGGTGGTCAACGTTTCGGGGTCAGTCCAACTGAAATAGCGCCGGATGGTCATAATGTTTCAAGCGAAACATTTGGGGGCCGCGCATGGGTAAAAACCGATTTCCGTTGACGCTTTGGGCACAGCCTGGCGTGGGCTTGCCCAGCGGCGCGCATTGACGTGCTGACGCCCTCCGGCCCGCCCCCCAGAAGCACGCTGGGCGAATTGCATAAGCGCCGCGTGCGCTTGATGCTGTGGGTGGGCGCTGCCTTGTTGGTGGTGCTGGGCGTGGGCTGGGGACTGTTCTTCATTTTGAAGGGTGCCTGGGCCATTGTGGCGGCAGATGCCGTGATGTTGGGAGTCGGAATCAGCATTGCGGTGCTGGCCCACCGCAAGCGCACCCGAATGGCCTTTTTCTTGCTGGTCGGCAGCATGTTTGTGCTGATCGTCGCCATGTCCTTGCTGCTGGACGTGCCCACTGCGCAGGTGCCGCGCTCCACCCACCACTTCATGCTGGTGCTTGCGGTTGCTTCCTTGCTGTTTTTGCGCAATGACCACGTCCTGCTGCGCTACGCGGTGACCGGCGCCTGCTTTGTTGCGTTTGTGGTGCTCGCCAGCACCAACATGGGTATTGACTCGGCCTACGCACTGCCAGACAGCATGCGTATGGGCGGAACCTGGGTTAACAACACGTTTTCCGCGATTGGTGTGTATTCCCTGATGCACATCATGATTGCCGACCTGGCCGAACACTCCTCGTTGGAGGTTGACCTGCGCAAGGGGCTGGTGCGCGGCGAGTTTTTTTTGGTGTACCAGCCCCAGGTGACTTCGCAGGGGCAGGTCACCGGCGCCGAGGCTCTGTTGCGCTGGCGCCACCCCACCTTGGGCCTGGTTCCGCCTGACGAGTTCATTCCCCTGGCGGAGCAAACGGGGTTGATTTTGCCGCTTGGCTCCTGGGTGCTGGGTACGGCCTGCACCCAATTGGTGGTGTGGTCCGGCCAGGCGGGCATGGCAGAACTGACGCTTTCGGTGAATGTGAGTGTTCAGCAGTTCCGCCAGCCGGATTTTGTGCAACAGGTGCAATCGGTGATGGACCGCACCGGGGTGCGGGCGCAGCAACTCAAACTGGAGCTGACCGAAAGCTCCCTGGCGCATGACATGGAGGACATCATCCTGAAAATGGAGAAGCTCAAGGCCTTGGGCGTGGGCTTTTCATTGGACGATTTTGGCACCGGTTACTCCTCCTTGAACTACCTCAAACGCCTGCCGCTGGACCAGCTGAAAATTGACCAGTCCTTTGTCCGCGATGTGCTGACGGACCCCAATGACGCGGCCATTGCCTGCATGGTGATTGGCCTGGGCAAAAGCCTGCATTTCACGGTCATTGCGGAAGGCGTTGAAACCGAGGGGCAGCGTGCGTTCCTGGTGCAAAATGATTGCCATCGGTTTCAAGGCTATTTGTTCAGCAAGCCTGTGCCCAGTGCGCAATTTTCCGAATATTTTCTAAAACACACTGCCGCAAGCCATGTCTGAGTTGCCATCGTTTTCAAACAGTCGCCTGTCCCCGTCCACCGGTGGACTGCGTGCGTCGGGTACTTTGGGGCGGTTTGAATTGCGCAAAGTGCTGGGCCAGGGCGCCCAGTCCACGGTGTGGCTGGCATTCGATCCCCGTATGGAACGCGAGGTGGCGATCAAGGTCATGCGCATTGGCGATGGGTCGGACGACCAGGCGGTGGCCCAGTGGCTGCAAGAGGCCCGCAGCGTCAGCCGGGTCGCACACCCCAATATTGTTCCGGTGTACGAGGCCGACATTCAAGACCGCCAGCCCTATCTGGTGTTCGAGTACATCGCGGGCCAGACGCTGAACCAGCTGATCCAGCAACGCGGTGCCTTGCCGCCACCCGAAGCCGTCGCCCTGATGATGGATGTGCTGGACGCGGTGGCCGTCGCCCACAACGCGGGTGTGGTGCACCGCGACTTGAAACCGTCCAATATTTTGGTGGATGCCGCCGGTCGTGCCAGGGTGATGGACTTCGGTATTGCCGCGCGTATCAAGACCCGCCATGGCCCCGGGTCTGACGCCATGGGTGGCGGAACGGTGGGCTACATGTCCCCCGAAGCCGCCAATGGCGAGGAGCCCTCCCTCTCCATGGATATTTTCTCGGCCGGCTTGGTGCTGGCGGAGTTGTTGCTGGGAAAGCCGCTGATCGACGAGCGCGACCCCTACCGTGCGACGTACCGCGTGGTGCATGAGCAGTTGGCGCTGCCGGAGACTTTGAGCACCGAGGTGGACGACCGTTTGCGCTCCATCCTGACCCGGTCACTGGCCAAAGACCCTAAACAACGCTTTGCCAGCGCACGCACTTTTTTGAACGAATTGGAGCAATGGGCCAAACCCGTGGCCAGTCCGGCGGAGCCAGTGGCTGGGGCTGGAGGCGGAAAAGGTGGCACGCTGGAGTTTTTGCTGCGCCGCATGCGGCACAAAACCGACTTTCCTGCGCTCTCCGACTCGGTGGTGCGCATCCAGAGGTTGGCCACCTCCGAGACCGAAAGCGTCAACAGCGTCACCAATGAAATCCTGAAAGATGTGGCCCTGACGAACAAGTTGTTGCGCCTGGTGAACAGTGCGCACTACGCCAGGGGCGGCAACATCAGCACGGTGTCGCGTGCCGTGAACCTGGTGGGGTTCAACGGCATCCGCAACATGGCATTGAGCCTGGTGCTGCTGGAGCACATGCAGGACAAGAAGCATGCCGCCTTGCTCAAAGAGGAATTCCTGCGTTCGCTGATGGCCGGCTCCATCGGTGGAGAGATGTGCCCGATTCCGCGCGAGAGCGAAGAGGCCTTTATTGGCGCCATGTTCCAGAACCTGGGGCGTCTTTTGGTGCAGTTTTATTTCCCGGAAGAAGCCGACCAGGTGCGCAGCCTGATGGCATCTCCGCGTGAAACGGTGACCGAGGCCGCAGCATCGGCCAGCGTGCTCGGTTTGACCTATGAAGAACTGGGTATTGGCGTTGCCAAAGCCTGGGGACTGCCCCAGGATATACAGCGGTGCATGCGCAAACCCGTGGGGACGCCCCCCAGCAGGGCCCCATCCGACGCTGGCGAACGTATTCGCTGGATTGCGCTGGTCTCCAACGAGATTGCGGATGTGCTGTTGCACTCCGACCCCAAGGACGTGGATGCACACATCTCCCAAGTCACCCACAAATACGCCCACTGCGTGGGCAGCAATGCCAAAGATGTGATTGCGGCCACCACTGAAGCCCGGCAAAAGCTGATCGAGCTGGCCCATGCGATGGATATCCACGTCAAACCCGGCTCAGCCGCCGCCAAGCTGCTGAAAATGCCCGATGGGGTGCAAGAGCCGGCCCAGCACGGGCAGACCGATGCGGGCCTGAGCCGTTTTGAGCTGCAGGCCACGCAAGCGGTTGCCCTGGAAACCGGGGCCGTCGCTCCGGTCAAAACAAGAAGGGTGGAAGACACCCTGGCCGCCGGTATCCAGGACATCACCAACGCCATGGTGGAAGATTTCAAGCTGGTTGACGTGTTGCGCATGATTCTGGAAACCATGTACCGCGCGCTGGAGTTTGACCGCATCATTTTTTGCATGCGTGACGCCAAGACCGAAACCATGACGGGGCGGTTTGGCCTGGGCAACGGTGTGGAGCAGTTTGTCAAAGGCTTCAAGACGCACCTCAAAGCCGGTGTTCCAGACCTGTTTTCCGTGGTGTGTACCAAAGGTGTGGACACCATGATCAGCGATGCGACCGAGACCCGCATTGCGCAGCGTCTGCCCGAGTGGTACCGCAAGGGCATCAATGCCCCCACCTTTTTGCTGCTGCCACTGCAAATCAAGGGCGCGCCCTTTGGCCTGATTTATGCCGACAAGGCCGCTCTGGGCGCGCTGAACCTGGACGAGAAAGAACTCGCCCTGTTGCGCACCCTGCGCAACCAGGCGGTGATGGCGTTCAAGCAGTCCAGTTGATCCGGCACCTTACTGCGCGGTCCAGCCGCCGTCCATGTTCCAGGCCACGCCGCGCACATTGTTGCCAGCGGGCGAGCAGAAAAACACGGCCAGCGCGCCCAGCTCTTCGGGAGTGGTGAATTGCATGGAGGGCTCTTTTTCTCCCAGCAGCAGTTTGGTGGCTTCTGCGTTGGAAATGTTCTGCGCCGCGGCCTTGGCGTCCACCTGCTTTTGCACCAGCGGGGTCAGCACCCAGCCGGGGCAGATGGCATTGCAGGTCACGCCGGTGGTGGCGTTTTCCAGCGCGGTGACCTTGGTCAGGCCCACCACGCCGTGTTTGGCCGCCACATAGGCCGATTTTTCTGCCGACCCCACCAAACCGTGGATGGACGCCACGTTGATGATGCGGCCCCAGTTCTTGGCCAGCATGGCCGGTAGCGCCAAGCGGGTGGCATGGAAGGCACTGCTCATGTTGATGGCGATGATGGCGTCCCAGCGCTCCACGGGGAAGTTTTCAATACGCGCCACATGCTGGATGCCTGCGTTGTTGACCAGAATATCCACACCGCCAAAGGTCTGGGCGGCGTGCGCCACCATGGCCTCAATCTCGGCGGGTTTGCTCATGTCGGCGCCGTGGTAGCTCACCTGCACGCCCAGGGCCTGGACCTCGGCCATGGGGCCCTCCACATCACCAAACCCGTTGAGCACAATGTTGGCGCCCTGCGCTGCAAGTGCCTTGGCAATGCCTAAGCCAATGCCGCTGGTGGATCCGGTAACAAGCGCTGTTTTGCCTTTTAACATGGGGGTTCTTTCAAAAGTTGGGAATGATTCAATTAGGATGGTGCCATTATCAAACCGCCACCACACCGCTGATTTCACCATGTCTGAACCTACGCTGAATTACCTACCTTGCGTTGACGACGGCCCCGGCCACCGCATGGCGTACTGGCAGTGGGGCGATGGCCAGGCGGCACACACCGTGGTCTGTGTGCATGGCCTGTCCCGCCAGGCGCGTGACTTCGATGTGCTGGCGCAGGCGCTGGTGGCCCAGGCCGCGCAATCGGGTGCTGCCATTCGGGTGATTTGCCCCGATGTGGTGGGGCGCGGCCAAAGCGACTGGCTGGCCAACCCGCAGGGCTACCAACTGCCCACCTATGCCAATGACATGCTGACTTTGCTGGCGCATCTGAAGCCCCAGACGCTGGACTGGGTGGGCACCAGCATGGGCGGGCTGATCGGCATGGCCGTGTGTGCCCACGCCGCTGCGGTAGGTGCGTCGGTGCGTCGGCTGGTGCTCAACGATGTGGGGCCGGTCATCCAATGGGAGGCGCTGGCCCGCATTGGCACCTACCTGGGGCATATGGTGCCATTCGGGTCCTTGCAGCAGGCGGCCGATGCCATGTGGGCCATTTCCACCAGCTTTGGCCCGCACACACCGGCCCAATGGTTGGAGCTGTCCCGGCACATGGTCAAACCCTTGCCCGACGCCCGCGCCGGGGTGCGCCTGCACTACGACCCGGCGATTGCCGTGCCGTTTCGCACCATCACCCAAGAGGCCGCCGCGCAGGGGCAGGCCGCGCTGTGGCAGCTGTATGACAGCCTCACGGCGCAGACCCTGCTGCTGCGCGGTGTGCAATCCGATTTACTTTCCCCGCAAACCGCCCAGCAAATGACCGAGCGTGGCCCCCACGCCCGTTTGCTGGAGTTTGCCGGCGTGGGCCACGCCCCGACGCTGATTGCTGCAGACCAGGTGGAGGCCGTGGCCTCCTTCTTGCTCGCTTGAGTGCAGCGGGACATTTTTTGAGATCTGAATGAAAAGCCTTTACGCAGAACACGCCGCCGGGTCGCCGCTCCCCGTCATTGCTGCCACGGCCCAGAGCTTGCCCGAGCAGGCCGGAGCACTGGCGCGCGCCCGGGCGTTTGCCGAGCCGCTTCTGGCTTGCGAGACGCTGGACACCGGCGAGAACATCCTGGCCCATGCCGATGCCGTGGCTGCCATTCTCAGGACCATAGGCGGCTCAGAAGCCATGCAGGCCGCCGCCTACCTGGTGTACGCCTGCGACCACCTGAACAAGCCCCATGAGGTGATTGCCAAGGCGTTTGGCGACAACTTTGCCGACCTGGCGTTGGAGACCACCAAGCTGGTGCGGGTGCAGCGCATGGCGCGTATCGCCCAAACGGCGGCCAGCCGGGCCGCCGCGCCCATGGCGCAAACGGCGGCCACGCAGACCGAAAGCGTGCGCAAGATGCTGCTGGCGTTTTCGCGCGATCTGCGGGTGGTGATGCTGCGGCTGGCCTCCCGGTTGCAAACCCTGCGCCACTTTGCGGCCAGCAAGCTGCCGGTGCCTGCGGGTTTGGCCAACGAGGCCTTGCACGTCTTTGCGCCCCTGGCCAACCGGCTGGGCATTTGGGAAATCAAGTGGGAGATGGAGGACCTGTCCTTCCGCTTTCTGGAGCCCGACACCTACAAGCAGGTGGCCAAACTGCTGGACGAAAAACGCATAGAGCGCGAAGCCTCTGTTGAAAAATTGCGCCAGGAGTTGGCCAGCGACCTGGCGACGCAGGGCATTGCCGCCACCGTGCAGGGGCGGCCCAAGCACATCTACAGCATTGTCAAGAAGATGCGGGGCAAGTCCCTGGGCTTTGAGCAGGTGTACGATATCCGGGCGCTGCGCATTGTGGTGCCCACCGTGCCCGATTGTTACGCGGCCTTGGGCTGGGTGCACAGCCGGTTTTCACCCATCACCAACGAGTTTGACGACTACATCGCCCGGCCCAAGGCCAACGGCTACCAGTCCTTGCACACCGTGGTGCGTGACGCCTCGGGCCAACCCATTGAGGTGCAGGTCCGCACCCAGGCCATGCACGACCACGCCGAACATGGTGTGGCCGCCCACTGGGCCTACAAGGAAGCCGGAGCCAAAGGCTACGGCGGGGGCGTGACCGCCACCGGCGCCTACGATGCCAAGATCGCCGTGCTGCGCCAGTTGCTGGCCTGGGAGCGCGATCTGTCGGGCGAGCAGGGCGCCGGCGTGTTTGACGACCGCATCTACGTGCTGACCCCGGAGGCTGCGGTGATCGAGTTGCCCCAGGGCGCCACGGCCGTGGACTTTGCCTACAGCGTGCACACCAACCTGGGCCACCGCTGCCGGGGTGCCCGCGTGGACGGCGCCATGGTGCCGCTGAACACACCGCTCAAGAACGGGCAAACCGTGGAGGTCATCACGGCCAAGGAGGGCGGGCCGTCCCGCGACTGGCTTAACCCCGAGCTGGGATTTCTGTCCAGCCACCGCGCGCGCGCCAAGGTGCGCGCCTGGTTCAACGCCCTGGCCATGGGCGAAACCGTGGCCAAGGGCCGTGAGGCCGTGGAAAAACTGATGCAGCGCGAAGGCAAAACCGCCATCAAGCTGGACGATCTGGCCTCGCAACTGGGCTTTAACTCGTCAGACGAGTTGTTTGAGGTGGTGGGCAAGGACGAGTTTTCGCTGCGCAACATCGAAATTGTGCTGCGCCCGCCCGAACCCGTGGCGCCCCAAGAGGAGGTCTTGCACCTCAAAAAACCGCGCCTGCCCAGCCACTCGGCCAAGGGCGGCGTGCTGGTGGTGGGCGTGGATTCGCTGATGACCCAGTTGGCCAAATGCTGCAAACCCGCGCCGCCCGACCTCATCAGCGGCTTTGTCACCCGGGGCAGAGGCGTGAGCGTGCACCGCGCCGACTGCTCCAACCTGCGCAACATGGTGCAGCGCAGCGGCGACCGGGTCATCGACGTGGAATGGGGCGCCGGCAGCTCCGGCCGCGATGCTGCCGTTTACCCGGTGGACGTCTCGGTGCAGGCCAACGACCGCCAGGGACTGCTGCGTGACATCTCCGAGGTGTTCGCCAAGGAAAAAATGAACGTCATCGGCGTGCAAACCCAGTCCGTCAAAGGCACGGCCTGGATGACCTTTACCGTGGAAGTGGCCGAGTCCGGCCGCCTGTCCAAGGTGCTGGGCATTGTGGGCGAGTTGAACGGGGTGAAGTCGGCGCGGCGGCGCTAACCTGAAGTTCTTCCTAAAAAAGGCCGCGTTTTCCCAATGAAAGCGGCATTAAATTCGGTTCCGCGTTCTGTCTACGGTTTGA
>Ga0156180_1058_pt1 | contig 22659 bp, 24 predicted proteins | sample RifCSPlowO2_12_FD_107833 | JGI IMG/M metagenome (GOLD analysis project Ga0156180, IMG submission 107833) | Burkholderiales bacterium RIFCSPLOWO2_12_FULL_61_40
AACGACAGGCTCTACGGCCAGGCAGGCAACGACACGCTCGATGGCGGTGCAGGCAACGACCTGCTGGATGGCGGAATGGGCAATGACGTTTACCTGTTCGGCAGGGGTTCCGGCACAGACACCATCAGCGCTTATGACACCACGGTGGGCAAGGTGGACGCCATCGAGCTGGGCGCTGGCGTGCTGGGCAGCGACATCACCCTCAAGCGCGAGGGCGAAGCCCTGGTGCTGTCCATCAACGGCAGCGCCGATACCCTGTGGGTCAGCCACTACTTCAACAACGACGCCACCGGCGGCTACCAGGTCGAACAGATCCGGTTCGCTGACGACACAGTCTGGGACATGGCAGTGGTCAAGGCCAAGGTGCTGGCTGCCGCCAGCGACGAGAACGACACCTTGATCGGCTACGCCAGCGCCGACACCCTGTCGGGTCTGCACGGGGATGACACCCTGTACGGACGTGCGGGCAACGACACGCTGGACGGTGGCGCGGGAGTAGACCGGCTCTATGGTGAAAACGGTGACGACCTGCTCAAAGGCGGTGCACAAAATGACCATCTGGACGGTGGGGCGGGCAACGACACCCTGCAAGGCCAGGAAGGTGATGACACGCTCTACGGCCAGGCAGGCAACGACACGCTCGATGGCGGTACAGGCAGCGACTATCTGGAAGGAGGCGCAGGTAACGACATCCTGCAAGGCCAGGAAGGTAACGACAGGCTCTACGGCCAGGCAGGCAACGACACGCTCGATGGCGGTGCAGGCAACGACCTGCTGGATGGCGGAATGGGTAACGACACCTACCTCATGGGGCGGGGCCTTGGTGCCGACTCTGTGCAAAATTACGACGCCACCACCGCTAACACCGATGTGCTGCAGTTCCTGGACGGTATCTCCGCAGACCAGCTGTGGTTCAGCCATGTCGGCAACAACCTGGAGGTGAGCATCATCGGCACCAGCGACAAAGCCACCGTGACCAACTGGTACTCGGGCAGCCAGTACCACGTAGAGCAGTTCAAAACCAGTGACGGCAAGATGCTGTTGGACAGCCAGGTGCAAAACCTGGTGAGCGCCATGGCAGCGTTTTCACCACCGGCTGCCGGACAGACCACCTTGTCTGCCAGCTATGCCGCTACGCTTAATCCGGTGATTGTGGCGAACTGGCAATAGGTGGGGTGTGGGGCTGTTCCAGCAGTTCCACCAGCCGCACCAGCGCATGCCGCACCGTCGCAGCCCGCACGGCGGCCCGGTCGCCGGGGAAATGGCATTTTTCGGTCAGTACCTGGCCGGGCAGGGCGAAGCCAAACCACACGGTGCCCACCGGTTTGGCCGGGCTGCCGCCGGTGGGGCCGGCCACGCCGGTGACGGCGACGGCCACCTGGGCGTGGGAGTGGGCCAGTGCGCCCTCGGCCATGGCCCGCGCCACGCCTTCGCACACCGCACCGGCGCGGCGCAGCAGGCGCTCTTGCACCCCCAGCAACTCCTGTTTCGCGTCGTTGGAGTAGGTGACAAAGCCGCGCTCAAACCAGGCGCTGGAGCCGGCCAGGTCGGTGCAGGCGGCGGAGATCAGCCCGCCGGTGCAGCTCTCGGCGGTGGCCAGCTTCCATTGGTTTTTCAGCAGCAAATCGGCCACCAGCCCGCACAGATACTGCGTAGACAGCTCTTGATTTGATAGCATCAAAGGGTTCTCCAGAAGGCCACCACCAGCACCGTGCAGCCAGCGGCCACCACATCGTCCAGCATGATGCCAAAACCCGCCTTGCGCCAGGCGAAGCGGTCCAGCCCAGGGTTGACGTGGTGGAACAGGGCATCGGCCCAGCCCACCGGGCCGGGTTTGACGGCATCAAAAAAACGGAACAAACCAAAGGCCATGACCTGCCCCACCAGGCCGGTGGGCATCACCAGCCACAGCACCAGCCAGAAGGCCACCACCTCGTCCCAGACGATGCTGCCGGGGTCCAGCACGCCCATGTTGCGGGCGGTGACGGTGCTGGCCCACCAGCCGATGGGCAGGGAGGCCGCAATCAGCAGCGCCCAGCGCGCATCGTTCATCCAGGGGGACAGCGCGATGAACGCCAGCCAGGCCCACAAGGTGCCCGCAGTGCCGGGTGCAATGCGCGACAGGCCGGAGCCAAAGCCCAGCGCGATCAGGTGCGCCGGGTGGGACAGCATGAAGCGTACGGTGGGGCGGGACACCGGCAGGGGGCTGCCGGGGTCCGAGGGGAAAACGGTGACGGGGTCGTGCATGCGGGAATTATCGGTGAGCGCTTTCATTTGACCAGCGCCACGGATTTGATTTGCGCCCACACGCCACGCCCGGGCGCCAGCTGCAAGGCGGCTGCCGCCCGGGCGGTGATGCGGGCCAGCAGCACACTCTCCCCGCACAGCAGGCGCACCAGGGCCTGCGAGGGGTGGGCGTCGGGCTGCACCGACTGCACCACGCAGGGCAGTAGGTTCTGGATGCTGGTGTGCTGCGGCTCGGTGCTGGCCAGGCTGATGTCGCGCGCCAGCACGCGCAGGCGCACCGCCTGCCCCACCGCCAAGCCGCTGTCGCGCAGCCACAGGCTACCGCCCGCAAAGCGCACCCGCGCCAGATGCCAGTGCGCGTCGATCTCTTGCACCGCGCCTTCGAGCAGGGCGCCCAGGTCCTCCCCCAGCACCACGGGGGTGTCGGTGTCGGCCAGCACCTGTGCCACCGGCCCCACGGCCTGCACCTGGCCGCGCTCCAGCACCACCAGGGTGTCGGCCAGCCGGGCCACCTCGTCGGCGGCGTGGGTGACGTAGAGCATGGGGATGCGCAGCTCGTCGCGCAGGCGCTCCAGCCAGGGCAGGATTTCCTGGCGGCGCGCATGGTCCAGCGCGGCCAGGGGCTCGTCCAGCAGCAGCATGCGGGGCTGCAACGCCAGCGCCCGGGCAATGCCCACGCGCTGGCGCTCGCCGCCCGACAGCTGGTGGGTGCGCCGCGCCAGCAAGGTTTCGATGCCCAGCAAGGCGATGGCCGCGTCCAGCGCTGCCGCCTGCGCGCCGGGCGCCAAACCCTTGGGGACCCGCTTGAGCCCGTATTCCAGGTTGCCGCGCACATCCAGGTGCTCCAGCAGGCTGGCCTCCTGGAACACATAGCCCAGGGGCCGACGCCAGGTGGGCAGAAACACCCGCTGCGTTTCGTCCTGCCAGACTTCGCCCGCCACCCGGACGAAAGCGCCGGGGGCGCGCTCCAGCCCCGCCACACAGCGCAGCAGGGTGGTTTTGCCCGAGCCTGACGCGCCAAACAGCACGGTGATGCCGCGTGCGGGCAGTTGCAGGTCCACCGCCAAAGTGAAGGCGGGCCGCACCAGGGACAGGCGAATGTGGCTGGGCGCTTCGGCCACGGGCCGGTCGGCAGTGTTCATGGCAGCATCCGTGCATTTTTGCGCTGCAGCAGGCCCAGGCCCAGCAGCACCCCAAAGGAAAACACCACCATGCCCCCGGCCAGCCAGTGCGCCTGGGCGTATTCCAGGGCCTCCACATGGCCGTAGATCTGGGTGGACACCACCCGGGTCTGGCCGGGGATGTTGCCGCCCATCATCAGCACCATGCCGAACTCGCCCACCGTGTGGGCAAAGCTCAAAATGGCGGCGGTCACCAGGCCGGGGCGGGCCAGCGGCAGGGCCACGGTGAAAAACGCATCCAGGGGCCGCGCACGCAGGGTGGCGGCCACCTCCATGGGCCGTGTGCCCATGGCTTCAAAAGCGTGTTGCAGGGGTTGTACCGCAAAGGGCAGGGAATAAATCACCGATCCCAGCAAGAGTCCGGCAAAGGTGAAGGGCAGGGTGCCCAGGCCCAGCCACTGGGTGAGCTGCCCGCCGGGTCCATTCGGCCCCAGGGTCACCAGCAGGTAAAAACCCAGCACGGTGGGTGGCAGCACCAGGGGCAGCGCCACCACCGCACCCAGCGGTGCGCGCAGCCAGGAGCGGGTGTGGGCCAGCCACCAGGCCAGCGGCGTGGCGATCAGCAAAAGCAGCAGCGTGGTCAGGCTGGCGAGCCGCAGCGTGAGCCAGACGGCGTTGAGGTCATCGGCGCTCAGGGCCATGCGGTGCATCTCACAGTTCGTAGCCAAAGGCGCGCAGGATGGCGCGGGCCTTGTCGCCTTTCAGGTAGGCCGCCAGGGCCAGCGCTGCGGGTTTGTCTTTGCCGCTGGCCAGCACCACGGCATCTTGCCGCAGGGGCGCATGCCAATGGGCCGGCACCACCCAGGCCGAGCCCTGCGCCATGCGCCCGTCCACCATCACCTGCGACAGCGCCACAAAGCCCAGTGCCGCATTGCCGGTGGCCACGAACTGGTAGGCCTGGGCGATGTTTTCGCCCTGCACCATGCGCGGCTGCAGGGCTGCAGTCAGGCCGAGCTGATCGAGTGTTTGCAAGGCGGCTGTGCCATAGGGTGCCAGCTTGGGGTCGGCCAGGGCGATGTGCGTGAACGTGCCCTTGCGCAGCACTGCGCCCTGGTCGTCCACCAGGCCGGGTGTTTTGCTCCACAGCACCAGGCGGCCGGTGGCGTAGGTAAAGCGGGTGCCGACCACGGCCAGGCCTTCTTTTTCCAGGCGGGCTGGCGTTGTGTCGTCGGCCGCCAGCAGGACCTGGAACGGTGCGCCATTCCTGATTTGGGTATAGAACTTGCCGGTGGAGCCAAAGGCCAGCGCGGCGGTGTGGCCGGTGTCCTGCGCAAAGGCCTGGGCGATTTTTCGCATGGGCGCGGTGACGTTGGCGGCCACCGCCACGCTGACCTCGCCCGCATGGCAAAACCCCTGGATCAGGGTGCCCAGCAGCAGGAGGAGCGTGTGTGCCAACCTTTTCATACTCCAGCCCCCTCCAGTCGCTATTCAAATCAGGAAGAGCGAAGTATAGAAGCGCCACGGCAGGGCGTCGGCACAGCCATGGGGCTTCTACTTGAAGGAGACTGTAATCGCCGGGACCAGCTTGACGCCCTTTTGGGCCGCCAGAAACTCGCGCAAACAGCCGACCAGTTTTTTTTCACACAGGGCCAGTGTGGCTTCTTCGGACGCAATGGCGGTGCCAAATTTGCGCACCTCCGCTGGCAGCTTGACCTGGATCTCATTGACGACGGTCTTTTGGTCAATCAAGGGTTCCTCGACCCCGATCTCGTGCGACAACAGCGTGATGGCGGGGAACCCCATCAGCAGGGGTTTTTTGAGTTGGATATCGATCCCTGTGGGGGTTGCCTTCAACTCGAATTGTTCCGGTTTGAGGTCCATGTGGAAGGAATACTCCACCGCATACCGAACGACCACCAGGACCCCCGCCTTGAGTTTGAATTGCTCCCGTGGAACGGTTTCGGTATGGGTATGTTCGCGCACCACTTTGACCAAAAGCAGCTTCAGCTTGTCGGTCAGCATCACTTTGCCCGCCGCCAGGTACTCGGTGTATTGGGTGAACGCAAGTGCCTCCTTTTTGGCCGCCGCAGTATCGGCCTGCGCTTTCAAGAGCTGGGACATGCTCTGCTGGCGCTCGCCATGGAGCCGAAATTCCACGACGACATACATGCAGCCCGCTCCCAACAGGCAGGCCACGATGGCAAAAATATAAGCAGATTCCATTGCACTGTCTTTCCAAAATCACGCCGCCAACCCGGCTTGGGCGCTGCGCCCCTGTTTTGCCGATGGTACATCGGCCGCCGCAGACACCGGGCGCCGCCAGCCTCCTGACACCACGCTGTCAGTAGCCCCGGCGCACGATCGAGGCTTCTTCAACACACCCAGGTTTAACCATGAAAAACGCCATCAGCTGGTTCGAAATCCCCACCACCCAACTGGAGCAGGCCCAGGCCTTTTACGAGTCTGTGCTGGGCCGCCCCATGCGCCGCGAGTCCATGGGGTTGTCCGAAGGCGCCGTGTTTGCCTATGACATGGAGGCCGACGGCACCGGCGGCGCCCTCATGATGGGCCCCACCGCACCGAAGCCCGGCGCCGGCGGCACACTGATTTACCTGGACGCCTCGCCCTCGCTGGACGCCGCCTTGGAACGGGTCGGCAAGGCGGGCGGCCAGATTGCCCTGCCACGCCAAGCCTTGCCGCCGGGCATGGGGTTTTTTGCCCACATCACCGACCTGGACGGTAACCGCGTCGGCCTGCACGCTTTGGCCTGAAGGATTGCAGACAAAGTTGCTACATTTTTAGTAGCTGCTTGCGCAGGTACCATGTGGGCTAGAGCAACAAAACGTTTACATTTTTTACCCCACCATGCGCCGCGCCGACCGCCTGTTCCAGATTGTCCAACTCATCCGTGGGCGGCGCCTGACCACGGCGGCGTTTTTGGCCCAGCGCCTGGAGGTGTCCGAACGCACGGTCTACCGCGATGTGGCGGATTTGCAGCACCAGGGCGTGCCCATCGAGGGCGAGGCGGGGGTGGGCTACCGGCTGGGCGCGGGGTTTGACTTGCCGCCGCTGATGTTCACCGTGGACGAGGCCCGCGCGCTGGTGGCCTCGGTGCGCATGGCGCAGGTCTGGCAAGACCCGGCCCTGGCGCAGGCCTCGCAGGTGGCCCTGGGCAAAATTCTTTCGGTGTTGCCCACGGCGGCCCGCGTGGCGGCCCAAAGCATGGCGATTTATGCACCGCCCCTGGGGCTGGAGCCCGCCGTGCAGGCCACGCTGCAAACCCTGCGCGAGGCCGCGCAGGCGCACCGCAAGGTGTCCGTGCAGTACCGCGACGCCGCCGACGCGGTGACGCAGCGCACCCTGCGGCCCCTGGGCTGTTTCTACTGGGGCAAGGTCTGGACCCTGGCCGCCTGGTGCGAAAACCGCCAGGCCTTGCGCACCTTCCGCCTGGACCGCATGGAGAGGGTGCAGGCCGTGGAAGGCGCGGCAGGCGCGTTTCGTGACGAGTCTGGCAAAACCCTGGCCGATTACCTGCGTGCCGTGGCGCCGCCGGACGCCCAGGCGAAGTTGACGGCGAATCTGTAAAGAACCGGGGCGACGGGCCGTTCAGGCGAAGTGGTCAAACGAGGCAAAGTCGTTCACCCGCAGCGCCCCCTGGGCATCCATCAGGCGCAGCCCCGGAGTGGCCTCGATCTGCCCAATACAGGCCACGGGGGTGCCGCTGGCCTGCGCTGCGGTGTGCACGGCGGCGCGTTGCGCCACGGGGGCGGTGAACACCAGCTCGTAGTCGTCGCCGCCGCTGAGCACACACTGCAGGCCCTTTTTTTCGCCAATTTCTTGCTCAAACAGGGCACTAGCCCCCGTGTAATCAGCGTAGGCAGCTAGCAAATGCATAGCAAATGTGGTGTCCAGCGTGGCCCCCACACCCGAGCGTTCCAGAATGTGGCCCAGGTCGCCCAGCAGCCCGTCGCTCACATCGGCGGCCGCACTGGCAATGCCGCGCAGCGCCAGGCCCAAAGCCACGCGGGGCGTGGGCCACTCCAGGCGCGCGCGGGCCGGGGTCAGCACCTCGGATGGCAGAAGAATGCGACCCTGCAGCGCCTCCAGCGCCAGCCGGGCGTCGCCCAGGGTGCCGCTCACGTACACGTCGTCGCCGGGGCGGGCGCCGCTGCGCAGCAGGGCCTGGGTCGGCACCCCCGCGCCGCCGCTGCGGGCGGGCACTTCGCCAAACACCGTGATGCAGATGTTCAAAGGCCCCTGGGTGGTGTCGCCACCGACCAGGGCGCAGCCGTGTTCATCGGCCAGTGCCAGCAGGCCTTGCGAAAAGGGCTCCAGCCAGGCTTCATCCGCTTCGGGCAGGGCCAGCGCCAGGGTGAAGGCCAGCGGGCGGGCGCCGCAGGCGGCCAGGTCGCTCAGGTTGACGGCCAGCGCCTTGTGGCCCAGGGCGCGCGGGTCGACATCCGCAAAGAAGTGCCGCCCGCACACCAGCATGTCGCTGGAAATGGCCAGTTGCATGCCGGGGGCGGGCTGCAGCAGGGCGCAGTCGTCGCCAATGCCCAGCACCACACCCTGGGCGTCGGGTGGGGCGGGGCGGGTGAAAAAGCGTTGGATCAGTTCAAATTCGCCCATCATGGGGTCTCCCGTGCCGGCCAGAAAAAGCTTGCCGGGGCCTGGCGCAAACGCCGGGCAATGGCCCGGTACAGGCGGCTGCGCCCGGTGCCAGACACGTTGTGCGCGCGCAGCGCCACCCGGAACGCCAGGTAAAAACTCACCCCCACATTGAGCACGCCAATCAGGGGTATGCTGGCCACCGCCCACCACAGGGCGGGGCTGCGCAGCACCTCCCAGCCCAGGCTGGCGCAGGCCATGCCCAGTTGCCCGGCCGACAGGGTGACGTGGCGCACATCCAGCGCCGCCCCGACAAAGGCCAGAATGGGCGGCACCAGGCCCAGCATGAAGCCCAGCGAGATATTGGCGGCGAAGCCGGAAATATGGCGGCGCATGAAGTGCGCCCAGCGGTCGGCCCGCGGGATGCCCAGCACGCGGGTGATGCGCGGGTTGTAGCGCATGGCCGAGTCCAGGCGGTGCAGTACAAACCAGTTTTCCACCCAGCCCGCGATGATGCTGCTGGAAAACAGCAGCACACCGGTGAAGGCCGCAAACAGCAGCGAGGGGCCCCACAGCGCCAGGGAATCCAGCACATGGTGGGCGGTATCGGCGCCGATCAGCGGCTGGCCCCTGCTTAGCAGCCAGACCCCCGAGGCCAGCACGGCGGCGGGAAACACCACCACCACATTGCCCAGCACCGCCGCGCACTGTGAGCGCGCCAGGTGGGTGACCTCATCGACAAAGCCCTCCACCGCCTGGGGGTCGGCCAGGTCCTTGAGTTTGGCGGCCATGGCCGGCGCCGTCATGGCGGGCTGTTTGGTGGCCAGGGTGAAGTGCAGCAGCTGGATGAGCACAAAACTGGCGGCATACACCACTCCCGACCAAAAGCCGTACCAGAACGCCGTCAGGCCCAGGGCCATCACCATGAATTTCAACAGGGTGGTGAGGGCCATGAGGGCGCCGCCGCCCGCCGCGTGGCGCAGCATGGCGCGGTACTCGGCGCGGGTGCGGGTGATGTAGTGCTCGCCGGTTTCCGAGCTGCGTTCGGCCACCTTGGCGGCCAACAGCGAGGAGTTGGCGGCCACCAGCGCGCCGATGCTGCGCTGCTCCTGGCCGACGTCGGCCAGATGGGCCAGCAGCCGTGCGTTGTGCACGGGGGCCGGGTCGCCCAGCAGGCAGTCCAGCAGGGCGCGGATGCGCAACACCCGCTCGCGCAACTGGCGCAGCCGAAACACCAGGTCCATGGAAATGCCGTGGGCGTCCAGGTGGGTGTAGACCGACGCTGCGGCGTGGCGGCAGGCGTCGAGCTGGGCCCGAAAATGCCGCGCAGCCTGCTGCACCGCTGCGTCGCTGGGCTCCCCCGCCAGCCAGGCATCGCGCAGAGCGTCGCAGCTGGAGGCCAGGGCATGGAAGGGGCTGGCGTCGCGGGCCGGGGTACTCATGCGCAGGCGGATTTCAGGGGAGAAACCGGCGGCGCGGATCTGGCTGGCGCACACGTTCATGGCTTCCAGCAGGCTGTCTTGCCAGTAGCTGAGGGTGGGTTTGGCCCGCGCATTGTTGTGGCTCAGCGCCGGGGCCGTCAGCAGCGCCGCCAGTCGCTCCAGCGTGGGCGCGGGCAGGGCGGCCAGCCACCGGGCGTCCAGCGCGCTGGGCAGGGCCAGTGCAAAGAGTTCGCAGGCATCGGCGGTTTCGGGCGTGGCGGGCAGCAGCTTGCGGTGCAGCCGCTCCACCAGCTCACTGACAAAGGCGTTGCGGGAGGCAAAGCCGTAGTCGGACAGCAGGGTGGTGCCGTCCACCGATTCGACCAGGGTGTGCCACCAGACTTGCAGCCGTATGCGGGTGGGGGGGCGTGCGTCCACCACGTCCAGAAACATGGTGACACGCGCCACGGCGGCGTCGACCGCGCTGGCGTCGCCCCGGACCCAGTCCAGCAGCGCAATCAGCCACAGGTGGCGGTGCACCAGGTCGGCGTCGGGGTCCAGCGCCTCCAGCAGCGTGGGTAAATCCGGGTGTGCGCCGGAGCGGGGCCGTGCCATCGGAGCCTGGGACAAGTGTCAGTGCAGGGTGCGCGAACCGCCCACGCCGGGTTCGCTCACGGCGTCCAGGACGAACATGGGAATGTCGGCGTCGAATTTTTCCCCGTCTTCGGCCACGCAGAAAAAACTGCCGTGCATGGTGCCCGTGGCGGTGCGCAGCCGGGTGCCGCTGGTGTATTCAAAGGATTGGCCGGGCTTGAGCAGGGGCTGCTGTCCGACCACGCCCAGGCCCCTGACCTTTTCGGTGAAGCCGTTGGCGTCGTTCACATTCCAGGTGCGCGAAATCAGTTGCGCCGTCACATCGCCGGTATTGGTGATGGTGATGGTGTAGGCAAACACGTACAGGGCGTCGTCGGGGGTGGACTGGTCGGGAAGGTACTGGGGCTGCACTTCCACCAAAAAATGGTACTTGGACATGGGGTAATCGTACCTGCGAAAATGACCCCTCTGTCCAACCTTTCCAAAAGCCCCTGCCATGACCTACCGTATCGCCCCCTCCATCCTGTCCGCCGACTTTGCCCGCCTGGGGGATGAGGTCAAAAACGTGATCGCCGCCGGTGCCGACTGGATCCATTTCGACGTGATGGACAACCATTACGTGCCCAACCTGACCTTCGGCCCCATGATTTGCCAGGCGCTCAAGCCCCACGCCAAAACCGCCGAGGGCGTGGCTGTGCCGATCGATGTGCACCTGATGGTCACGCCGGTGGATGCCCTGTCCAATGCTTTTGCCAGCGCCGGGGCCGACCTGATCAGCTTCCACCCCGATGCCTCCGGCCATGTGCACTCCAGCATCCAGGCCATCAAGTCCCGTGGCTGCAAGGCTGGCCTGGCGTTTAACCCGGCCGAGGCGCTGGACGTGCTGGACTGGGTGATCGACGACATTGACCTGATTCTGATCATGAGTGTGAACCCCGGCTTTGGGGGGCAGAGCTTTATCGACAGCGCCCTGCGCAAGATCGAAGACGCGCGCAAACGCATCGCCGCCAGCGGCAAAGACATCCGCCTGGAGGTGGACGGCGGCATCAAGACCGACAACATCCGCCGCGTGGCCGACGCCGGGGCCGACACCTTTGTGGCCGGCAGCGCCATTTTCGGCAAACCCGACTACAAGAGCGTGGTCGACGCCATGCGCCAGGCGCTGGCCTGAGGCCGCGCCCATGGCACGCTTGTTCGGACAGTTTGAGGTGGATGCCGTCATCCTGGACCTGGATGGCACCATGGTCGATACCCTGGGCGACTTTGTCGAAGCGCTCAACCGCATGCTGGGGGATTTGCCGCCCCCGTTTCAGGGGCACGCTATCGACGCGCCGACCGTGGCCCAGATGGTGGGAAAAGGCTCTGAAAATTTGATCAAACGGGTGCTGGACCATGTGAACAAAGCGCAGGCTGCTCCTGATTCAGGAGCGAATGTGGATGCCGCCGAGGCAGCAGACCGGCTGTTTGACGGCGCCATGGCCAGCTACCAGCGGCACTACCGGGCGGTCAACGGCCTGCATGCAACGGTCTACCCCGGGGTGCGGGAGGGCTTGGACCAGCTTCAGGCCCAGGGCGTGAAAATGGCCTGCGTCACCAACAAACCCACCCGGTTTGCCCAGGCCTTGCTGCAGGCCAAAGGCCTGGACGGCTACTTTCAGCGCACGGTGGGAGGGGATGCCTGCGCCCGCAAAAAGCCCGACCCCGAGCCGCTGGTCCACGCCTGCGCGGCACTGGGGGTGCATCCCCAACGCACGCTGATGGTGGGGGACTCCTGCAACGACGCCCAGGCGGCGCGCGGGGCAGGGTGCCCGGTGCTGCTGGTGACCTATGGCTACAACCATGGCCAACCTGTACGCAGCGTGGATGCGGACGGCTTCACCGATTCACTGGACTTTCTCGGTTAAAAGGTTTCCCAGTCGTCGTCGCCGCCTTTGGGGGCGGGGGCGCGGGCTGTCACCGTGGTGGCTTGGGCGGGCAGGGGTTTGGCTGCTGGCGCCGGGCTGGCGGTTGGGGAGGGTGCGCGGGCGGCAGCGCCTTTGGGGATGCCGCCTCCACGCCGTTCGGGGCCCTTGAACGGTGTGCTTTTCGGGATGGTGGAGCGCACGGCGGCTTTGGGCAAAACTGAACCCATGTCGCTGGCGCCCAGTTTGAAGACGCCCACGGTTTGCACCAATTCCTGTGCCTGACCGCGCAGGCTGCTGGCGGCGGCGGCCATTTCTTCCACCAAGGCGGCATTTTGCTGCGTGACCTGGTCCATCTGCGTCACGGCCGCACCCACTTCGGCCACCCCGGAGGCCTGGTCGTTGCTTGCGGCACTGATCTCGCTCATGATCTCGGTGACGCGCTGGATGCTGGTGACCACCTCGGTCATGGTGACGCCCGCCTGATCCACCAGCGTGGTCCCATGCTCCACCCGTTCCACGCTGGCATTGATGAGGCTCTTGATCTCTTTGGCCGCATCGGCCGAGCGACCGGCCAGGGAACGCACCTCGGAGGCCACCACTGCAAAACCGCGGCCCTGCTCCCCGGCGCGCGCCGCTTCCACCGCGGCGTTCAAGGCCAGGATGTTGGTCTGGAAGGCAATTCCATCGATCACCTGGATGATGTCGGAAATCTTGCGCGAGGATTCGTTGATGCCTTTCATGGTTTCGACCACTTGTCCCACCACCGAGCCGCCTTCGACGGCAATGGTCGAGGCACTGCTGGCCAGCTGGTTGGCGTGGTGGGCGCTTTCGGCGTTTTGTTTGACGGTGGCGCTGAGCTGCCCCATGGACGACGCGGTCTTTTCCAGTGCACTGGCTTGGCTCTCGGTGCGGGCCGACAGGTCGTTGTTGCCCGAGGCGATTTCAGCGCTGGCCGTGGCCACACTTTCCGCACTGACCTTGACGCTGCGCACGATGCCCCCAAAACTGGCCTGCATCCGTGCCATGGCAGTGAGCAGCTGCACGGTTTCCTCATTGCCGGATGGGTGCACGGCAGAGGACAGATCCCCTTGCGCCATCTGGTCGGCAATCTGCACGGCATGGGCCATGGGTTGGGACAGCGCCCTGGCCAGCCACAGGGCGGCAAACATCAGCGCGGCAGTGGCCATCACCATGCCGATGGCGACTTGAATCAAGGTCTGGCTGGCGGCGCCTTTGGTTTTTTCGGCGAACGCCTGGGCGGTTTTTTCAAGGGCGGTGCTTTGCGTCGCCAGCTGCTTTTCCAGCTCCTCAAAGGACTTCTGGAATTCGGGTACGGCGGCCTGCGCGCCCGCAGTGTCAGATTCCGCGAGTTTCACGACCTGCGCGGCGCTGTCGGTGTACTTTTTCGCCAAAGGCAGGGTGATGGCGACGGTGGCTTTGACTTCGGGCGAAATCGGCAGGGTCTGCAAAAGCTCCAGATTCTTGTGGAATGTATTGGTGTGTTCTTGCAGCCCTTTTTGGCCCGCCGCAATGTGTGCCGCATCATTGTTGCTGGCGCCCAGCAAAGCCAGGAGAACATCGCCCCGCACGGCGTCATGCATCATGTCTGCTTCCTGGCTGCTTTGCAGCGCCAGACCGGTATTGGTGGAGTCTTTGATGTCTGCCGCCAATTGGGTGGCATTGAGCAGGCCGATGCCACCCACCAGGCCTGCCATCAGCACCCCCGCCAGTCCCAGCGTAATAATTTGACTTCGAAGCTTCATGGCGTGTTTTCCTTCTTTTTAGCAGTGGGCAAAAGGCTGGCAGACAAACTTGCAAGTCTGCACTTTACCGCGAATTGTTCGCCTTGTGTGTTGCCGGGCGCCTTCAAATCCGGGCTGAATGCGCGCATAAAAAAAGCCTGCGGGCAGTGCGCACGCAGGCTTTTCGTGGAGGCAGGCCCGTGGGCCTGGCTGTTTTAGTGTTTGATGCCCAGCATCGCGTCTTTCAACTTCCAGTCGCCCGGTGCGGGGCCAAACCAGATGGACATCATGCCCTTGAAAAATTCGGGATCGGCAAAGGGTTCACCTTGCTGCTTGCCGCGGGCGGTGACAATCAGCCCGGTGCCGGGAATCCAGTCCATGGTGATGACGTCACCGGGGCCATTGGTCTTGTTCTGGGTGAAGATGTCGCTCATGCGCATCAGGCCCGGCACCAGCTTGGACATCTGGTTCCTGGGCACGTTGTCTTCCACGCCTCGGGTCAACAGTTTGCCAAAAGAAGCGGCGTCAATTTCACGCAAAAAGGTCATCTTCAAGCGCTTGGGGCCGGGTGCCGCAATCAACTCGTCCAGGGACGATACCTTTTGGGTGGTGAAAAGTTCACCGACGTAAATCTTGAAAAATTTGACGCGAATGCCCGCACCGTTGAGTTGCAATTTGGTGTCGCCCACCATGGCGCTGTCTTCGACCTTGACGCCCGCCAGGTCTGGGGCGGCCATCACCGAAGCACTGAAAATCAGGGCCGCCGCGCAGGCCCAGAATTGTTTTTGCAATTGCATGTGCGTATCCATTCGTAATAAAAAGAACGATCGTTCGTTTAACCAAGGCATTTTTCCCCTTTTGCATTTCAGGGTATATAAGGGTTTACCATGATAAAGACGCTTGCGCACCCTGTGGCCTGCGCGAAGGCCGGGCTTCCATGTTTGCTACACTGGACCCATGTTCATTCACCGAATCACCATCACAGGTTGTAGCGACCGGGGAGCCTGGCCCTGGCGTATGCTGCAAACTACGTCGGCTCGCGTCTGACTTTTTCTTTCCTGATTGAATGAACCGCAGCACCGCGTGCTGCTCGCTGGACCTTAAGCTGTCTGCCGCCCTGTGCTTTGGGCGGCGACCGGCGCCCGGCACTGAATTGAAAGACCTCCTTCCGTGATCTCTGAACTCGAATTCAAAAGCCTGAGCGCCCAGGGCTACAACCGCATTCCGCTGATGGCGGAAGCCTTTGCCGACCTGGAAACCCCTTTGTCACTGTACCTGAAGCTGGCGCACACCAAAGACGATGGCAAGTACAGTTTTTTGCTGGAATCGGTGGTGGGCGGCGAGCGTTTTGGCCGCTACAGCTTCATCGGCCTGCCGGCCCGCACCCTGCTGCGTGCCTCGGGCTTTGGCGCCGATGCGCGCACCGAGGTGGTGACCGATGGCGTGGTGGTGGAAACCTCCACGGACAACCCGCTGGACTTCATTGCAGCCTACCAAAAGCGTTTCAAAGTGGCCTTGCGCCCGGGTTTGCCGCGGTTTTGCGGCGGCCTGGCCGGTTACTTTGGCTATGACGCGGTGCGCTACATCGAGAAAAAGCTCGAAGCGTCCTGCCCGCCCGACACCCTGGGCTGCCCCGACATCCTGCTGCTGCAGTGCGAAGAGCTGGCGGTGATCGACAACCTCTCGGGCAAGCTCTACCTGATTGTGTATGCCGACCCGGCGCGCCCCGAAGCCTTTTCCAACGCCAAGAAGCGCCTGCGCGAACTCAAGGACCAACTGAAATATTCGGTCAGCGCCCCTGTGGTCAAACCCACCGAGAGCCACCCGACCGAGCGCGAGTTCGCCAAGGCCGATTACCTGGCCGCCGTGGAGCGCGCCAAGGAGCTGATCGCGGGGGGCGATTTCATGCAGGTGCAGGTGGGCCAGCGCATCCAGAAGCGCTACACCGAGTCGCCGCTCTCGCTGTACCGTGCGCTGCGGGCGCTGAACCCGTCGCCCTATATGTTTTATTACCACATGGGCGACTTCCATGTGGTGGCGGCCTCGCCCGAGATCCTGGTGCGCCAGGAATCCATGGCTGGCGGTGAGCAGAAAGTCACCATTCGCCCCTTGGCCGGCACCCGGCCCCGCGCCGCCTCGCCCGAAGCCGACAAGGCGGTCGAAGCCGAGCTGATTGCCGACCCCAAGGAGCGCGCCGAGCATGTGATGCTGATTGACCTGGCGCGCAACGACATCGGCCGCATCGCCAAGATTGGCTCGGTCAAGGTCACCGAAGCCTTCGCGGTGGAGCGCTACAGCCATGTGATGCACATCGTCAGCAACGTCGAAGGCACCTTGATCGACGGCATGAGCGCCATCGACGTGCTCAAGGCCACCTTCCCGGCCGGCACGCTGACCGGCGCGCCCAAGGTGCACGCCATGGAGTTGATCGACCAGTTGGAGCCCACCAAACGTGGCCTCTACGGGGGCGCTTGTGGCTACATCAGCTACGCGGGCGACATGGACGTGGCCATCACCATCCGCACCGGCATCATCAAGAACCAGACCCTGTACGTGCAGGCCGCCGCCGGTGTGGTGGCCGACAGCGTGCCCGAACTGGAATGGAAAGAAACCGAAGCCAAGGCCCGCGCCCTGTTGCGCGCGGCCGAACTCGTTGAGGAGGGATTGGAATGAGTCAAGCAATTCAAGCCGTGCAGCATTGCACCAGCATGGCCGATGTGCGCCGCTGCGTCGATGCGCTAGACGATGTGCTGGTGCCCCTGCTGGTGCAGCGCACCGCCTACATGACGCAGGCCGCGCGCATCAAGCAGGACGCCGCGCTGGTGCGCGACGAGGCCCGCATCCAGACCATCGTCGACCGGGTGCGCAGCCGCACCGTGGCCGAAGGCGGCTCCCCCGAGGTGCTGGAGGCCATTTACCGTAGCATGATGGAAGCATGTATCGCCTACGAATTCCAGGAATTCGCCCGTTTACGCCAGGAGGCCTGAGCCATGAGTCGTATCCAACTGGTCATGATCGACAACTACGACAGTTTCACCTACAACATCGTCCAGTACTTTGGCGAGTTGGGGGCTGAGGTCACGGTGTTTCGCAACGACGAAATCACGGTGGCGGAACTGGAAGCCATGCTCGCCGCTGGGAAAATGGACCGCCTGGTGGTCTCGCCCGGACCCTGTTCTCCGGCCGAAGCGGGCATCTCGGTGGCCGCCATCCAGCACTTCGCCGGCAAGCTGCCCATTCTGGGCGTGTGCCTGGGCCACCAGGCGATTGGCGCGGCCTTTGGCGGAAAAATCATCCGCGCGCAGCAGCTGATGCATGGCAAAACCTCGGAAATCACCACCACGCAAGAGGGCGTGTTTGCCAACCTGCCGCAAAAGTTCACGGTGAACCGCTACCACTCGCTGGCCATTGAGCGCAGCACCTGCCCCCCGGAACTGGCGATCACGGCCTGGACCGACGACGGCGAGATCATGGGCGTGCGCCACACCGGGTTTGCCCCGGCGGTGCGCATCGAGGGCGTGCAGTTCCACCCGGAAAGCATCCTGACCGAGCACGGCCACGCCATGCTGAAGAACTTCCTGCTGTGAATCCCTTGCGCGATTGCTATTGATTTGATAGCTGCTTGCGCATGTTCTATAAGGGCTAGAGGCATAAATGATCCATCAACCAGATCCGACGACGGTGGACCTGCGCAGCGACACCGTCACCCAGCCCACCCCCGCCATGCGGGCGGCCATGCTGGCGGCGCCTCTGGGCGACGATGTGTTTGCCGACGACCCCAGCGTCAACGCGCTGCAGGAAAAAATCGCCCACCTGCTGGGTTTCGAGGCGGCACTGTTTGTCCCCACCGGCACCCAGAGCAACCTCTGCGCGCTGCTGGCCCACTGCCAGCGCGGCGACGAGTACATCGTGGGGCAGATGGCCCACTGCTACCGCTGGGAAGGCGGTGGTGCGGCGGTGCTGGGCAGCGTGCAACCCCAACCCCTGAACCACCAAGCGGACGGCACCCTGGCGCTGGCCGACATCGACGCCGCCATCAAGCCCGACGACGCCCACTTCGCCCGCACCCGGCTGCTGGCGCTGGAAAACACCTTGGGTGGCAAGTTGCTGCCCTTGGCCTATGTGCAGGCCGCCACGGCGCTGGCCAAAGCCCGGGGCCTGGCCACCCACCTGGACGGCGCACGGCTTTTCAACGCCGCAGTGGCGCAAGCGGCGCAGATAGGCGCAGAGGCCGCTGACCCCGCCGACGCCGGGCCGCCCCAAGTCGGCGATGGCCCCCTCGGGGGGCAGCGAAGCACACGCAGTGGCGAGCGTGGGGGCGACGCCCTTCACGAAGCCCGCCGGATCGCCCAGTGTTTTGACAGCGTCTCGGTGTGTTTTAGCAAAGGGCTGGGCGCCCCAGTGGGCTCGGCGCTGTGCGGCAGCCGCGACTTCATCGCCCGCGCCCACCGCATCCGCAAAATGGCGGGCGGCGGCATGCGCCAGTCCGGCATGCTGGCGGCCGCAGCCAGCTACGCGCTGGACCACCATGTGGCGCGCCTGGCCGAGGACCACGCGCTGGCCCAGCGCCTGGCGGCGGGGCTGGTCGGTATGGAGGGTGTGGAAGTCGTTGCGCCGCAGACCAATATCGTGTTCGCGAACCTGACAGGCGCGGTGCGGGACCGGTCCGCCGCCCTGGTCGCTCATTTGACCGAACAGGGCATACGCGCCACCGGAACCTACCAACTGCGTTTTGTCACCCACCTGGACGTCGATGCCGTCGGGGTGGACCGGGCCGTGGCGGCGATTCGCAGCTTCTTTCACGCCTAAAGGACATCACCATGCCCGACATGCATAGTCTGTTGATTTTTATGGCCGCCGGATGGCTGCTCAACCTGACGCCCGGACCGGACGTGTTGTACATCGTCAGCCATGCGCTGCGCGGTGGTGCACGCGCCGGCGTGGTTGCCGGTCTGGGCATTACCGCCGGGTGTTTTGTGCACATTGCCGCCGCCGCCGTCGGCATGGGAACCCTGCTGGCCGCCTCGGCCACGGCGTTTACCGTGGTCAAGTGGGTCGGTGCGGCCTACCTGTTGTGGATGGGCGCCAAGCTGCTCCTGTCCCGTCCTGCCTCCAGCCCGCTGGCGCTCGCCGCACGCCACGCCGGCACGGTGGAGACGCTTGACCTGCGACGGGTGTTCATCGGCGGGTTCTGGACCAATGTGCTGAACCCCAAAGTCGTGCTGTTTTTTCTTGCCTTTTTGCCCCAGTTCATCGTGCAGGATACCCCGGACAAGGCGCTGGCATTTGTGCTGCTGGGCGTGCTGTTCAATGTCAATGCCATTCCGGTCAACATGGCTTGGGCCTTGGCCGCCGCCTGGCTGGCCCGGCGTGTCGACGCCGTCCAGCGCGGTATGCACTGGCTGGACCGCGCAGCAGGCGCCATGTTCGTCGGTTTTGGCCTCAAGCTCGCCCTGTCAGAAGCACCCCGACCCTAAGGGCTCGCTAAGTAATAACATGCACATTTGTTTTGTCAGCTTTGGGCGCATTGCGTCGTTACAAATCACTTGTGTGGCAGAGCCACACGGCGCGCTTTGCGCCTAGCACTGCATCCCCAATCAGACGCCCAAATGCACACCTTATTACCTAACGAGCCCTAAGGAGCCCTCCATGCCCATCACCGCCCAGGAAGCGCTGCAACGCACCATCGAGCACCGGGAAATTTTCCACGACGAAATGCTGCACCTGATGCGCCAGATCATGTCCGGCGAGATGTCGCCCGTGATGATGGCCGCGCTCATCACCGGCCTGCGCGTCAAGAAGGAAACCATTGGCGAAATCACCGCCGCCGCGCAGGTGATGCGCGAGTTTTCCACCAAGGTCGATGTGGCCGACACCACCCACCTGGTGGACATCGTGGGCACCGGTGGCGACGGCTCGCACACCTTCAACATTTCCACCTGCTCCATGTTCGTGGCGGCGGCGGCGGGTGCCAAGGTCAGCAAACACGGCGGGCGCAGCGTCAGCAGCAAAAGCGGCAGCGCCGATGTGCTCGAAGCCCTGGGCTTGAACATCAACCTCCAGCCCGCGCAGATCGCCCGGTGCATTGCCGAGCAGGGCGTGGGTTTCATGTTCGCCCCCAACCACCATCCGGCCATGAAAAACGTGGCGCCGGTGCGCAAGGAGCTGGGCGTGCGCACCATCTTCAACATCCTGGGGCCCCTGACCAATCCGGCCAGCGCCCCCAACATCCTGATGGGGGTGTTCCATGCCGATCTGGTGGGCATCCAGGTACGCGCCTTGCAGCGCCTGGGCGCCGAGCACGCCATCGTGGTTTATGGCCGTGACGGCATGGACGAGGTGAGCCTGGGCGCTGCCACGCTGGTGGGTGAACTCAAGGACGGGCAGATCACCGAATACGAAATCCACCCCGAAGACTTTGGCATGGTCATGGCCAGCAACCGCGCGCTCAAGGTGGAAACCGCCGAGGACTCCATGGCCATGCTGCTGGGGGTGCTGAACAACCAGAGCGGCCCCGCCAAGGACATCGTGGTGCTCAATGCCGGTGTGGCGCTGTACGCCGCCAATGTGGTAAATAGCATGCAGACCGGCGTACAGCAAGCGCGGACAGCTATCGAATCAGGAGCGGCCAAGGCCAAACTCGACGCGCTGGTGGCGCTTTCCACCCAGCTCGCAACCTAAGGATTTTATGAGTGATATTCTGGACAAAATCGTCGCCGTCAAACACCAGGAAGTGGCCGCTGCGTGCAAGCGCATTTCGCGCGAAACCATGCGGGCCGACGCCGAATCGCGCGTGCTGACGCGGGACTTTGTGGGCGCCCTGCGCGCCAAAATTGCGGCCGACAAACCGGCCGTGATCGCCGAAGTCAAAAAGGCCAGCCCGTCCAAGGGCGTGTTGCGGGCCGACTTTATCCCCGCCGACATCGCCCAAAGTTATGCGGAGCATGGGGCCGCCTGCCTGTCCGTGCTCACCGACAAGCAGTTTTTTCAGGGCAGCGTGGACGCCCTCAAGCAGGCCCGTGCCTCCTGCCAACTGCCGGTGCTGCGCAAAGATTTCATGGTGGACGCCTACCAAATCCACGAATCCCGCGCCATGGGCGCCGACTGCATTTTGCTGATCGCCGCCTGCCTGGATGACGCCCAGATGAAAGACTTTGAGGCCATCGCCCGCAGCCTGGACATGGCGGTGCTGGTCGAGGTGCACGACGGCGTCGAACTGGAGCGGGCCCTGAAGTTGAAAACCCCGCTGGTAGGCATCAATAATCGTAATCTGCAAACTTTTGAGGTGTCACTGGACACCACCCTGGCCCTTAAAGCCCGTGTGCCGACCGACCGCCTGCTGGTCACCGAGAGCGGCATCCACACCCGCGAGGACGTGCTGCGCATGGGCGCGGCCGGGGTCAATGCCTTTTTGGTGGGGGAAGCCTTTATGCGCGCGCCGGAGCCGGGCGAGGCGCTGGCAGCCTTGTTTGGCTGACATGGTGTCGTTCTTCCCGCACCTCGACCAGGACAGTGCTCCTCAGCCCGAAGGGGAGGGCGTGCGCGCGCCACAGGGCGCAGATCAGCTGCAGGGCGCCAACCCGGCCGATTGGCCGGTCGCGCCGGGCTGGCAGCCCTTGGTGGATGATTTTTTTGGCAGCTCTGCGGGCCAAAAATTGCTGGGATTTTTGCAGCAGCGGCTGGATGCCGGAGCGGTGATCTTTCCTCCGCAGCCTCTCCGGGCCTTGCATTTGACGCCACCAGAATCGGTGCGGGTGGTGATCCTGGGGCAGGACCCCTACCACGGGCGGGGGCAGGCCGAAGGGCTGGCATTTTCGGTGGCACCGGGCGTGGCCCTGCCGCCCTCGCTGCGCAACATCTTCAAGGAGTTGCAGCGGGACCTGGGCACACCGTTTCCTGCTTTTCCTGTGCCGGGTGGCAGTCTGGTGCGCTGGGCGCGCCACGGGGTACTGCTGCTCAACACCTGCCTCACCGTGGAGGAGGGGCAGCCCGCCAGCCATTCCGGTCGGGGATGGGAGGTCTTGACCGATGCCGTGATCCGCACAGTCTCGCAGGACGCCGCGCCCACCGTGTTCATGCTGTGGGGCGCGCATGCCCAAAGCAAGCGCCCCCTCATTGATGCCTCCCGCCACCTCGTGTTGGGCGCCAACCACCCGTCACCCTTCTCGGCGCTACGTCCCCCTGTGCCGTTTATCGGTTGTGGCCACTTCTCGCAGGCGCGGGCATGGCGCGAACGGCACAGCGTAGGGGGTAACGGCCAAGGCGCCGATACTGCGACGGCAAACCTATAAAAGTTTGCATAAATTGAAAAAAAGAAGTTGATGTCATGACGAATGCAAAAAATGCTGGCATAATCCGGGGTTCACCTTAGGAGAGGTGGCCGAGTGGTTAATGGCAGCAGACTGTAAATCTGCCCTCTTACGAGTACGCTGGTTCGAATCCAGCCCTCTCCACCAGTGATAGATCAATTGTTTGGCGGCAGCTGTGTGAGTTTTCGGAGTTGTCTGGAATCTTGGTAATGGCGTGCAGGCCTGGCTTTTGCGGGGTTCGTATAGTGGTAATACCTTAGCCTTCCAAGCTAAAGCGAGGAGTTCGATTCTCCTACCCCGCTCCACAGTTGGTTTTGTCTGGATTTGGTTGTAAAGAATTATTTGCCCTTTTGGCTCAGTGGTAGAGCACTCCCTTGGTAAGGGAGAGGTCGCGGGTCCGATTCCCGCAAAGGGCACCAATTTTGTGCATGGCCGTTGGTGTGTTGGTTTTTTGGCCGCAGTACGGCGTTTTTGATTGTTTGTACTCATTACTTTCCGGAGTTCGAAAAATGGGAAAAGAAAAATTCACACGTACCAAGCCCCACGTCAATGTGGGCACCATTGGCCACGTTGACCACGGCAAAACCACGCTGACCGCAGCCATCACCACGGTGTTGGCAGCCAAGTTCGGTGGTCAAGCCAAGGCCTATGACCAAATTGACGCGGCACCTGAAGAAAAAGCACGCGGTATTACCATCAACACCGCCCACGTT
>Ga0156180_1089_pt1 | contig 22009 bp, 20 predicted proteins | sample RifCSPlowO2_12_FD_107833 | JGI IMG/M metagenome (GOLD analysis project Ga0156180, IMG submission 107833) | Burkholderiales bacterium RIFCSPLOWO2_12_FULL_61_40
CCACGTGCAGCAGGGGCGAGAGTTCGCCGTAGTGTTCGGGCATGCGGATGACATGCAGGCCTTCGTCGCTGTCGATGCGGGTGTCGGCATCGGCCAGCACGTACAGCACGCCGCCGCGCGCGCGCACCTCGTGCAAATTGCTTTTGAGTTTTTCCAGCAGGGCGTCGTTGGGGGCGACGGTGACCACCGGCATTTCGCTGGTCACCAGGGCCAGCGGGCCGTGTTTGAGTTCGCCTGCGGGATAGGCCTCGGCGTGGATGTAGCTGATTTCCTTGAGCTTCAGGGCACCTTCCAGCGCGATGGGGTAGTGCAGGCCGCGGCCCAGGAACAGCGCGTTTTCGTGCTTGGCAAAGTCTTCCGACCAGGCGATGAGCTGCGGCTCCAGCGCCAGCACGGCTTGCAGGGCTGCGGGCAGGTGGCGCATGGCCTTGATGTGGCGCGCTTCCTCGGACGCGCTCAGGCGCCCCTTGGCCTGGGCCAGCGCCAGCGTCAACAGAAACAGGCCTGCCAGCTGGGTGGTGAAGGCCTTGGTGGAGGCCACGCCAATCTCGACCCCGGCGCGGGTGACGTAAGCCAGGCTGCACTCGCGCACCATGGCGCTGGTGGCCACGTTGCAGATGGTCAGCGTGTGGCGCATGCCCATGCTTTGGGCATGGCGCAGCGCGGCCAGGGTGTCGGCCGTTTCGCCCGATTGGGTGATGGTGACCACCAGGGTGCTGGGGTTGGGCACCGAGTCGCGGTAGCGGTATTCGCTGGCCACTTCCACATTGCAAGGCACCTTGGCAATGCTCTCGATCCAGTACTTGGCGGCGCAGCCGCTGTAGTAGCTGGTGCCGCAGGCCAGGATCAGCACTGAATCGATCTGCGCAAACACGCGTGCGGCATTGGCGCCGGGCGCATGGTTGGCCTGCTGGTCGAACAGCTCGGGCACGATGCCTTCCACCCCTTCCAGGGTGTCGGCAATGGCGCGGGGCTGCTCAAAAATCTCTTTCTGCATGTAGTGGCGGTAGGGGCCCAGCTCGGCCGCGCCGCTGTGCGCCAGCACGGTTTTGACCGGACGCTGGGCGGGCGCCACCGCTTTGTGCGCCTTGTCGAGCAGCCAGTATTTGCCCAGTTGCACATCGACCACATCGCCCTCTTCCAGGTAGACGATCTGGTCGGTCACACCGGCCAGGGCCATGGCGTCGCTGGCCAAAAAGTGCTCTTGCCCGTCCTTGCCCACGCCCAGAATCAAGGGCGATCCGGCCCGCGCGCCGATCAGTCGGTGCGGTTCGTCCTTGCAAAACACCGCAATCGCGTAGGCCCCGCGCAACTGGCCCACGGCGGCCTTGACCGCGTCAAACAGATCGCCGTCGTACAGGCTGTCCACCAGATGGGAGATGACCTCGGTGTCGGTCTGGCTCAAAAACACGTAGCCACGCTCCTTGAGCAGGGCGCGCAATTCGTCGTGGTTCTCGATGATGCCGTTGTGCACCAATGCAACGCGACCGGGGCGCTGGTGGGCATCGGCCCCCGCGCCATGGCTGAAATGGGGGTGGGCGTTGTGCACCGCCGGCGCGCCGTGGGTGGCCCAGCGGGTGTGGGCAATGCCCAGCATACCTTCCAGCGTGCCGGCCGCCACCTGCTCGACCAGTTCGGCCACGCGCGAAGTGCTGCGGGCGCGGCGCAGGCCTGCGTGGGGAGGCGCGCCGTTCACGGTGGCGTCTTGCGCATACACCGCCACACCACAGGAGTCATACCCCCGGTATTCCAGGCGCTCCAGGCCCTGCACCAACACGGGAACGATATTGCGCGTAGATACCGCGCCAACAATGCCACACATAGACGAACTCCCAATCAAAAGAATGGACGGATGGTAGAGTGGTCGCAAAGAAATTAATCAACAATAATCAATTCAATATGAACTAAAATTTCTTTCATTCATACAAATGACTTTTTATTTCAATTGAGTTAATAAATTGGAACAAATCACACTTGATGCAATCGACTTCCAGCTGCTGACCCAACTTCAGCGCGACGCGAGCCTGAGCAACCAGGCGCTGGCGGACATGGTCCACACCTCACCGCCCACCTGTTTGCGCCGCGTCAAACGGCTGCGCGATGCGGGGCTGATCGAGCGGCAGGTGGCGGTATTGGACCCGGAAAAGATGGCCGCCACCCTGGGCCATGGACTCACCGCCATTGTGGAAATCACGCTGGACCGCCAGGACACCACCGCACTGGAGCGCTTTGAGGCGCGTGTGGCCGATGACGCGGCCGTGCAGCAGTGTTATCGCGTGTCACCGGGGCCGGACTTTTGCCTGGTGGTGCATGCCAGCGACATGCCGGCCTACCAGGCGCTGACGCAGCGGCTGTTCACCACCGATGCCAATGTGCGCAACGTCAAGGCGTTTTTCAGCGTGAAGCGCAGCAAATTTGGGGCGGAGCTGCCGCTGCGGGCGGGGTGAGGGCTGCACAGCAGCCGTTTACCCATCAAAAGTGCCACTAGCCCTTGCAGAATAAGCGCAAGCAGCTACCAAAATGATAGCAACTAGTTGTCCTGCACTTCCGCAAACAACTGCACTGCGCTCAACTCCAGCCCCACGCTGGCCAGGGAAACAGATTCCCCACGGGCAAACGGGTGCAGCACCCACAGCCCATCGGCGCCTTTGCGGTAGCCGTCGGTGCTACGGGTGTCCAGGTCGATCAGCACATACTCTTCCAGGCTTGCCAGGCTGCGGTAGTGGCTGAATTTCACGCCCCGGTCATAGGCTGCGGTGCTCGGCGAGAGCACTTCCACGATCAGCTTGGGTTCGGCCTTGACCAAGGGGCTGACCAGATCCAGCGCACTGCAGGTGACCAAGACATCGGGATAAAAATAACTGTTGGCGGCGGCGACATGTAAGCGCATAGCGCTCATATAGGTGCGACAAGGGCTGCCGCTGAGGTGCTGGCGCAGGACCATACTGACATTGCCCGCCACCGTCACATGCCGGTCTTCGGCTCCGGCCATGGTGAACACCTCACCGTCGAGGAATTCATGGCGGTCCAGTTGCGCAGGCTCCCAGGCCAGGTAGTCGGCGGCGGCAACAACAGATTTTTGTGCTGCGTGTCCCATGGCGTGGTCCTTTTACATGAAGCTTGTGGCCCATTATGAAGCGCGTAGGTGGTCGGCGCTGACCAAAGGCAAGGTAAAGCGAATGCAACAGCCCGCATCCACCGCCCCTTCGGCCCACACCTTGCCGCCGTGGCGTTCCACCACCTTGCGGGTGAGGGCCAGCCCCATGCCGATGCCCTCGAATTCGCGTGGGCTGTGCAGGCGCTGGAACACATGGAAGAGCTTGGCCTGCTGGTCTGCGCGAAAACCCACGCCGTTGTCGCGCACATACAGCACACAAGTCCCCTCCACACCAGCCTCCCAACCCACCTCGATCAGCGCCTGGGCACGAGGCCGGGTGAACTTGAGTGCATTGGCCAGCACATGGGTCCAAACCTGGCGCAGCAGCTCGGCGTCGGCACACACTTCGGGAAAATCGTCGGCGATACGCCACTCCAGCCCCCGCCCAGGATGGCTGGCCTGCAAGGCCTGGCACACCTCCTGCAGCAACGGGCGCACGGGCTGGACCACGGCCTGCAAGGGGACGGTGCCCAGGCGCGCATACGCCATCAGGCCATCCATCAACACCCCCATCTGCCGCGCCGCGCCGGTGATGGTGGCCAAATGGGACTGCGCCTGCGCGTCCAGTTGCGGGCCGGCGTCTTCCTGCACGATTTCCGCGTAGGCCAGGATGTGGCGCAGTTGCGCCCGCAGGTCATGCGAGACGGTGTAGGTGAACGCCTGCACGTCGGCCCGCACCGCCGCCAGCTCCGCCTCCAGCGCGGCAATGCGATCGTCTTGGGGGTCGGTCATGGGCACGCCCCTGCTGTTCAGGCCTTGGGGAGCTTGGCGGGCCGCGACCAGTTAGCCAGGCTGCTCTGCTTGCCCCGTGCCACGCTCAGGGCGCCAGGTTCGGTGCTCTTGGTGATGGTGGAGCCGCCGCCAATGGTGCCCCCCGCTCCCAGGGTGACCGGCGCCACCAACACGCAGTTGCTGCCCACATGCACGTCGGCTTCGATCACCGTGCGGTGTTTGTTGGAGCCGTCGTAGTTGGCGGTGATGCTGCCCGCACCAAAGTTCACCCGCTCGCCGACCGTGGCGTCGCCCAGGTAGGCCAGGTGGTTGGCCTTGGCACCGGCAGCCAGGGTGGAGTTTTTCACCTCCACAAAATTGCCGATATGCACCTGCGCCCCCAGCACCGCGCCGGGGCGCAGACGGGCAAACGGCCCCACCAGCGCACCTTCGCCCACGGTGACACCGGCTTTTTCGCCATCGATGTGGGTAAAGGGATGGATGACCGCACCGGCGGCAATGCGTGCATTGGCAATGACGCAGTTGGCGCCGATCTGCACGCCCTCACCCAGTTCCACCTGGCCTTCAAACACGCAGTTCACGTCGATGGAGACATCCTGCGCGCAGGCAAGCGTGCCACGCACGTCCAGCCGGGCCGGGTCGGCCAGGCGCACGCCCTGCTCCATCAGCGCCAGCGCGCCTTGGCGCTGGTAGGCGCGCTCCAGTTCGGCCAGTTGCACCGGGCTGTTGACACCCGCCACCTGCACCGGGTCGGTGATTTTGTGGGCCACCACCGGCACGCCGTCGGCGACGGCCAGCTTGACCACATCGGTCAGGTAGTACTCGCCCTGGGCGTTGTGGTTGTCCAGCCGCGCCAGCCAGCCTTTCAGCAGGCGCGCAGGCACCGCCATGATGCCGCTATAGACCTCGCGGATGGCGCGCTGCGCTTCGCTTGCGTCCTTGTGCTCCACGATGGCCTGCACGGCACCCTGTGCCGCGTCGGTGCGCACTATGCGGCCGTAGCCGGTGGGGTCGGCAAAGTCGATGGTCAAGAGGGCCAGCGCTGTCCCGCCACACGCGGCAATCAAGGCCTGCAGGGTGTCCACCTGGGTCAAGGGCACATCGCCCGAGAGCACCACCACCACACCGTCATCGGCCAGCGCGGGCACCGCCTGCTGCACCGCGTGGCCGGTGCCCAACTGCGGCTCCTGGCGTACAAAATCCAGCGCAAAATTCAAGCCAATTCCGGCTGCAGCCCCCGTATTCATTGCGAGAGCCGCTTCCACTTCTGTAGCACCATGGCCGGTGATCACCACCGCCTGGCGGGCCTGCAAGGCCTTGGCAGCGTCCACCACATGCTGCACCAAAGAGCGCCCGGCCAGCCGGTGCAGCACCTTGGGCAGGCGGCTCTTCATACGGGTGCCTTTGCCCGCCGCCATAATCACCACGTCCACCGGCGGACGCACGTCCGCACTCTCCTGAACCCGAATACCTGAAGTCAATTGCATGCCCCTGTTAAAACGTTACGTCGTCCGATGGGGCACTATTATCGGCGCGCTGATGCTGGTCTTCGCCCTGGGCGGCTGCAGCGCCGTGCGCCTGGGCTACAGCAATGCCCCCAACCTGGCCTACTGGTGGCTGGACGACTACTTTGACTTTGACAGCCTGCAAGGCGAACGCATGCGTGCCGATCTGCAATCGCTGCACGCCTGGCACCGCCAGGAAGAACTGCCGCTGTTCAAGGAATTGCTGAAAAACCTGCAGACTGCGGCGGCGCAGCCCGTCACGCCCGAGCAGGTGTGCTCTCTGCATGCCTATTTGCAAACCCGGGCGCAAGCCACCGCAGAGCATCTGGCCCCCGGTCTGGCGGCCATTGCGCCCAGCTTGCAAGCGGCCCAAATGGAGCATATGGCGCAGCGGCTGGACAAAAGAAGCCGCCAGTGGCGCGAAGAGTGGATGGACGGCACCGCCGCCGACATTTCCGAGCGCCGGGTCAAGCAACTGGTCGAGCGCGCCGAATGGTTTTACGGGCGCCTGGACGCCCCCCAAATGGCCATGGTGCGCGCCCAAATGGCGGCCGTGGAGTTTGACAGCGCTGTGGAGCTGCGGGAATCGCTGCGCCGCCACCAGGACACTTTGCACACCTTTCGCCAGTTGCGCACCCACAACACGCCGGAATTACAGGCCCAAAATGACATACGCGCCCTGGTGGCCCGCTCCCTCCACTCTCCCGAGCCCGGCTACCGCCAGTATTTTTCCAAAATTTCAGCCCAAAGCTGTGCGGTGGTAGCGGCGCTCCACAACAGCACCAGCCCCAGCCAGCGGCAAAAGCTGATGCAAACGCTGCAGACCTACGAAAATGATGCCCGTGCGCTGAGCACGCCCTGAAACCCCTTGCCCTTATTCCGCTTCCAAATCATCCCAGTCGTTGTTGTCTCGCCTGGTCGTGCGTTCGCACTGCCTGCGGCTCGACGCCTAGACAGAAATGTTTTGGAAACGGAATTACCCTGTACATATGGCCCCCATCCACTCCGAATTTGCCCAGTATTGCTGCGATTTGCTGAGCAGCGCCGGCCCCTGTGTGGCCAAGCGCATGTTTGGCGGCTGGGGCATCAGCACCGACGGCCTGACGCTGGCCATCCTGGCCGACCTGGGCGAAGGTGAAACGCTGTGGCTCAAGGCCGACGAACACAGCCGCGCCCAGTTTGAAGCGGCAGGCTGTGCCCGCTTCACCTACACCGCCAAGGGAAAAAGCCGGGGCATGAACTACTACAGCGCACCGGCTGACGCCATGGAATCGGCCGCCCTGATGGCGCCGTGGGCCCGGCTGTCCTTGCAGGCGGCGCTGACGGCGAGAAAAAAGGCCTGAGCCAGCATCAGACGCACGCATAGCCGTAAAAATATCCACAAATAGCCATTTCACTGGCCGGACGCCACATACCAGGTGCCTCGACCAACACCGTGCTTGAGCAGGTGTCCGTCCTTGGTGAGTTGGGCGCAATGGAATAACGAACCGGCATAAGCAAACCGAAACCGCCGAGAATTCGGTCAGCCAAAAAGTCCGCTGTGCGAACCAAGCCGCGCCAGCCGCATGGTGTCGGAATCCAACTTGCGGTAGATCAGCAGCAGGTCAGGCTTGACGTGGCATTCGCGGTAGAGCGCCCAATCGCCAGAAAGATCGTGATCCCGGTAGCGCGCATCCAAGGCTTGGTCGGTCGCCAGCGCGAGCAGCACCGACTTGAGCGCGTCATCAAGCGTGGCACGGTGCTGGCCCTTGGCCTCGCGCTTGTAGTCGCGTTTGAACGCGGAGGATCGGTCAATCGTCCGCACGCAAATCCGCCATCAGGTCGTCCACGCTGGTGAACTTCTTGCCCTTGCCCGCTTCCAGCTCGGCAATGGCCTTCTTGGTGGCAGCGTTGGGCACCTTCACATCGAATGGCAGGCGGTGTTCGTCCGCAATGCGCAGCATCAGCAGACGGATGGCATCGGAAATCGACAGCCCCATCGCTTCGAGTGCAATGGCGGCACGTTCCTTGGTCTGGGTGTCGATGCGGGCGCGAACATAGGTGTCGGCGGTGGTGCTCATGGTCATTTTCTCCTGAAACGGTTGAATGATCCAATTGTAGTCACAACGCGACCACAACAAGGGCGGCATGCGCTGTCGACAAACATCGGCTTTCCGCCAATCACCCTCATAGCATTACACCGGCCAAACCACCCCGTAGTCGTTGAGAATGGCGTCCAGCGGCATGTCGTGGGGCTCGGGTTCCAAATCGGGCACGAAGCCGACGCCGTAGCCCAGGCCTACGGTCACCGGCTTGGGCTCCAGGGTGGACAGCATGCGGTCGTAAAAGCCGCCACCATAGCCCAGCCGGTAGCCGCCCGGCCCGTAGCCCACGCAGGGGGCAAACAGCAGGGTTGGCACAATGACCTCGGTGTCCTTGGGTTTGGGGATGCCGTAGGCGTCTTCTTCCATGGGGCAGCCGGGGTACCAGGCGTGAAAAATCATGGTTTTGTGCTGCTTGTTGACCACCGGCAGGCCAATGCGCCGGGGCTGGGGCTGGTCCAGCAGCTCGCCGTCTTCCTTCCAGCGGTGCAGCGCGGGCAGGGGGTCAAACTCCCCTTTGATGGGCCAGTAGGCGCCGATCACGGTGTCGGGACGGCCCACCAGCCAGATGCGCATGATTTGCTGCAAGGCTGCGGCCCGCTCGGCCCGGTCGGGGAGGTTCAGGCGTTGTTCCAGTAAGAGCTTGCGAAGGGCTTTCTTGTCCGCCGCATTCAAATCGTCTGAGTTGTTCATAATCACCACATGCAGTTTTCAGCCATTCTGACATTGATCGCCCTGCTGGGCGCATGGATGTCCCTCACACACTTCCCAGCATACGCCCAAGACCGCAACGCCACCCGCGCGGATGAGGCCGTTCTGGACATGGCGCAAGCCTACAAACAGCGTGATCGTAAACGCCTGGCGGCCCTGTTGCCACAGGCGCGCGGCTCTGTGCTGGAGCCCTGGGCCGCGTACTGGGAGCTGTCCAGCCGCCTGGACGAAGCCAGCCCCGCCAGCATCCAGGAATTCATGGCGCGTTTTGGCGGCAGCTACCAGGAGGACCGGCTGCGCGTCGAATGGCTGGCGCAACTGGGACGCAACCGCGATTGGGTCAGCTTCAACCGCGAATACCCCAAGTACCGCATGAACGATGACCGCAGTGTGCGCTGCTACGCCCTGCTGGCCGAGCACCTGAGCAGCGGCGCCGATGTCAACCAGGCGGTGACCGACACCTGGCTGACGATGAAGGAAGCCGACGAAGGCTGCACCAGCGCGGTGGAACAGCTCGTCAAAGACCACTCCATTAAGTCCCACATGGCCTGGCTGCGCGCCCGCCTGGGGCTGGAGAACGACCGCCTGCAGGTGGCCACCCAGGCGGTGGGGCTGCTCAACGAGGGCTGGGTTGGCACCGTCAACGCCCTGTACCGCAACCCTGGCAAATACCTCCATGCCAAGCTGACCGCACTGCGGCCCAAAACCCGTGAACTGGTAACGCTGGCCTTGGTCCGCCTGGCCTACCTGGACCCGGCCAAGGCGGCCGCAGAGATGCGCAAGCTGCGCTGGAAGGCCCAACTGACCCAGGAAGAACGTTCCTGGGTCTGGGGCGCCATCGGCAAACGCGCCGCGCAAAAGCTCTCGGACGATGCGCTGGGCTACTTTGCCAAAGGCCAGGTGCAGCACATGCACGAAGACCACCTGGCCTGGATGGCGCGCGCCGCCTTGCGCGCCGGGCGTTGGGACCTGGTGCCAAAGGCCATTGCGGCCATGCCTGAGACACTGCGCAATGACAGCACCTGGGTGTACTGGCGTGCGCGCTCCGCCATGCAACTGGCCAAAACCGGGGCCGCGCGCGCCGAAGCCCTGCGCCCGCTGGAAGGCATTGCCGGGGTGCGCGGCTTTTACGAGCAACTGGCCCTGGAAGAGCTGGGCCAGCGCATCAGCGTGCCGCCCCGCCCTGACGCCCTGACGGCGGAAGAAAAAGACGCTGCCCGCCAAAACCCGGCTCTGAGCCGTGCGCTGTACGCCATCCAGCTCGGCCTGCGCTCCGAAGGGGTGCGGGAGTGGAACTACGCCACCAACCTGCATGTAAAAGGCGGCATGGACGACCGCAGCCTCCTGGCCGCCGCCGATCTGGCCTGCCGCAACGAGGTGTGGGACCGCTGCATCAACACCAGCGAGCGCACCAAAACCCTGATCGACATGGAACAGCGCTTTCCCATGCCCTTTAAAACCACCGTGCTGGCACGCACTAAACAAATCGGACTGGACCCGGCCTATGTGTACGGGCTGATCCGCCAGGAGAGCCGCTTCATCATGGATGCCCGCTCCGGCGTGGGCGCCTCGGGCCTGATGCAGGTGATGCCCGCCACGGCGCGCTGGACCGCCAAGAAAATCGGACTGACCGATTTCCATCCCCAGCAGATCAACAACCGCGACACCAACATCACCATCGGCACCGGCTACCTGAAGCTGGTGCTCGATACCTTTGACGGCTCCATGCCCATGGCCGCCGCCGCCTACAACGCCGGCCCCAGCCGCCCCCGCCAGTGGCGCGGCCAAACCGGCAGCCCGGTGATGGAAGCCGCCATCTGGGCTGAAAACGTGCCGTTTTCCGAAACCCGTGACTATGTGAAAAAAGTGCTCTCGAACACCACCAGCTATGCGGCCCTGATCACCGGGCAAGCGCAGTCGCTCAAGGCCCGGCTGGGCAGCGTGGGGCCCAAAGACGCCAACCTGCCGGAGACCGGGCTGGACCTTCCCTGAGCATCAATTCAGCGTCCATTCCTCATCAATCGGCAGGGTGTTGCGCTCTACCATCTTGTCTTCGCAAACCAGGAGAATCCATGCGCAAGCTCTACATCGGCAACAAAAACTACTCGTCCTGGTCCATGCGGCCCTGGGTGCTTCTGAAACAGGCGGACATTGCGTTTGAAGAGGTCATGGTGCGCTTTGACTCCTTTGGCGCCGACTCCGAGTTCAAGCGCCAGTTGAACGCGGTGTCCCCCACCGGCAAAGTGCCGCTGCTGGTGGATGGCGACCTGGCCGTGTGGGACACCCTGGCCATCGCCGAATACCTGGCCGAACAGCACCCCGAAAAACAACTGTGGCCCGCCGAGCGCCGTGCCCGCGCCCAGGCCCGTAGCGTCTGCGCCGAGATGCACAGCGGTTTTACCCACCTGCGCGGCCACTGCCCCATGAACATCGAGGCCCATTTGCCCGAGACCGGGGCTCTGATCTGGCGCGACCAGCCGGGCGTGCGCGCCGACGTGGCGCGCCTGGTGGCGATGTGGAGCCCGCTGCTGCAAGAGCACGGCGGGCCGCTGCTGTTTGGCCATTTCACGGTGGCGGACGCCTACTTCGCCCCGGTGTGCATGCGCCTGAAAACCTATGCACTGCCCCTGCCGCAGCACATTGCCGCCTATGTGGAGCGCGTCTGCGCCCTGCCCGGCGTGCAGGACTGGGTCGCGCAGGCCCTGGCGGAAAACGACTTCCGGGACTTTGAAGAGCCCTACCGCGTACAGCCTAGCCCCCACGCTCCGCCGCTGCGCGGGTCGCTGCCCCCCGAGGGGGCCGCATTTCACCTTGGGGCGGCCCGGCGGTGAAACCTTGCCCCTGGAAAACCTACCTGGTCGGCGGCGCCGTGCGCGACGCCCTGATGGGCTTGCCCGTGCAGGACCGCGACTGGGTGGTGGTGGGCGCCACGCCGCAGGCCCTGCTGGACCAGGGTTTTCTACCGGTGGGCCGCGACTTTCCGGTGTTTTTGCACCCCAAAACCCGCGACGAATACGCCCTGGCCCGCACCGAACGCAAGACCGCGCCGGGCTACCACGGCTTTGCGGTGCACGCCGCGCCCAACGTCACCCTGGAAGAAGACCTGGCCCGGCGCGACCTTACTATCAATTCCATAGCTGTCTGCGCACATTCCACGGGGGCTGGAGGCCAATTTAGCACTAAATTTCTGATCGATCCGGTGGCCTGGAAGGCTACAGGCGCCCTGGTGGACCCCTACGGAGGCCAGCGCGACCTGACCGACAAGGTGCTGCGCCATGTGACCCCGGCGTTTCGCGAAGACCCGGTGCGCATTTTGCGGCTGGCCCGCTTTGCCGCGCGCTACGCCGATTTCACCGTGGCCCCGGAAACCACGGCCCTGATGCAGGACATGGTGGCGCACGGCGAGGTGGACCATTTGGTGGCCGAGCGGGTGTGGCAGGAGCTGGCCAAAGGCCTGATGGAAGCCCAGCCCTCACGCATGTTTGCCGTGCTGCGCAGCTGCGGCGCGCTGGCGCGCCTTGTCCCTGAGCTGGACCGCCTGTGGGGCGTGCCCCAAAGCCCCGAGCACCACCCGGAAGTCGACACCGGCGTGCACGTCATGCTGGTGCTGGACCTGGCGGCCCGCCTGGGCACCAGCCTGGCGGTGCGGTTTGCCGCCCTGACACACGACCTGGGCAAAGGCACCACCCCGGCCGACATCTTGCCCCGCCACATCGGCCATGAAGAACGCAGTGTGCGCCTGCTCAAAGGCCTGTGCCAGCGCCTGCGCGTGCCCGTGGAGTGCAGCGAACTGGCCACCGTGGTGGCCCGCGAACACGGCAACATCCACCGCTCCGGCCCCCTGAATGCCGCCGCCGTGCTGCGCCTGCTGGAGCGCTGCGACGCCATCCGCAAGCCGGCGCGGTTTGCCGATATTTTGCTGGCCTGCGAATGCGACGCGCGGGGCCGCCTGGGGCTGCAGGACAGCCCCTATCCGCAGGCCCGGCGGCTGGCCCAAGCGCTGCAGCTGGCCCAATCGGTTGCTACACATTTGATAGCTGCTCACGCACAATCCACGGGGGCTACAGGCCCAAAAATAGGTGAAATGGTCCACGCCGCACGGGTCCGGGCGATCGCCGACGGCCTGTAACGGCACGCGGCCCGGATGCATCTTGGTATGCTCACGCCATGTCCCATTTATTGATCGTTGAAGATGATGATTTGCTGCGCGACGGACTGTCCGCACAGCTGACCCATGCGGGCCACAGCGTGCGCAGCGCCAGCGACGGCGCGCAGGCCCAGGCCCTGCTGGAAGCCCACCGCTTTGACGGCGTGATTCTGGACCTGGGCTTGCCGGTGATCGACGGCGTGAGTGTGCTGCGCTGGATCCGCCAGCGGCTGACCGCCCTGCCCGTGCTCATCCTCACCGCCCGCGACGGCGTGGAAGACCGGGTACAGGGCCTCAACGCCGGCGCCGACGATTACCTGACCAAACCCTTCAACATGGCCGAACTGCAGGCCCGCCTGCAGGCCATGCTGCGCCGCTCGCGCCTACCCGCCTTCGGCGGCTCGCTGGAGGTGGAAAGCACGGCCGAAAAACGCCTGCGGGTCGATCCCACCCTGCCCCTGGCCTGGCTGGACGAGGAACCGCTGGACCTGACCCAGCGCGAATGGTCCTTGCTGTCCTTGCTGGTCAGCAACCTGGGGCAGGTGGTGGGGCGGGAAGATGTGCTGGCGGTGTGGCAAACCCAGCCCGCCGACGGCGCGGCGGGCGGCTCCAATGCACTGGAAGTCTATGTGCACCGCCTGCGGCGCAAGCTGCAGGATTCCGGCTTGAACATCCGCAACGTGCGCGGCCTGGGCTACATGCTGGAACTCGACGGCGCATGAACCAGGCCGTCCGCTTCTCCCTGCGGCGGCAACTCCTGGTCTGGCTGCTGCTGCCGCAGCTGGTGCTGTGGCTCATGGGCGGTGTGCTGGCCTTTCGGGTGGCGCTGAGCTATGCCGAAAAAACCATAGACCAGTCGCTCACCCAGTCGGTGCGCTCCCTGGTGCGCCAGGTCAAGCCCCTGGGCTCGGGGCTGCTGGTGGATTTTCCCCGCGCCGCGCAGGACATTCTGGAGCAGGACCCGACCGACCGCGTCTCCTACATGGTGTCGTCCCCGCCGGGCAGTTTTCTGCTGGGCAACAGCCGCCTGCCCGCCCCCCCCGCCAACCTCTTTTTTCCTGAAAACGAACCGGTTCTGTACGATTTGGTGCTGGACGGCAAGCCCATGCGGGTGGCCGCCATCGACCTGGGTTTTGGCGACGGCCTGACACCCCAGCGCCTGCGCGTGCAGGTGGCCAAAGGCCTGGCCGTGCAGCAGCGCATTGCCCGCGAGCTGGTGCGCGACGTGCTGTTTCCCCTGCTGCTCATGGGGGTGCTGCTCAGTTTTCTGGTGTACGCCGGTATCCGCCGGGGGCTGGTCCCGCTGCAAAGGCTGGAAGCGCAACTGGCCAACCGCACCGCCGCCTCGCTCTCGCCCATCGAACTGACCCAGGCCCCCAAAGAGGTGCACTCCCTGGCCAATGCCCTGAACCAGCTGCTCACCACCCTGCGGCGCAGCATGAGCCAGGAAAAACGCTTTCTGAACGACGCCGCCCACCAGCTGCGCACCCCCCTGGCCGGGCTGATCAGCCAGACCGAACTGGCCCTGCAGGAGACCGAACCCCAGGCCCTCAAACTGCGGCTGGAAAAGGTGCACACCGGCGCCCAGCGCAGCGCCCACCTGGTGCACCAGCTGCTCTCCCTGGCCCGCACCGAGGCGGATGTTCCCCTGCATCCCGTCAACGCCGCCGCCCTGGCGCGCGAGGTGGCGCGCGAGTGGACACCGCGCGCGCTGGCGGCCGACGTGGACCTGGGCTACGAGGGCGAAGACACCCTCACGGTGCCGGGCGACAAACTACTGCTGCGCGAAGCCCTGAGCAACCTGATCGACAACGCCCTGCGCTACGCCGGGCGCGGCGCCACGGTCACCCTGCGCACCCGGGCCCAGGACGGCAACTGTGTGCTGGAGGTGGAAGACAATGGCCCCGGCCTGAGCGAGCCGGACCTGGAACGCGTGTTCGAGCGCTTCTGGCGCGCCAGCGAATTGCCCGGCGGCTGCGGCCTGGGCCTGGCCATCGTGGCCGAAATTGCCCAGCGCCATGGCGGCAGCGCCCAGGCGCTGGCGGTCCAACCCCAGGGGCTGCGCATCCAGCTGCGTTTACCGCTGGCGCACTGACCCCGGAATACTGCAAAATGGCCGCGTAAAAGAAGACATCTCCGTATTTCCGCCGCACCGCCCCCCCCAATTAGCCGTCTACCACTCTCCGCATGGATAACTCTCCTTCGCACACACCAGGGCCAGACTCCTACCCCGATGTCTTCCCTGAACTCGCCCCCAAGTTTGAACAGGCAGATGCCCTGCGCATGCGCATCGATGCCAAGAAAGACCAAGACGAATCTCTGTGGGACACCCTCGTTAACCGCCTGCGCACAGACTGGACCTACCATTCCAATGGGATTGAAGGAAGCACCCTCACGCGGGGTGAAACGCACTTCTTTTTATCCGAAGGACTGACGGTTGAAGGCAAACCATTCAAAGATTTTCTGGATGCCAAAAATCATGCCGAAGCCATTGACCTGCTGTTTGACGTGGTTGCCAACAAACAGCCCATCACCGAGGGATTTATCAAAAACATAAATGCCCTGGTTTTGCATGGCGTGGACTCCACTCCAGCCCAAAACGCCATGGGCCAACGGGTCCGAAAAAAGGCCACGCCCGGAGAGTACAAACAACTTCCAAACCACGTTCAGCAGCCGGACGGCACGATTCACTACTATGTCGAACCCCTCCATGTCCACGACCAGATGCAGGCGCTGGTTGCATGGATCGTTTCTGCCATGGAGGCCCTGCATCCCATGCATGTGGCCGCAGTGGCGCACTACAACATGGTTCGCATTCATCCCTTCGACGATGGCAATGGCCGTGGTGCACGCATCCTGATGAATCTGATCCTCATGAAAGCAGGCTACTTTCCCGCGGTTGTGCGTTTGGAGACCAAGCGGCATTACCTGGAGGCACTGGCGCAAGCGGACAGAGGCCACCTGGCTCCATTCATCTCCTTTATTGCAGATGCCGTCATAGCAACCCAGCAATCCGTACTCGACGTGCTGGACCGCAACCCATCCGGCGAGATCTAAACGCCCGAAGCCGTTGCGGCATTTGGAGTTGCCCCCACGGCATCGGGGTTTCAAGGTCGAAGCACAAGTCGAGCCTGGCTCTTTTTTTTGGCCCTTTTTTCCCTTTTGACCACGACTTGAGTACGCCGCATGAATGCCACCACAAGAAAACCATCCTCGTCTTCGCTGCTGCCACTGGAGTTGGTGACGCACCAAATCAAAGTGCTGCGCGGTCAGCGGGTGATCGTCGATTCCGAATTGGCTGCGCTGTACGGCGTGGAGACCAAGCGTTTCAATGAGGCGGTCAAGCGTAATGCGGGGAAGTTTCCGCCCGACTTCATGTTTGTGACCACGGCCGAAGAGTTCGAGGCTTTGAGGTCGCAAATTGCGACCTCAAACGCGGGCACCCCAGAAACACCCACTGGACGCGGCGGACGGCGCTACCTTCCACGGGTGTTTACCGAACATGGCGCGTTGATGGCGGCCACGGTACTCAGCAGCCCGCGCGCGGTGGAGGTGTCGATTTACGTGGTGCGCGCTTTCGTTGAGCTGAGGGAATTGGCCAACACCCACCAGGACCTGGCCAAGCGGCTCGATGCGCTGGAGGAGAAGACCGAAGCGTTGGCTATGTCGCATGACACTTTTAGCCGCAATACGCGCAACCAGCTTCGGCAGATTTTTGATGCGCTGCGTGAGCTTGCCGCACCGCCTGAGCCATCACCGAAACGCCCGATTGGCTTCCTCACGCATGAGGACACGAAAGACAAGCCAAAGGGCATCACCAAAGCCGTCAAGCTGGGGCGCAGCAAGAAGGCGTAGCGCGCCATTCAAAAGCTGGCGCACTGCCCCCGGAATACTGCAAAATGAACGGGTGAAAGAAGACCTGACCACCCCTTCTGCGAATGAAAACCCCTGGAAACTGGCGCTGGAGGGCTCCGGGGCTGGCGTGTGGGACTGGAACCTGGCCACGGGCGCGCAAACGCACTCCCGCCAATGGGAAGAAATGCTGGGCTTTGAGGCCGGCGAACTCCGTCGGGGGCACATCGAGTTCATCAGCCGGGTGCACCCCGACGATCTGCAACCCTTGAACACGGCCGTCACCGGCTATCTGGACGGCAGCCTGCCCAGCTACGCGGTGGACCTGCGCCTGCGCTGCAAAGACGGCTCCTGGACCTGGATCCAGTCGCGCGGCATGATCGTCAGCCGCTCGCCCGACGGCACGCCATTGCGCATGATCGGCACCCATACCGACATTTCGGAACGCAAGCGCTCGGAGGCGGCCTTGCGTGAACTCAATGCCCGGTTGTCCGAAAACACCAAGCTGCTGGAGACCACCCTGACCAGCATCAGCCAGGGCATTTTGGTGAGTGACGCCACGGGGCGGTTGAGCGCCTTCAACCCCCGTGTCTGTGAACTGCTGGATTTGCCCGTCGACTTTCTGAAAAGCCGCCCCATGCTCAATGCCCTGGCCGAGTACCAGGGCCAGCGCGGCGACTTCGGCCCGCAGGAGTGCCTGGTCGACGCACACGCACGCAGCCAGGTCAGGGCCTGCGACGATATCGGTCTGCCCAGCCATTACCTGCGGCAAACCCGGGACGGGCGCACGCTGGAGGTCAAAACCCAGCACCTACCCTCGGGGGGGTTGGTGCGCACCTTTGCCGACGTGAGCGACTACTTCCGGGTGGAAGCCGCCCGCCAGCGGCTGGACCAGTTGCTGGAAGCCACCCAATCCATTGCCCGCGTGGGCGGCTGGGAGGCCGACGTGGTCAACGACCGGGTGTTCTGGACCACCGGTGTTTACCGCATGCTGGACACCTCCGAACAAGAGTACAGCCCGACCACCATTGCCGAGGCCAACCGGTTTCTCGCGCCCGCGTCCATCGCGCTGATCAGGGCCGCGTATGGGAATGCCGTCGACCAGCCCCAATCGCATGATCTGGAATTGCAAATGGTCACCGCCAAAGGGCGTCCCATCTGGGTCCACTCCATTGGCAGCGCCACCTGGGAGCAGGGTCGGGTCGTCAAACGCACCTCCGTGCTGCAGGACATCACCGAACGCAAGCAGACCGAAGTCGCCCTGCGCGCCAGCGAGGAGCGCTGGAAGCTGGCGCTGGAAAGTTCGGGCGACGGCGTGTGGGACTGGCATATCCAAAGCGGCGTGGAGTTTTTTTCCAAGCACCTGGTGGAGATGTACGGCTTCGACGAAGAAGAGTTGCGCAACCATCCTGATGAACTCGATGCACGCACCCACCCGGATGACCTGGAGCAAATGGCGCGGGACCGGCAGGCCCATTTCGACGGCTTGGCGCCGGTCTACCGCAATGAGCACCGGATTCGCTGCAAAGACGGTCAATGGAAGTGGGTGCTGACCCGCGGCATGGTGATCCACCGCGATGCACAGGGCCAGCCTGTGCGCATGATTGGTACCCACACCGACATCACCGAGCACAAAGCGTCCGAGGCACTGATCCGGCAACAGGCTTTTTTTGACGCCCTGACCGGCCTGCCCAACCGGCGCATGCTGCACGACCGGCTGGAGCAGGAAATCAAGAAAAGCCGACGCGACGAGCGGCAGCTGGCGATTTTGTTCATTGACCTGGACCACTTCAAGGAGGTCAACGACACGCTGGGCCATGGCAGCGGCGACCTGCTGCTGGTGGAAGCCGCCCGCCGCCTGCGCGCCTGTGTGCGCGAATGTGACACGGTGGCCCGCATGGGCGGGGACGAGTTCACCATCATCCTGACCGAACTGCGCGACGCCAGCCATCTGGAGGGCATCCTGCAAAAAATCCTGCGTTCCATTGAAGAAGTCTTCCAGCTGGGCACGGAGCAGGTGTTTGTCTCCGCCAGCATCGGCATCACCATGTACCCGCTGGATGCCACAGAAATTGAAAGCCTGTTCAAAAACGCCGACCAGGCCCTGTATGTGGCCAAAGGCGCAGGGCGCAACCGCTTCAGCTTTTTCACCCCCTCCCTGCAAGAAGCGGCGCAAACCCGGGTGCGCATGGCCAATGACCTGCGCAGCGCCTTGACAGAACAGCAGTTCAAGGTGGTGTACCAGCCCATCGTGGAGTTGGCCACCGGCGCCATTCGCAAGGCCGAAGCACTGATCCGCTGGCACCACCCGGTGCGCGGTCTGGTGAGCCCGGCCGCCTTTATTCCCATTGCGGAAGCCAGCGGCCTGATTGTCGATATTGGCGAATGGGTGTTCCACCAGGCCACCCGCCAGGTACAGGCTTGGCGCACCCAACTGCACCCCCAGTTCCAGATCAGCATCAACCGGTCCCCCGTCCAATTCCAGCACGATGGGGACGGGCGCGCCCCCTGGGCCATGCAACTCCAGGCCCAAGGCTTGCCTGGGGACAGCATTGTGGTGGAAATCACCGAGGGTCTTTTGCTGGACTCCAACGCCAGCATCGGAAACCAGTTGCTGGAACTGCGCGATGCGGGCATGCAGGTGTCGCTGGACGATTTTGGAACCGGGTATTCGTCCTTGTCCTACCTGCAAAAATTCGACATCGATTACATCAAGATCGACCAGTCGTTCGTGCGCAACCTCAGGCCCGGATCGACCGATCTGGCCCTGTGCCAGGCCATCATCGCCATGGCCCATGCGCTGGGCATTCAGGTGGTGGCCGAAGGGGTGGAAACCGTGCAGCACCGCGACCTGCTGGCCGCAGCGGGCTGCGATTTTGCACAAGGCTATTGGTTCGCCCGGCCCATGCCGGCGGCGGACTTTGAAACCTTTATGGCCAATTACACGATCCGAACGCCGGTTTGAGCATTGAACCAGTTGTTGTGTTTGCTGCTGACCGTCAGGCCCGTTTGCTCACCCACCTTCAGGGTGCTGTTGGGTGCCACACGCACCGTCATCAGGCCCACCGAGGTTTTGACCACCACATAGGTATCGGCCCCAGTGGGCTCCACCAAGACCACTTCCCCACGCCAAGGCGCATCGGGGTCGATGTGGATGTGCTCGGGACGCTGGCCCAGGGTCACCTCTTTGGCGTCGGGGCAATGCAGGTCCAGCGAGCTGCCCAGAAACACGAACTTGCCATGTTCCCCCGCAGTTTCAATCTTGCCGGGGATGAAGTTCATATTGGGTGAACCAATAAAGCCCGCCACATAGGTGTTGGCCGGGCGGCGGTAGATGTCATCCGGTGTGCCGATCTGCTGCAGGATGCCGTCTTTCATGACCGCGATGCGGCTGCCCAGGGTCATGGCCTCAATCTGGTCGTGGGTCACATACACGCTGGTGATGCCCGACACATGGTGCAGGCGCTTGATTTCGGCACGCATTTCCACGCGCAGCTTGGCGTCCAGGTTGCTCAAGGGTTCGTCGAACAAAAACAGCTGGGGGTCGCGCGCCAGCGCCCGCCCCATGGCCACGCGCTGGCGCTGACCACCGGACAACTGGGCCGGGCGGCGGTCCAGCAAATGCTCAATCTGCAGCATGGAGGCCACCTCCTGGATGCGCTTGGTGCGCACGTCTTTGGGCACCTTGCGCATTTCGAGTGCGAAACCGATGTTGTCGGCCACGCTCATGGTGGGGTACAGCGCATAGCTCTGGAACACCATGGCAATGTCGCGCTGGGCCGGGGCCACGCCCACCACGTTCCTGCCGGCGATTTTGAGTTCGCCTTCGGTCGGCTCTTCCAGGCCCGCAATGATGTTGAGCAGGGTGGACTTGCCGCAGCCCGAGGGCCCCACCAGAATCAGGAACTCGCCGGGGGCGACATCGATTTCGATTTTTTTAAGAACTTCTACGGCGCTGTCGCCTTTGCCGTAGACCTTGCGGATGCCCGCGATGTGAAGTGAAGCTGCCATGATGTTTATCCTTTCACAGCGCCAGCTGTGAGACCTTTGACGAAATATTGACCTGCCAAGACGTACACCAGCATGGTGGGCAAACCGGCGATGACGGCGGCTGCCATGTCCACGTTGTAGCTCTTGACGCTGCTGGAGGTGTTGGCCATGTTGTTCAGGCCCACGGTGATGGGCTTGCTGTCGGCGCCGCTGAAGGCCACGCCAAACAGGAAGTCGTTCCAGATGTTGGTGAACTGCCAGATCAGCGTCACCATCAGAATGGGCGTGGACATGGGAATGACGATGCGGTAAAAAATGCGCCAGAAACCGGCACCGTCAATGCGCGCCGCGTTGACCAACTCTTTGGGAATGGCGGTGTAGTAGTTGCGGAAGAACAGCGTGGTGCCGGCCAGGCCCGCGATGCAGTGCACCAGAATCAGGCCGGTCAGAGAGCTGGACAGGCCAAAGAAGCCCAGCACCTGGCTCATGGGCAGCAGCACCACCTGGAAGGGCATGAACACCCCAAACAGCATGAAGCCGAACAACAACTCACTGCCCTTGAACTTCCACATACTCAGCACGTAACCATTGATGGCGCCCCAGGCGGTGGAGATCAGCACCGCAGGCACGGCCATGATGACCGAGTTCACAAAGTAAGGCTTCAGGCCCCGGCAATCGACGCCGGTGCAGGCGCTGGACCAGGCCAAAGCCCAGGCGTCGAAGTTCAGGGCATTCGGCAGGCTCAGCAGGTTGCCCGAGCGGATCTGCTCCGCATCCTTGAACGAGGTGGCCAGCATCACGTACAGCGGAGCCAGAAAAAAGAAGGCGGCGACCAGCAGTACGCCGTAAATCAGCACGCGGGGGAGGTGTTTAGCGATCATGGGGTTTGGCGCGGAGTTCGCTGTAGAGGTAAGGGACAACAATGGCGGCCACCGTGGCCAGCATCATGGTGGCGCTGGCAGCGCCCAGGCCGATCTGGCCGCGGGTAAAGCTCATCACGTACATGAAGGTGGCCGGCACGTCCGATGCATAACCGGGGCCACCGGCCGTCAGCGCCATGACCAGGTCGAAACTCTTGATGGACAGGTGGGACAAGACCAGCACGGTGGAGAACACCACCGGCCGCAGGATCGGCAAAATAATGCGCCAGTAAATGCGGGGCAGCGAGGCGCCGTCGATCTGCGCCGCCTTGATGATGCTGTCGTCAATGCCGCGCAGCCCGGCCAGGGACAGAGCCATGGCAAACCCGGCCGATTGCCAGATGCCGGCAATCACCACGCAGTAGATGGCGGTGTCGCTTTGCACCAGCCAGTCAAAGGAAAAGCTGGCCCAACCCAGGTCGTGCATGAGTTTTTCCAGACCCAGGCTGGGGTTCAATATCCATTTCCAGGCGGTGCCGGTCACGATGAAGGACAGCGCCATGGGGTACAGGTAGACCGTGCGCAGCAGGCCTTCAAAGCGGATTTTCTGGTCCAGGAAAATGGCCAGGCCCATGCCCAGCAGCATGGAGCCGCCCACATAGAGCACGCTGAAGATGCCCAGGTTTTTGAGGGCGACGATCCAGCGGTCCATTTCCCACAGGCGCGCGTACTGCTCCAGCCCCACGAATTCCGAGTAGTTGGGCAGCATGCGCGAGCCGGTGACCGAGAGCACGCCGTTCCAGATCATGAAGCCGTAAATGAAGGCGAAGCCGAGCACAAAGCCCGGCGCGATCACCAGTTTGGGTAAGATATTTTCGAAAGTTTTCATTGCTTATTGCCTTTGCCGTTGACCCGCGACCGCCACCAATTTAGCCACCGTGTCGCCCACCGTGGTTTTGTCGTTGTTCCAGAAC
>Ga0156180_1122_pt1 | contig 17917 bp, 16 predicted proteins | sample RifCSPlowO2_12_FD_107833 | JGI IMG/M metagenome (GOLD analysis project Ga0156180, IMG submission 107833) | Burkholderiales bacterium RIFCSPLOWO2_12_FULL_61_40
CAAACAGATCGGCAACATGATCCGTGACTGGGAAAAACAGTACCCCGGACGCTCCGAGACCATGTTCACCGCGCTGCAAAACGTGGTGCCTTCGCACCTGATGGACCACAAGCGCCACGACTTCAAAAACATCCAGGTCACCGGCGTGCCCGATGAAAACGGCGACAAGGCCTTTGACGAAGAAGAGTTCCCCACCCAGGCCACCTTGCCGGGCCTGCAAGTTGTGAGCATGTGATGCCCTGGCCCGCCCTGACGCAGATCCGCCACGGCCTCGCCTTCGGGCTTGCGGCCCTGCTGTTGGGCGGCTGCGCCTTGCCCCGCATGGTCGACAGCGAAGTGGAAAGTTTTGTGGGCACACCGGCCGCGGTCGCCGGTGCAGCGTACCGGTTCGAGCGCCTGCCCTCGCAGCAGGCACAGGGCGGCACGGCACAACACCAGATCGAGGCCCTGGCCGAAGCGGCCCTGGGCCGTGCCGGGCTGGTGCGCGATGACGCCCATGCCCGCTACAGCGTGCAAGTGGAGGTGAAAGTGCAGCAATTCCAGCCCGCGCCCCGGCGCCAACCCCACGCCGGAGCACCTTTTGTGGCGGCGGATGGCAGGCTCTACTACCCCGCGCCCCTGCTGGTGCTGGAGCCGCCTTGGTACAGCCACACCGTGCATTTCCTGCTGCGCGACCTGGCCAGCACGCAGGTGGCCTACGAGACCACGGCCAGCTTTGACGGCCCCTGGTCAGACAGTAGCAACCTGCTACCCGCCATCATGGACGCCGCCCTGCACGGCTACCCCAACCCGCCGCAAGGCCTGCGCAAGGTGGTCATTGAACTGCCCGCCAACAGGCCATCGGAGCCATGATGGGAGCCACCCGCATCATTGCCGTACGCCATGGCGAAACCGCATGGAATGTGGACACCCGCATCCAGGGGCAGCTGGACATCGCCCTCAACGACAGGGGACGCTGGCAGGCCGAGCGGGTGGGCGCCGCGCTGGCCGAAGAAGCGGTGGTGCGGATCTACTCCAGCGACCTGTGCCGGGCCCACGCCACGGCGCAGGCCATCGCCCGCCATGCCCGCGAACCTTTGGCGCGCGAGGTGCAATTGCACACGGGCTTGCGGGAGCGGGGCTTCGGCACCTTTGAAGGCCAGACCTGGGCCGAGATTGAGACGCAGTGGCCTGAAGAATCGCTGCGCTGGAAACGGCGCGACCCCGACTTTGCGCCCCCCGGCGGCGAGACCCCTTTGCAGGTGCATGCACGGGTGCAACGCACGGTGAACGAAATTGCCAGCCAGCACCTGGGCGAACTCATTGTGCTGGTGGCCCACGGCGGTGTCATGGACATGCTGTACCGTCTGGCCACCCAGCAGCCCATTGGCAGCACCCGCACCTGGGAGTTGCACAACGCAGCGATCAACCGCCTGCTCTGGACCCCCGATGCCCTGACCCTGGTGGGCTGGGCCGATACCCACCATCTGGATCAAGGGCCACTGGACGACAACAGCGTTGCATCCAGCTAGGGCGTTCAGGCCAGGTGCCGCAACTCCCGCAGGGCCACCGACACCGGCGCCAGATCCGGGCTCTGGCGGCTGATGTTTTGCAGCAATTTGCGCAAACGCTCAATCGCAGTGCCGTGCTGGGCCGACCACGCCTCCAGCCCGGCGCTGCGCGACAGCAGGCCTTGCGTGATCTGGCTGGCGATGGAATACACATCATCGCGCGCGCTGCCCCGGGCCTGGGTCTGCCACAGGGTATCGGTGGGCAGGCGGTTGATCTCGGTGCGCCAGGCGGTCAGGCCCAGTTCCGCATCCACACCGAAATAGGCGCGCGCGGCTTGTTCCAGGCCGGTTTGGGCCGATTGCGCCAGATCCACCAGGTCCAGCGCCGGGAAGATGTACTCCAGCGCGGCCAGGTTTTGCGCCAGGTCCTGCTCCACCCCAGCCTGCACCAAGGCCTGCGTGGCCAACTGCCAGTTGGCATGGGCCGTGGTCGGCAGCCAGTGAACCAGATTGGCACGCAACTCCCGCGCTCCAGGCTGGTAGCGCTGAATCAGCGTGGGCAAATCGGTGTTTTGCGAACGCAGCCGCAAAATCCAGCGCGAGGCTTTTTGCGCAATGGCGGTCAACTGGCTCAACAGGTCCAGTTGCAAGGAGGTTGAGACGCGGTAGTCGAGTGCGTCGATCTGGTCCCACAGGGGTTCCAGGTCAAAAATCTCACGCGCCAGGGTGTAGGCCCGCACCACGTCGGCGGCGGTGGCCGCCGCCTCGGCCGCGATGAAGTTGACAAAGGTGGCGCCGGTGCGGTTGACCACCGTGTTGGTGATGAAGGTGGCGATGATCTCGCGTTTGAGCGGGTGCTTGGCAATGGCGTCGCCAAACTTCTCGGTCAAGACCTTGGGAAAATAGGCCTTGAGCGCGCCGCTGAAATATGGATCGTCCGGCAGATTGCTGGCCACCAGTTCGTCAAACACACTCATCTTGGCGTAGGCCAGCACCACAGCGCCTTCGGGGGCGGTCAGGCCGACTTTGCGGGCGCGCCGGCGGGCGATTTCCTCGTCGCTGGGCAGGAATTCGATGCTGCGGTTCAGGCGGCCCGCGCCTTCCAGCCACTGCATCAGGCGCTGTTGGCCGTCCAGCACGTACAAAGGCCGGTGGCAGGCAATGTCCAGCGCTTGCGACTGGTAGTAGTTGTCGGAGAGCACCAGGTGACCCACCTCGTCGGTCATGGAGGCCAGCAGGTCGTTGCGCTGCTTCAAAGTCAGGTCACCCGCTTCGACCACGCGGTCCAGCAAGATCTTGATGTTGACTTCGTGGTCGGAGCAGTCTACACCGGCCGAGTTGTCGATGGCGTCGGTGTAAATCAGGCCGCCTTTTTGCGCGAACTCGATGCGGCCGTTTTGGGTGCAACCTAAATTGCCGCCTTCGGCCAAGACCTTGCAGCGCAGCTCGCCACCGTTGACGCGGAAGGCATCGCCCGCCTTGTCGCCCACCTGGGCATGGGTTTCAAACGCGGCCTTGACGTAGGTGCCAATGCCGCCGTTGTACAGCAGGTCCACCGGCGCTTGCAGGATCGCCTTGAGTAACTCCACGGGTGCCAGCTCTTCGGTCTCGATGCCGATCACCGCACGCGCCTGGGGGCTGAGCTTGATCGACTTGGCGCCACGGGCATAGATGCCGCCGCCTTCGGAGATCAGGCTCTTGTCGTAGTCGTCCCAGCTGGAGCGCGGCAGGTTGAACAGGCGCTGGCGCTCGGCAAAGGAGCGTCCCGTATCGGGCGTGGGGTCGATGAAGATGTGGCGGTGGTCAAACGCCACCACCAGCTGGATGTGCTCGGACAGCAACATGCCGTTGCCAAACACGTCACCCGACATGTCGCCGATACCGGCCACGGTGAAGGGTGTGGTCTGGGTGTTGTGCCCCAAAGCACGGAAGTGCCGCTTGACCGATTCCCAGGCACCACGGGCCGTGATGCCCATTTTTTTGTGGTCGTAGCCGACCGAGCCGCCGGAGGCAAAGGCGTCGCCCAACCAGAAGCCATACTCGGCGGACACGCTGTTGGCAATGTCCGAGAAGGTGGCTGTGCCTTTGTCGGCCGCCACCACCAGGTAGGGGTCTTCGGGGTCGTGGCGCACTACGTTGGCGGGCGGCACGGTCTCCCCTTGGACCAGGTTGTCGGTCAGGTCCAACAGGCCCGAGAGGAACAGCTTGTAGCAGGCCACACCTTCGGCCATATAGGCTTCGCGTTCGCTGGCCGGCGGTGCGTTCTTGAGCACAAAACCGCCTTTGGAGCCGACCGGCACGATGACCGTGTTTTTGACCTGCTGGGCTTTGACCAGGCCCAGGATTTCGGTGCGGAAGTCTTCGCGCCGGTCGGACCAGCGCAGGCCGCCGCGCGCCACCTTGCCACCGCGCAAATGCACGCCTTCGACGCGGGGCGAGTACACCCAGATTTCGAACAGGGGCTTGGGCTCGGGCACGCCGGGCACTTCGCGCGGGTTGAGCTTGAAGCTGAGGTAGGGCTTGGCCGCCCCCGCCTTGGTGGTTTGCCAGGCGTTGGTACGCAGGGTGGCCATCAGCGTTGCGTAGAACTGGCGCAGGATGCGGTCTTCGTCCAGGCTGGCCACCGCACTCAGGTGGCTCTCAATACTTTGCCGCAATTGCGCTTGCCCCTCGTCCCGATTGCCGCCATAGCCGGGGTTGAAACGGGTGTCAAACAGCTGGCAAATCTCCTGGGCGATCAGCGCATTTTTGTTCAGGGTCGCTTCGATATAGCTCTGGCTGAAGGCAAAACCGAGCTGTTTGAAATAACGGGTGTAGGCACGCAACACCGAGATGGCGCGAGCGTCCAGGGTGGTGCTGAGCACCAGCTTGTTCAGGTCGTCACTTTCCACCTCGCCCTTCCAGGCTTGGGCAAACAGGGCTTCGAAGCGGGTTTTGACCACCGAGAACTCGGTGCTGGTGGGCAGTTGCAGGCCCAGGTCATGAATCCAGAAAGTTTCGGCCGCCGTGCCGTCGCCGACCCGGTAGGGGTGTTCGTCCAGCACCCGTGCGCCCATGCGCTCCAGCACCGGCAGGGAGTCGGACAAGGCCACCTTGGAGGTGTTGTAGATCTTGAAACGCAACATGCCGGCGGCCGCGTCCAGCGGACGGTAGAGCTTGACCGCCAGCGGCGACTCCGGCGTCAGCGCCGCCAGCACCTGGGTGTCTTCGGCCGCCACCGGGGCAGAAAAGTCTTCGCGGTAGGCGGTGGGGAAGGAGTGGGCAAAGCGGTGCGCCAGGGTCAGGCCCTGGCCCTCGCCATGGGCGCGCAACAGCTCTTGCGTGCAGTCGTCTTCCCAGCGCTGGGCCAGCCGGGCGACGCGGGCTTCCAGCGCGCGCAAATCCACGTTGTGGGGGGCCTGGTCTTGGGCACGCACCAGGTAGTGGATGCGCGCCAAAGGACTGTCGGTCAACATGGGGGTGAATTCCAGCGAATGGCCGTCCAGCGCCTTGGACAGTTCCTGGCCGATGCGGATGCGCAATTCGGTGTTGTAACGGTCGCGCGGCACAAACACCTGCACCGAGGTGAAGCGCCCGAACGGGTCGCGGCGCAGGAACACCCGTGTGCGCTGGCGCTCTTGCAGACGCAAAATACCGACGGCATGTTCGGTCAAGGTGGGGGTGTCGATCTGGAACAGCTCATCGCGGGGGTAGGCGTCCAAAATGGCCTGCAGCGACTTGGCCGCGTGGCTTTCCGGCACCACACCTGCCGCCGCCATCACTTCCGCAACGCGCAGGCGCACCTGCGGAATCTCACTGACCGTGGCCGAGTAGGCGGTCGAGGTGTACAGCCCCAGAAAGCGCGCCTCGCCCACCACCTGCCCGCTGGTGTCGAAGCGCTTGACGGCAATGTAGTCCAGCCAGGCGGGGCGGTGCACCGTGGCACGCGTCATGGCCTTGGTCACCAGCACGAGTTGGTCGGAATCCAGCAGGGCCACGGCATCGGTCGGCAGGTGGCTGACCGGCGTGTGCACCTCACCGCGCAACACCCCCAGGCCCGACTCGGGAATGGCCACCAAACTGACGTCTGCTCCCTCGCGCACCAGGCGGTAATCTCGGGCGCCCAAAAAGGTGAAATGTTTGTCTTCGAGCCAGCGCAAGAACTCCACCCCGTCTTGCTGGTACGCAGATGCGTGCGTGTTGTATGCGGACTCCGCCCCCACGGTCTGCAGGCGCTCCAGCATGGCGGGCCAGTCCTGCACCACAGCGCGCACATCGCCCAGCACCCGGGCCAGGTCCTCGGCCAAGGCGGCGCGATCCGCCTCACTGACGATGCGGTCGCATTCCACCAGGATCAGGGACTCCATCGGCGTGCCCTGTTCGCCTTTGGGGGTGGCGTTGCAGGTTTTGACCAGACGGCCCTGCGCATCCCGCTCCACGCCCAGCAAGGGGTGCACGATCCAGTGCGCCGTGCGGCCACTGCGGTTGACCGCCATGGTCACGGAGTCCACCAAAAACGGCATGTCTTCGTGCACGATCTGGATGGCGGTGTGTTCACTCACAAACCCGTCTTCTGCCAGGGTAGGGTTGAACACACGAATCTTGGCGCTTTGCGCCGCGCGGGGTGTTTCCAGCAAACGCCAGTGGGCGTTGGCGATGGCGAACAGCGTGGCCGGGCCACGCGCCTGCATCTCGTCGGGGTCGGTGTTGTCGAAATAGGCCGCAATGAAATCGGCCAGCCGGGTGGCTGCAGGTCCTGCATGGTCCCGGGTATGGATTAGCAGTTCTGCAAGCGCGGTATTGGTCATAGGTGCTCCGGTGATCTTTTGGATGTCGCGAATTCTAGGCGTGCATCTCTATTTCCCAGTGAGCAGAAACCCCAGTTTCATGGCGTTATGCAAGAGATGCATGACATCAAATCACCCTAGGATTGATCCCCAAACTACCAAGCGCTTGCCCGGTAAAAAGTGCTTGCATGAGCAAAGTCATTGTTTTCGCCACCCCGGTCTTTCTCCCGTTGATGGCACTGGAATTTTTCTGGCGCCGAACGATGCCATCACCAGCATCAGTTTAGGCATCATCAGTCAGCTCAGCGGTGTGCTCAGCAAAGTGCTGACGGTGGGCATGTACACCGTGGTGTTTAGCGCTGTCGCGTTGTACCCGCGCCTGGAAGGCTGGACCACTTGGTATGGCCTGCCGCTGGCGCCGCGGTGGATCTTGCTCACTTACTATGCGGCGCAGATGCTGATCGTGCACCACGCGCGGCCAGCGCTTAGATCCCCGGCAAATCGCTAGTCGCCTGCGGCGGCGCCACGCCCAGATGGCGGTAGGCCGCCAGCGTGGCGATGCGCCCGCGCGGGGTGCGCTGCAGGTAACCCTGCTGGATCAGGTAGGGCTCGATCACATCCTCGATGGTCTCGCGCTCTTCGCCGATGCTGGCGGCAATGTTGTCCAGCCCCACGGGGCCGCCGTCAAAGCGGTGGATCACCGCCTCCAGGAGTTTGCGGTCCATCAGATCAAAACCCTGCGGATCCACGTCCAGCATGGCCAGGGCGCGGTTGGCGATGTCCAGCGTGATTTCACCCGAGCCTTTCACATCCGCGTAATCGCGCACCCGGCGCAAGAGCCGGTTGGCAATGCGCGGCGTACCGCGCGAGCGCCGGGCAATCTCAAAACCGCCCTCGGCGATCATAGGCACCTTGAGCAGGCCCGCGCTGCGGGTCACGATGCGGGCCAACTCCTCGGCGGTGTAAAACTCCAGCCGCGCGACGATGCCAAAACGGTCGCGCAGCGGGTTGGTCAGCATGCCCGCGCGCGTGGTGGCGCCCACCAGGGTGAAGGGCTGCAAATCGAGCTTGATGGAGCGCGCCGCCGGCCCCTCGCCGATCATGATGTCGATCGTGTAGTCCTCCAGCGCGGGGTACAAAATCTCTTCTACTACCGGGGACAGGCGGTGGATTTCGTCGATGAACAGGACGTCGTTTTTCTCCAGGTTGGTCAGCAGTGCCGCCAGGTCCTTGGGTTTTTCCAGCACCGGCCCGCTGGTCTGGCGCAAATTCACCCCCAGCTCGTGGGCAATGATGTGGCTCAGCGTGGTCTTGCCCAGGCCGGGCGGGCCGAACAGCAGCACATGATCCAGCGCCTCCTCCCGCTTTTTGGCCGCGCCGATAAAGATTTCCAGCTGCTCGCGCACCTTGGCCTGGCCCACGTACTCGTCCAGCAGCTTGGGGCGCAAGGCCCGCTCAACGGCCTCCTCCTGCGGGGAGACGGGCGCGGCAGACACCATGCGTTTGGGGGGGGCTGCAGAAAAATCGTCGGTCTGGATGCTCACGGAAAGGGCCGATCTGGTCGAGGGATAAAGAACACGGAAAGAGGGCGCCCACTATAGCGCGGACCCACCCAGCGGCACGGCCCCTCAAGAGAAACCGCGGAACTGCCGATACCATGTGGGAACACCCCCGCCCCACATTGGGGCAATTGACCGCGCACGTAGGAGAGGCACCGCCTGCTATGAAGTCCACCCTGAAATCCCCGATACCACGCGGCATCCCGCCGCTGCCTGTGCTGCTGTGCGCGCTGGGCGTTCTGTGGGGCGGTATCGGCGGGGCACAGGCGTCTGAAGCACCCGCCCACGGCACCCCGAAATCCATCAAAAAACCCCTGGCCGATGTCGAGGCCACCTCCGCCTCCAACCCCAAGGAAGTTGGCAACCTGGTGCGTGAAGCCCTGGGCACCAGCATCGCGCCCAACAAAAAGCTGACCGTCACCATCCATGGCAAGACGAGCGCCAGCGCGCCCATCGTCGCCGGCCATGGCTCGGCACCCGCCGTCACACCGCAAACCAGCCGTCGGCAACTCCAGGCCCGTGCGGCGGCCCTGGCCGCCAAAGCCGCACCGGCAGCCGCCGAAGCCCATGGCGGCGAGGTGCACTGGGACTACGCGGGCGAGAACGGCCCCAAGGCCTGGGGCATGCTCAAACCCGAGTTCAACCTGTGCGCCATCGGCAAGCGCCAATCCCCCATCCATATCGAAGACGGCGCCACCCTGGTAGGCCCGGCCGAGCCGGTGCAGTTCAACTACACCCCCAGCAACGCCACGGTGGTGAACAACGGCCACACCATCCAGGTGGATGTGCAGGGCGACAACTCCATCACCGTGCGCGGCTCCAACTACCGGCTGCTGCAATTCCATTTCCACACCCCCTCGGAGGAGCAAATCAACTTCAAACGCTCCGCCATGGTGGCCCACCTGGTGCACAGGAACGATGAAGGCCAACTGGCGGTGATCGCGGTCTTGCTGGAGCAGGGCACGGCCAACCCCCTGATTGACAAGGTGTGGACCTATATGCCGCTGGATACGGACGACCGCGTGCGCATGCCACGGGAACTGCTCAACATGAACGAGCTGCTGCCCGCCGACCAGCGCTACTACCAGTTCATGGGCTCCCTCACCACGCCGCCCTGCACCGAAGGTGTGCTGTGGATGGTGCTGAAACAGTCCATACAGATCAGCCGCAGCCAGTACAAGCTGTTCACCCAGCTCTACCCCAACAACGCCCGCCCGGTGCAGCCGGTGAACGGGCGGCCTGTCAGGGACGCTCAATAATTTACTTGGCCAGCGCCTTGAGCGCCAGCTTGATACCTTCGCTCACACCCACGTCCTTGGGCAGGGCCTTGAGGGCCAGCGGGGCTTCCTTGTCGCTGTAGCCCAGCGCCAGCAGGGCTTGCAAAATGTCGGCCTGCGCGTCATTGGCGGCCCCCATCGGCGCACCGATGTCCGCGCCCAGCTTGCCTTTGAGCTCCAGCAGCAGGCGTTCCGCCGTTTTTTTGCCAATACCGGGCACCTTGATGAGCCGCCCGGCCTCTTGCCGTGTGACCGCCTGCGCCAACTCCGACACCCCCATGCCCGAGAGCACCGACAGCGCCGTACGCGGCCCCACGCCGGATATTTTGATCAGTTCCCGAAACGCCTCACGCTCCTGCGCGGTGGCAAAACCGTACAGAATTTGCGCATCCTCGCGCACCACAAAATGAGTCAGCAGCGACACCTTGGCGCCGTCTTGCGGCAGGTTGTAAAACGTGCTCATGGGCACCTGCACCTCGTAGCCCACGCCGCCGCAGTCCACGATGACCTGCGGTGGGTTCTTGTCGCTCAAAATGCCTGTGAGTCTGCCGATCATCGTATGCCTTGGAAAGAGTTGAATTGCCGAATGGCGTTTGTTGCCTATGATGGAGGCAGCGCTGAACCAGCCCCTCCCCTTGCAACGGAATTATCAACTTGATTCTCAGACACCTTTTCTCGCCCCTCAACAACACCCGTTTGTCGCATCTGTGCGGCCCCACCGACACCCATCTGCGGGCCATCGAGGAAGCGCTGGACGTGCGCATCGCCCACCGCCACGAGCAATTCAAGGTGGACGGCCCCAAGGCCAAGGCCCAACGCGCCATGGAGATGCTGCAGGCGCTGTACGAGGTGGCGGCCCGTCCGATATCCAGCAGCACCCTGCAACTCATGCTGGCCGGCGATGGCTCCATGGATTCAGCGGATGGCCCCAGCCTGGCGACACGCCGCGCCGACCTGAAACCCCGCTCGCAAAACCAGGCCGTGTACCTGGACAACATTGCCGAGCACGACATCACCTTCGGCATCGGCCCGGCCGGCACCGGCAAAACCTACCTGGCGGTGGCCGCAGCGGTGGATGCGCTGCAACGCAGCGCGGTGCAGCGCATCGTGCTGACCCGACCGGCGGTGGAGGCTGGCGAGCGCCTGGGCTTTTTGCCCGGCGACCTGAACCAGAAGGTCGATCCGTATTTGCGCCCGCTGTACGACGCGCTCTATGACCTGATGGGCGTGGAGCAGGTGCAAAAAGCCTTTGAACGCCAGGCGCTGGAGATTGCGCCGCTGGCCTTTATGCGCGGGCGCACGCTGAACAACGCCTTTGTGATTCTGGACGAGGCGCAAAACACCACGCCCGAGCAGATGAAGATGTTTCTGACGCGCATCGGTTTTGGCACCAAGACGGTGATCACCGGCGATGTGAGCCAGATCGATCTGCCCAAAACCCAGCCCAGCGGCCTGATCGAGGCCGAGCGCATCCTCAAACGCGTGCCCGGCATCGCCATCACCCGCCTGACCAGCGGCGATATCGTGCGCCACCCCCTGGTGGCCCGCATCGTGGACGCCTACGATGCCGCCCGGCTGGCCGACCTGCCCGCCATCGCCATCCCCGAGCCGGAACCCGAGTTGCCGCGTGTGGGCCTGCCCAAGGTGCGCAGCCCTGGCACCCGCCCGGTCAAAACCCCTTCCCGCTAAATGCCTCCATCCCTTCCCATGCTCCACGAACTCACCCTGTCCCTGCAATTCGGCACCCTGGCCGACGCCGCCCCCCACCGCGCCGCCCTGCCCCGCCACAAAGTCGCCCGCTGGATTCGCCACGCCCTGCAAAGCGACGCCGAAATCACCGTGCGCATCGTCGATACCGAAGAAGGCCAGACCCTGAACCGCGACTACCGCAAAAAAGACTACGCCACCAATGTACTGACCTTCGACTACACCCAGGAGCCCGTCGTCACCGCCGACCTGGTGCTGTGCGCCCCGGTGGTGGAAAAAGAAGCCAAGGAACAAGGCAAAACGCTGCAGGCCCACTACGCCCATTTGCTGGTGCATGGCGCCCTGCACGCGCAAGGCTGGGACCACGAGGAAGAGGAAGACGCACAGGTCATGGAGCTGCGCGAAACCGACATCCTGGCACGCTTGGGATTTGCCAACCCTTACTAGCCAAATAGGCATCCAGCCCTTACAGATATTGCGCAAGCAGCTATAAAATAAGTAGCAATAGAAACCCACCCAGGCTGGGATGGACTCCAGGCCGGGGGCGATTTTAAAAAGCCAGGCGTATGAGCCCCCGGCCTGGAGTCCATCCCAGCCGTCGCCGTCGCCAAAGCAGCTAAAAGTACCTACCCCGCTGCAACAGGAGCCACCCGCAAAGGAACCGTCACCGGCCCGTCATTGACCAGTTCCACCTGCATATCCGCCGCAAACACACCGGTTTGCACCTCGGCATGGAACTGCCGCGCCTGGGCCACAAAATAGTCGTACAGGCGCCGCCCCTCCTCGGGCACGGCCGCGCCTTTGAAACTGGGCCGGTTGCCGCCCGAGGTGTCTGCCGCCAGGGTGAACTGGCTCACAACCAACAAACCGCCTGGTGTGCCCGCACCGTCGAGGTCCTGCACGCTGAGGTTCATCTTGCCCTGGGCATCGCTGAAGATACGCAGCTTGAGAAGCTTGGCCAGCAGCTTGTCCGCCTGGAACTCTGTATCGCCCTGTTCGGCGCACAGCAGCACCAGCAGACCTGCGCCAATTTCGCCCACGGTGTGGCCTTCAACCACCACGCGGGCGTGGCGCACGCGTTGCAGCAGCGCTTGCATAGCGGCTCAGGCGGGACAGCCGCGCTTCATGCCAACGTGACCCGCGCAAATTTGCGCTTGCCGACCTGCAGCACATAGGTGCCCGCGCCCAGCTTGAGCCCCTTGTCACTGACCACGCCGGAGTCCACGCGCACGCCTCCGCCGTCAATCAGGCGGTTGCCTTCGCCGCTGGAAGCCGCCAACCCGGCGCTCTTGAGCAAAGCCCCAATACCCATCGCTGCGCCGCCCTCGCCCAAGGGCAAAGAGATTTCGTCGATCAGGTCGGGCACGCCGCCTTTGCTGCGGTTGATGAAGTCCTGCTCGGCCGCGTCGGCCGCTGCCGCACTGTGGAAGCGGGCCGTGATTTCCTTGGCCAGCGCCACCTTGGCATCCTTGGGATTGCGCCCTCCGTCCACCTCGGCCTTGAGGGCGGCAATGGCGGCTTCGGACTGGAAGCTCAGCAGCGTGTACCACTTCCACATCAGCACGTCAGAAATGCTCAAGACCTTGGCGAACATGGTGTTCGGGTCTTCCGAGATGCCGATGTAGTTGTTCTTGCTCTTGGACATCTTCTCCACGCCATCCAGCCCTTCCAGCAGCGGCATGGTCAAGATGCACTGGGGCTCCTGGCCGTATTCGGCCTGCAGGGTGCGGCCCATCAGCAGGTTGAATTTCTGGTCGGTACCACCCAGTTCCAGGTCGCTCTTGAGCGCCACGCTGTCGTAGCCTTGCATCAGCGGGTACAGGAATTCGTGCACGGCAATCGGCGATCCCGCCTTGAAGCGGTCATGGAAGTCGTTGCGCTCCATCATGCGCGCCACGGTGTAGCGGCTGGCAAGCTGGATCATGCCGCGTGCACCCAAGGGGTCGCTCCATTCGCTGTTGTAGCGGATCTCGGTCTTGGCCGGGTCCAGCACCAGACTGGCCTGGCGGTAATAGGTCTCGGCGTTGACCTTGATCTGCTCGGCGGTCAGTGGCGGGCGGGTGGTGTTGCGCCCGGATGGGTCACCAATCATGCTGGTGAAATCCCCGATCAAAAAGATCACGGTATGCCCCAGGTCCTGCAACTGGCGCATCTTGTTGAGCACCACGGTGTGGCCAATATGGATATCGGGCGCTGTCGGGTCCAGCCCCAGCTTGATGCGCAAAGGCTTGCCCGTCGCCTCGGAACGGGCCAGCTTTTTCACCCACTCTTCTTGTGGAATGAGCTCGTCACAGCCGCGCAAGGACACGGCCAGGGCCTCGCGGACACGGTCAGTTACAACAAATTGGGGGCTGGGGGCTTGATTCATAAGGGTTTTTCTCGATGCCGGTTTACATGGGGCGGCTATACTGCGGGCTCTCTCCTGCGAGGGTTTCGTTGCCAGCGACTGGATTTTAGTCGCGCCGCCACCGCAGTTCGGGGGCCTGTGCCCGTTGGCACCGCCCCAGCCCATGGAGTCCCTATTTTGATTCACGGATTAACCCAGTTCGCCGAAGAGTGCTTCACCTTCGCCGCCCAACTCGTCAAACGCCATCCCCAGCGCACCACGGCCCTCATCACCGCCCTGCTGTTGGGTGGCACTGGAGCCACCTTTGCGGTCGCCAATTTGGCACCCGACGCCTCCGACCTGCCGGTGCAGACCCTGGTGGAAAGCGTGCAGACGCTGCCAGTGCAAGCCCAAACTGCTGCAGTCCAGGCCCTTGCCATGCGCTTGTACCGCTCGGACACGACACGCTCCACCGACACGGCGGAAACCCTGCTCAAGCGCATGGGTGTGTTCGACCCTCAGGCCGCCGCATTTTTACGCGCAGACACCCAGACGCAGCAAGTTTTGCTGGGCCGTGCCGGGCGCAATGTGACCGTGGAAGCCAGTGAGACCAATACCCTGCTGGCCCTGAGCGCCCGCTGGAGCCCCGAAGATGACGGCATGTTCAAGCGTTTGACCGTGGAAAACACCCCTGCCGGGTTCCGCTCGCGGGTGGAAACCCTGCCCCTGACGGCCTCTTCGCGCCTGGCCAGTGGCACCATCAGGTCATCCCTGTTTGCCGCCACCGACGATGCCCGCATTCCCGATGCCATTGCCATCCAGCTGGCGGAAATTTTCTCGGGTGACATTGATTTCCATCGCGCCTTGCGCAAAGGAGACCGCTTTTCCGTGGTGTATGAAACCCTGGAAGGCGATGGCGAGCCCATGCGTGCAGGCCGGGTGCTCAGTGCCGAATTCGTCAATGCCGGAAAAACCCACCAGGCCATGTGGTTCCAGGACCCCTTGGCCAAGGGAGGCACCACGTCAGCCACCGCCACTCCGCTCACCAAGGGCGGCTACTACACCCTGGCCGGCCAAAGCCTGCGCCGCGCCTTCCTGGCCTCCCCCATGGAGTTTTCACGCATTACCAGTGGTTTCAAAATGCGCTTTCATCCCATTTTGAAGGCATGGCGTGCCCACAACGGTGTGGATTACGCCGCTCCCACCGGAACGCCCGTGCGCAGCATTGGTGATGGCGTGGTGGAGTTTGCCGGTGTAAAAGGTGGTTATGGAAATGTCGTCGTGGTCAAACACTCCAACAGCGATTCCACCGCCTACGCCCATCTGAGCCGCATCAACGTCAAGCGCGGGGAGCCGGTCAGCCAGGGCCAGCGGGTCGGAGCGGTTGGATCTACCGGCTGGGCCACCGGGCCGCACCTGCATTTCGAGTTCCGCGTCAACGGGGTATTCCGTGACCCACTGTCCATGGCCAGCCGCAATGAAACCTTGCCTGTCAGCGCGTCCGCCAGGCCCCTGTTTGACAAAACTGCCTCGCAAGTGCGCACACAACTGGCGGCTGCCGCACACATGCAAGTCGGCACCGCACAATAAGCCCACGGCGGAGTGCTCGGACCTTGTCTGAGTTGTACATTGGCCTGATGTCCGGCACCTCGCTGGACGGGGTGGATGCGGTGCTGGCCGACTTTTCCATGGTGCGCCCCCGTGTGCTGGGGCACTCCAGCACCCCCCTGCCCCCCCAGTTAAAGAGTGAATTGCTGGCCCTGAACAGCCCCACCGACAACGAGTTGCACCGCGCCGCACTCGCGGCCAATGGGCTGATCCGGGTCTATGCCGAACAGGTTCACACCCTGCTGCACCGATGCCAGGTGCCTGCCAGCGCCGTGCGGGCCATTGGTGCCCATGGCCAGACGGTACGCCACCGTCCACAGGAGTTTGACGGCACCGGTTACACCCTGCAACTCAACCAGCCCGCACTGTTGGCCGAACTCTGCGGCATTGACGTGGTGGCCGATTTCCGCAGCCGGGATATCGCTGCCGGGGGCCAAGGCGCCCCGCTGGTGCCGCCCTTCCACCAGGCTTTCTTTGCCCGGGACGCACAGACATTGGCGGTGCTGAACATCGGCGGTATTTCCAACATCACCATCGTGCATCCGCAGACCCCTGAACGGGTCAGCGGTTATGACTGCGGTCCGGGCAATGCCTTGATGGACGCCTGGTGCCAAACCCACACCGGCGCGCCGTTTGACGATGGGGGACGCTGGGCCGCGCAGGGCACGGTGCACGCGGGCTTATTGGCCCGCCTGCGGGACGAGCCTTTTTTGGCCAAAGCGCCGCCCAAAAGCACCGGACGGGATTTGTTCAATACGCCTTGGCTTCAGGCCAGGTTGGCACAAGGAGACACCTTGCCGCCCCAGGATGTACAAGCCACCTTGACGGAATTCACCGCGCAGGTGTGTGCCGACAGCGTGGCGGCCTCGGCCCCCGGCTGCGAAGCCCTGGTTGTGTGCGGCGGCGGCGCGCTCAATGCGCATTTGATGGCCAGACTGCAAGCGGCCTTGCCGGGCTGCCGGGTGGCATCTTCGGAGCAGTTTGGCCTGCCCCCCTTACAAGTTGAGGCGACCGCGTTTGCCTGGCTGGCGCGCCAAGCCGTAGAGCGTAAACCCGCCAGCATCACCAACGTCACGGGCGCCCGTGGCGCCCGAATTCTGGGTGCGATCTACCCCGCCTGACCGCAAACGGACGGGGGATTAGTGCGGAATCAGGAGAACGAAGAACCGCAACCACAAGTCGTGGTGGCATTGGGGTTCTTGATCACGAACTGGGCACCTTGCAGGTCTTCCTTGTAATCAATTTCCGCGCCCGCCAGATACTGGTAGCTCATGGCATCAATCAGCAAAGACACCCCATTTTTGGTCATGGTGGTGTCGTCTTCGTTGGTGATCTCGTCGAACGTGAAGCCGTACTGGAAGCCGGAACAGCCGCCTCCTTGCACGAACACGCGCAGTTTGAGATCAGGGTTGCCTTCTTCCGCAATCAAATCCGCCACTTTGGCTGCCGCGCTGTCAGTGAACAGGATCGGGCTGGGCATTTCGGTCTGAATGTTTTCGGCTACGGCACTCATGGGTGGCTCCGGTCAAATAAAAAAATAAGCTAAATACTACAGCAATTTGCTCGGGAATTCTTCTTACTGGTTATTTGCCGCTAGTTTCAGTGTGGGCTTTTCTTCATCCGCCAAAATCGGGCGCATCTGGCCCGTAATCAGCGCGCCCTGGTGCATCTCCAGCGCGGCATACTGCACATCGCCTTCGATCCGCGCCTTGGGCTGCAGTTCCAGCATGAGGCGGGCATTCACGGGGCCTTTGACGGCGCCATTGATGATGATGTGGTCTGCAGTGATCTCGCCCTTGACCTCGGCGGTCTCGGAAATGACCAGGATACTGGCCACTGCATCGTTGGCGTGCACGTTGCCAACGATTTGCCCATCCACACGCAACCCATCCGTGAAAGAAATATTGCCGCTGATCTGGCTGCCTTCGGCGATCAGGCTTTTGATGGGAGGCTGTTTCTTCTTGTTGAACATCATGCACCTTGTTAAGAATCTATAACTTCACGAACTGCGTTGCCCGTGTGTTCGCGCCATCCAGAACTTTGGCGGTCACCCCTTTGACAAGCACCTGCGCAGGCAATTCAAACTCACCCGCCAAACGTGCGTACTGGCGAATCTTGAGCGCCTGCGGCCCGCCAGCCAACGATGCCGTCCACGGCTTGCCATCCATCAGGCCTGTGAAAGTTACTTCCAGCCGCCCATTGAACTCTGCCGCATTCTTGTTGGCCTGGATCACCAGCACCTGCCATTTTACCTTGGTGCCATTTTCCAGCTCGGCTTGCAAACCGCGAATGGCCACACCGCCGCCGCCCGAGGCCGGGATCAATTTCTCAAAAAAACCCAGATCATCGCGCAAGCTGCGATTGTCGTCCTCCAGTTGCTTGAATTGCTCCAGCAGGCGTTCATGGGAGGCCTTTTCGGTGGTGACTAACGTGTCGGCAGTATTGGCAATGGATTGCGCCTTGTCCCGGTCTTCCTTGGTACTGGCAAGCTCAACCCGCAGCTCCATCACTTCCGAGCGCAGGCGCATTAACTCGTCCTTGCCCCCCCTATCCAGCCCGGCAATATCCTTGCCAAACTCAAAGGCCCACAGGCCGATGGCGGCACAAAAGCCCAACACAATGGCCAAAAGCGCCCAGCGAAACGGCCAGGGCAAGGCACTGCGTACGGACATGCGCGGCGCACTGATGGTCAGGCGGCGCCTTAAGAGACGTAGTCGCACAGGGTACCCTCCAAAAACAAAGCCGCCCCAAGCAATGCCGGGGCGGCCTTGTATTGATCCATAAAGCGGTTTAACGCTTGCTGAACTGCTTGCGACGGCGAGCGCCGTGGAAGCCGACTTTCTTACGTTCCACTTCACGCGCATCACGCGTGACAAAACCAGCTTTGCTCAATTCGGACTTGAGTGTTGCATCGTAGTCAATCAGGGCACGGGTAATACCGTGGCGCACAGCGCCGGCCTGGCCGGACTCACCGCCACCAGCCACATTGACCATCACGTCAAAGGTTTCAGCGTGGTTCGTCAACAACAGGGGCTGCTTGCAGATCATGATGGACGTTGCACGGCCAAAGAAATTTTCAATGGTCTTGCCATTGACAACGATCTGGCCGGAGCCTTTTTTCAGGAATACACGGGCAACGCTGGATTTGCGACGGCCGGTACCATTGTTCCATTCACCGATCATA
>Ga0156180_1096_pt1 | contig 15776 bp, 13 predicted proteins | sample RifCSPlowO2_12_FD_107833 | JGI IMG/M metagenome (GOLD analysis project Ga0156180, IMG submission 107833) | Burkholderiales bacterium RIFCSPLOWO2_12_FULL_61_40
CCGGCGCCGAATACTCCACGGTGCTGCGCACCAGCGGGCAGTGTGAGGACATCACCGCACGCAAGCAGGAGCGCCAGTGGTATTGGAAAACCTGGTACTGGTACACCTACCGCTGGGTCGAGGTGGCCGACTGCCAGACGCCTGACAAATTCCACCAGTTCGGCCTGCGCGGCTCCGGTACGCAAATGCAGATCATGGAAAAGGTCAAACCCAGCTTCCTGTTTGGCAGCGTGGGGGCCAACCATGTGTTGTGCACCGCCTTGCACACCAGCCTGGACTGTCTGGATGCCGAGCGTTTCAAGCGCGATTTTGCGGAAACCATGCGCCGCCTGGCGGCCATGGGCAGCCTCAAGGGCGGTGTGATTTTCACGGTGCCCAATGTGACATCCATTGCTTATCTGGAAAAATACACCGACCCGCAAAACCGACCCGAGTACAGCGGACTGAAACCCTTTTACCGCAGCTCGGTATCGAGCGCGGACCAGGTGCTGGACGCCAATGAAGTGGCCACGATAGGCAGCTTCCTGCAAACCATGAACAACGACATCAAGTCACAAGGCGCAGCCATGGGCTTTGCGGTCGCCGACCTGAAGGTGGTGTTTGATGACATTCGGGAAAATGGCCGCCCCATCACCGGCCCCAATGGCACCGCCCCCGGCCTGGCCCGCGCCAATTGGCCGCTGCCCAACCAGCCCGGCCTGTTTGGCCTGGATGGGGTACACCCCAACATGCTGGGGCACGCCGTGTTTTCCAATGAGTTGATCAAGTCCATCAACGCCAAATATGGCTACACCATTCCCGCTATTTCGGAATACAGCGCCTGGGCCAATGACAGCTTGAACCGCAATCCGGTGGACCTGAAGAACTTCCTCAACAACAACCTGTTTGGCCAGTTCATGTCCTGGGTGATCGGGGTCTTTGCCTAGTTTTTCCGATTCAGTGTGCGTATGAACAAGCAGCGGGTCATGGCGGTGGGTGCGGCAGTGGTGCTGGTCGCCGTGCTGGCCTGGCTGTTTTGGGACACACCGGCGAAAAATGCGCAGAAACCGGTTAACCCCCAGCCAGCGGCCACTCCGCTGGTGGGCTCCCCCGGTGCATTTTTTGGAGCCACCGTGGAGTTGCCCCAGCGCTCCATCGCCGAGGTGGCAAAAATCGAAACCGATGCACAGTCCGAGGTCGACCGCCTGTGGCCACATGTGCGCAAAGGGGAGCCCAGCGCGGCAGAGCGCGCCAAGGTCCGGGTGGAGTGGGTCAACTTCTCCGTCCAGCATCCCGACAATATCTACATCCCCAACGAGTTCAAGCCCCCTATCAATGCCGCAGAGGAAAAGGCGGTGCGCCAGCAGTTGGACGACACCACCGCACTGGTGGCCAAACAGGCTGCACAGAAACACCGGGACCGGTTTGCGCAGCCCTCTTCGGGCGAACCGGCCGAGGTGACCGAACAGCAGGCGCGGGATTCGGGCATCACGCCCGAGCAGCAACGCAACTTCTTCAATTACAAAATCAAAGAACTGGAGTCCAGAATCCAACTGGTGGAGTTTTATGTGAACTCCGACGACCTGGGCGCCAGCAAGAAAACCGCAGCCAAGAAAGAACTCATCGTATGGAAAAAGGAACTGGAAGAACTGGTGCAAACAAGGGCGCAGGTTCCAAATTCCTGAAGATCGGCGCCCTGGTGCTCGTGGCATCCGGTCTGGCCTGGGCGGTAAACGCGGCGATGTCTCAACCTGAAATGCCCCCCGCCTCGCCGCCCGAACGCAGCCTGGACGCCGTCCGCCAGGACTTGACCTCCACCCTGCCGGTGGTGCGGGCGCAGGCCGTGGTAGCGCTGGCGCAAATGCAGGACCAAGAGGCCATCGTCCCCTTGCGCACCTTGCTGCACAGCGACTCCAGCGCCACGGTGCGGGGGGTGGCCGCCATCGCTTTGGGCAGCTTCAAAGACACCGCATCCACCGCCACCATCGCAGCCCTGCTGGCCCCTGGCCAAGACATTTCACCCGATGTGGTGCTGGATGCCTTGGGCCGCATGGGTGACCCCGCAGGCGCCGCCGCCGTGCTGCCATTGCTGAACGCCGACCACGACGTCTTGCGCTTGCAGGCGGTGGAGGCGCTGGTGGCCATGCAGGCGCACGCCCAAGGAAACGCCATCCTGCGCATGGCGCTGGCCAATCAGGACGTGGAAAAGGCCAAGAACTTCGCGGTGGTGCTGGGCAAATTGAAGGTATCTGCAGCGCAGGACTATCTGATCGGACTCGCACGCGATACCCCCGCCTCACCCACCTTGTCGGCCAGCTACCTGGCCCTGGGGCGCATTGGCAGCACAAAAGCCATTGCGGTCTTGAGCGAGGCCATCGGGCGGGACTTTGTCAAAGGGCGCGAAAACGCGGTCGAGGCTTTGCTGCTTATCCACAGCCCCGAAGCCCTTCCCCGGATGTTCCCCTATCTGGCGCACGACGACAGGGAGATCCGTTTCAGCGCCGCGGAAATCATTGCCCAGACCCCGGATGGGCATTCAGGCCCGAAGTTGCTCCAAGCGCTGGAAACCCACGCGGCCAAGGTGGTGGGGCCTGCCGCCTATGCCCTGGGCCGCCTGAAGTACCTCCCGGCGCAGCCCACGCTGGCCGCGCTGCTGGCCAACCCGGCCAGCCCGGAGCGCGAAATCCTGGCGCGCGCCTTCGGTTGGATGGGCAGCAAAGACAACATCCCCCTGCTCATCCAGACCCTGCGCGAAGCGGATGGCGAAGGCCGGTATGGCGCCGCCTGGTCGCTGGGCATTCTGGAGGCGGCCGAGGCGGTGGACGATCTGCAAAAAGCGGCCAATGGCAACAGCACCAAGCTGGCGAACCTGTCCATTGAGGCCCTGGGCATGATCCGCTCCGAAAAATCCCTGCCCTACCTGGCCCAGAAGGCACAAACCCACCCCGAGTTGGCCACGACGGTTCTGGCTTCCATTGCCAACCTGCCGGGCACCCAGGCCCGGCTGACCCTGGAAAAGTTTGCCAACCACAAAGACCTGCGCCTCAGCCGCCCCGCCTTGCAAGGCCTGGCGCAGCGCAAAGATGCCGACGCGGTACCGGCGCTGATCCAGATGATCGACACAGCAACGCCCGACAACCGCAAACAGGTCTATTTCGCCCTGAGCGCCGTCACCGGCCACAAATACGCGACCGCCAGCGAATGGCGCAGCTGGTACGCCAAGGCGCAGGCTGCGCCTGTCAGCAGCCCGGCACGCGATTAGGGACCTCCAACATTCTCTGAATCAAATCCCGGACCAGCCCGCGTGGAATGTGCGCAAGCAGCTATCAATACAATAGCAATTGTACGCAATGAAAGACAACGCCCATGGTCGCCATCCCCACGCCCGACTCGCAACCGTACCCCTGGTACGTTCGCCTATTTTTCTGGAACCAGAAGCGCCGCTATGGCGCGGTGCTGGAGCCCGCCCGGCTCTGGGGGCGCACCCCCAAGGTGTTTGCGGCGCTGGCGCTTTTGTACGGCGCTTTGGACCGGCGCAGCTCGCCCATCGAACCGGCGCTACGCACGCTGGTGACGGTGCGGGTGTCGCAAATCAACTGGTGCAGTTTTTGTGTGGATGTCAACGCCGCAACGGCACTCAAGCGCCAGGTCAGCGAAGCCAAGTTGCTGGCCATGGCAGACTTTGCCCGCAGTGCGCTGTTTTCGGAGCGGGAAAAAGCGGCGCTGGCCTATGCCGAAGCCGTGACCTACACCGACCGGCAGCCGTCGGCGCAGGAATTTGCCCAACTGCGCACGCACTTCAACGACGACAGCATCATTGAACTCACCGCACTGATCGCATTCCAAAATCTGTCGAGCAAGTTCAACGCGGCTTTGCAGGTGCCACCCCAAGGGTTTTGCGCGGTGTCTGCGGCACTCACCCCAGACGCCAAAGGCCGTTGACTGCCCCACCATCCGGCGGCGGTGCGATACTGGAGCCCCTGGGGAGTGACTGATGGCCGTACAGATGATCGGTTTGTTATGAAAATCCAATTCCAATGCGGGGGCATCGCCCTGTGGCTGTGCGCCATGGCCCACGCCCATGCGGGCACGCCCGCCCAGACCTGTGAAGTAGCGGTCACCGAGGCCATTCAAAAGGCACGCGGCCGCAATGCGCAGCAAGTGCGGTTCATCGCACCGGAAAACACCAAACCAGCGCAGACGCCTGATGGGGCCAAGGTCAAGGGCCAGGGCCGCTACCAGGGGGCGTCCGGCGCCATGCCTTTCACCTACAGCTGTACGGTCGACCCACAAACCCACGAGACCACCGGCGTGGTGTTCCGCGAAACCGGTGTGGTGTCCCGTCCCGTGGTCGAAAAGCCCTGGCAGGCGGATTTGACGCATCTCTCGCCCGAGGTCTGCGAAGCCGCGGCCGCAGCTGCGCTCAAGGAACAATTTCCACGGGTGGTGAACATCATGCTGGAGGCGAAAGCCCGGCAACTGAAACCTGCGCCTGGCGGCCACACCTACCTGTGGGGGCAAGGCAAGCTGGAACGCGCCGTCGGCATGCGCCCGGTGGCGTTTACCTACCGCTGCGAACTGGAGACCGGCAGCGGAAAATTCATTGGTATCCAGACCGACCTGGTGGAGTAGCGGCAGCAGCGCGTTTCTCGGGGCTCAGGCTTATCGGTTGCTTTTAGAGATATGCAGGCGAAAGTTGGCAACCCGGTCCCATGCGCCCATGTGCGTCGAAATACGCCCCATGGGCAATGCCAGCCAGATGAGCGCAATGCCACACAGTAAAGACGCAACCGCGGCAACACCTGCGTACCCGGGTACCAACGCCGGCGCCATCACCAGCCATGCACCAAAAGCGATGTTGATGAAACGCACGGGACGCGCCGCATGGCCCCAGGCGATGATGGAGAAGGTCACGACCAGTGAACCAATCAAGTGGTCGTTGTCGGCCGCAGCCCCTTCCGTGCCAAACAGCAGGCGGGTGCACATCAGCGCAATGCCGAGCGCGGTGCTCACCAGCAGGGTCCAGGGCATGTTGACGCCCTCCACCAGCATGTTGCGCACCACCGTGCGTGCCGGGGCCTCGAATTCGTTCGAATTGTCAATGCGTCCGCCCTCCATCCGGTCGCCGTGCCACAGCAAATACCACAAGGGCATGCCCTGTTGGCGGCGGTTTTTCAGGAACTGCAGCGTGGCGATAATTTCATCCAGCGAATAGGGTATTTGCAACAGCATCGCCAAGGCCCCCACCAGGCACAAGGTGCACCAGGTACCGATGACGATGGGCTGAATGATGATGAAGAGCACACTGACCACACCCAGCGGCACGATCAGCACACCGAACAGCAGCACCAGCCACGGCATGGTGCGCCAGCGCCGCTTGTCGCCGATGACGCCGGTGACGATCTCCAGCACATACACCAAGGCACCCAAGCCGGCATCCGGCACCGGCCAGGCCTCGGACACCGAGGAGGTGATGACACGCTCGGTTCCGTCGCCGAACAGGGGATCGAACGCCGCATCGATATGCCCGAGCTGGTAGGCCGCCAAGTAGCGCGAGATGAACAGGCCGACAAAGGCCAGCACGATGATGGGAATCCGGTTCGTCCAGTCCGAGGGACTGTAGTCCCAACCCGGCGGCACATCGGGGCCATCCATGCGGGCCAGCGGGTTGATGCCCGGCGCGGTGGGTATGCCAACGGCAAAGATGATGGCCAGCGAGCCGACCAAGGTGTCGTTGGCATAGGCCGCGGCGCTGGGCGTCCAGAACAACAAGGGCGCGAACAGCAGCCACACCCCCAGGGTGGCCACGCTCCAGCGCGCCCAGCCTGCGCCGAGCGATAGCGACAGCAACCCCAACACCACGATCAGCGCACCAGCGATCACGTCGCTCGCCACCGTCCAGGTATCGGTATCAGTGAGACCAAAGGTGAACGGCGCGCACATCAGCCACACCCCCAGCGCGACATTGGCAAAGTGGCACCACAGCGTCTGCTGGTGCTCCCTGCGCTCCAGCGTGCGGCATTGTTCCACCGCGCTGAGGGCAGGCCCTGGCCCGTCGGGCGTTTTCTCCAGCCACAGCGGCAGCGGAATTTTGTTGCGCTGGTACCAATATGCCGGATCCTGGCGTAGTTTGCCCACGATGGCCGGCAGGCTGCGGCGCAGCGTGTGCTCGGGATGCCAGCCCAACAGGTGCTCGGCGCGTGCGATGTCGAGTTCATAGTGTGCGTCGGCCAGTGCCACCATGAAGGGCTTGACGAAGGGTTTAAGCCCCCGGTCAATCGCATCTGGCACCACGTCTTCGATCTTGTCTTGTAGCCAGGCACCGGTCGCGGCCAGGCTCTTGGGAATTTGCAGCGCACCCCATGCTTCACCGTGAACACACCGTCCGATGAGGTTTTGCAAGGCTTCGTAGCTTTCCGTCACCGGCTCGCCCACCAGCACGGTGGCTTGGGGCGGCAACTGGGCACGCCGATCGACCGCGGCACGAAATGCCTGCGCCACATCGTCCAGATGCACAAAGGACTGCCCATGCGCCGCATTGCCGGGGAACACCCGGCTGAGCCTCTCCCGTTCAAAGATGCGCTGGATTTGGTAGGCCAGGGAGGGCACATCGCAATCCGGGGTGTACACACCGGCCAGGCGCAGGATGAGGGTCGCCATGGTGCCGCGTTCAGCGTTCACCACCTGTTCGGCCTCCAGCTTCGATTGCGGATAGGGCCAGGCCGGCGCCAGTGGCCCGTCTTCGCTGATCGGCTGCCCCGGCACCGTTGGCGCATGGACCAGCATGGTGCTGGCATAAATGAACTGCTCCACCTCGAACGACTGCAAGGCCCGCAACAAATGGGCGGTGCCCTGCACGTTGACTTGTGCATACAAGGGGTTGGGCTCACCCGAAAAATCATAGAAGGCCGCCAGGTGGATGACCGAGGCCAGGCGGTTGCCATACTGCGTTCGCAAGGTGGCGCAGGCTTGCGCCAGTGACTCCTGCGAAGTGATGTCAGCGTTTATGCAGTCCGCACCTTGGCATGCCAGCTCCAAACCGACAACGCGGTACGCATCGCCCAACTGCGCGCCAATCGCTTTGCCGAGCCGGCCTTCGGCGCCCGTGATCAATACGACAGGCTTTGGCAATGTCCGTGCATCCCTATTGACTGAATCCATATCTCCTCCTAGCCGCACCCCGAGGTGTATTCGCCATGCACGCCAACACCGCACTCACTCAGGAAAGCCCATCTTGTGGTCGAAAGCATCCAGATCGCGTGACAAAGGTCAATGAAGCGCGTCCCTCTGGGCACTAGACTTTTTTGGGTAGACGTTCCCAAGCTGCATCCATAGCGAAGGCCCATCGCATGCTCAAAAATCTCATCGCTACGTTTGACATACACCCCGCGCACCCGGTCGATCGGTTGCGCAATGCCATGCTGGCCAGGACCAGTATGCCGCTCTCGCCAGGCACGCTGGTCCTGGCCTATACGGATTGGTTCACGCACCTCAACATGTATCCAGCCAAGCAAGGCGAGTTGTGGGCCAAGGGAACCAACCAGTGCGCGCGCCTGGGCCAGTGGATCCAATGCGAACTGGAGCACAAACACCCCAACCCCTGCGTCGAATCCATGCCGCACGACCGGCGGTTTCGGGACGAAGAGTGGCAGCAATGGCCATTCAACATGCTGTACCAGGCCTTTCTGCTCCAGCAGGAGTGGTGGAACGATGCCACGCAAGATGTGCGCGGCATGCACCTGCACCACGAACACATGGTGAACTTCCTGACACGCCAGGTGCTGGACATGGCCTCGCCGTCCAACTTTTTATGGACCAACCCAAAAGCCCTCAAGGCGACGTTCGAAGAACGTGGCGACAATCTGAAACGCGGTGCTGAATACTTCGAAGACGATGTCAACCGCTTCCTGCAGGGCGCGCCACCGCGCGGCGCGGAGGATTTCCCCGTCGGCAAACGCGTGGCCATTACACCGGGGAAGGTGGTCCTGCAGAATCGCCTGATCGAGCTGATCCAGTACACCCCCACCACCGCGCAGGTCAAGCCGCAACCCATTCTGATCGTGCCGGCCTGGATCATGAAGTACTACATTCTCGACCTGACCCCCGAAGACTCTCTGGTCAAGTACCTGGTGGGCCACGGCTACACGGTGTTCATGATTTCCTGGAAAAATCCCGGGCCGCCGGAGCGCGATCTCGGGTTTGACGACTACCGGCAACTGGGGGTGATGGCCGCCTTGGATGCCGTCAACGCCATCGTGCCGAACCGGAAAATTCACAGCGTCGGCTATTGCATAGGCGGCACCTTGCTCACCGTGACCGCCGCCCACATGGCGCGCGTCAGCGACGAACGCCTGCAAAGCATGACGCTGTTTGCCTCCTTGACCGATTTCTCGGAACCCGGCGAACTGGGGCTCTTCATTGACCCCAGCGAGATCGTCTGGCTGGACGACATCATGTGGGAGCGCGGCTATCTGGGTGGCGCACGCATGCGCAGCACGTTTTTTTACCTGCGCTCGCTCGACATGATCTGGTCACGCCGGGTGCGCGACTACCTGTTGGGCCGGCCCAGCGCCATGTTCGACCTGATGGCCTGGAACTCCGACACCACCAACATGCCGCATCGCATGCACAGCGAATATTTGCAGCGCTTTTACCTGAACAACGATCTGGTCGAGGGCCACCTGGAGATTGATGACGAGCCGGTGATGCTGCTGGACATTCGCGTTCCCATCTTCACCGTGGGCACCACCAGCGACCATATTGCACCCTGGCGCGCGGTCTACACCATCAACCGCGTCACCCGCACCGAGGTGAGCTTCGTGCTGACCACAGGGGGGCACAACGTGGGTGTGGTCAATCCGCCCGGCCCGCGCCCCACCCAATACCAGATCAACACCCACCACCCCAACAACAAATACCTGTCGGCGGACGCCTTCCACGCGCGCAGCACATGGCATGAGGGCTCCTGGTGGCCCGCCTGGGAACGCTGGCTGGCGGAACGCTCCGGCGAAGAGACCGCACCGCCCCCCATGGGGGCGCCGGACGCGGGCTACCGCCTCCTGAGCGATGCACCCGGAACCTATGTGCTCGAAGGGGCGCGCACCTTTTAATTCAGGCCACGAACACCCGCGCCTTGCGGGGGGTGAGCAGCAGGGTTTCGCCGTCCTTGAAGTCCATCTCGGCAAATTGCTGCGCGCCCATCTGCACTTCGATGATCAATCGGGCCCACCACAATGGCGCGCACCGGCTTGGCGGCGAAATTCCATCGGCGTGCAGCCGGCCTCGCGCTTGAAAAACTTGCTGAAGTTGGTGGGCTCGTCGAAACCCAGCTTCTCGGCGATGGTAACGACGGGTATGTCCGTATGCACCAGCAGGCGCTTTGCTTCCAGATTGATGCGCCCGGCGATGAAGGCTTTGGCCGTCATGCCCATTCCCGCTGCCACTGCGCGCGCCAGGCTTTTTTCCGTGTAGCCGAGTTGGCTGGCGTAGTCGGCCACTTGGTGCCACTGCGCGAAGCGCTCGTCCACCAGTTGCTGAAAACGCTGGAAGCGTTGCGACGCAGGGGATACCAGTGGCGCCTGCGCTGCTTGTCGCCGGCCTTGCAGAATGCTCAGCCGTGTCAAGAGCGTATGGAGCTGGTGGCGCAGCAAGGCATGCACGTCTTCTGGCGGCGCACCCATGAACGCATCCGTCAGCGTGTCCGCGTGCATCTGCTGAAACAGGTCCGTTACCTTGCGCAGCTCTTGGCTGCTGAGGACCATGTGTTCAGGCAGCCTTTCCAAATCGAGCGCGAGCTTGAGGTCGTGAGAGGTCGTTGAAACGGGCAAGACGAATTCTGGGCGGAATAGCACGTTCCAGCCGTCCCAATCTTCACTCTGTCCGTAGTTGTGGGCCTGGCCTGCCCGCACCACCAGCAGCGACCCGGGCGCACAGGCGATGGACTTGAAGTCGACCATCTGGGTGCAGGTGCCCTGCGTGACGCACACCAGGGTGTGGAACTCGTACCTGTGGGTTACTCGCACTTGCTCCTTGGCCCGCTGCCGCAGGTCGGCCACGGAAAAGACTTCCAGGTCGAGTGGGTAGCTGGCTTCGGGTCGATAACCCAGGCGCTGAATATCTGTGCTCATCTGCTTTGTACTTCCTGACGCGGACCGTGCCGCTTTGCTTGCCTTGCACGGCAAGTTTACTGGAAATGTCCAATAAGTATCAGACTTAGTCGGCAATATACCGTTTAAATGGTCCTTTAATGTCCAATAATAACCCTATTCGAGGCACAACCCTCTTTCACAACCGCGTCAACACAGGAGCGCACCATGAACAATATCGACATCGCCAAGACCTACATCAAGGCAGTACAAACCGGCGACCAGGCCACACTGGGCAGCATCATTTCGCCCGACGTGATCTGGCACCAGCCGGGCAAGAACCGGTTTTCCGGCACGCACCAGGGCATGGCCGCTGTCGGCCCGATGCTGGGCGCGATGATGGAGGTTTCCAAGGGGACGTTCGCCATCACCCGTGCCGACCACTACATGGCCAACGGAGATTGGGTGGCCATCACCATAGAGTTTGCTGGCGAGGCCAATGGCATCCAGCTCAAGCAAGCGGGCGTGGACCTGATTCGCATGGAGGGCGGCAAGATCGTCGAAGTCCGCCTGTTCTCCAGCGACCAAACGCAAGAGGACGCTTTTTGGGGGCAGTGAACTAGCGCAGCCTCACTACACTCACGCGGATGCGCCCTCCCCATCCACCGCATCCCCTACCAGACCGCCCCCACCCCGTCCCCGTCCCCATCTCCTACTACTGGAGCGGCGAAGTCATCCGCAGTCGCAGCGTGAGCGATGTCGTTCTATCCGGCACGGTCGATGTGCCTGCGCCCCCTGCCAGGCTGCTGGCCGATTGGCAAAGGGAGGTGTCCTTGCGCCTGGGCCTGGAAGCGGGAGACGTGGAGCCATTGCCCTTGGCGCGGGCGCGCATGCGCTGGCCGGACTATGCGCGCTGCGTGCAGGCCGTGTCCGACTGGACGCGTGGGCTGGGTCTGCAGGAGGTGCTGGCCTCCAGTGAGGTGGCGCTGATGGCCTGCCGTGGCGCGCGGTACCACCACGATGGCGCGCACTACGGTGGATCGGCCTTTTGCAATCTCTTTCTGAGCGAGGACAAGGGCCTGGACCTGCATTTCCCGTTCTCCGGCCTTCACATTCCCCTGGTCAGGGGGACGGCGGTGGTGTTGGATACAGGCCAGCCGCACGCCGTCATTGCGCGCCGCGGCAGCGGCTTTGACGGGGCCGACTTCTCCGTCGGCCAGGATTGCACCCAGGTATTTCTGACCTGGGAGCTTCCCATCGAAAACATCCATGTCGGGCAGGCACTGGGCATCGCCTTCGACACCGACCCTGCCACCGCCTTACGCCTGGACGAGGAGCAAGTCTGGCTGAACGGTGCACGGGTTGCTGTGTGCCCGGATTCCGGTCGCTGGTGCCAGGCCGGCTAGCAACAAGTGGTATCAGTGGTCTTTGATGACCACCAGCTTGTCGTTTTTACGGGGCTTTCCGGCGCGACCGGCCTTGGACCATTCATAGTCATGGCCGTCTGGTGTTTTTCCATCCACGACGGCATCCACACCGGGCTTGCCCACCTGGCGTGGATCTTCTGCGACCATGGTTACAAATGAATGTCCGGCGTCGCGCTTCTCTTTGACAATTGCCAGAGCCTTGGTAAGCAGTTCCTCGTTTTGCGAGCACGCTTCGTTGTGGGCGCCGGTCCAGTAAATTTTGAACATGGTTGGAAAAATTATTTGACGGTGTAGAGCTTGTCGAACTGGCCGCTGTCGTTGAAGTGTACTTTTTACGCCTCGGCCATGGAGCCAAATGTCCACCTTGCTGCCGAACTCCTTTTCCAGCAGGTGCGCCTCGTTCTCCCAGGAGATGCATGGCGAAGTTGCGATGCAATGGATTCTCAAACCCTTTCGCTAAAAACGGAACTACTGATTTTTTGTTGTTAAAAAGATCGTGGCCGCCGATTTTTAGCGCTATTTGATCAGCTTGCCTTGTCCGTTGATCATGGTCAACTCCACAAAATGGGAGCCGCTGCTGGCGCCTTGTCCAAACGACACCACCATGCCGCCCAGGTTGTAATTGCTCATGCCCTCCAAAGCAGCCACCACGCTGGCGCGCGTGGGCGCGCGGCCGGCCCGGCGCAGGCCTTCGGTGACGACCTTGGCGTTGATATAGCCCTCCAGGCTCAGGTGTGAAAAGTCGTTGAACCCGGCAGCCGCCATGGCCTGCTGGTACTCCCGCACGATGCCCAGGGACGCATTCATGGGGTAGGGCACCACCTGGGTGATCGCCACCCCGGTTCCGTCCTTGCCCAGCGCCCGCAGATTGGAAGGTGTGGCCAACACCGACAAGGCATACATCGACAGGCCCCGGCGGCGCTGGTTGATGTTTTTGATCACGTCCACCGCGGGTTTGCCCGCCAAGGCCAGCAACACGGCCTCGGGCTGGCTTTCGAGCAGTTTGTCGGCGGCAGTCGGTGCGTCACTGGCGCTGTTTTCCACCGAAATGGCCAACAGAGGTTTGAGCTTGCGCCGCTCCATGGTTTCGACCGTTGCCACCAACACCTCTTTGCCAAAGGCATTGTTCTGGTAGGCCACCGCAATTTTTCGAATGCCCACGGTGTACAGGTGGTCCACCAGACGCTCCACTTCGTCGGCATAACTGGCGCGCAGATTGAAGACCCCATCGAAGGCTTTGGCGCGGATCGACGGTGCGCCGCTGTAGGGCATCAGCACCGGCATGCCTGCTTTGCGCGCCACCGGCAACAAGGCTTCATTATTGGGTGTACCAAAGGTACCGAACAGGGCCAGGGTGGCATCGCTGGCAATGAAGCCCTCCACGTTTTCCAGCGTTTTTTTGGCGTCGTAGGCGTCGTCTTTGGTTACCAGTTTGATGCTGCGGCCGTTGACGCCACCCCGCGCATTCAGGGCATCAAAATACACTTTGGAGCCTTTGAGCACGTCCTGTCCCAAATCACCCAAGGGGCCAGACAGTGTGGTGCTTTGTCCCAGGGTGATGCTGTCCGCAGACACCCCCGGCTCTGCCAGAGCGGGGCTCGACCCCACCGCGCAGGCCCACAGGACAAACACGCCGAGTTTTTGGGCGTAGGGAAGGATTTTTTCAGGGCTGCGCATGGATGGTTCAATTCCAGGTAATAAGTCGGCCGAATTGTGCGTCGCCACCGTGCAAAACAAAGCGCGGGTATTCCCGCGCTTTGTCGTCCGGGCGATATTCTCGGCCTGCTATTTGCGCACTATGTGGGGTGACGCGATCTGCGGGGGTTCAGAGGGATTCCAAAGCCAGCAGTTCCGCCACAGTTTGCCTGCGCCGGATTACCCGTGCCTGACCGTTTTCCACCAGCACCTCGGGAATCAGCGGGCGGGTGTTGTAGTTGGAGGACATGGACGCACCGTAGGCCCCGGTGTCGTGTAGCACCAGCAAGTCGCCCACCTGGGCGGCGGGCAAGGGGCGGGTCAGCACCACGCCGCCCTCGCCCTGGGTGAAAACGTCGCCCGACTCGCACAGCGGCCCGGCCACCACTGTATCCACCAGGGGGCCTGTGGCAGGCGCGCCGTCCGCACCAATGACGCCCATGCCGTGGTGGCTGCCGTACATGGAGGGGCGCATCAGGTCGCTAAAACCCGCATCCACCAGCACAAAATGCGCCGCGCCCTGCTGTTTGGTAGCGCGCACCTCGCTCACCAGCACGCCACTCTCTGCCACCAGGTAACGCCCCGGCTCCAGCTCCAGCGTGACCGGGTGGCCCAGCAGCGTGGCGATCTGCTGGCGCGCCGCGTCCCAGCACTGGAAGTAGTGGGCGGTGTCCACCACCGGCTCGCCGTCCTGGTAGGGAATGGACAAACCGCCGCCCGCCGAGATGGCCGTCAGGTCCAGGCCCTGCGCCTGCACCGTGGCCACCAGCGCCACCATGGCGCCGCAGACCTCTTGCAAGTGGCTGTAGTCCACCCCCGAGCCGATGTGCATGTGCAGGCCCAGCAGTTGCAGGCCGTTGCTGCGCACCTTGGCCAAGGCCGCAGGCAGCGCGGTATGCCAGATGCCGTGTTTGCTGTGTTCGCCGCCGGTGTTGGTCTTGTTGGAGTGGCCGTGGCCAAAACCGGGGTTGATGCGCAGCCACACCGGGTGGCCGGGGTGCGCGGCGCCCAGTTGGTCCAGCATGTCGGTGGAGCCGCAGTTCACGGGTATACCCAGCTCCACCACCCGTGCCAGGGTGGCGTGGTCCAGCAGGTCGGCGGTGAACACGATCTCGTAATGCCCCTGGTGCAAGCCGGGCTGGTAACCGGCGGCCAAGGCGCGCTCGATTTCGCCCAGCGACACCGCATCCACCAGCACGCCTTGGGCGCGCATCAGGCGCAGGATGTGGGTGTTGGAATTGGCCTTTTGGGCAAAGCGCACCACATCAAAAGACTGCAGGGCCTGGATCTGGCGCTGGATGGTGTCGGCGTCATACACCCACAGCGGGGTGCCGTGGGCTTGGGCGAGTTGGGACAGGGTGGAGGCGGTAAAGGGGTTCATGGAGGCATCATGCCCCGCCCAGACTATTCAATCAATGCCATTTTTATCTGCATAATATTCAATATGGATATAGTTTGTGCATGACACACGCCCCCTCCCCTGCTACGGCCCACGGCCCCGCTCCGGCCCTTACCCACCGCCAGCTCAGCATGTTCCGGGCCATCATGTTGCACGGCAACCTGGGCCGCGCGGCGGAGGTCACCGCCTCCAGCCAGCCCACCCTAAGCCGCGAGCTGGCGCGGCTGGAACAGGTGCTGGGCTTTGCCCTGTTTGACCGCGTGCGCGGCCGCCTGCGCCCCACCGTGCGCGCCCTGGCGCTGATGCAGGAGGTGGAGCGCTCTTTTGTCGGCCTGGAGCAGATCGCGGCACGGGCGCAGGAACTGCGCACCCTCAGCACAGGCCGCCTGCGCCTGGCCTGCCTGCCCGCCCTGGCGCACGCGCTGGTGCCGCATGCGCTGCTGCGTTTTGCCCAGGCCGCGCCGCAGGCGGCCGTCAGCATCTGCCCCGAAGAGTCCCCCTGGCTGGAACAGGCCCTGAGCGAGCAGCGCTACGACCTGGGTTTGAGCGAAACCGCCGAGGCCCCCACCGGGGTGGAGCTGCGCCCGCTTTTGCAAGTCAACGAGGTGGCGGTGCTGCCGCGCGGCCACCACCTGGCCCGCAAAACCGTGCTGGCGCCGCAGGACTTTGCGGGCGAGCGCTTCGTCAGCCTGGCGGCGGGCGATCCCTACCGGCGCGCCATCGACCTCATGTTTACGGCAGCGGGCGTGCAGCGCAGCACCTGCCTGGAAACCGCCAGCGCGGTGGCGGTGTGCGCCCTGGTGCGCCGGGGGCTGGGCGTGGCCATCGTCAACCCGCTCACCGCCCTGGAGTTGTCCGGCCCCGAGTTGCTGGTGCGGCCCCTGTCGGTGCCCATTGCCTTCCAGGTGAGCCTGCTGCTGCCCCAGGTGGCGGCACCGCACCCGCTGCGCGAAGTGCTGGTGGAGGCGATCACGGCGGCGGCGGCGCAGTTGGCGGCATTGCGCCAATCAATTGACTAGGGCGGAACGCCTTCATGACTTGAACCCCTGCATAAACGCTATGCAATTCATAGCTACTCACGCTCATTTCATAACGGCTAGAGCAAAAGCACCCTGACTAACAAATGGAGCAAAGGAACCAGAATCAAGAAGATGTGATCCAAGTCCGATTTGGAGGTGAACATCATGTCTT
>Ga0156180_1028_pt1 | contig 14790 bp, 17 predicted proteins | sample RifCSPlowO2_12_FD_107833 | JGI IMG/M metagenome (GOLD analysis project Ga0156180, IMG submission 107833) | Burkholderiales bacterium RIFCSPLOWO2_12_FULL_61_40
CTGATTTATTACAAACCAACCAATTCGTAAAGAAACAAGGAACCAAGCATGGCAAAGGAAGACCTGATTGAGATGATGGGCGTGGTGAACGAGGTGTTACCCGACACCCGTTTTCGTGTCACTTTGGACAACGGCCACCAATTGATCGCGTATTCGGCTGGCAAGATGCGCAAGAACCACATCCGCATTTTGGCGGGTGACCGTGTGTCCCTGGAGTTGTCGCCTTACGACCTGAGCAAGGGCCGTATCAATTTCCGCCACATCGAAGGACGTGGCCCCATGACCCCGCGCCGTTAAAACGCACAGGGCTGGGCGGCTGGCTTAACGCGCTTGTCTGCGCGTGCGCACGGCTTTGGCCAATTGTTCCAGCACGGGCACGGTTTGTGCCATGCTGATGCAAGCGTCGGTTACCGATACCCCGTGCTGTAGCGATTGGCCTGGCACGATGTCTTGTCGGCCTTCGTTAAGGTGGCTTTCAATCATGATGCCCGTGATGCGGGTGTCGCCCACCGCAATCTGCCCGGCAACCTCACCCGCCACCGTGATCTGGCGCAGATGCTGCTTGCTGCTGTTGGCATGTGACACGTCAATCATGACCTGTTCATACAATCCCGCACCTTTGAGCAGGCTGCAGGTGGCGTTCACGTCGTCTGCACCGTAGTTGGTTTGTTTGCCGCCCCGCAAAATGACGTGGCAGTCGTTGTTGCCCCGGGTTTCAAAGATGGCGGCTTGTCCCATTTTGGTCATCCCCATGAAGGCATGGGCGGCTTGGGCGGCCTGAATCGCGTCTGTTGCCACCTTGATGCCGCCGTCCGTTCCATTTTTGAAGCCCACCGGGCAGCTCAGGCCAGAGGCCAACTGCCGATGACTCTGGCTCTCGGTGGTCCGTGCTCCAATGGCACCCCAACTCACCAGATCGCTGATGAACTGGGGGCTGAGCAGGTCCAAAAATTCGGTTCCCACGGGCAGTCCCAGTGCCAGCACATCCAGCAACAGGCTGCGGGCCATTTCCAGCCCTTCATTGATGGCAAAGCTGCCATCCATATGCGGGTCATTGATATAGCCCTTCCAGCCTACCGTCGTGCGGGGCTTTTCAAAGTACACGCGCATCACCACCAACAAGTCATCGGACAGGGCATCCGCTTGCACTTTGAGTTGGCGCGCATATTCCATGGCCTGGCTGTGGTCGTGAATGGAGCAAGGCCCCACCACCACGATCAGTCGGTCATCCTGGCCGTGCAACACCCTGGAAATGGCGGCACGGCTGCTTTCAACCAGCGCCAAGGTTGCATCGGGCACCGGCAGCCACTCATCCAGCAATGCAGGTGTGATCAGGGGGCGCACCGCTCCGATACGGGTATCGTCAATGCGGGTGGTGTCGTGGGTGGAGGGGTGGGCGGTATGGGTGGGCATTTTCAGGCCTTCTTTAAAAAACAGGCTTTGAGCATGAAACTGCCGCTGTCTGTCTTGCAGTCCACTTCATGGTCGCCGGACACCAGCCGAATGCTTTTGACCTTGGTGCCTTTCTTCAGGACGATGGATGAACCCTTGACCTTCAGGTCCTTGATCAGCAGCACCGAGTCGCCATCGGCCAGCGGATTGCCGTTGGAGTCGCGGATGATGCCATCACTCTCTCCCGTATCCGATTCCATTTCGGCAGCCTGGGGCCATTCGTGGGCGCAATCGGGGCACACAAAGTTGTGCTCGTCCGGGTAGGTGTTCTCAAGCCCGCATTGCGGGCACGCTGGCGCTGTAGTCATTGTTTTTCTCAATGTAGGTTCTCACAATTGACGCGAATTATGCGCCTCACAAATCAACGACTTTCGCATCAATTGTGAGAATTCGAATCCGTTGATTCTCACAATTGATGCGAAATTCCTACAGAGGGGTTATCAGCTACCATCTTTGAAATATGGCACAACTTCATTCGGCTTAATAAACATCTTCAAAGAGACGGAGCTTGATGAAAAGTCAGTATGTGCACTTTTTGCACATACTGCTGGCGATGCTAAGACCTACCAAATTAAGCGCTACAACCTCGACGTGATCATTTCTGTTGACTACCGGGTCAACAGCTTCCAGGCCACTCACCTCAAGAACATTTTCTCAGACGGAGAACTGTTGGAATAAGCAACCTGTGCAACATTTGCACAGGTTCGGCAGGAGGGAGCAAGAATCATTACGCGAGAAGTTGAGCATAACAACCTCGACGTGATCTTCTGTTTGTGCAGCGCCAACCGGCTGGCCAAGGCACACTGGCCAGATTGCAGCGCAACGACCTCGCTATAGGCGGTCTCAACCATTGGTGCGGCCGACCAGGGCAGCAATCGACCCCTATGCTCAGGTCGCAACTATGCGCAGGTGGTTGCAAGCGCCTGGCGTTGGCCCCTATGGCGGCGAGGCTTTGGGGCCACGAAGGCTGTGCATAGTTATGGCGTCTGAAGAACTCGCATGAACGAGCCCTGAGCATTGCAGTTTCCCATCTTGGCATTGGTCATACTGTGAAGAGAGCGGTGGATGTTGCAAAGGGTGATTTCCAGATTGCGACCGCCATCGGGCTCCAATGGAAAACTATGCCCAGCTCTGTACTTAGAACGTATTTCAGTAGGCTTGAGGGGGTCTTGATATTTCCAAGGGAGCCACCATTGCACAGACAAAAGGAGGTGCATATGGGACTCTTGGCCAAAGACGACGGTTGGCGTATCAGCGACAAATGGTGGCAGCAGATGGAATCACTGCTGCCAGCGCCCAAGCCACACCCCTTGGGTTGCCACAATCCCCCGGTGCCCAACCGCTCTGCGATGGAAGCCATTTTGTTTGTTCTGCGCACTGGCATTCAGTGGAATGCACTGGATGGCACCGGCATTTGCTCTTGCAGTTCGAGCTATCGGCGCTTTCGGGAATGGAGCGATGCGGGGGTGTTTGCCAGCTTCTGGCGCGCCGGGCTGCTGCGCTACGATGAAACCCAAGGCATTGACTGGGACTGGCTGGCAATGGATGGAGCCATGACCAAGGCGCCTTTGGCAGGGACACAAATGGCGGGGCCAAACCCCACTGACCGAGGCAAGCAAGGTGTCAAGCGCAGCTTGCTCACTGAGGGCGCTGGCATTCCTGTTGCCGTGACCATGGAAGGTGCGAATCGGCACGACATGAAGCTGGTGCAAAGCACGCTGGACGCCATCATGACCGAGCGGCCAGCGCTACCTAAGACAAGCCCCAGGGGCTGTGTCTGGACAAGGGCTACGACTTTGATGAAGTGCGCGACATCGTCAAGGAGTTTGGATTCACGGCGCACATCCGCGCCAGGGGCGAAGAGGCCCAAGCGATCAAGAAGGACGTCGGTTTCAAGGCCCGGCGCTGGGTGGTGGAGCGCACGCACAGCTGGATGAATCGGTTTCGCCGGATTTTGGTGCGCTGGGAGAAACTGCCCGAGACCCTCCTTGCCATGTTGCACCTGGCCTGCGCCGTCATCACCTGGCGGGCCACTGGCCTACTGAAATAGGCTCTTAGCTAACGCGTCATGGGCCGCGCAACGTCCGCGTGAGCACCATCCGAGCCCAACCACCTGCGCATAGTTGCGACCTGAGCATAGGGGTCGCTTTGGTGAGCTTTGCATAGCGACCCATTGCTGCCATAGCAACTGTCGAAATCAGCGCCCGATTGCCGACCTTCGTACACAAGACCAAACTCGCCGCCAATGTCAGCTTATGGGATTGCCCATCTTCAAAGTGGTCGTCGTGTCTCGACCAGAACCGGGCATTCGGGGTTGCCGCTCCAAAACGGACCTTCGTCGTAGCCGTTTCTCCATTGCAGTCGTTCAGTGGGAAACATCGGCAATTCGCGTCGTCCGACTCTTGTGCAGCGGGAGCCGACGGTCGCAAACGGCAGGTTCCTGAACGTCCATGGCCAACAGCCACAGCACCGATATGCAGCGCGTCCCTATTTTCCCTACCTAATGCAAAGCCCATTGAGAAAAAACAAATGTCATTGCTTCGCTCATCATCACTATAGGTACTCAGGTGCTAACACAAATATAAGGGGCGATTTTTTTAGAAAAAAGGAGAATATAAATGGGTGTGTTGACAAAAAACAAATATCAAAAACTTGGAAGAGTGTCTTCGTTAATGGATTTAACTGCCTCCCCAAATGAAATAGAGGCCGGGCCACCCAAGTCCATTCATCCCACCATAGGTGAAGCATATTTGATAATACTTGTCAATGAAACAAATTATTGCTATGAAAATATTAGATTGCGACTAAGCGGCAATCAATGGCCTGATAAGTGGCAACCGTGTCCGAGTGTTTGCAATAATTGTGCGCCGGGGAATGAAGAAAACTGCGAAAAAAGTCCCGAAAGACTTACTGCTGTCCTACAGGTTAGCTGCGGCGGAGCTTCATTTGATATACAAATAGCAACCAAATTTGATGCTTCTGGGAAGGCACATGGTGCAACATTTAGCGGTTTAACTGCAGATTGTGCATACGGCGGCGGATTTGTTGTTATTACATGAGGCAGGTGGTAGCCAATGGCAAGTCTTCGGCATTCGCCCCTGTTCGCTTTGTTGAGTAACTGACCTTACGCATAATCTCCAACGCTGAAGGCAAAGCCACAGTTAAATCAGGCGCTCTCCGAGCCAATAAATTCACCGCAACGGGATTGAATTTTTGCCTTCAGCGAAGACATAGGCATTTTATGACGGTCATCCGAGGGCGGCGTGCCGAGGTGATCCGGTGTCGGCTTTGGAGCAAGTAGTTCGAAAACCTTTGCACCCGCTTTTTGCCTGATGAAGCCAGTGACCTTGGCGATCAACATTTTCTTTCCCGGGGACTCCAAGAGACATTACAGTCACTCAGTGCCGGTAGATCCCGCTTATTACACATAACACGATCAATCGGTCGGGTTATAAACGAGTATTTAGAACTGCGCGCAAGGGCATGGCGAATAGAGATACTGCCTAAGCGCTCGCTTGGAGCTGTTACACATGGAAGAAAGTCATAAGAAAGACTTGCAGTTGGCAATCAAGGTTCAGTTTAACAAGCACCCGCTGTTGCCAACGCTGGTTAAGAATCCAACCCACTATTTGCAGTCGCCTTGGACTCAGCTCATAAGCCAGCAACTCCAATCTCAGTTTGGGACGCGTGGCGATGGAGTTTTTTATCGCATCGTTTTCAGCCCGGGAGCATCCGGAGAATTGATGACCATTCAGAAGGGGCCGCTGGCCGGTCTGCAGACTACCAGCGTTGTCGAGGGTGGAAAAATCACCTCCGTCGCGGCCTTGGAGAAGGTGGACGGCCAAATATCCCCAAACTTGATGCCTATGCTGCTGACGATGGGGGCGCTCAACTCAATCCATGCTCGCCTGAGCTACATCACTGACATCTGCACCGACATAAGAAACCGCCAAATTGCTGGCGACAAAGCGAAACTTGAGCGAATCTCCGAGGTTATCGTTGACTGCTTTGAAAGCATGAGTGAGGGGGACGAAAGGCTCAATGAGGACAATTTGCATCGCGTGACTAACAACACCGACGATTGCTTTGAAATCTTGAGCGCGCTCCTGGAAGATCTGGCAGCTCAGCACAAAGCAAAGGAAATGGACTATGAAAGCTTCGACGAGCGAACCAACATAGTTTTCTATGACCAGCAGCGAAAACTTGACAGGCCGACCGAAGCAATACGCAAGCTTATGCAGCACAGCGTCTTTGCTGCCTACGAACGGTATGCTGCAGGCAGGGCTTGCCAAGTTGTGCTGAGTGGCAATTACTCACCAAACAACATCGGACGCCACAAGCGAGCCTTGGAGCGAGTACGAGACTCAATCCGCAAAGTTTTTGATGAAAGAATGGAGCGACACAACAGAGGGGCTGAGGCTTTTCGCCGGAAAATTGACAACCTCAACCGAGGCTATGAGGAATCCAACTGGACCGTGGAGAGCGCCCAATACTCACTTGACAAGCAACTTAGTATTATTGAGCAACTTGAGAGCGAGCTATACGCGCTGCTTGACGCGAGAATCGCAGACTTTGATGCCCTCGCCCAAATTTTCAGAAAGGGAAAATTTGAGATCATCGTCATTGATGGGGCCATGATCTTTAGCGAGGTGGATATACCGGCGCTGGAGAGCGAAAAAACAATCTCCTCTGAAGTCTTGCCGATCACAGACCAGATTACGCGGGAACTTGGGCTTCCCTAGGGCTGCGATGTCTTTGAAAGTTCTTTGTACTGGAAATAATGCTCTGGAAGTCGATAGCTCACGGTAATCATCACGTATAGAAAATCTGCTATTGGCCGGCGGCCGCTGATCGCGATGGTATCAACAACGGCCGCTAACGCTGCACACGTGCCGCCCAGTGGGTGAAGCCGATACTTTGGTGGCGAATGTCCGCTGTCTGTAACTGCCGTCTCTAGCGAATGACTGCTCCATCCCTTGGCATCTGACCGCTTTGGGCACTGTCCAGCCGGTGGCGGCTGGCCGCTTCCTGGCGACGCCATCAGGAAAATTTCAAACTCCAGATAGCTGTCACTCGTGAAAGTCGGCAGCTGGCCCTTATGTAAATCTTTCCATAAGGGCCATTATGCAAAGATCCCATTTATGAAAAGTTGGGTGTCGGCAAGCGTTGGAAGCCCTTCGTACAAAAGTAGTCCGATGCCGTCATGACCTTCTCATAATCACAGCTTCTTCAGACAGTCGAGCATTGAGTCCGAGGCATGGAAGCGGCCAGCCTGCCCCCAGGTCTTTCAGTGTTCGAGCGCCTTTTCTTTCATCGAAAGGTTAGCCTGCCTGAAGCAGAGGCTTCGCTGTCGTGGCTCGGACAGCATGCGGTGAGCGTCGGCAGTCACATAGGCTCGACAAAAAAACGACACGGTAGGTGCCGTCAGACAACCACAATTATGTAAAGAGCGCGCCCTATGAAAATCGGGAATCGCCAGCGTTTACGCGGCTTCCCGAGCAACGCTGCGGCAGAACTTCTCATAACTGGGCTCTTTGCATAATGGCCCACTGTGGGTGCTTTGCCGGATCTATGGTTACTGATTTCCGGAATACGCACCCAGGACCATTTTGCATAATTTATGTGCGCATTAAAATTAACGTGCGCGATTAATTTAATGCGCACATAACACAGCATGAAAGAACAGACCCAGCAACGGACCGTGCGACGCAGGCCGGACGACAACAGCGAAATGACGGACACGCAGGGTCGCCATTTCATCCTGCAATCGCACGACCTCAAAAACACCCGCGACCTGCGCACCCTGCTGGTGGACGCAGCCTACGTACTTCTGGCGCAGCCGGACCTCACCGACGCCCACATCAACCTGCACCACTGTACGCTTGCCAAAAAACGGGTGGGCATGGAAGTCGAGCAATTCAAACGCATCACCCACTCGCGCATCGCAGAGCGCATCCATCTGCACGACACTCGACTCAAACAAGAGCGGGGTACGGTGCTTGCCACGGATATCGCCATCCCTGTCAGCAACCTTTCCAGAAAACCTACCACGGCCAGCCAGGAAGCCGTGGTGGCCTACCTGCTGCAGCGTCACATCCAATCCCTGCCAGGGGTCAACATCAGCACCATCGCTGCCCAGACCCAGGCCAGCCTGCCCACCATTTACAAGGTGCTCAAGTCCTATGGGCATTGCATAGAAAAGGATCCGGAAGACAAAACCCTGTGCCTCCGCTACTTCGCTCACAACGATTGGTTCCACTGGATCCAGCGCAGCAACCAGCTTTCCAGCGTCTACTTCATCGATCGCTCAGGCACACCACGCAGCGCCCACCGGCTGGCCAAGGCACTCGCCCAATTGCAGCGCGACGACCTCGCCGTCGGCGGCCTCATGGCAGCACTGCACCACCTGCCGGCGTTGGACGCCACCAGCTCCCCGCAGTTGGACATCCTCGTGCACGGCACCCGAAGAGCAGATCTGTCGTTCATCGCCGAAATGGATCCCGGCTTGGAGCGGTATGAAGGCCGCGCCGATTTGGCCCATGTCGTGGTCCACTTCATCGACCGCCCAGCCTCCCTCTTTGTGCACCAGGACAGGCAGAACTGGGGTTCACTGCCCGATTGCATCGCCAACCTGCAAAAGGCCGGTCTGATCCACCAAGTCAATGACGCACTGCAATTGATGAAGCAAGTGCGGAAACTTTGAGCCAATCCCATCGTTTCCAGTAGCCAAGACTGCCTTCGTGCTCTATCGCCGTGCCTCATCCCAGCGCAATGAGGACAATGAGGAATGCCCCATCAGGGACTTGTTCCCAGTGCCTCCAGCACGCCGCCGATCGCCCCGCCCAATGCCTCCATGAAACTGGGTTTGCATTCGGACCGTACCGGATAGACCGACTCACTGCACAGAATGAATTCACCGGAATCCGTGGGCGCCGTGTAGTCCCCCCGGTAGACCCCGTCCGCCAACCGCCCATGGACCACAAACTCCGGCGTTTCAACACTTCCATTGGCGAAATGCGCACCCTGCGGTGCACGGGTCCTCAGCCGCAGCGTGATGCTGTCGCCGCTCACGCCGGACACCATCCCATGGGTCGTCATGCCACTGCTGGCCACATGGAGCTGGACCGCACCGGAAGGCTCGATGCTGCCATCCACCGGAACCACCATGACCGAAGGCTGGCGTAGACGCAACACCCCTTTCCAAGGGCCCGCCAAATTTCCGAGGCCGCCGCCAGCAGTCGGGGTGACCGCCTGCGGTTCGCGGGTTGGAAGCGGCAATGTGTTCTTTGCCGTGGGCGCGCTGCCTTGCAGGACCCGCAGTGTGGCATTGCAATTTCTGACACCTTGCGTTGCCTGTTTCAACGCCAGGTCATAGGCCGTTTTTCCGTCCTTGCCCACCACCGCAGGATCGGCGCCGCGCGTCAGAAAGTACGACACCATTTCGTGGTTGCAAGCGGAGGTGCCCATGCCGAATCCTCCCGATGCCAGGCCCGCCATCAAAGGCGTGTACCCCAGGTCCCACGTTTTTGCATTGATGTCCACACCGTTGCCCAGCAACTCGTCGATCAACGCCAGGTACCTCTGTTGCATCTTGGCGTCGCCCGCATCAATAACCTGGATCATTTTTGCGATGACGTGCAGCGGCGTGGCACCGTTGCGATTGCCCTGTTTGGGATTGGCCCCGGCTTGTATCAAGGCCCTGAGCCACGCCAACAATTGCGAATCGGACGCGTAACCCAAGGCGTACAGGCCGCCGCCCCATTGAGAGACACCAGCGATATAGTTGTACAGCGCGGGGGTTCCTTCGCTGTCCATCTTGTTGGGGTCCGCGCCCCGCGCGAGCAACCAGGCGATATGGTCGCTGATACCACCGCGCTTGAACAGGCTGAACGACAGCGCGCTGGAAAGCAAGGGCGGTCCTCCGCAGTTGCTGCAATTGATATCCGCTCCCTGCTTGAGCAACAGCTCGGCCAACTCCATGTTCTCCGACAGGTAAGCGGTGTAAAAGTCCTGGGTTACCTTGTTGGGCGGTGCCAGTGCGGTGCGCTGGGTTCTTGGCGGCAATTCCGCTGCCGGTGATTTCGCGGATTTGGCTGGCAACTTGGATGGCCTGGCGGGCTTGGGTGAGGAGGGCTCCCCATCGGCCGTGGTGCGCAGGGGCGCGTTGTTCACCGGCAGGGGCGGACTGGTTTGCGCAAACAAGGGGGCGCTCAGTGCGAAGACCAGACCGAGCGTCAGCCCAGCGCGGGTTGCCGGGTGCATCGCCCGATGGGCCGGGAGGACAAGGGGAGACATCGCTGCTTTTCTCATGGTTTTACTGGAGTTTCGAGCCGGGGCCGGTGTAGAAGTAGTCGTCACCCGACTTGAGCAGGTGGTAGAGCCACTGGCTCTTTTCTGTGCTTTCTATATCGGCCCAATACGGTGCCCACTGCGCCTTGGTTTTGGTGGCCTTGAGCCAGTCCCTGGGCTCGAATGCGACGTTGGCGCGCACCGTGGTGACCAGCTTGCCTGTGGCATCCGTGCCGGTATCCAGGGCCTGAATTGTCGTGACCTTCCAGGTGCCCAATTGGAAGCAAGGGGGCCGTTGGGTCCAGGAGGGGAGGTTCTCCTTGGGCTTTTGCACCAAGGCGGTCGCGGCCTCGGTGAAGACGTAGCCTTCGGTCACTTTGGTCTCCCCCATGATGGTCGTGTAGTGCACTTGCCCCGGTTGCACCAGGCCTTGCGCCAGGAGTTCCGCCAACGCCAGCGAGCGGTTGGCCACGTCCTTAGTCACCGGGACACCGACGGGAACATCCCTGCAAGCCGGTGTGCCGGACAAGCCCTGGTTGATGATCTGCTCCACCTTGCCCTTGTCGGATACGGGCCTTTGGCATGCGGACATCAATAGGGCTGCGACCAGACCCGCGACGGTTGTCCAGCGGTGGCCCAGGCGCGGTGACGGGCTGATTGGGGCGCAGTTCGACGAAGAAGCTGTTTTTTTGGAGTTCATGGCTGACAAATCCGAGGGGGTAGGTGGAAGGCAACACCGCCGCAAGGGGGCTGCCCCCCAAAGCCGACGGAGCAATGCAGGGGGTAGCGGGGCGAGGATGCCGCAGTTGGCCGGGCCGGTGTCCACCCTGGCCCGAAAGGTCTCACGGCAATGCGTGACGCTCAGCGGCTAAAGCACATGGTTGGCGCTGAGCTTGACCAGCAGCATCAGCATCCGCAGCGGCCATAGAAAGACCATGCCGATTTTGGCGCTGAACACGTTGTGCAGCGTGTTGTAGTTGGGATGCCACTCCACCAGGCGGCGCATCACAAAACGGGACATGAACACGCCCAGGGCCAAGTAGGTGATGAACGCCATGGGAAGGATCAACCATGCGACCAGTGCAAACAGCGCGAGCCCAGCGCCGTAGCATCCCCAGCCTTGTGTGAGGGTCAGGCTGGGGTCGGCCGCCTGTGCATCGGCGTCGCCGCTGGTGAATCCGTTATTTGCATCAAAACCGGCAGTGGCGGCGATGGGGGTCAGCGTATGGCCGCACCCGCCACAGAACTTCATGCCCTCTTGCAACTTGTGTCCGCAGGCCCCGCAAAACTGCGCCAACGCATTGCGCGTTGCTTCCATCCCATCGTTCATACCCATTCCCTTTTTTCTTAATGTGCGAATTAGTGTGTGTACGAATGACTATACCAAATTGACACTGCGCGGGTGCCGTCAACCACCTTGTCACCGCAAAAAGCCTTTGGACTGAGGATCAAGGAATTGCGCGCCCAGAGGTCGCTCACCCAGGAGGAGCTGGCCGAGCGCACGGGCATGTTTCGGACCTATATGAGCCGCATCGAAGCGGGACTGGCCAATCCCACCCTGACGATGCTCTACACCCTGGCTGGTGCGCTGGAGGTCGAGGTGGTTGATCTGTTTGTTCCGGCGACGTCGGTGCCCAAGCGGGTGCACTCCATCAACCCCATCTCCAGGGGGCGCAGCGGACGGTAAGAAACAGACTATCGTTTCTTAAACAACGAGCGGGTGAGCGAGGCCGAAATCCTGGGCGGGCATTTCGCCGCCACGCGAGCGCGCATTGCATCCACTCAGGATGCACCGGTGTTGGTGTTGCTCGACACGACCGAGTCCGCCGACCCAAGTGGGAATTTTCGAAATCGCCATCAATGCGCTTTCAATTTCTTCGACACGATACACCACGGTTACGTGACCACAGCTAGAATTTAGCCATGTGTAAACCTGCATTTCAAGGAGGCGCGACGGACTTCTAGTTACATCAACTAGGAGTTCTCATGTCTATATCAACGCCCACGCGTGCGCGTGCGTTCGGCCTTCGCATCGTATCCCCCGATGGCGAGCAATGGTTTTGGTTTGCTGGCCTGTTGGGGATGGCTCGCGATCTTGCCTTACGGCTTCATGCCGCCACCCACCGTCTCGGACACAAGACCGATGTCGGTTTTCGGGTGCCTTTCACCACGGTGGATGAGGACGGTATCTGCCTTACATGGCTTCGCAAGACGCCATACCAAGCAGCGCATACGCACTTCGGTGCCACCTGGCGTATCCGCACCGAGTGGAAAATCTATGAAGTCTTTGACCGAAATGGCCACCCGTTACCGATTCAAAAGGTATTGAGGGTCTTCGATCTTGAAGATCACCTTGGAATTCGGAAGAAAGGGTGCTCGGAGCATGCAGACCGGGGGCGTGGCCCAGTCCCGCGAATTCATAAATCACGTGGAGGATCTGGATGGTTCCGTGGGATTCAGACAAGTCAGGAAATCAGATTAAACGAACTGGTTCTGGTGAACGAAGGCGAAATCCCAGTCCGGTCCGCTCGCAATATGGCGAACCTGCCGACAGCCTGGGAAGACTTCTGGCGTACCCCGCAGAGAAATTGGAAAGAGCAGCGTAAAGCACGCAAGCAGTGGGATCGCCGCAGATGACGCGAAGCAGGGTCACACCAATGGGTGATCCCCAAAATCACCCGGCAATTCCGGTTTGTCTTGCTTGGCTTGGACGTTATTCATTCTGCTGGACCGCAATCTCCAATACGGCCCCAGCAGTTCCTTGAAGCACGGGTACCTGCACTGTCAAAGGTTATATGCAGCAGGTGCGCTGCCGCGGTCTGCACCAGGTGCAAGTGCGTGACGGCAAGGGAGATTGCCGCCTGGCCATGTTGGAACTTCGCTACAGCCGTGTGCCTATCCCGCCCCCACGTGCCAAGCAGGCACGCTACCCGGCCCTCACTCTGACGATGCTGCACGCCAGTGAACGGATGCCGAGCCCATCGACTGGAAGCTGATTACCAACTTGCCGGTGCGCTCGCGCGCGGAGGCCATCGAGAAGCTCCACTGGTACGCCATGCGCTGGAAGATTGAGACATTCCACAAAATTCTGAAGTCCGGCTGCCGCGCCGAGGACTCGCGCCTTCGCACCGCGCAACGCCTGGCCAACCTAATTGCGATATTTTGCATATTGGCCTAGCGCATCTTTTGGCTCACGATGATGAACCGCGCTGCACCAGAGGCGCCAGCAACAATAGCTTTTACGCCGATCGAAGTCGAATTGCTGGCCAAACAAAAGCCGCGCTCTGACACAAAAACGCATCCCACCAATTCATCGATGTCGACCTGCCTCATCCAACTCGCGCGCCTCGGGGGCTAGGCTTCGCATTACGCTCTGCCATGGCATTGATGATGAACTTTCGCACCCGCTGGTACCGTCCCAAGCGGATCATGTCCCTCGGAGAGACGTCTCCCAGCGTGGGATTGCGGACTTTAAACCAAGACACCGTTTTATTCACGTCACCGTCAAACATGCCAGCCACCATGTTGATGGTGTGCGCTATCTCTTCGAGACGATCGCGCATTTGCAGCGGCATGGCATGGTCATAGCGCACAGAACTGATGGCGACCTCTGCCAATCGGGAAACATCCTCATTTTTCAAACCCAGAAAGTCAGGGATTTTCCTTGGCTCAAAAGCCATGCCTTGACCGAACTTCATGAAATCCTGTGGCACAGCTTCAAATAGTCCGATAGCGTTGGCCATCTTCACTCCTGAATGCGTGTTAGAGCTTTTGACTATTTCACAAATCAAAAAAAATCCTATGAAAAACAAACTTTAACCAAATTCAGACCAGCCATTTTGGAGTCGATTTCGCATGCAGCGGGACACCATGTCAAGTATGGAAATCAGCCCCTTTTTCTTACGGAGGTAGACGACAGGTCCACATCACGTCGGGTCTCCGCTCTCATGGTTCTTGATCCATCCGTTGGCACGCCAGATGCTGAGCGTCTTAACGTTCCGCCGCAGTCTGCGCCAAAATGGATTCTCGGTGCTGCACTTTTAGCTTGGCAGAAAGCGGGCCAATGATCGGGTTGCTCGCATAGGGGCCGAGCTTGTCATCAATGATGGACTCAATGCGTTGAATGGCAGCCTGGACGCTGGCCGGATTTCCGGGGTCGATGCTGATAGAGCCAATATCCCCGTCAAGGGACTCCAGCGCCTTTTTGACCTCGACAAGTTGGCGGCTCAGCTGGTCGAGATTCGAAATATCAAGCATGGGACGATTCACTACGAACTGTAAAAGGTATGGTTGATTGCAATAGATTCACCGCAGATCACTGCCCCATCGAGACCGGAATATGCAGGCAGCTCAAAAGAGCCTTACCCAATCCAATCTTACCCTCGCTCACTGTCACATAGGTAGCTCAGAAATTGAGATCCAATTTGCTTGATGTGGTTTCGAAAGCTGCACCTTCCCTAGTTGACATCTTCCCCCACCTCAGCCTACAGCTACCGCTTGCGCGGTATAAGTAAGGCCATACCCGGCTTAGGACCGGAATGCACACCCGCTCACCCAGTCCTTTTTCATTGTGGCACCGGCTTTCCCCTCCCCGGCAATGGAGTTTGTTAGTTCTGAACCGCCAGATACAGACCGCGCTCCCGGATGTTGATGGCCGCATTGAGACATCCCTGTCATTCAGCGCACCACAGCCCGTATAGGCCCAACTGAGCACGCCCATGCCTTTGAGTACGTATTCCGGTCGAGTTGACCATCTGTTCGGGGAATCGCTGACCAGTCTGCTCGTATTGACCAGTGCAAGTTGGATCAACCATTGGTTCGGCCAACCAGGGCAGTAATCGACCCAAAGTGGCCGGCGAGGATCGCGAGTGGACCACCCGAAAGCGGTCGGATGTGCCACTACCACCGGTGGCCTTATGCGCTAGGCCTCCAGCACTCGTATGCAGCTCTAGCTGTGAATGGCTGCCAATAAGGGCGTAAATCTGGCGGCAAAGGTATTCGGCTGGATTTCGTATTTGCGCGCCAGGGGGAGTTGGAAGGAGCCCGAAG
>Ga0156180_1087_pt2 | contig 12228 bp, 11 predicted proteins | sample RifCSPlowO2_12_FD_107833 | JGI IMG/M metagenome (GOLD analysis project Ga0156180, IMG submission 107833) | Burkholderiales bacterium RIFCSPLOWO2_12_FULL_61_40
CCCCTCACGGCCACTGCACCCGGCGTTGACGGATTTCTCGCTGAATATTCGGCCTGGACAAACGGTGGCTATCGTGGGGCCTAGTGGAGCAGGTAAGAGCACGGTTTTTCAGTTACTGCTGCGGTTTTACGATCCACAGTCCGGGCACATTACCCTCGATGGCGTGGACACCCGCGCGATGTCCCTGGGGGAACTGCGCGCCCGCATTGGCATCGTCCCGCAGGATGCCGTGATTTTTTCCAGCAGTGCCCTGGAGAACATTCGCTACGGCAAGCCCGAGGCCACGGATGCGGAAGTCATGGTGGCGGCCCAGGCGGCTTTTGCCCACGATTTCATCACCGCCCTGCCCGACGGCTACAACACTTTTTTGGGGGAGCGCGGTTTACGCCTCTCCGGCGGACAACGCCAACGCATCGCCATTGCCCGAGCCATGCTGAAGAACCCTCCCCTGCTCCTGCTCGATGAAGCCACCAGTGCGCTGGACGCCGAAAGCGAACGCATGGTGCAGGCTGCCTTGGAATCGGCCATGCGTGACCGCACCACCCTGGTCATTGCCCACCGGCTGGCCACGGTACAAAAAGCCGATTGCATAGTGGTGCTGGACCATGGCAAATTGGTGGAGCAAGGTACCCACGCTGAATTGGTGGCGCGAGGAGGCGTCTATGCGGGTCTGGCGGCGCTGCAATTCAATGCATAGCATTGAAACTTCCACACCAAGCACCTAAAATTGGTTAGGTCTAACTTGGGGAGCCTGCCATGGATGTATCGACAGTCAAAAACCCACCGGTTCAACCTGTGGCACCGCCCAAACGCACTGAACCTGCACAGCATCCCCATACACAGGAATCTCGACCTAAGGCGCCGGAGGTCAAAAAAACAGAGGACGCCACCCCCCGCCCGGTGATTAACACCCAGGGCCAAGTCACCGGGCAGCGGCTGAACGTCACCGCCTGATCTTTCCATAGCATTCACGCGTTTCTACCATGGTTGCGATTACCGCCACCAACAGCGCAACGCCCTCCCCCCAAGCGGCGCTCGGTAGAGCACGTGTGGAACAAGCCCGGCGAGAAGCAGACCAGGCCGAAGCCAACGCGCAATCCTTGCGCTCACGGGCAGACGCTGCAGAACTGGAAGCACAAAACAGCCAGGAACGTGCACGGGAAGTAGCACAGCGCAATCGGCAGTCAGACCCCACCTATACGCCACAGTTGAATGCCAGCAAGTCCGAAGTGCCCCAGAAAACCCAGGAATTTTTAGTCAACCTGTACAGCGCCTCTGAACAAAAATTTGCCGCCAGCGGTAACCCACTCAAAACCTATCCCAATGCCGCTCCTGTGCGCAATACCCAAGGCCAAGCCACAGGGCGCATCGTCAATCTCAGCACCTGATTCCATTTCCATATCAATGCGATATGTCGTTGCCCCTCCTTGTCGTGCTAAAGCACTGCCTGCGTCGGTGCGCCTCATCTTGCATTGATCTGAAAACGGAATGAGGGGTGTCAGCCAACGACACGGCAAAACTACTGCAAAGTACCCTTGAGGGCTTCGGGCAAAAGAAACGGCAGCACATCAATGCCTTCGTCCACCAGGGACTGGGCTTCTTGGGGCGTGGCTTTGCCTCGAATTCCGCGTTCCTCAATTTCACCGTAATGCATTTTGCGGGCCTCGTCTGCAAACCGGCTCCCAACATCGCTCGTGTTCGCCAGCATATGCCGTGCAACCGTCAGCCATGCGGCGGCGAGTGCCTCTTCACCTTTGGGTGCCAAGGGCATGTCCTGGGTTGGAACCGGGTCTGTGCGCTTCACGCCAAGGTTCAAACGGGGGGCGCTGGGCTTTTTGGTGACAGATGCGTCACCACACAGCGGGCATTGCACCAGGGCTCTTTCACACTGCCCCAGAAAATCGTCATCTGAGGCGAACCACCCCTCAAAGGCATGCCCATGCGCACATTGGAGGTCGAGCACTTTCATAGTGTGCCTTTCTGTACCTGCTTCACATCACCGTCAAGTTGCCAATCCAAGACCCAGGCACCTGAAAGCACATTCTGCAACCACAGCGCACCGGCCAAGGTTTTTGCGTCAGTCACCTTGCCCTCCATACACCACTGAAGCAACTCGGTCGGCGTCGCAGTGAATACATCGAGGAATTCACCGCTGTCCAGATGCCGTTCACCAGCTTGAAGCTGGCGTGCGAACCAGATATCGATGAACTCGGTAGAGTACGAAATAACCGGGTGCATGACCCCTGCGCGCGCCCACTCCAGAGCGCTATAACCCGTTTCTTCCTTCAATTCACGCCGTGCGCAGGCTTGCACAGTCTCTTGCGGATCCAGTTTTCCCGCAGGGAATTCCAGCATCACCTGCCCCACAGGATAACGATACTGGCGCTCCAGTACGACACGCAACTGACCATCGCCATCTTCCAACAATGGGATGACCATGACCGCACCGGGGTGCACCAGATACTCCCGCGAAGCCTCCGAACCATCAGGTAAGGTGACTGTGTCACGAAAAGCATGAAGGAACCGGCCTCTGAGAATCTCCTGACTGGCCTGTTGTACCTCTATCAGATGGCTGTCGTCCATTCCAGTCAGCACACCATTGAAAGACGCGAAAATGCCAGATCAGGTACCCAACATCTGCAGAACAGACTTGGCACACAGAGCCATCAAACCGCTTGGAAACAGGCCCAGGCCCAACACCAGGGCACCATTGAGGCACAAGGTTACGCGTACATCGGAAGGCGCTTGTATGGCCGTGGAAATTTTGGGCTCATCAAAATACATGACTTTGACAAGACGCAGGTAATAGAACGCCCCAATCAAGGACATCAGAACCGCAAACACCGCCACGCCCAATTGCAACACCTGTCCTGAAGCAATCAGCGCCTGCAGCACCGACAACTTCGCATAAAAACCGACCATAGGAGGAATGCCTGCCAAGGAGAACATGCAGGCGGCCATCACACCGGCATACAGCGGGCTGCGTTGGTTAAGCCCCGCAAAGTCGGCAATATCTTCGCTCTCAAAGCCTTCGCGCGACAACAGCAGAATCACACCAAAGCTAGCCAAAGTCGTCAGCACGTAAGTGATGACATAGAACATGGACGAGCTGTAGGCATTGGCGGCTGACAACACATTTCCATTGACTGCACCAGACATCAATCCGAGCAGCACAAAACCCATCTGAGAGATGGTTGAAAACGCCAACATCCGCTTGACATTGGTTTGTGCAATCGCGGCCAGATTTCCAATAAACAGGGACGCAATGGCCAACACCATCAACATCTGCTGCCAATCAAACGCCAGCGGCAACATGCCTTCTACCAACAGACGCATGACAATGGCAAAAGCTGCCAGCTTGGGCGCCCCACCGACCATCAAAGTAACAACCGTTGGAGCCCCCTGGTAAACATCGGGAATCCACATGTGAAAGGGGACGACACCGAGTTTGAACGCCAATCCCGACACTATGAATACCAAACCAAAAACCAGAACTTGGTGACGAATCTGGCCGGATGAAATCGCCTGGAATACCGCATTGACGTCCAGTGAGCCCGTGGCGCCATACATCATGGACATGCCATACAAAAGGAAACCGGATGCCATGGCGCCAAGTACAAAATATTTCATGGCCGCCTCAGTCGCAACGGCATTGTCACGACGCAAAGCAACCAATGCATAACTCGACAGGGTCAACAACTCCAGGCCCATGTAGATTACGAGAAAGTTGTTCCCGGAAATCATCACAAACATACCCAGCAAGGCGAACAAGCTCAAAGTGAATAACTCACCGCCGCGCAGCATATCGCGAGAAGCCGCATAAGGACGCCCGTAGACCAACGTAACCATCACCGCCACCGTGGCAAAACACTTGAGCCAGTTGCCCATCGAGTCACTGACCACCATGTTGCCAAAGCCATAGTAGGTGGCGCCACTGGATGCATACATGCCTTGTATGACTGCGACCACAGCAAGTGTCACCAAAGTCAAGGCATAGGTAGCACCGCGCTTGGGGGTTTTTACTCCCAAATCAAAGATTGCGATGACACAGGCCATCACCATCAAAATGATCTCAGGGTAAACCGTGATCCAACTGAGTTTGTCAATCATCTTTCGTCTCTCAATTCAGTGTGATCAGTTCAACTTGGAAAGCGCTACATGTTGCAGCAGCTGCGCTACAGAAACATCCATCACATCGGTAAATGGTTTGGGATAAACACCCATGTACAGAGTGGCCGCAGCCAACAGAGCCAGCATGGTGAACTCTCGGGCATTGATATCCACCAAAGATTTCACATGTTTGTTAGTCACCGGACCCAGATACACCCGCTTAAACATCCACAGCGTGTACGCGGCGCCAAAAATCAAGGCACTGGCAGCGGCAAAACCAATCCAGAAATTGAACTTCACGGCACCCAGAATCACCATCCATTCACCCACGAATCCGGCCGTACCCGGCAATCCGCAATTGGCCATGGAAAACAACAGGGCGAATGCCGCAAATTTGGGCATGGTGTTGACCACCCCACCGTAACTCGCAATTTCACGCGAGTGCACCCGGTCATACAGCACCCCGATGGACAGGAACATGGCAGCGGATACGAACCCGTGCGCAATCATCTGCACCAGGCCACCCGACACACCCAGGTCATTGAAGATAAAGAAGCCTAAGGTCACAAAGCCCATGTGTGCAACCGAAGAGTAGGCCACCAGCTTTTTCATATCCTGCTGCACCATAGCGACCAAGCCCACATAGACCACGGCGATCAAGGACAAGGCAATCATCAACCAAGCCCACTCATGGGCCGCATCGGGTGCGATGGGCAATGAAAAGCGCAAGAAACCGTAAGCACCCAGCTTCAGCATGATGGCCGCCAGCACTGCAGAGCCCCCCGTAGGCGCCTCGACGTGTACATCGGGCAACCAGGTATGCACCGGCCACATAGGCACTTTGACTGCAAACGCCGCAAAAAAGGCAAAAAACAACAGCGTTTGTGCTGTGCTTCCCAAGGGCAGGGCGTGCCAAACAGCCAAGTCAAAACTACCACCCGATTGGACATACAGAAAAATCAGCGCCACCAACATGAGCAAGGAGCCCATCAGGGTGTACAGGAAAAATTTGAAGGCCGCGTAGATCTTGTTGGGGCCACCCCAGATACCGATGATCAGGTACATCGGAATAAGGGTTGCTTCAAAAAATACATAGAACAGCAGACCATCGAGGGCACAAAACACACCGATCATCAGCCCGCTCAGAATCAGAAACGCCCCCATGTATTGGTTAACCCGGCGTGTAATCACTTCCCAACCTGCAATCACCACAATCACATTGATGAAAGCGGTCAGCAACACGAACCAGAATGAAATACCGTCGACGCCCAAGTGGTAATTCACATTGAAGCGTTCAATCCAGGGGGCATTTTCGACAAACTGCATGGCAGCCGTCGTCCTGTCGAACTGGACATACAGAGGCAGGGTCACCAAAAAACTAACCAGCGCCCCAATCAAGGCAACCCACCGCACTGCCCGCGCCTGTTCGTCACGACCCAGGGCCAACAAAACAACCCCAAACACAATCGGTGTCCAGATTGCAAGGCTCAACAATCCCATATTCTTTTTCTCCTACTTGAGCCAGACAAAATACGTCATCAGCACAAAGATACCCAAAATCATGGCAAGTGCGTAGTGGTACAGGTAACCCGACTGCACTTTGCGTACAGACCCTGCAATCCAACCCACCAACTTCCATGAGCCATTGACCAAAGCGCCATCAATCACCGCCTGATCACCGCCCTTCCACAGACCGGTTCCCAATACACGCGCACCAGCGGCGAGGATGTTTTCATTGATCCAGTCCAGGTAATACTTATTCTCCAGAAGATTGAAGATTGGCATCATGTTGCGCTTGATTGCAGCAGGCAATGCAGGATTGACCATGTACATGTAATAAGAACTCGCAACACCCGCGAAGGCCAGCCAAAACGGCGCCGTACTCAAGGCATGGATAGCCATCTGCAGCGGACCATGGAACGCTTGGGCCAACTCTTCCATTGCCGCGTGTTTTTCAGAGTCGACAAAAATTGAGCCCTTGAAAAACTCGCCGAATAGCATGGGATCAATGGTGAAATAACCAATCAGCACCGAAGGAATCGCCAAAAGGACCAGCGGAACCGTCACAACCCAGGGCGACTCGTGCGGTGCATGGTGGCTGTCGTGATGACCATGGTCATCGTGGTGACCGCCATGGTGTGCATCCGGATTCTGATCAAAGCGTTCTTTTCCATGGAACACCAGGAAATACATGCGGAAAGAATAGAACGCGGTTACGAACACACCAGCCAGGACAGCAAAGGAGGCAAATCCAGCACCAGCGAGGTGACTTTCGTGTACTGCCTCAATGATGCTGTCTTTGGAATAGAAGCCGGCAAACAAAGGAGTTCCAATCAGCGCCAGAGAGCCGAGTAGCGAAGTAATCCAGGTGATGGGCATGTACTTGCGCAGCCCCCCCATCCAGCGGATGTCCTGATTGTGGTGCACCCCCATGATCACAGAACCTGCGGCAAGGAACAACAAGGCTTTGAAGAACGCGTGGGTCATCAGGTGAAATACCGCCACCGAGTAGGCGGAAGCCCCTAAGGCCACAGTCATATAACCTAATTGAGACAGAGTCGAATAGGCAACCACCCGTTTGATGTCATTTTGAATGATGCCCAAAAAGCCCATGAACAGCGCTGTGATGGAACCGATCACCAGGATGAAATTCAGCGCTGTGTCACTGAGTTCAAACAGGGGAGACATGCGGGCCACCATAAAAATGCCAGCCGTCACCATCGTTGCCGCGTGAATCAGGGCGGAAATAGGAGTTGGGCCTTCCATCGAATCCGGCAACCACACATGCAAAGGAAATTGCGCTGACTTACCCATGGCACCAATGAACAGGCAAATGCAAATCACGGTCACCAGCATCCAGTCCGTTCCTGGGAAGCTCAGCTTGGCAAGTTCATCGGCCTTTGCAAAAGCCTCGGTGTAATTCAAGGTGCCCGCAAAAGCAACGATCAATCCAATACCAAGGATGAAACCAAAATCCCCAACCCGGTTGACCAGGAACGCTTTCATGTTGGCGAAAATGGCGGTCGGCTTGTTGAACCAGAAACCGATCAGCAGGTAGGACACCAAACCAACAGCCTCCCATCCAAAGAACAGCTGCAGCATGTTGTTGCTCATCACCAGCATCAACATTGAAAAAGTGAATAAGGAGATGTAGGCAAAAAAGCGGTTGTAACCTTCATCCTCCTTCATGTAGCCAATGGTGTAGATATGCACCATCAGCGACACAAAAGTCACCACGCACATCATCATGGCGGTCAAACCATCAACCAAAAAGCCAATTTCCATCTTCAACCCGCCCACAACCATCCAGGTGTAGAGGGTTTCGTTAAAGCGGGCGCCTTCAAAGGCAACCGCATTCAGGGTCATGGCGGATATAACAAAAGCGACCAGCACACCAAGAATCGTGAGGGAATGGCTAAGGCCACGCCCAATCCGGTTACCCCCAAACTTGGTGCCAAACACACCAGCCAACACCGCACCGACCAGGGGTGCCATAGGAACCGCCAACAACGTGGCAGCAGACAGGGTTTGACTCATCTTATTAACCCTTGAGCGAATTAAGTTCGTCCACACGGATGCTGGACTTGTTACGGAACAACAGCACCAGAATGGCCAACCCGATCGCGGATTCAGCAGCTGCGACTGTCAATATGAAGAAGACGAAAATTTGCCCGTGCATGTCGTGCAAATAGTAGGAAAACGCCACGAAATTGGTATTGACCGCCAAAAGCATGAGTTCAATAGCCATCAGCAACACAATCAAGTTCCGGCGATTCAGAAAAATGCCTACGACTGACAGCGCAAACAACATGGCGCCCAAAGAGAGAAAATGTCCAAGTGTCAATGTCATGCTTTTGTCTCCGCCTGTGGTACCACTGGTGCGGGCTCAACAGCCATCTGTGTGGCGGCCATTTTGACCACAGTCATCCGGTCGCGCGCTCTTACACGCACTTGATCTCCTGGACTTACGTATTTACTATCTTTACGAGCACGCAATGTCAGCGCAATGGCCGCAATCATGGCAACCAGCAAAATAGCAGCAGCAACTTCCAGCGGATAGAGATAGCGGGTAAAAAGCAGTTTTCCCAACTCTTTGGTATTGGACAACTGAACAGCATCCGCGGACGCAAGCGCTGGAATTTGAGGATTTTCCATCGCACGGAACCCCCCCATCAATACAGCAGCCATTTCCAGAGCAATGACTACGCCCATGACCGCAGCAAGAGGGAAATGTTTCCAGAAGCCTGCCCGCATATCCTCGACGTTGATATCCATCATCATCACGACGAACAGGAAAAGTACCATCACGGCACCGACATACACCAACACCAGCGTGATCGACAAAAACTCAGCTTTGAGCAACATCCACAGCATGGATGCCTGGAAGAAGGTCAACACAAGAAACAAGGCTGCGTGCACAGGATTGCGCGCCGTGATGACGCGAAATGCCGCAAACAGCATGACGGCTGAAAACACGTAAAACAGACCGGTCGTGACACTCATGATTCAAATTCTTTCTAACGACAGATCAACGGTATTTGGCATCGGCCAACTTGTTCGCGGCGATCTCGGATTCATATCGGTCACCCACGGCCAGCAGCATGTCTTTGGTGAAATACAAATCTCCGCGTTTCTCGCCGTGGTATTCCAAAATATGGGTTTCCACGATGGAATCCACGGGGCAACTTTCCTCACAAAACCCGCAGAAAATGCATTTGGTGAGGTCAATGTCGTAGCGTGTTGTGCGGCGCGAGCCATCATCCCTTACGTCCGATTCGATCGTGATCGCCATTGCGGGACACACCGCTTCGCACAGTTTGCACGCAATACAACGCTCCTCTCCGCTCTCATAACGCCGCAAGGCGTGGAGACCACGAAACCGGGGCGACAAAGGCGTCTTTTCTTCAGGGAATTGAACGGTTACCTTACGGCGAAACGCGTAGCGTCCCGTGAGCGCAAGGCCTTTGAACAATTCGACCAACAGAAAGCTGTAGAGAAAGTCCTTGAGCGAAAAAGCAGAGGGCATACGGGCCACAGTGTTTGAAGACATGGTTGAATTTCTCACTTCCAAATATTGAAGGAAGTTTGCATCCAGGCGCCCACCACCAACAGCCAAATCAGAGTGAGCGGGATGAACACTTTCCAACCCAAACGCATGATCTGGTCGTACCGAAAACGTGGAAATGTTGCACGCACCCAAATAAACAAGCTAACTACGGCGCAGGTTTTCATACCCAACCATATCCAGCCTGGTATCCAGTTCAGGAACTCTACCGGTGACAACCAGCCGCCTAAGAACATGACAGCGGCAAGAATGGATACCAGCCACATGTTCGCGTATTCGGCCAAGTAGAACATGGCATAGGACATGCCTGAATATTCAACCATGTGGCCAGCCACAATTTCAGCCTCACCCTCAACAACGTCGAAAGGATGGCGATTGGTCTCGGCCATGCCTGAAATGACATACACCACGAAAATAGGCAACAAGGGCAGCCAATTCCAAGACAAGAAGCCCCATCCCATTTCTGCGAAATAGCCTTTTCCTTGCCCCGTGACAATGTCAGTCAAGTTCATGCTGGCAGACACCATGAGCACAATGACAAGGCAAAAACCCATGGCAATTTCATAGCTAACCATTTGCGCAGATGCACGCAAAGCACCTAGGAACGCATATTTGGAATTCGATGCCCAACCAGAGATCACGACGCCATACACCTCCATGGAGGTAATCGCCATCACAAACAACAAACCGGCATTGATGTTGGCCAGTGCAACATCGGGACCGAAGGGAATCACCGCCCAGGCAGCCATTGCGGGCATGATGGTCAGGATAGGACCCACAAAGAACAGGCCTTTGTTGGCCGCTGACGGCAGCAAAATTTCTTTGGTCAACAACTTCAGGGCATCTGCAATCGGTTGTAAAAGGCCCCAAGGCCCTACCCGATTGGGGCCCACCCGCACTTGCATCCATCCCAGGAACTTACGCTCCCACAATGTCAAATATGCAACAGCACCCATCAGGGGCAAGACAACGACCACTATCTTGATCAAAGCCCAGATCACAGGCCAGACAACGCCCGCCCACCATGCGTCGGCGGACAGACCCAATCCAGAGTTGTACAGGGTATCAATCATGCCAGCGCCTCCTGGGCAGTCTCTTTCAACGCACCACGCGCGTCGGTCGTCAACTGGAGAGAGCTCGCACGCCGCACAATCCCATCCAGCTGGTAAATGGCAGCGACCGTTGGATCAATTGAAGGAACCGACAAATCAATCGGACCTTGGCATGCATTACTCAATCGGTTGGCAGGCACTTGCTCGGGCACGGTTGCATTGCCATGCATGTGCGCCAATACGTCCTGCGATGATTCAAACTCAAAACCAGGCAACTTGAGCAAATTGGCTAACACGCGTAGGACTTTCCAAGCGGGGCGGGTCTCGCCCAGGGGCTTGACCACCGCATGAAAACTCTGCACCCGACCCTCTGCATTGACAAATGTCCCGGAGGTCTCCGTAAAAGGAGCGATCGGAAGCAACACGTCGCTGCAATCCATGTTTGCCTTGAATGGGCTCAAAGTCACAACCATTTCGGCACGTTCCAGATTCGCAATGGCGGCCACACCGGCAGCAGAATCAAACCGGGGTTCCGTATTGAGCAGAATCGCAGCCTTCAGATCACCGGACAACATTTGGCCTGCATTCAAGCCACCCGGACCAGGCATCGCGCTAACGATCTGTGCACCCACCGTGTTCGCCGCTTCCGTCAGGAAACCCACGGTAGCGCCAGTTTGCTCCGCGATCCAATTGGCCAAGGACAATAAACTGGAAGCGCGTGGATGATGGGCAGCGGCGTTTCCTAACAACACCGCCTTGCGCTCGCCGCCTAGCAAAGACTTGGCAATGGCTTGGGCTGTCGGCGTCGCATTTCCGGCCACCGGCGCGGCGATACCCTTTTCGGAAGCAATGGCACTTGCGATGTCTGCCAAGGCTTGTACCCAATGGGACGCGGGCGCCTGCAGGGTATTGGCAACCGGCATGGCCCAATCTGCTTCCACCGCGCTGACTGCACTCACTGCACAACCCAATTTCACGGCGTGGCGAATGCGCACCGCAAACAATGGATGATCCTTGCGCAGATTGGAGCCAACTACCAACACACGCTGCAATTCCGACAAAGCGGCAATGGGCATGCCCAAATAGCGCGCGCCTGAATTGGACTCAAACTCCGCATTGCGCAAACGATAATCAATGTTTTCGCTGCCCAGCCCCCGCATCAGGGAACTGGCCAAGTGCAGTTCCTCAAGGGTGCTGTGGGGGCTTGCCAAGCAACCAATAGCACCCGCTCCGTAGTTGGCTTTAATTTCCTGCAACCCATTGGCAACATATTCCAAGGCTGTTTGCCAGTCCACGCTTACCCACTTACCGCCCTGCTTGAGCATAGGCGAGGTCAAACGCTCATCACTGTTGAGCGCCTCGTAAGAGAAACGATCACGGTCTGCAAGCCAGCACTCGTTCACAGACTCATTCTCAAACGGCACAACCCGCATAACCTTGTGATTCTTGACTTGCACAATCAAATTGGCCCCAGTTGAATCATGAGGACTCACCGACTTGCGACGCGACAACTCCCAGGTACGGGCGCTGTAACGGAATGGCTTGCTGGTCAGAGCACCGACCGGGCAAATATCAATCATGTTTCCCGACAATTCGGAATCCACAGTGCTGCCAACGAAGGTTTCAATTTCGGCATGTTCCCCACGGTGCGACATGCCCAGCTCCATAGCTCCGGCCACTTCCTGGCCAAACCGCACGCAGCGTGTGCAGTGAATGCAGCGGCTCATTTCCTGCATCGAAATCAGGGGACCCACGTCCTTGACCTGGACAACACGCTTCTCTTCTTCGTAACGCGACGAAGAGGCTCCGTAACCCACAGCCAAATCCTGCAACTGGCACTCACCGCCCTGATCGCAGATAGGACAATCCAAGGGGTGATTGATCAGCAGGAACTCCATGACGGACTTCTGCGCCTTGATGGCCTTCTCGCTCTTGGTGCGAACAATCATTCCCTGCGTCACCGGTGTGGCACACGCGGGCATGGGCTTCGGCATTTTTTCC
>Ga0156180_1116_pt1 | contig 11987 bp, 14 predicted proteins | sample RifCSPlowO2_12_FD_107833 | JGI IMG/M metagenome (GOLD analysis project Ga0156180, IMG submission 107833) | Burkholderiales bacterium RIFCSPLOWO2_12_FULL_61_40
TAATGCAATAATTTACATGTCTACATATCCGCACAAAAGAAAGCTCTAACGCATTGATTTCAAAGGAGATTTAGCCAAAAGCTGGGAAGAACTTCAGGCTAACCCGGTTTTTCAGTCCAGCGCCACGTTGGACAAGGGCACCCCGCACAGACCGGCCAGCGCCTCGACCACGATGGCATGGTCTTCGCGCTGTGGCACGCCCGACACGGTAGCCACCCCCACGCAGCCCACGCCCCTGACCCGGATGGGGAAGCTGCCGCCGTGCGCCGCGTAGTCCCGCGTGGGCAGCCCCATGATGGCTTCGGTGTTGCTACCGCCGTTGGCGTGCGCGCGCCCGACGGCGTAAGAGCTGGTGTGCAGCAGCTCCACCAGGTTGCGCTTGCGGCGGGCCCAGTCCGCATTGCTGGGCGCGGTGCCTGGCATGGCGTAGAAAAACACGGTCTCCTTCGCCAGCCGTACTTCAATGCAGAGCCCCACGCCACGCGCCTGTGCAATCGCCTTCAGGCGGGTGCCCAGCTCCCAGGCAGTGGTGGCATCGAATTGGTCAAAACGCAGCAGTTCTTCCTGCAGGGCCAGGCCTTGGATGTCTTGTTCAATGGTCATGGGGGTTTACTTTAGGGGTTTTACTTTAGATATTGACGGTGTGGCCAGACCACTGGGTTTGGCCGGTGAGACCTGTTTTGCGCGCAATCACCAGGCAGGGGCCGGCTCCCGGCGCGGCAACGACCAGCGCGCCACCCGGTGCCCAAAACGCACTTTTGCCCGCAGAAATATAGTCACCCGACGGCCCGCCGTGGTTGGCCATGAGCGTACCCATGCCGTGAATTTGGGCGTATTGCTGTAGGGCGGCCGAATCCTTGGCGTACCCCGCCTCGGACACCAGCACACCCGCCAGGTACAGCGTCGCGCCCGCCTGGGCGGCCAGCGCCGCATGCGTGGGCTGGCCGATATCGGCACAAATGGCCTGACCAACGGTTTCCAACCCCAGGGCGACCACACGGGTCGCCTGCGCGCCGGGCGATGCAAAGCGGGCTTCGCTGGAGTGCACATGGTGCTTGCGGTAGACCACCGCCGAGCCGTCGGGGCGAAACGTGATGGCACCAATGGCAGGCAGCGCGTCGCCGTTGGCCACCGGCGCCCCCACCGTGACATACATGCCGGTGTGCTGGACCAAAGCCCGGATGGGCGCCAGGGCCGGGTGTTCCGGGTGCAAGAGGCAGCGCTGCATCAGCGGCAACTCGTAGCCGCTCAAGGACAGCTCGGGAAACACCAGCATCTGCACCCCGGCCGCATGGGCGGCGGAGATGAAGCGCAGGTGCTCCTGGACGTTGGCGTCGATGTCCCCGGGGCGGGAGATGGACTGGGCGGCGGCAATGGTTGTTGCTATCATTTAAGGAGCTGCTTACGCAATGGATATAAGGGCTGGAAGGCGATTTGACCGCTATTTTCGTGGCTATTCCAGCAATTGCAGTATCCGCTGCCAGTGCCGCGGCTCGACCGGCGTGATGGACAGACGGTTGCCTTTTTTGAGCACCAGCAGGTCCGCCAGCGCGGCATCTACGCGCAAGTCCGGTAGGGTGAGGTTGCTTGTCTTGCGCAGCACCTGCACTTCCACCAGCAGCCAGCGCGGCGCCTCGGATTTGCTGGCGGCGTCAAAGTAGGGCGATTGCGGGTCAAACTGCGTCGGGTCGGTGTAGGCGCCCGAGGCCACCTGCGCAATACCCACCACGCCCGGCTCGGCGCAACTGGAGTGGTAGAACAGCACGCCATCCCCCACTCGCATGGCATCGCGCATGAAGTTGCGCGCCTGGTAGTTGCGCACCCCGGTCCAGGCCACCGTGGCCTGCGGCGCGGCCAGCGCGTCGTCCACCGAGACTTCGCTGGGTTCGGATTTCATGAGCCAGTAGTTTTGCATGGGGTGAAGGATGCCATGGTTTGGTGGTAATGCAATCGCATTGCAAAGACAATGCAACTGCATTACCATGCCGGTTCAATGCCATTTTGAGAAGGAGTGCACCATGCCAACCACCCTGGAAGTCGAATCCACCCTGACCGAGCGCTACCAAACCACGGTGCCCGAAACAGTGCGCCGCGCGCTGCGCCTGGGCAAGCGTGACAAGATTCACTACAGCATCCGGCCCAGCGGTGAGGTCGTGCTCACCAAAGCACCAGAGGTGCCGGACAGCGATCCGGCTTTGGGCGCATTCCTGGGCTTTTTGGCCCAAGACATCAACAATCACCCAGAGCGTCTGCAGGCGTTCGATGCGGAACTTCTGCAACGAATCCAGGCGCTGACGGCTGGGGTGGTGGTGGATTTGGACGTGGCCCTCTCGGCAGACGATGAATGAGCACCAAGCCAGCTACTTCCATCGTCGTCAACGGCTGGTCCATCTTCGTCCATCCCCTGTTTCTTGCCCAACTGGAAACGCTGACCGCGCAGGTCGAAGCGCTGAAGCGCAAAGACCCACAGGGCTACGCCAAGAAGAACGCCACCAAACGGCTGGCCGCCATCCAGAAACTGGCGTTTGAAGTCATCCCCCAAGACCCCGCGCGCCCGGAATACCGCCAGGGCGGCACACTGGGCGAGGAATACAAGCACTGGTTCCGAGCCAAGTTCTTTCAGCAGTACCGCCTGTTTTTCCGCTACCACGCGCAGGCCCGGATCATTGTGCTGGCCTGGGTCAACGACGAAGACAGCAAGCGGGCTTACGAGAGCAGCGACGACGCGTACCGGGTGTTTCGCAAGATGCTGGAGGGTGGAAATCCTCCTGAAGATTGGGAGGAGTTGGTGCGGCAGGCGGGCGGTGCTTTGCCGACCCGTTAAAGCCTGCCCAACCAGTAGCCCGGTCGCCGACGATGCGCGGCGACGACAAGAATTTCAATGTCTGAACCCACAATCCGATAGAGGATGTTGTAAGGAAAACCCGGAACGCGATACCTGCGAATACCAGGCGGGAATTCGACTCGGTATCGATCCGGGGATTCGCAGATGATTCCCATCGCTTCATCGAAAGCCAACAGGTAACGTGCGCCGAGTCCAATTTGACAAGCTTCGTAGTAGGCCACATGCTCAAGGTGCTCAACGCGCGCGGCTTCGCTGAAGAAGTAACTCACTTCAGCAAAGCGTGTGCTTGTTGGCGTACTACATCTGCAGGAATGCGCTTGGAAAGCCCGCTATCCATTTCCGCAGCCCTATGCGCAGCCTCTTGAAACCAAAGAGGCTCAATTTCGGATTCGGACAGCGCGTCAAGGCTGGCCAAAAGCTGCGCCGCCAATTCTGCCCGTTGTTGCACGGGAAGGGACAGCGCTTGGTTGATGATGGTTGCAGTCTTCATGGGTAAATCCTAGCACTTATGGTCAAAGGGCTTTAACGATATTCTGGCAGATCCGATGCAACAAGGGTGGTTGGTTCTTGGGCCAGGGAGCGAGTCGATGAGCTGATTTTGCAGGTGTATTCAATGGCCGCTCCCCCTGCATTGCAGCCAAGCGATGGGTTATTTTGTATTCCCGCCGACCCAAGCAACCACGCCACCCGGCTGGCGGATTGGGTGTCCGGGCGTCGGCCCCATTCGCCGTTGCCACAGAACCGGCGCACCAGTCACCGCGTTCACGAACAAATTCCAGCAAACCCAAACTGCAAGACGGCGAGCGTGGGCCAGAGAACGGATATCCGATCTGCCAGCCGCGACGGGTAGCTAAAACGATTGCTACCAAAAGAATAGCTGCCTACGCACACTCCACGCTGGCTACAGCTCTATTTCATCCTAAACGTGGTGCTTTCCCGTGCATGAACGACGTCTGCGCTGGCCGTCCCGGCAAGGCCAGCGACGCCGTGCGGGGCGCAGTTTCCGACAACAGCTTGCCCCGCTTGAACACCTTCAGCCGCGTGGCCTTCAATCGCAGGGCTTCCACCGGGTCGCGAGCCTGCAGCAGCACAAAATCGGCGTGGCAACCGGCCGCAATTCCGTAGCCTTCCAGTTGCAGAATGCGCGCCGGGTGGGTGGTCACTGCCTCGAAGCATTGGCGCATGGCGGCCTGGCTGGTCATTTGCGCTACGTGCAGGCCCATGCTGGCTACGTCCAGCATGTCGGCGCAGCCCAAGCTGTACCACGGGTCCATCATGTCGTCCTGCCCAAACGCTACGGTCAAGCCAGCGGCCATGAGTTCGGGCACGCGGGTGAGGCCGCGGCGCTTGGGGTAGGTGTCGTGGCGGCCCTGCAGGGTGATGTTGACGCAGGGGTTGCTGGCCACATGCACCTGCGCTTCCACCATCAGGCCCATGAGCTTGGTGACGTAGTAGTTGTCCATGCTGTGCATGGAGGTGAGGTGCGAACCGGTGACGCGCCCGTGCAGGCCCAGGCGCTGGGTTTCGAAGGCCAGGGATTCGATGTGGCGCGAATGCGGGTCGTCGCTCTCGTCGCAGTGCATGTCCACCAGCTTGCCGCGCTCGGCGGCCAGCTCGCACAGCAGCTTGACGCTGGTGGCGCCGTCCGCCATGGTGCGCTCGAAGTGGGGGATGCCGCCCACCACGTCCACGCCCAGGTCCAGCGCGCGGGTCAGGCTGTCCATGCCGCCCTTTGTTCTGAGCACGCCGTCTTGCGGAAAGGCGACCAGTTGCAGGTCGATGTAGGGGGCCACGCGTTTTTTGACTTCCAGCAGGGCTTCCACCGCCAGCATGCGCGGGTCGCTGGTGTCCACATGCGAGCGGATGGCCAGCAGGCCCTGGGCCACGGCCCAGTCGCAGTAGGTGAGGGCGCGGTCGATGATGGCGTCGGCCGTGAGGCTGGGCTTGAGTTCGCCCCACAGCGCAATGCCCTCCAGCAGCGTGCCGCTCTGGTTGACGCGCGGCATGCCGTAGCTCAGCGTGGCGTCCATGTGGAAGTGCACGTCCACAAACGGCGGACTCAGCAGCAGGCCACCCGCGTCCAGCACCTCGGCCGCAGGCGCTTGCAGGCCCTGGGTGACCTCGGTGATGCGGCCGTTGTGCACCGCCACCGACATGTCGGTGCGCCCGTCGGGCAGGGTGGCGTGGTGGATGAGCAGATCGAGCATGGCGGATTCCTGGTACTTTTGCTATCAATTAAGTAGCTGCTTGCGCATATAAATAAAGGGCTGGAGGCATTTTTGGCACTAAATTGGCGTGCTTCCCGGAAGCAGCAGATGGGGCAGATACTCTGCGACCAGTTCCGTAACGACTTTGGCCTGCAACGCATCCTTGCCGCGTTTGTTCGGGTCCCGCCCGATTTGTTGCGACAGGGTTTGTTTGATCCGCGCAAAGTCCAGCGGATGGACCGTGCGCATCAGCGCCATTTCGCCAGACGTGGCAACGACAACCTGGTCCATACGTCGGGCGGATTGCAGCTTTTCGCCCATGGAGACCTGCACTGCCCAAAAGTCATCTTCGTCATCGCTCATGCGCAAAGGATGGGGGTCCAGGTCGCGGGCAGCGCGGCGAATGATGTCCACCTCGAATCCGTCCTGGTTGCGTGCGGTGTAGTGCTGGTCTTCCACCACCTCAAAACTGGCATCGACCTTGCGCAATACCCCGATCAAGGAGCTGTCCAGTTTTTTCATGGCGGTGAAAAAAGCAATGTGTTTGCGTGTGTCAAACAGCATGTCCACATCGCGCGTGGCCATGGCTTCTTCGGCAATGCGCACGCCCGCAGCGCTTTCGTAGGCGTACAGCGCATGGGTACCTACGACCAAAAAGTGCTCTTGCACGCCCATGTTCTCCAGGGCGTTGATGACACCCACCACGACGTTGGGTACGCGGCCTACACGCAATGCCCGGTTGAGCCGCTGCTGGGTCGCCAGCTGGGCTTTGAGGGCCTTGAGCCGTTCTTCGGCAGAGGCCTTGCGCGCCATGAAGCTGGAATACATGGCCTGGGTTTCTTCGCTGTGCGGCCCCAGGGATTTTTGGGCGCCGCTGGCGGAGGTGCGAATCAGCGTTTGTTTGCCACGCAGTTCGCGCCACAACATGCTGCCGCGCACGTCGGACGCTGCCTTTTTTGCCTTCGCCAGGGCCAAAAAAACCGTTTCAGCGTCAATGTACTGGCGCTTTTGGCTTTCCGACTGGTCCAGGAATAAGGTGCTTGAAAGCATGTTCAATGTATTTTTATGTTTTTAGATAATACATTGAACATCTATTTATATCAGTAACTTAGCTTCATTGTGTTCCGAAAATTCGGTCCCCCGCATCGCCCAAGCCCGGCAGGATGTAGCCGTGGTCGTTGAGCTCGCGGTCGATGGCGGCGGTGAAGATTTGCACGTCGGGGTGTTCCTTGTACATGGTGTTGATGCCCTCGGGGCAGGTCAGCAGGCATAGGAATTTGATGGATTTGGGCTTGCACTGTTTCAGGCGCGCCACGGCGGCGGCGGCCGAGTTTCCGGTGGCCAGCATGGGGTCTACCACCACCACATCGCGCTCCTCCATGTTCTTGGGCATCTTGAAGTAGTACTCCACCGCCTGCAGGGTTTTGGGGTCGCGGTACAGGCCGACGTGGCCTACGCGGGCGCCGGGGACCACATTGAGCACACCGTCCAGAATGCCATTGCCGGCGCGCAGCACGCTGGCAAATACCAGTTTTTTGCCGTCGATGACCTTGCCGGTCATGGTTTCCATGGGGGTTTCAACCTCTACGTCCTGCAAGGGCATGTCGCGGCAGACTTCGTAAATCATCAGGCCGGCCAGCTCATTGAGCAGGCGGCGAAAGCTGCTGGTGCTGGATTCCTTTTTGCGCATCAGGGTGAGCTTGTGCTGCACCAGCGGGTGGTCGATCAGGTGCACATTGGCGCGCGCGGCGGGGTCGATGGCGATCATGGAAATTCCTTTTCTCTCTTGTGAAGGTCTGGGTTGTGTGGGGGAGGGTATTTAACGCCGGGAGTTGCCAAAGATGCCGCCCAGTACGCCGCGGATGATCTGGCGGCCTACTTCGCGGCCAATGGAGCTGGCCGCGCTTTTGATGAGCTGTTCGCCCACGCTGGCGCGGGTGCGGCGGGCGCCACCGCCTAGCAGATCGCCCAGGCCGTCCAGAATGCCGCGCTCGGGGGGCGCGGGTGGCTGGCCTGGTGTGGTGCTGCCGTTTTGCCCACCGGAGTTGCCCAAGGGGGCTGGAGCGGATTCCTGCGCCAAGCGGCTTTGGACATGGCCCTTGAGGGTTTCGTAGGCCGATGCCCGGTCTACAGCTTTTTCATACACACCCGCCACGATGGAATTGTCCAACAGGGCCTTGCGCTGCACCGGGCCAATGGGGCCAATCTGGCTGGCCGGAGGCAGCACATACACCCGCTCGGTCACACCCGGGCGGCCCTTTTCGTCCAGCAGGCTCACCAGGGCCTCGCCCACGGCCAGTTCGGTGATGGCGGTGGCAATGTCCAGCGCGGGGTTGCCGCGCATGGTGTCGGCGGCGGATTTGACGGCCTTCTGGTCGCGCGGGGTGAAGGCGCGCAGGGCGTGCTGCACCCGGTTGCCCAGTTGCGCCAACACCGTGTCGGGAATGTCCAGCGGGTTTTGGGTGACAAAAAACACGCCCACGCCCTTGCTGCGCACCAGGCGCACCACCAGCTCGATGCGCTCCACCAGCACCTTGGGCGCGCCGGCGAATAGCAAATGGGCCTCGTCAAAGAAAAACACCAGCTTGGGTTGGTCCAGGTCGCCCACCTCGGGCAGGGTTTCAAACAATTCGCTGAGCATCCAAAGAAGGAAGGTGGCGTACAGGCGCGGTGCGTTCATCAGCTTGTCGGCCGCCAGGATATTGACCACACCCCGGCCATCGCTGTCGGTCTGCATGAAGTCGGCAATGTTGAGCATGGGCTCGCCAAAAAATTGGTCGCCGCCCTGGGATTCGATCTGCATCAGCCCGCGCTGGATAGCGCCAATGCTGGCGGCGCTGATGTTGCCGTACTCGGTGGTGAACTCGCTGGCGTGTTCGCCCACATGCTGGCACATGGCGCGCAGGTCTTTCATGTCCAGCAGCATCAGACCGTCGTCGTCGGCAATCTTGAAAACCAGTTGCAGCACCCCCGCCTGGGTTTCATTGAGGTTGAGCATGCGGGCCAGCAGCAAAGGCCCCAGGTCGCTAACCGTGGCGCGCACCGGGTGGCCCTGTTCGCCAAACACATCCCACAAGGTGGTGGGGAATGCAGCAAATTCAGGTGTCGGCAGTGCACGCTCTGCAATGAGTTTGCCCAGTTTTTCTCCCAAAACGCCTTTTTGGGAAATGCCGGTCAGGTCGCCCTTGACATCGGCCATGAAAACCGGCACACCGAGGCTGGAAAATCCTTCTGCCAGGCTTTGCAAGGTGATGGTTTTGCCGGTGCCGGTGGCGCCGGTGATGAGGCCATGGCGGTTGGCCTTGTCGGGGCGCAAAAAACATTGCAGATCTGCGCCTTGGTGCTGGCCTTGGGCGATCAGAATGCCAGCGTCGGTGATAGAAGCCATGGAGCTCTCAAAAAGTACAATCGAGGATATAGCGTAACGAATTTTTAAAGGATTTCCCGTGGCAGGACATAGCAAGTGGGCGAATATTCAACACCGCAAGGGCCGTCAGGACGAGAAGCGGGGCAAGATCTGGACCCGCATCATCCGTGAGATTACGGTGGCGGCCCGCGCCGGTGGCGGGGATTTGAGCTGCAACCCCCGCTTGCGCCTGGCCGTGGAAAAAGCCAAGGCCGCCAATATGCCCGCCGACCGTGTCAAGTACAACATTGACAAAGCCACGGGCAATGCGGAAGGCGTAAGCTACGAAGAAATCCGTTACGAAGGCTACGGCATTGGCGGCGCGGCCATCCTGGTGGACACCATGACCGACAACCGGGTGCGCACCGTGGCCGAGGTGCGCCACGCCTTCAGCAAACACGGCGGCAACATGGGCACGGAAGGCTCGGTGGCGTTTCAGTTCAAGCATTGCGGCCAACTGATTTACGCACCCGGCACCAGCGAGGACAATGTGATGGAAGTGGCATTGGAGGCGGGAGCCGAAGATGTGATTACCGATGAAGAAGGCGCTATTGAGGTGCTCACCGCCGTTGCCGACTTTGAGTCGGTCAAAGCGGCTTTGGAAGCGGCCGGCCTGAATGCCGAGGTGGCAGGCGTGACCATGCGGGCGGAGAACACCATTGAGCTCGAAGGCGATGATGCCGTGCGCATGCAAAAACTGCTGGACATACTGGAAGACCTGGATGACACGCAAGAGGTCTACCATAACGCTGCACTCTGAAATTTACTTATGAATATCCTGGTTATTGGCGGCGGCGGACGCGAACACGCACTGGCTTGGAAGCTGGCGCAGTCTCCCAAAGTACAGATGGTGTACGTGGCCCCGGGCAACGGCGGCACGGCGCTGGATACGCGGCTCAAAAACATCAACATCACCGATGTGGCCGAGTTGCGCGAGTGGGCCTTGACCCACAAAATTGAACTGACCGTGGTCGGACCCGAAGGCCCGTTGGCCGCCGGTGTGGTGGACGATTTTCGCAAGCATGGCTTGCGTGTTTTTGGCCCCACCAAGGCTGCCGCGCAGCTGGAGAGCTCCAAGGCGTTTTCCAAGGCCTTCATGCGCCGCCATGGCATCCCGACGGCGGAATACGCCACGTTTTCAGATCCCGTAGCGGCCCATGCCTATGTGAGCAAAATGGGTGCGCCCACCGTGGTCAAGGCTGATGGGCTGGCCGCTGGCAAGGGTGTGGTGGTGGCCATGACGGAAGCCGAAGCGCACGAGGCCATTGACTTCATGCTGGTGGACAACACACTGGGCATTTCCCACAACGACGGTGGGGCACGGGTGGTGATTGAAGAGTTTCTTGAAGGCGAAGAGGCGAGTTTCATCGTCATGTGCGATGGCCGCAACGTGCTGCCTCTGGCCACCAGCCAGGACCACAAACGCCTGCAAGACGGTGACCAGGGTCCCAACACCGGTGGTATGGGGGCCTATTCCCCCGCCCCCGTGGTCACACCCGATGTACACGCCCGCGCCATGCGCGAGGTGATTCTGCCCACCATCAAGGGCATGGAAAAAGACGGCATTCCTTTCACCGGCTTCCTGTATGCCGGTTTGATGATCGATGCGCAGGGCCACCCCAAAACGCTTGAATTCAACTGCCGCATGGGCGACCCCGAGACCCAGCCCATCCTGATGCGGCTGAAGACCGATCTGGTCGATGTGATGTGGGCTGCTACCGAACCCGGCCCGCATGGCAAGCTCGACGAGGTGGAGTTGCAGTGGGATCGCCGTACCGCTTTGGGCGTGGTCTTGGCTGCGCCAGGCTACCCGGCCCAACCCCGCAAAGGCGACCTGATCACCGGCATTCCCAAAGACAGTGATGATGCGGCCGTGTTCCATGCGGGCACTACGCTGCAGGATGGCAAGTTGCTGACCTCGGGTGGCCGTGTGCTGTGTGTCACGGCGCTGGCTGACAGCGTGCGGCAAGCCCAGCATCGGGTGTACGAGGTGACCCATGGCATTCACTTTGACGGCATGCAGTACCGCACCGACATTGGACACCGCGCCGTCAAACACGCGTAAACGATGGGGGCATTCAACTCCAGCCCCGATGGCACTGAGGCGGTACGTCACTACCTTGTAGGGCTGCAGGAGCGTATTACCTCGTCCATTGCAGCAATCGACGGCGGCAGCTTTTTGTCAGACCCCTGGGAAAAAGCGCCCGGTGAGCCTTTGCAGGGCAGCGGCATGACGAAAATCCTGGAGGGTGGCGCCGTCTTTGAGCGCGCAGGCTGCGGCTTTTCGCATGTACGCGGGCCCAAATTGCCGCCCAGTGCGACCCAGCACCGGCCGGAGTTGTCCGGAGCTCCATTTGAAGCCATGGGGGTATCGCTGGTATTTCACCCGCGCAACCCCTATGTGCCCACGGTGCATATGAATGTGCGCATGCTTGCTGCCACGGGGCCAGATGGCGCACAGGTGTGCTGGTTCGGCGGCGGCATGGACCTGACTCCGTTTTATGGTTTTGAAGAAGACGTTGTCCATTTTCACCAAAGCTGCCTGCAGGCCTTGCAGCCCTTTGGCGACGACAAATACCCGCGCTTTAAAACCTGGTGTGATGACTATTTTTTCCTGAAACACCGCAACGAGCCCCGAGGTGTGGGAGGCATTTTTTTCGACGACTTCTCGGAATTGGGCTTTGAGCGCAGCTCTGCCATGCTGCGCGCGGTGGGCGATGCCTTTCTGGACGCCTACCTGCCCATTGTGGAGCGACGCAAACACACGGTCTACGGGAGCCGGGAGCGGGAATTTCAGTTGTACCGGCGCGGCCGCTATGTCGAGTTCAATCTGGTGTGGGATCGCGGCACGCATTTCGGATTGCAGTCCGGTGGGCGTACCGAGTCGATTTTGCTGTCTATGCCACCGCATGCAACATGGTCCTACCAGTCGGTTCCAGAAGCGGGTTCGGCAGAAGATGCGTTGTACCGCCAGTTTTTGGTGCGTCGGGATTGGGTGTGAGCCGCCTGACCAATGCACCCATGCGCATAGGCGTATTTGGCGGTGCCTTTGATCCACCGCATACGGGACATGTGGCGCTGGCGAAGGCGGCGCTGCAGGAATTGCAGCTGGACGTGTTGAGGATCATTCCCACAGGGCACGCTTGGCACAAAACGCGCAGTTTGACGCCTGCTGTGCACCGGCTGGCCATGGCGCAGTTGGCCTTCGCTGAAATAGACAAAGTGGTGATTGACCCCAGGGAGACACAACGCAGTGGCGCCAGCTACACCATAGACACTTTGCGCGAATTGCAATCCGAATTTCCTGGAGCGCAGCTTTTTTTGATTGTGGGAGAGGACCAGGCGAATGCCTTGTCCTCCTGGCACCGTTGGGAGGAAATTCCCCGACTTGCTATAATTTGTGTAGCTGCTCGCGCCAGTGTTACGGGTGAATCAGTCCATTTTGATGCATTATCGAACTCCCCTATGGAAATTCGTCTGCTGGAAATGCCCCCCGTACCAGCGAGTGCCACAGAGATTCGCCATGCTG
>Ga0156180_1026_pt2 | contig 10282 bp, 9 predicted proteins | sample RifCSPlowO2_12_FD_107833 | JGI IMG/M metagenome (GOLD analysis project Ga0156180, IMG submission 107833) | Burkholderiales bacterium RIFCSPLOWO2_12_FULL_61_40
CCGCCGTCGCGCACCAGCACGGCGGGCTCGGGGTGGATGGCGGCTTTGAGTAGCGCAGCGCAGCCAGCGGGCGGCAGCAAGTTGTTTGCAATGTGCGCCAGCAAACTCACCAGAGGGCGAGGCGACTGGGAATTCTGCGTAGGTAAAAGGGGGAGACCGAAGGTCGGAGGACACGAAGCAGAATTTCCAGTCGATTCGCCCTCTAGCCAGCGTGGAATATGCGCAAGCAGCTCACTTTTTTGTAGCGTTTGCTGCAGGGCCACCAGTTCGCGCGGGCGCACCTGGCGCAGCGCGATGCGGGCGGTGATGCGCTCCACGTCGGTGCTGCCCTTGAGTTGTTCGCGCAGTTTGCTCCAGGCGCCCGCGCGCAGCGCGGTGATGGCGTTCAGGCGCTGCTGTGCCTCCGTGCGGTCCCGCCGGGGTGTGAGCAGCCAGCTTTTGAGCAAGCGGCTGCCCATGCCGGTCATGCAACTGTCCAGGAGCGAAAACAGCGTGGGTTTTTCTTCACCGCGCAGGGTCTGGGTGAGTTCCAGGTTGCGCCGGGTGGTTTGCGGCAGGTCGATCAGCTCGTCGTTGCGCTGCACCCGCACGCTGTGCACATGGGTGAGTGCCCGGCCCTGGGTGTGTTCGGCATAGCCCAGCAGCGCGGCGGCGGCGGCATGGGCCTGGGGCAGTTCCTGGGCCTGCCAGGGTGCGAGGCTGGCGGCTTTGAGCAGTTCCAAGAGTTTGCGTTCGCCCAGGCCCGTGTCGAACTGCCAGTCCGGCCGCACCGAAATGGACATGCCCGCCGCGGTCTGCATGCTGCGCAGGCGGGCTTCAAAGGCCGGTGTGGCGCCCGCGCTGAAGACAAGTTCGCCGGGGCTGATGCGCGCCACCCATTCCGCCAGCGCGTCGGGGGCGCATTCGGCAAGGTGCACCTCACCCTGTGTAACGCTGAGCCAGGCCAGACCGCAGCTGTTGCGCGGGCCCTGGTGCACGGCCAGCAGCAGCGACTCGGTCTTGTCGCTCAGCAGTTCCATGTCGGTCAGGGTGCCGGGGGTGACCACGCGCACCACTTTGCGCTCCACCGGCCCTTTGCCGGTGACCTCGCCCACCTGCTCGCAAATGGCCACCGATTCGCCCAGCTTGATGAGCCGGGCCAGGTAGGTCTCCACCGCGTGAAAGGGCACACCGGCCATCATCACCGGCGCTCCGGCGGACTGGCCGCGCTGGGTGAGGGTGATGTTGATCAGCCGGGCGGCCTTTTCGGCGTCGGCATAAAACAGTTCGTAAAAATCACCCATGCGGTAAAACAGCAGGGTGTCGGGGTAGTCCGCCTTGAGCCCAAGGTACTGGGTCATCATGGGGGTGTGTTGCTTGTCTGGCTCGGTCATCCGGGCAAGTCTATCAAGATCACATGCGAAATTACGGGGACCTGGTACCAAGCGCCACCCGATTGGGCGTACCGGGGGCAAACGGACCTGGCTGCCACTGACCTGCAACCCGTTGCCAAGGTGTCCCTGACCGGGGGGCAATTCTGGCAGCAGGCGGAGTTGGAGGTCCGCACCGCAGGCCGCTACGTGCTGGATTTCAAGAACACCTCGGGCATTGGGCGTTTCCGCCATATCCTCCTTGGGGCGAATGGTCAGGTGGTCGCTGATGTGGGTGGAGGTATCCAGGCCGATGTGGCCAACCCGTTTTTCCTGCGCCATGGACGTGAAGTTGAACTCATCCCCAGCCACTACCAATTGCTCACCCAGCTGGAGTCGCCTTTTTTTCTGGCCGAACCGCGGCCCTATATGGACGCCCTGGACAGCTACCGGCAAACTATCAAGCAGGGTACCGCCATCACCTTGGTGTGTCTGGGCCTGCTCCTTGGCCTGATGATCTACTACACGGCCATCGCCCTGGTGCGCAAACGCCTGTCGGAGGCCATGTATGCGCTGTTCATCCTGGGCAACCTGCTGTTCAACGGGACTGCGCTGCTGGTGTTTCCCGAACTGTTGGGCATGCATTGGATCTATCTGGTCAGCGTTCCCATTTTGTTCTCCAATGCTGCGTATGTCGTGTTTGTCATGTCTTTGCTGGAGATTAGGCAGGGCACGCATCCGCGCTTGAGAAAAGCTGGCTTGGCACTGCTGGGGCTGCTGGCCGGACTGGTCGTGCTGGCCATCGTGAAACCGAACTGGTCCCTGGAGATTGACCGTTACGGTGTCGGCGCTTTTCTGAGCTACGGGTTGGTGGCCGGGTTGGTCCGTGCGCGTGAGGGCAGCGTCTCGGCGCGCTACTACCTGTGCGCCATCGGAGCGTTTTTCGTCTTGGGGATATGGACCATTACCGCGAGCAGCGGAGATGGTTCGTCCTTGTTCATCGAACACATGGGCCTGTTGTCGGTGTCCGTCGAAGTGGTGTTGCTGGCCCTGGTGCTCTCCTACCAGTTTGGCCAGTTGTACCGCGACAAGGAAAACGCGCTGGAGCGTATGGAGCACAGCCGCCGCGTGGCCCGAACCGATGCCCTGACCGGGTTGCCCAACCGGGTGGCGCTGGATATGGCCCTGGAAACCCTGCCGCAACACGGCTGTCTGACCTTCATCGATCTCGATGGTCTCAAGTTTTACAACGACCAGTTCGGCCACGCGCGTGGCGACGAGCGGCTGCGTTCATTTGCCTACCATTTGGATAAGCAATTGGGTGCGCAGGCGCAGGCGCACCGTCTGGGGGGAGACGAGTTTGCCATTACCTGTGTGCATGGTGGTGAGGCCTGGATCGCCACCGCCTTGGAGCAGGCGGTGGCGCACATGTGTGCCAGCGGATTCGAATTTGCGGGTGCCAGTTATGGCTCGGTATTGATCCATGAACACCCGAGCCTGGAAGAGGTCAAGCGCATGGCCGACCACCGCATGTATGACAACAAGCGCCACCGCAAGGCGCAGCGTGGCCAGCCGCAAGATACCCATGAAGGTTTGCAGTCCTGAGTTTCACTACCGTTAAAGGGGGCGAGTAATGAAGCGTGTTGTCGGTTTGGTCTGGCCTATTGTTTTGTCCATCGTATTGCCGCTGGTGGCGGCTTGGTTTGTGTATCCAGAAACCCATTTGCCGCCCGGGTTTGGGGTGTTTCCGCCACTGTTCGTTGCGGCTGCGCCCGGCTTCAACCTGCTAGTTTTTGCGGTGCTCGCTTTGGTGGAAATCGGCATTGTGGTTTTTATGCTGTTCCCGCAGTGGTTTGGTTTCACGGTCCCCAAACCACCACCCAGACCTGCACCGGCCAGGTTTCCGGCCTGGTTCTGGATAGGCGCCATGGTGACGCTGTTTTTTTGGTGGTTGATGTGGACACGGGTCACACCCTTTGGCGACTTGGTGTACTACGCCTTCACGCCGCTGTGGTGGGGCTTCATCCTGACCTTGGACGGACTGGTGTACCACCGCAGCGGGGGCTATTCGCTGCTGGCAAAACGCCCTCAAACCTTGCTGATCAGCGCGGCGGTGTCGCTGGGGGCTGGACCTATTTCGACTATTTCGACTATTTCGCCCTGGGTGACTGGTACTACCCCAACAGCACCATGCCGCAGCTCAGCAACGGCACCATCGTGCTGTTGTTCCTGACGGCCTACACCACGGTCTGGCCGGCGATTTTCGAGTGGTACAACCTGCTCAACACGGTGCCAGCCCTGGCCCAGGGCAATTGGGGGCCAACCTTGCTGATCGCGCTTGGCACCTTGTGCAACGGCCTGTTCTGGGAAATGTGGAACTGGGGCAGCGCCCACCCGACCCATCCCATCACCAATCCCAACTACTGGATGTACAACATCCCTTACGTCAACGTCATCCACATCTTTTCGGAGATGCCTTTGCTGGGCTACATGGGTTATATGCCGTTTGGCATTTTGGCCTGGGTGATGTTTATCTGGTTGGGTGAGCTGTTTGGCTTCGATACGGCCTTGCTGCCAAACGACCGGGATCGCAGCTAGCTTCGGGAATCTCGCGGGACGTATTTCAGTGGCTTGAAGCGCCACTCTACCTGCAGCGTCAGGCTCTCTCCGGTGTTCAGCAGGCGCAGACCCGGGGTGTCGGGCGCATGAAAGGCGTCGATCGGGTGCGTCACCGGTTCAAAACAAAAGGCCGGGCCTGCAGGCGGTCGGTACAGCAGGCAGTAGCCGTCGTTGCGTCCCTGGTCATGGACTTCCGGTACCCGTATGCTGAGCTCCAGCTGGTGCTCGGGCCAGGCAATAGTGGCCTGCCCGGACCAGCCGGTGTAGGCGTTGTCCACCAGTGTGCCGTTCACATCCATGCCCTGGCGCGGGTCCCAACTGGGAGGGAAGGTGTGGGTGTGTTCCGTGGGCAGGGGGTCGGCACCGCTCAGCCATACACCTTGCACTTGCGTGTGCAGGCGTGTGGTGGCACAGCGCAGGAAATGCGGGTGTTGCCCCAGGCCGTAGGGCAGGGCCTGGGCGCCGGTGTGGGTCACGGTCAGGGTCTGGTCCATGCAGCCGTCGCGCAGCACAAAACGCTGCAGAGCGCGGTAGGCATACGGGTTGCCTTCAAACTGGGCCGATTCCAGGGTCATTTCCAGGGTGTCGGCAAAGGGTTGGTAGATGCTCCAAGGCTGCAGCCAGCCGTCGCCATGGATGGGGTAGGGTTCACCCGCCCGGTTGGGCGCGACCGGGTAAAACACCCCGGCGTGCGTGAACCCACCGGCACTGATGCGGTTGGACCAGGGCAGCAGAGGGAAGGACGCCACGCTGTAGAGGTCTGGCTTGCGGCCGTCCCAGGGGCGCCACAGGTCGATCGGTCCTTGCGGCCGGTCCAGTTGCCAGACTGCTACGGCGCCGCCCAGGGTGGGCAATAGCCCCAGATGCTGATCGGCGTGGCGCAGCCAATGGATGGGGTGGACGGTGTTGGTCATGTTTATCCGGCAAAACGGTGTGTCGGCAGACCCGGGCTGCCGATGTCTACACAAAAAAGCGCACCCGCCAGGGGCTGGTTCAGTACTTGCTGGCTGTTCAGGCCGCTGCAAGCACTGGTAATGTAGAGCGTACGCAGGTCGGCCCCCCCAAAGGCGCAACTGGTGATGTGGCTGGTGGGCAGGGTGATGCGGGCCAGCTCCAGCGCGCTGTCGGGGTCGTGGCAGGTGACACAGGCGCTGCCCCAGTGGGCAATCCAGATGCGGCCAGCGGCGTCGGTGGTCATGCCGTCGGGAAAACCGTCTTGCGGTCCTAGCTGCAGCCACAGGCGCGAGGCGCCCAGGGTTCCTGTTGTGGGGTCCACATCAAAGGCATGTACGCGGCCCTGCACCGTGTCATTGAAATACAGGGTGCGTCCGTCCAAGGACCAGGTGGGGCCGTTGGTGACCGCAAAACCGGCATGCATCTGGGTGCAATCGCTGCCGCCCTGGTAGCGGTAGAGCGCGCCGGTGGTGGCTTGGCAGGCAAAGTCCATGGTGCCGCCCCAGAAGCGGCCCTGGGCATCGCACTTGCCGTCGTTGAAGCGGTTGCCGGGCTGGGCGGGTTCTGGCCGGTGCAGGCGTTGCAGGTGGCTGGTGTCAGGGTTAAACAGCGCCAGGTCATGGCGCAGCGTCACCAGCAGGCCGGGGCCTTGTGCGCGCTCCGCCACGGCCGAGATTTCTTCGTTAAAGGCCCAACTGTCGCGCGCCTGGGTGGCCGGGCAAAACCGGTGCAACTGGTGCCCCAGAATGTCCACCCAGAACAGCGCCTGTTCGCGCACCGACCACAGCCCGCCTTCGCCCAGCAGCGCCTGGGCCGACCAGACGCTGCGTGGCTCCCCCAGCACCACCGGAGCTGGGGGAGGCTGCTTCGGCAAGGCGGGCGCGGACATCAATGCGAGTGGCGGGGAATGGCCGCCCCGCTCTTTCCGACCAAAAAGTCCAGGTCCGCACCCAAATGGGCCTGTTGTACATGGTCTACATACAGTTTGTAATAACCACGGGCTGGTTTCTCGGGCGATTCCCAGGCTGCGCGGCGCACGGCGAGCTCTTCGTCGGACACTTCCAGGTGCAGCTTGCGCTCGGGCACATTGAGTTCAATCATGTCGCCGTTGCGCACCAGCGCCAGGGGGCCGCCAGCGGCCGCTTCGGGCGAGGTGTGCAGGACCACGGTGCCGTAGGCGGTGCCGCTCATGCGGGCGTCCGAGATGCGCACCATGTCGGTAATGCCTTTTTTCAGCACCTTGGGCGGCAGCGGCATATTGCCCACCTCGGCCATGCCGGGGTAGCCCCGGGGGCCGCAGTTCTGCAGCACCATGATGCAGTGCTCGTCAATGTCCAGCTCGGGGTCGTCGATGCGGGCATGAAAGTCTTCGATCGACACAAACACCACGGCCCGGCCGCGGTGCGTGAGCAAATGGGGGGATGCGGCCGATGGCTTGATCACCGCGCCATCGGGGGCCAGGTTGCCGCGCACCACCGCAATGCCGGCAGCCGGGATGAAGGGCTCCGCCATGGTTTTGATCACCTCGCGGTTGTAGCAAGGCGCGTTCTCCACGTTCTCGCGGATCGTCTTTCCATTGGCGGTGAGTGCCTCGCCGTGCAGCAAGGGCAAGATTTCGCGCAGCACGGCGGGCAGGCCGCCGGCGTAACAAAAATCTTCCATCAGGTACTTGCCCGAGGGTTGCAGGTTGAGCAGGCAATTGACCTGTGAGCCCAGCTGGTCCCAGTCGTCCAGCTTGAGTTCTATGCCCATGCGCCCGGCGATGGCCAGCAGGTGGATGACGGCGTTGGTGGAGCCGCCAATGGCGGCGTTGGTGCGGATCGCGTTTTCAAACGCTTCGCGTGTCAGGATGTGGGACATACGCACGTCCTGCTTGACCATTTCCACAATGCGCCGGCCGGTCATCTGGGCCAAGCGGTTGCGGCGGGTGTCGGCGGCAGGGAAGGCGGCATTCTCGGGCAAGGACATGCCCAGGGACTCCACCATGCAGGCCATGGTGCTGGCGGTGCCCATGGTCATGCAACTGCCCTTGGAACGGTGCATATCGCTCTCGCAGGAGGTGAATTCCTGCATGGTCATTTCGCCCGCGCGCACCATCTCGGACATCTGCCATACGCCGGTGCCGGAGCCCACGTCCTTGCCACGGAATTTGCCGTTGAGCATGGGGCCACCCGACAGGCCGATGGTGGGCAAGTCGCAACTGGCCGCGCCCATCAGCAACGAAGGTGTGGTCTTGTCGCAGCCCATGAGCAGGACCACGCCGTCGATCGGGTTGCCACGGATGGATTCTTCCACGTCCATGCTGGCCAGGTTGCGAAACAGCATGGCGGTGGGGCGCAGCTGGGTTTCGCCCAGCGACATCACCGGAAATTCGAGCGGGAAGCCGCCGGCCTCGTACACGCCGCGTTTGACGAATTCGGCGAGTTCACGGAAGTGGCCGTTGCAGGGGGTCAGCTCGCTCCAGGTGTTGCAGATGCCGATGACGGGACGCCCGTCCAGCAGATCATGGGGGTAGCCCTGGTTTTTGAGCCAGCTGCGGTGCATGAAGCCGTCACGGTCTTGGCCGCCAAACCAGCCTTGGCTGCGGCGTTTCGGGTTTTTGGAATCGTCCATGTGGTGTTGCCTTTTATGTAGAGGGATGTTGCCTCGGGTTCTTGACAACAGGGATGCTAACCATGCATAGTGATAATAGAAAATGAATTTATTAATGTTTGATATATGTAAATTGCAATCACTTAAAAAAGGAGCTATCTCAGAATGAAAGCAAGTAAAGCATTGGCCACCTTCCCCAGTCTGCGGGGGCAGCGGGTGTTCGTCACCGGCGGTGGAACGGGAATTGGCGCCGCCATCGTCTCGGCGTTTGCGGAGCAGGGCGCCCAGGTGGCGTTTGTGGACGTCGCGGAAAAGGAGAGCGCGGCCTTGGCTGACAGCATCGTGGCGCAAGGGCATGCACCTGTGTGGTGGCGGACCTGTGATGTGCGCGATGTCGCTGCATTGCAACAGGCGGTCGCGCAGGCCCAGCAGGAATTGGGGGATTTTTCCACCCTGGTGAACAACGTGGCGCGCGATGACCGCCACACCCTGGAGTCGGTGACGCCCGAGTACTGGGATGAACGCATGGCGGTGAACCAGCGGCCGGCGTTTTTCGCCATCCAGGCGGTGGTGCCCGGCATGCGCCGCCTGGGCAGTGGCTCCGTCGTCAATCTGGGCTCCACGGGCTGGCAATCCAAGGGCGCTGGCTACCCCTGTTACGCGGTGGCCAAGTCCTCGGTCAATGGCCTCACCCGGGGCTTGGCCGACACCCTGGGTGCCGACCGCATCCGCATCAACACGGTGTCACCGGGCTGGGTGATGACACAGCGCCAGATCGCGATGTGGCTCAACGCCGAAGGCGAGGCCGATATCCAGCGCAACCAGTGCCTTCCCGACAAATTGCAACCGTCCGACGTGGCGCGCATGGTCTTGTTTTTAGCCTCCGACGACGGTGCCATGTGCACCGCGCAGGAGTTCAAGGTGGACGCGGGCTGGAACTAGTCTTTTTCCATATCAAACAGCTTGCCGTAAACGGTCATGGCGGAGGCCTTGAGCGCGCGCAACACGACATGGGCGGCGGGTGACAGCAGCCGGTCGCGCCGGGTGACGAAGCCAAAGGCCTCCATCTCCAGTGGCAGCACCATGGGCAAAATGGACAGCAGGCCGTGGTCCGCGTAGTAGCGGGCCACGTCGGAGGCCATGAGGCTGACCATGTCGCTTTGCTGCATCATTTTGGTGATGAACAGCAGTGAGCCGGTTTCCACGCTGTTGGTCGGTTGCTGCTGGTCGGTCTCCTGAAACATCAGGTCGAACTTGTGCCGCAACACACTGCCGCTGGGTGGAACAATCCAGCCGTATTTCAAAACATCCGGCAGCCCCAGTTTGGCCACGGTCAGCAGCGGGTGGCCGGGCCGGGCGACGGCGCACACCGGCTCCTCGGCGATCATTTCGTAGCGCAGGTCCGCTTTGTCGTGTTCCGCAGACAGTCGCCCCACCACGATGTCGAGGGCGCCGCGGTTGAGCCGTTCAATCATCACATTGCTGGGTTCGATCTGGATCGTGATTTGCAGGTTGGGGTGGGCTTGCTTGACGGCGGCGACGGTAGGCGGAAGCAGTGCCAGTCCGGGGGCGGTGATGGACCCCAAATTGACCTGGCCGAACTGCCCACTTTTGGCGGCCTGCAGCTCATCGTGCGCCTGGTTCAGGCTGGAGAGTGCGGCGCGGGCATGCCGGATCATGGTGTCGCCATACCAGGTGGGGCGCATGCCGCGTGGCAGCCGCTCAAACAGTTGCACGCCCAGCACGTCTTCCAAATCTTTGAGCAGCTTGGACGCTGCGGGCTGGGTCATGTTCAGGACTTGCGCCGCACGGTGGATGTTGCCCTCTTCGGACAAAGCCACCACCAGCAACAGCTGCCTTGTCTTCAGGCGAGCGCGGATAAACCAGTGGGTGTAATTTGTCATACGAGGGTTTATACCGATCTTAATTTATGTATCGAATATGGCACAAACTATATTAGAAAACTATCTGTAATGTCCATATGATTCGCCATCTGAGCCCTTGGGTGAAGATCATTTAAATTAATGTAGATCAATTACAGGAGACATATTTTGAAAGCACGTAGAACCACATTGAAGGCGCTGGCCGCCGGTCTGGCACTGGGTTTCGCGATGAGCGCACCTGTGGCCCAGGCGCAGGACAAGGGAATGGTTGGTGTTTCCATGCCGACCAAAAGTTCCACGCGCTGGATCAGCGATGGCAACAGCATGGTCTCCGCCTTGGCCGCCAAAGGCTACAAAGCCGATCTGCAGTACGCTGAAGACGACATCCCCAACCAGTTGGCGCAGATCGAAAACATGATCACCAAGGGTGCCAAGGTGCTGGTGATTGCCGCGATCGACGGCACCACGTTGACCAACGTGCTGCAAAAGGCGGCCGACAAAGGCATCAAGGTCGTGTCCTATGACCGCCTGATTGTGGGCAGCAAGAATGTGGACTATTACGCCACGTTTGACAACTTCCAGGTGGGTGTTTTGCAGGCCCAGTCGCTGGAAAAGGCCCTGGGGTTAAAAGAGGGCAAAGGGCCTTTCAATATCGAACTGTTCGGTGGCTCGGCGGACGACAACAACGCCTTCTTCTTCTACGACGGCGCCATGTCGGTCCTGGACCCCTATATCAAGTCGGGCAAGCTGGTGGTTCGCTCCAAGCAAATCGGCATGCAAAAGGTGGCGACCCTGCGTTGGGACGGCCAGGTGGCCCAGGCGCGCATGGAAAATTTGCTGAGCGCCTACTACGGCAAAGACAAGGTCCACGCCGTGTTGTCGCCC
>Ga0156180_1067_pt1 | contig 10242 bp, 9 predicted proteins | sample RifCSPlowO2_12_FD_107833 | JGI IMG/M metagenome (GOLD analysis project Ga0156180, IMG submission 107833) | Burkholderiales bacterium RIFCSPLOWO2_12_FULL_61_40
CTTTATGAAACTGCGTCCTTTGGCAGACCGCGTGATTGTTAAACGCGTCGAAAACGAAACCAAAACTGCCTCTGGCATCGTGATTCCTGACAGCGCTGCTGAAAAACCTGACCAAGGTGAAGTGTTGGCCGTGGGTCCAGGCAAGAAAAACGACAAGGGCGAACTGATCGCCATGAACGTCAAGGTCGGTGACCGCGTTCTGTTCGGCAAGTACAGCGGCCAGACCGTCAAGGTCTCTGGCGACGAACTCCTCGTGATGAAAGAGGATGATTTGTTCGCTGTGGTGGAAGCCTAAGTCACTATCAATTTAATAGCTGGTCACGCATATATCTTGCGGACCAGCGGTTTATTTCACTTAAATTTTAGGAGCCAAACATGGCAGCAAAAGACGTAATTTTCGGCGGCGAAGCCCGCGCACGCATGGTTGAAGGCGTGAACATTTTGGCCAACGCGGTCAAAGTGACTTTGGGCCCCAAGGGTCGCAATGTGGTTTTGGAGCGCTCTTTCGGCGCCCCTACCGTGACCAAAGACGGTGTGTCCGTCGCCAAAGAAATCGAACTCAAAGACAAGTTGCAAAACATGGGTGCACAGATGGTCAAGGAAGTTGCTTCCAAGACCTCTGACATCGCTGGCGACGGCACCACCACCGCGACCGTGCTGGCACAAGCCATCGTGCGCGAAGGCATGAAATACGTGGCCGCTGGCATGAACCCCATGGACCTGAAGCGCGGTATCGACAAGGCAGTGACTGCTTTGGTCGCCGAGCTGAAGAAGGCTTCCAAAGCCACCACCACTTCCAAGGAAATCGCCCAAGTGGGTTCCATTTCCGCCAACTCTGACGAAGCCATCGGCAAGATCATTGCTGACGCGATGGACAAGGTCGGCAAAGAAGGCGTGATCACCGTGGAAGACGGCAAGTCTTTGGACAGCGAACTCGAAGTCGTTGAAGGCATGCAGTTTGACCGCGGCTACCTGTCGCCCTACTTCATCAACAACCCCGAAAAGCAAGCCGCTTTGCTGGAAAACCCCTTCGTGTTGTTGTACGACAAGAAGATCAGCAACATCCGTGACCTGCTGCCCACCCTGGAACAAGTCGCCAAGTCCGGCCGTCCTTTGTTGATCATTGCTGAAGATGTCGAAGGCGAAGCCTTGGCAACTTTGGTGGTCAACACCATCCGTGGCATCCTGAAGGTTGTGGCAGTCAAGGCCCCTGGCTTTGGTGACCGTCGCAAGGCCATGCTGGAAGACATCGCCATCCTGACCGGCGGTAAAGTGATCGCTGAAGAAGTCGGCATGTCCCTGGAAAAAGTGACTTTGGCCGACCTGGGTTCCGCCAAGCGCATCGAAGTCAGCAAAGAAAACACCATCATCATCGACGGTGCTGGTGCTGCTGCCGACATCGAAGCCCGCGTCAAACAAGTGCGCGTGCAAATCGAAGAAGCTACTTCTGATTACGACCGTGAAAAATTGCAAGAGCGCGTGGCCAAGCTGGCTGGCGGTGTTGCCGTGATCAAGGTGGGCGCTGCCACCGAAGTCGAAATGAAGGAAAAGAAAGCCCGCGTGGAAGACGCGCTGCACGCTACCCGCGCTGCCGTGGAAGAAGGCATTGTGGCTGGCGGCGGCGTTGCACTGTTGCGCGCCAAGCAAACCGCTGGTGTCATCAAGGGTGACAACGCGGACCAGGACCACGGCATTGCCTTGGTGCTGAAAGCCATCGAAGCGCCCCTGCGCGAGATCGTGTTCAACGGCGGCGGCGAAGCCTCTGTGGTGGTGAACGCAGTGTTGGGCGGCAACGGTAACTTCGGTTACAACGCTGCCAATGAAACCTACGGCGACATGATCGAAATGGGTATCCTGGACCCCACCAAAGTGACCCGCACCGCACTGCAAAACGCAGCGTCCGTGGCCTCTTTGATGTTGACCACCGAGTGCATGGTTGCCGAAGCCCCCAAGGCTGAGTCTGCTGGCGGCATGGGCGGCGGCGACATGGGTGGTATGGGCGGAATGGGTGGCATGGGCGGCATGGGCATGTAAGCCCTTCTCCTTGCCTGAGGGCGCAGGGCGGCGTTGCAAACGCTTGCCGTACCAGAGGTACTGTCAGCGCGTTTGCGCCTTGCCCTGCACCCTCATGCTGCGTCGGGTTGCGTTATTGCTCCCGACACACAAACAAAAAAAACCCCGCAAGGTGCGAGTCTTGGGGGGTTTTTTGTTGTCCATTTTGCTATGGTTTAAATAGCTGCCTGCGCATGCCCTATGCGGGCTACAGGCCTATTTGACTTAAATTCAGGGCCGCCAGGGCGGCGCTCAGCTGCGGGGCCGATTCAAAGTGGATGCCTGCCCAGCCCAGGGCCTGGGCGGCCAGGACATTGCCTTTCAGGTCGTCGATGAACACCGTGTGGGCCGGCTCCAGTGCATAGCGGCTTTGCAGCAACTGGTAGATGGCGGGCTCGGGTTTGATGTGCTGCACGTCACCGGAAAAAATACCGCCCTCAAACCACTGCAAAAACGGATGCAGCCGCTCCAGCGTGCGCGCATAGGGCACGGGCATGTTGGACAGGTAATACAGGCGCAATGCCGAGTCATCCTGCCGCAGTGCATGCAGCTGGGTCAGCAGCGCCACGGAGGCGTCCATGGGCAAGAGCTGCTCCCCAATGCCCTCCACCAATTCCGATAACGCGCACAGGTCCAAGTCCAGACGCTGCGCGGTGCGCGCCACCACCTCCTCCATGGACAGGGTGCCACGGTCAAAGCTGTGCCAGTCCACATGGCCAAACACGGCGTGGGCCAACTGCGCCGCCAGCTGTGGGGTGCTAGCCGTTTCGGGAAAGCGCTCGGCCAGCAGTTCCGCGGGCCGCCAGGTGAACAAAACCGCGCCGAAGTCAAAAACAATATTCATGGGATGAGAGGGTTTGCCTGGATTTGTTGGATGGCGCGCCGCAAGGGCGCTGCCAGCTTGGCCGGTTGGGTGCGGGTGATGCGGACCGTGGGGGTTCCATGCCAGGCCGCGCAGCGCGCAATCGCACCGGCCATGTCGGCCACCAGGGCGTCGTCCCACACACAACCCGGCTGGGCATGCAGGGCCTTGACCTCGAACACACCCTGTGCCCGATGGGCCTTGGCGTCCAGCCGCCCGACCAGCGCGCCCCGGCACAGCAGGGGCAGCACAAAATAGCCGTACACCCGCTTGGCCTCGGGCGTGTAGCACTCCAGCCGGTAATCAAAGTCGAACAACACGGAGGCACGTTCGCGGTCCCACACCACGGGGTCGAAGGGCGACAGCACGGTGCTGTGGCTGGCCGCCAGTTGGCCCGCAGCGGCTTGGTCCAGCAAGGCAGCGTGCGAGGCGTGCACATAGGCAGGCGCCTCCCAGCCCTGCACCGCCACGCGGTGGACCACGCCCGCCTCCACCAGCGGGTCGAGGTCGGCATCTTTCAGGCGGGGCTTCATGCGAAAGTAGTCGTGCACCCAACGCGCCTGCGAGATGCCCAAGGCGGCGATGGATTTTTCGATGAACTGCGCATGCACATCTTCTGCAGTGGGATCGGTTCCTTGGGACGGCAGGGCCAGCCGGGGCGCCACCCGTTCGCTCAGGTCGTACACGCGGTGGAAATTCTCGCGCCGCGCCACCATCAGCTCGCCCGTGGCAAACAGGGCCTCCAGCCAGCGCTTTTCATCCTTCCAGCCCCACCAGGCGGCGCTCTGCCCTGCGGGACGCTCAAAGTCGGAGGACTTCACCGGGCCCTGGGCCCGGATGTGCTGGAGCAACTGGTCCAACTGCGGGCGCTGCTCGGCGTGGCTGCGCCGGGCGCTGGCCAGTCCCCAGTGCAGACGCGCACCGGCGTTGTAGGCCCGGTGCAAGAGCAAATCTCCGGCGGGTGCGAAACAAGCCTCGTGCGCCCAGGTTTCAAACACCTGCCCACTGGCCAGCGCATCCTCCAGCCAGCCCATGGGGTAGTGCCCCAGCCGCGAGAACAACACCATATACGGGCTGCGCGCCACCACATGGATGGTGTCGATCTGCAGCAAACCCATGCGTTCAATGGTCGCATGCAGATCTTGCGGCTGCGGCGAATGGCCAGGCGCATGCAGCAACCCCTGCGCCGCCAAATGCAATGCGCGTGCCTGCGCGATGGACAGAGAAATGCAGTTCATGGAAGCGCTCGAACGCGAAGCGCAGAGCAAGGGCGTGGCGGCGGGCGATTTCTGCGCGTTTGGCAGCATGAGCCCGCCGCCATGCCCTTGCTCTGCGCCCCCCCCAACCATCAAACCCGCAATCACGAACGCAACCGCGCCAACAAACCAGCCGTCGACCCATCCAAGCCGGAGGAATCACCGCTAGCCAAACGCGGCTCAATGTCCTTGGCCAACACCTTGCCCAGTTCCACCCCCCACTGGTCAAAGCTGTTGATGCCCCACAGCGAACCACTCACGAACACGCGGTGCTCCTGCAAGGCAATCAAGGCCCCCAGCGAGGCCGGTGTCAGGTCGTCCAGCAGCAAAAAGGTGCTGGGCCGGTTGCCCGGGAAGTGCTTGTGCCCGCCCATATCCGCCTTCCCCACCATCAGCGCCTGCGCCTGCGCCAGCACATTGGCCAAGAGCATGGGGTGGTGGCCCGCCAGGGTGTGGCGCGCTTTCTTGACGGCTACAAACTCGACCGGCACCACGTCCGTGCCCTGGTGCAGCATCTGAAAATACGCGTGCTGGCCGTTGGTGCCCGGCTCGCCCCACAGCACCGGGGAAGTGCCAAAAGGCAGCGCCTCGCCGCTGGCATCCACGCGCTTGCCGTTGCTCTCCATCTCCAGCTGCTGCAAATAGGCCGGCAGGCGGCGCAGGGCGCTGTGGTAGGGCGCAATGGAGCGGCTGGTGAAGCCGTGGAAGTTGCGGTACCACACGTCCAGCAGCCCCAGGCGCACCGGCAGGTTGCTCTCCAGCGGTGCGGTGCGGAAGTGCTCGTCCATGGCATGGGCGCCCGCCAAAAATTCTCGGAAACCCGCCGCACCAATGGCAATGGCCAGCGGCAGCCCGATGGCCGACCACAGGGAATAACGCCCGCCCACCCAGTCCCAAAACCCAAAGGTGGTGGTGATGCCAAAGGCATTGGCCGCCGCCACATTGGTGGTCAAGGCTGCAAAGTGGCGGGCAATATCGGTCCCGCCTTGCGACGCAAACCACTGCTTGGCCGATGCCGCATTGGTCATGGTCTCGATGGTGGTGAAGGTCTTGCTGGCGATCAAAAACACCGTGCTCTCGGGCCGCAAATGGGGCAGCTTGGCGGCCAGCTCGTGCCCGTCCACATTGCTCACAAAGTGCAGGCGTTTGCCCGTGGTGGCAAAAGCGTCCAGCGCCAGCACCGCCATCTGCGGCCCCAGGTCGGAGCCGCCAATGCCGATGTTCACCACGTCGGTAATGGCGTCCAGCGTGGCGTGCACTTTGGCCTGCTCTATTGCTATGAATTCCGCAGCTGCTTGCGCATATTCCACGGGGGCTAGAGGCGGATTTCGCAACAAAACATGCCAGACTTCACGCTGCTCGGTGGCGTTGACCTTGGCACCCGCAAACATGGCGTCCCGGTGCGACTCCACCCCACTCTGGCGCGCCAGGTCCAGCAAAAGGCCCTGGGTGGCGGCGTCGATCCGGTTTTTGGACAGATCGGCAAATACATAGGGCGCTTCCTGGCTGAAGGTGCCAAACCGCGCGGGGTCCTGGGCAAAGGCCTCGCGGGTATCGAAATACTGGCCGGTGCTTTGGTAGGCGGCTTGCAGCAGGCCCCAAGCGGGCGTGCGGTCACATCGGGTACGGATCATGGGGGTGCTCGGCTTGCTTCAGGGTGTTTATGCCGCCAGCATCAGTTGTTCCAGCTTGACCGCGTCCACGCAGAATGCGCGTATGCCTTCGGCCAGCTTCTCGGTGGCCATGGCGTCTTCGTTCAACGCCAAGCGGAACCCGGCCTCGTCAAAACTCACATGCTCCACAGCGCTGTCTTTGGCCGTCGACACGTCCAAGGCCCGCGCCAACGGTGCATCGGTGGCCGCCAGATTCGCCAACAGGTCGGGGCTGATGGTCAGCAAATCGCAACCGGCCAGGGCGGTGATCTGGCCCACGTTGCGAAAGCTCGCGCCCATCACCTCGGTGGCAATGCCAAACTTCTTGTAGTAGTTGTAGATGTGTTTGACGGATTGCACGCCGGGGTCGTTGGCCCCCGCCTTGTCGGCTTCCACCCAGTGGGCGCCTGCCGACTTCTTGTACCAGTCGTAAATGCGGCCGACAAAAGGCGAGATCAGTTGCACCTTGGCCTGGCCGCAGGCCACCGCCTGGCAGAAGGAGAACAGCAACGTGAGGTTGGTGTGGATGCCCTTGCGCTCCAGTTGTTCCGCCGCCTGGATGCCCTCCCAGGTGGCGGCCACCTTGATCAGCACGCGGTCGATGTGCACGCCCTGTGCCTGGTACAGCTCAATCAAGCGTTCGCCCCGCGCCACCGTGGCGCTGGTGTCAAAGCTCAAACGGGCATCCACCTCGGTGGACACACGGCCAGGAACGATGTTTAGAATTTCGCAGCCAAAACGCACCAACAGCCGGTCCATGATCTCATCCAGCGGGCGGCCCCGAAACGCGTTCACGGTGTCGGTGAGCAGTGATGCGTATTCCGCCTTTTGCACCGATTTCAGGATCAGCGATGGATTGGTCGTGGCATCCGTCGGCTGAAAAACGCCCAGCTGTTTGAAGTCGCCGGTATCGGCCACCACGGTGGTGAATTGTTTGAGTGCGTCGAGTTGGTTCATGGGGTTTGCAAGAAGGGCGTGAAAAGAAGCCTTGAATTATCAATGAAACAAAGTTACATTACAACGTCATTATTTATGTAACCGAAAATCATGAGCTTTGATCTTGTCTTGTTTGGCGGCACCGGTGATCTGGCCTGGCGCAAGCTGATGCCCGCGCTGTTTCAGGCCTTTCGCCACGGCACCCTGCCCGAAGGCGGACGCATCATCGGCGTGGGCCGTGACGACCTGAGCGACGAGCAATACCGCAAACTCATCCAGTCCCGTTTCGACAAGGTGGAGCTGGCCAAGCGCCCCAGCGCCGAAGAATTTGCGCGCTTCGCCGCCCTGCTCGAATTTGTCCGCGTGGACCTGTCCAAGCCCGACGATTACGCCCGCCTGGCCGCCAGCCTGCAAGGCCGCAATGCCGACACTGTGGTGATGTATGTGGCCACCGCCCCAGCCCTGTTCACCACCGTGTGCGAACAACTGGCTGCCTCCGGGCTGAACACGCCCAAGACCCGCGTGGTGCTGGAAAAACCCCTGGGCCACGACCTTGCCTCCAACCGCGCCATCAACCACACGGTGCGCCGCTTCTTCGAAGAAAACCAGGTGTTCCGCATCGACCATTACCTGGGCAAGCCCGCAGTACAAAACCTGTTTGCCCTGCGCTTTGGCAATGCCTTGTTCGAACCCTTGTGGCGGCGCGAACACATCGCCAACATCCAGATCACCATTGCCGAAGACCTAGGCGTGGAGAGCCGGGGTGCGTTTTACGAAACCACCGGCGCCCTGCGCGACATGGTGCAAAACCATGCCCTGCAACTGCTGTGCGCCATTGGTATGGAGCCGCCCATCAATTCCCACGCCGACGCCATCCGGGACGAAAAGCTCAAGGTGCTGCGTTCGCTCAAGCCCTGGACCCAGGAGTCGCTTTCGTTGGACGTGATCCGCGGCCAATATGCCAACGGCACCAGCGGCGGCGGCAAGGTGCCAGGCTACCGGGAGGAAACCGGCGTCGATACCCGAAGCAACACCGAAACCTTCGTGGCGCTGCGCACCGAAATTTCCAACTGGCGCTGGGCCGGTGTGCCCTTTTACATCCGCACCGGCAAACGCCTGGCGGGCCGTGACGCGCGCATTGTGGTGAACTTTCGTCCCACGCCGCATGCCATCTTCAATTCGCAGTTGGGCATGGCCAACCGCCTGGTTATCAACCTGCAACCCAAAGACGGGTTGGAGCTCCATTTGCTGGCGCAAGGGCAGGAAAACCGCCAGCAAGCACGCCAAGGTCCATCGCAGCAGGCACTGGCTCCGGTGCAGTTGGACCTGGACTTTGACAAACGTTTTGGCTCCGAGCGCGTGGGTGCCTATGAACGCTTGCTGCTGGACGTGATCGACGGCCGGCTGAACCTGTTTGTACGTAGCGACGAGCAAGAAGAAGCCTGGCGCTGGGTCGAGCCCATGCTGGAGTTCTGGGCCAATGACTCCCAAGGCCCCCGCCTGTACAACTCCGGCACCTGGGGCCCCAGCGCATCCAGTGCCATGATCGCGCGCGACGGATTTTGCTGGAGCGAAGAAAGTTAGCGAATTCCCACACGTGCCGTTGCGCCTATGGAACAGCGGCCAAACCACCTAGGAGAGTTCCCATGCTAGAGCGAATCAAAGCCTCCCTGCCCTCCCTGGCCCCGGCCGAACAACGGGTGGGCAAGCTGTGCCTGGCCGATCCGCGCGTGTTTGCCAAGCTGCCAGTCAGCGAACTGGCAGACCGCGCGCATGTGAGCAAGCCCACCGTGGTGCGGTTTTGCCGCAGCGTGGGCTACGACGGCTTGTCCGACTTCAAACTCAAGCTGGCAGGCACTGTGAACGAAGGCGTGCCCTTCATCCACCGCAGCGTGGATGCCGACGACAAGGTCAGCGATGTCACCGTCAAGGTCATCGACAACACCGTGGCGGCTTTCCTGAAATACCGCAACGATGCGTCCACCGTGGCCATCGAAAAAGCAGTGGTTGCCCTGGTAGAAGCCTACAAGGCCGGGCGTCAAATCCAGTTCTTTGGCGTGGGCAACTCCGGCATCGTGGCGCAGGATGCACAGCACAAGTTTTTCCGCCTGGGAATCAACACCACCGCCTACAGCGACGGCCACATGCAGGTCATGAGCGCCTCCATTTTGGGCGCGGACGACTGCGTGGTGGTCATCAGCAACTCGGGGCGCACCCGCGATCTGATGGACGCCTGCGATATTGCCCGCAAAAACGGCGCCACCACCATCGTCATCACCGCCAGCGGCTCCCCCCTGGCCAGCGCCGGCCATATCCACCTGTGCGCCGACCACCCGGAGGGTTTCGACAAATACAGCCCCATGGTCTCGCGCCTGCTGCACCTGATGATCGTGGACATCCTCGCCACCTCCGTCGCCCTGCGCATTGGCGGCGGCAAGCTCCAGCCTTTGTTGCGGGAGATGAAACACAATTTGCGGAACAAGCGGTATGCGTAGCCTTTGCCCGAAGCTGCCCTAAAATTCCGCCATGCGCCTCACCCCCGAACAAGTCAACACCATACGCCAAGGCGCCATTGCCTTGGCCGGTGAGGGAGCACGGGTGTGGCTGTTCGGATCACGGGCTCGCGACGATGAGCGGGGTGGGGATGTGGACCTTCTGCTGGAATTGGATGAACCAGTGAGCGAGCCGGCCCAACTCGCCGCCCGCTTGTCGGCCCGTATCTCAAAATCCATGTGGGGCCGCAAGGTGGATGTGCTGATAAAAGCCCCCAATCTGCAGCACTTACCCATCCATTCCATCGCACTTGAAGAAGGTGTGCAACTATGAAATTGGCGCCTTCGCTCTCCGCCCGGCTTGAATTTTTGCTACGCGTCACCGAAAAAGAATGCGCACACCTGCTGGACACCGATCAGCGCCTGTTCGGCGATCTATTCACCATCGAAGACGCACAAAAAATTGCATCTGACCCCATTTTGGCGGAGCGACTGGACGCTTTCGTGAGCCGTTTTGGCCGCCTGCAAGACACCGTCGGAGACAAGCTTCTGCCTGCTTTGCTTACCGCTTTGGCGGAGAAAACGGGACCAGCCATCGACAACCTTGACAAAGCAGAAAAATTTGGGTTTCTGGAGTCGGTAGATACATGGATGGAAATGCGCAAACTCAGAAACCAAATGGTCCACGAATACATTGAAGACTTGGCTGTGCTCACCAGCGCACTGTGCAGTGGACACAACCTGGTCCCGATGCTGATTGCCTCCGCTCGCAAGTGCACGACAGAGGCAAGGCGTATCCTTGCGGCTTAGCCTCCTCACGAATACATTTGAATCCTGCCCTTCTTGCAGCCGACGGCCCGCTGGTAGCGGCTATACGCGCGCAATTTCCAGCCACCGCCTAAGCAAATCCAGCGAGCGCATAGGCCGCTGGATGTTTGGCTCGGGTGATTGCCACTTCACCAGTTTTTAGTCGCACCAGATTCTGGGATGTC
>Ga0156180_1011_pt1 | contig 9104 bp, 7 predicted proteins | sample RifCSPlowO2_12_FD_107833 | JGI IMG/M metagenome (GOLD analysis project Ga0156180, IMG submission 107833) | Burkholderiales bacterium RIFCSPLOWO2_12_FULL_61_40
TTGCGCCGGTCTTCCGGGAAAAAATTGATGATGCGGTCGATCGCCTGGTTGGCGCTGTTGGCGTGCAGGGTGCCCAGGCACAAATGGCCGGTTTCCGCAAAGGCGATGGCGTGCTCCATGGTCTCGGGGTCGCGGATTTCACCAATCAAAATCACGTCGGGTGCCTGGCGCAGGGTGTTTTTCAGGGCGTGGTGCCAGCTGTGGGTGTCCACCCCCACTTCGCGGTGGCTGACCAGCGATTTTTTGGACACATGCACATACTCCACCGGGTCTTCCACGGTGATGATGTGTCCGGCCGAGGTGCTGTTGCGGTAGTCAATGAGTGCGGCCAGCGTGGTGGACTTGCCCGAGCCGGTGCCGCCCACCACCAGCACCAGGCCGCGCTTGTTCATGATCACGTCTTTGAGCACCGGCGGCAGGTCCAGCTTCTCGAAATTGGGGATTTCCGAGGCAATGGTGCGCACCACCATGGCCACGTTTTGCTGCTGCACATACACATTCACCCGAAAACGCGAGATGCCGGGGATGGAGATGGCAAAGTTGCACTCCATCTCCTTGGCAAACTCTTCACGCTGGCGCTCGTTCATCAGGGCATGGGCCAGCACGCGGGTGACATCCCCGGTGAGCTTTTGGCTGGTGAGCGCCTGCATGCTGCCATTGGCTTTCATGCTGGGCGGGAAGTCGTTGGAAATGAATAAATCCGACCCGCCCGCCTGGCTCATGGCGGCAAGGAGTTTGTGCATGTAGGCGCGGGCCTGGTCTTCGGTCAAGGTGCTCATGGGTCAGTGCGTGGTCGCCAGTGCGGCGGGGATGTGCGTTTATTTCAATCCGTATTTCGCAAGCACAGCCTTCCAGGCAGGATCGCCCGGCATGGCTGCCGCAATGGCCGAGAGCTCCTGCAGCAAGGCCGCATTGCTGTTGGCGACAAACAGAAAGCGGTCAAACTTCAAATGCGGTGTGGCCGAGACATGGAGTTTGCCGTCCAGGCCTTCGGATGCACCACTTACCTTCATCAGGTAGTTGTACGTGGAGCCCGCCATCACCGTCACGTCGGCCCGGTCGTTGGCAATGATTTTGAGCACCTGCAGCTCCGCATTGACATCGGCACGTTTGATGTCCTTGCCAAAGCGCTCTTCCAGCCCGGCATACTTGTTGCCCCGGATGCCCTGGAACGTCAATCCCTTCATGGAATCCGGCCCGCTGTACTCCACTTTTTTGCCCATGGACGAGATCACCTGGTTGCCGTCTTGCATGATGGCCGGTGTCCAGGCAAATTTCTTTTTGTCCGCATCGCCGACGAAGGCGGGGTTCAGGAACAGCACCACCCCCTTGAAGTCCGGATTGCTGATGACCTCCTGGTTCAAACGTTCCCGCGGCATGGTTTGGAGCTCAAACACCTGCTTGCCTTTGAGCTTGGCATTGAGGTAGGCCACCAGATCGGCGGCCATTCCGCTTTTGGCATCCAGCACAAAAGGCACCGCCTGGTAGGTGTTGTAGGCCGGAAGTACCGCCTGCGCCATTGCACTGGCGCCGGTGAGCACCAGGCCGAGGGCAAGACATGTCCGAATCAATGGCTTCATGGGGAGTCTCCTGATGGATCAAGCACCGTACATCTCCGGCCGATGAGAGCGCTGCCATAGAACAGCCGCGAAGGAATGCTAGCCAAGTTACAGAATGTTGCCAAGAGCATGAACACCGATGCCAAGCGCGTTTTTGAAATGCCGTACTTGCGCATTGTCGAAAAAAAACAGTCCACCAGGAACTACCATTGCCCTATGCCCACACGCCCCCACCCTTTCCCGGACACTGCTGCCTGGGGCCGTGCGCTGAAGGCGCGGGCAGGCAGCTGGTGGTATCTGGTTCATTTTGCCGCCATCGTGCTGGTCGTGGCCTTGTCACCGTCCACTTACAGCCGGGCCTACCGCGCCACCACCGCCAAAGACATTTACACCAGCACCTGGCAGGTCTTGCCCTGGTTTACGGTGGTGGCCTCGTTGTTCAGCCTGGTGCTGATCCGCATCGTGGTGGTGACCGCCTTGAGCTACGGCCTGTCGCAATACGCACTGCAAATGGTGGTGCGCGTTCTGGTGCTGGAGCTGATTCCGTTGTCTGCCGCCTTGTTTGTGGCCCTGCGTTCGGGCCTGGTGTTCACCGGGCAGCCTCCTGCAGGCGGCCCACCGTCCCCCACCGAGCCGACACCGCAGCTGAGCATGGCGCAATTGCGCCAGGAGGTGGTGCCGCATGTGGTGGCCGAAGCTTTCTCGGTCATCACGCTGGCGATGGTCAGCAGTGTGATTGCGCTGGTGCTGGCCTATTTGACGGTGTACGGCTTCTCGCTGTGGGGCGTGCCGGGCTACACCCGCACGGTCGGCCATGTGTTTGACATGCCGGTGACCGTGGGGTTTGCGCTCAAAACACTGCTCTTCAGTCTGGCGGTGGCTATCGTGCCCACCGCCAGCCGTCTGGAAGCAGCCCGCCAAAGCCGCGCCGCCGACGCAGTGCAACCCGGCGCGGTGCGGCTGTTTTTGGTACTGTTGCTGGTCGAGGCCACCTCCCTGGCGGTCAAATACGTTTAACGGAGACCCTATGTCTGACAACGCTGAAATCCCGCCGCCCTCGCCCACGGAGATCGCCCGTGTCGAACGCAGGGCGGTAGCCTTGCTGGTTCTGGTCACGGCTTTGGTACTGGGTTTTTTGCTCTACGTGATGGTCGCGCGTGGTGTGTTCGAGAGCACGCAGCAACTGGTGCTGGTGGCGGACGACTCCGAGGGCGTCATCGTCGGCATGGACTTGACTTTCTCGGGTTTCCCCATCGGACGCGTTCGGCGCATTGAACTCGACCCGCAGGGCAAGGCACGTATGGTGATTGACGTGCCGCGCAAAGATGCCCACTGGCTGCGCACTTCCAGCATTTTCACCATGGAACGCGGCATGGTTGGCGAGACCCGCCTGCGTGCCTTCTCCGGCATATTGGAAGACCCGCCCCTGCCCGAAAACGCGGAGCGCACCGTGCTGCGCGGCGATACCAATGCCGAGATTCCGCGCATTGTGGCGTCCGCCCGCACCCTGCTGGAAAACCTGGAGGCCATGACCGCCTCTGAATCCAGCCTCAACACCAGTCTGGCCCACCTGCGCACCGTGACCGAACGCCTGAGCGGGCGCTATGGCCTGCTGACGGCGGCCTTGGGCAGCGAAGACCAGGCCCAAAAAATCATCGCCACCCTGGACCACACCAATGCCCTGCTGAAGAAAGCCGACCAGCGCGTGTTTGGCGCCAACGGCGTGATGGACGAAACCCAGGCCGCCGTGGTACAACTCACCGCAATGTTGAAAGACGTGCGTGCCAGCTTGCAAAAAGTCGATGCCGTGCTGGTGGAAGCACAAGCCGTGGGCGCCAACGCACGGGTGGCCAGCACCGATCTGGGCGCGCTGCGCGCCGAAGTGGAGGTGAGCCTGCGCAAAGTCGGCCAACTGGTGGACGAGGTCAACCGCAAGTGGCCGTTTGCCCGCGACACCCAACTCAAACTGCCATGAGCCTGCGTTTATCCCCCTGGCTTGCGGCATTGCTGCTGTGCGCCTGCGCCAGCAAACCGCCACCGCCCGACTGGCAAGCCAACGCGTATTCAGCGCTCAAAAGTTTTTCAAGCGCCTATCTCAGTGGCAACAGCCGCCTTGCCAACTTCGAGCTGGACCGTGCCAGAGCCGCGGTGGCCAGCACCGGGCGCGCAGACTTGGTGGCCCGCACCGAGCTGACGCGCTGCGCCATCCGTGTGGCCAGCCTGGAGTTTGACGACTGCGCAAGTTATGCGCCTCTGGCACAGGACGCCCCGCCCAGTGAGCAAGCCTATGCGGCCTACCTGACGGGCCGCTGGACCGGCATCAACCCCGCCCTGCTGCCCGCGCACCACCGGGCCATCGTGATCGGCGGAGCCGCTGCAACCAGCCAGGGCGGTTCGGCGCTGCCGCCTGGCACGTTGGCTGCCGTGGAAGACCCTTTGGCACGCCTGGTGGCCGCTGGCGCCTTGTTGCAAACCGGGCATTTAAGCCCGCCGGATATCGCCGTGGCCGTGGACACCGCCTCGGCCCAGGGCTGGCGCCGCCCATTGCTGGCTTGGCTGGGGATACAACGCCAGAGGGCCAGCGATGCCGGCGAGCCTGCGGCGGCGGCGCGCATCCAGCGGCGGATCGACCTGGTTTTGCAGACGGGCTCCAAAGTCCAGTGAAAGTTGGACAAGGGGATTTGGAAAACAGTCATCAATGAACAAGCCTTTCTATGTACACTGATCCAGAATATTTTTATCCCAAGTCAAACACCGCGGAAATGTTTATGAAACAAGATAGTTTTTTCGCTTCATCCGCCTCTTCGGGAGGCCGCGCCACCCTCAGCAGTTCGCTCAAGTTGGGTTTACTGGCGGGAGCCCTGGCGCTGGCAGGTTGCGCCAGTGTGCAAACCCGGCCCCTGAATGGGCAGGAAATCAAAGACCAGGCCCAAACCGACCGAGGCCTTTCCCAACAAGGTGTTGAACCCATCCAAGGCGCCTTGAGCCTGGAAGAGGCCATTGCCCGCGGCCTCAAATACAACCTGGAACGCCGCACCCGGATGATGGAAGAGGCCATTGCCTTCAACCAGCTCGACGTCAGCCGCTACGACATGCTGCCCAAGCTGGTGGCATCGGCGGGTTACCGCAGCCGCAGCGAAAACGCCATCAGCCGGGCGGAAGACTCCGTCACCGGACAGCCCTCGCTTGCCAACCCCTTCATTTCCAGCGAAAAAAACCACACCGCCAGTGACCTGGGGCTGACCTGGAATCTGCTGGATTTTGGTCTTTCTTACTACGGTGCCAAGCAGAATGCCGACCGCGCCATGATTGCCGTGGAGCGCCGCCGCAAAGCCATGCACACCCTGATCCAGGATGTGCGCACCGCGTTCTGGCGCACAGCCAGCGCCCAGAAGCTGCGCGCGGACGTCAAGAACTCCATCGCCCTGGCGGTGGACGCTTTGGGCGATGCCCGCAAGGCCGAAGAAGAACGCCTGCGTTCCCCGCTGGACTCCCTGCGTTACCAGCGCCAGGTCCTGGAAAACCTGCGCCTGCTTGAAACCATTGACCAGGACCTCTCCACCGCCCGGATTGAATTGGCCAACCTGATCAATGCCCCGCTGGGGCTGGACCTGCAAGTGCGTGAACCGGCGGAAACCCTGAACCAGCGCATCCTCGAACTGCCCATGGCCGCCATGGAAGAGGTGGCCATTGCCCGCAATGCCGACCTGCGCGAACAGTTTTACAACACCCGCATTGCCAGCGAAGAAACCCGCAAAACCCTGGTGCGGCTGTTCCCCAATCTGAATTTCAACTACACGCTCAAGCACGACACCGACAAATACCTGGTGAACAACAGCTGGAACGAGGCGGGTGCCCAGCTCTCCTTCAATCTGCTGAACCTGCTCTCCGCACCTTCGCAGCAGCGCCTGGCCGAAGCGGGTGTCGCGCTGGCGGACCAGCGCCGGGTGGCCGCCCAGATGGCCATCCTGGCCCAGGTGCATATCGCGCGCTTGCAGTACACCAACGCCCTCCAGCAATTCCAGCGCTCCGACGCCATCTGGTCCGTTGATGACCGTATCGACAAACATGTCACCAACCGCGAACAGGCACAAACCGCCAGCAAACTGGAAAAAGTGAGCAGCAACACCGCCGCCATTCTGAGCCAACTGCGCCGCTACCAGGCGCTGGCGCAGGCCCATGCCGCCGCCAGCAAACTCCAGGCCACGCTGGGCATGGAACCCGACATCGGCAGCGTGCAGGAGATGGGCTTGGCGGACCTGCAAAAATCCATCACAACCGCGATCCAGCATTGGGAAAACGGCGAACTGCCAGCGGGCAAGCCGGCCATTACAAACTAGGGGGATCCACCATGCCGAGGCACCACCTCCAAGCCATCCTGGTCTGCGGACTCTTCGCCTTCGGCACCCTCCACGCCCAGGCCGCGGCCCCCCAGCGCGGACCGGCACCCCTGATAGCGCAAACTCCGGCCACCGCTGCGGCGCGTGCGACTCCCGCTGCAGCGGGTCCTGCACAACCCAGTTTGGAGCAACGCGAAATTCGTGCCCAACTGGCCCCGCACCGCTACACCACCTTGGCCGCCGAGATTGGCGCCAAGATCAACCGCCTTCCCGTGCAGGAAGGCGGCGCCTTCAAGGCCGGACAAAGCCTGGTCAGTTTTGACTGTTCCTTGCAACAGGCCCAGCTCAACAAAGCCCGTGCGGCACTGGGTGGTGCCGAAAGAACCTGGGGAGCCAACCAACGTCTGGCGGAACTCCACTCTGTGGGCAAGGTGGAACTGGACGTATCGGAAGCGGAGGTCCTGAAAAACCAGGCAGAAGTAGCCGCCATGGGCACCATGCTCAGCAAATGCAACATCACCGCCCCTTTTTCGGGGCGTGTGGCCGAACAAAAGGTGCGCGAGCAGCAGTACGTGCAGCCCGGTCAGCCCATTTTGGACATCATCGACGACAGCGTGCTGGAGATCGAGTTTTTGGTGCCCAGCAAATGGCTGGCCTGGGTCAAGCCCGGTTACGCCTTTCAGGTCAGCATCGACGAAACCCGCAAAAGTTACCCGGCCAAGGTGCAGCGCATCGGCGCCCGGGTGGACCCGGTGAGCCAGTCGGTCAAGCTGGTGGCCACCATCAACGGAAAATTTGCAGAGCTGATTGCAGGCATGAGCGGACGCGTCAGCCTGGTGGCGCCAGCCGGGATGTGACATGCGCAGGGTTGCAAGGGTTTTTAGTTGCTATTTATTTGATAGCTGCTCACGCATGTTTTATGCGGGCCAAAGCCTGTTTTTGCTTAAATTTTGATTGCTACGCCATGTTTACCCTAGTTTGATAGTGTGTTTTCCATCATCGCTCCAACACACTCAGCCACCCCCCAAGACATCTCCAAGGAATCCTGACCATGAACAGAATTTTTAGCAACGTCTGGAACGAAATTACCCGCACTTACGTGGCGGTAGCTGAAAACGTCAAGCGGCAGGGTAAGTCGTCAGGCGGGAGTTGTGTGGATGGCACGGTGGCGTCAGTGCTCAGCACCAAGGTCACCCGCAGTGGGCTGCAGCGTCCCCGTCCAATGCCTCTGGCGCTGGAAGCGCGGCTGATGTTTGACGGGGCAGGCGCTGCGGCTGTGGCGGATGTCGCTCACGCCGTCGAGCCAACGACTCACCCCGATACCAGCGCGCATGCTGCAGCGGTCACACAGCAAGCCGAATGGGCACCAGCAGCGGTATCGGTTGAGGCGTCGACCAGAGAAACCACACCGCCCGCCGTCACGGTGCGCGCAATCGACCCGGCGCAGAACGGTGGACGCAAGGAAGTGGCCTTCATTGATACCGCAGTGGCCGGTTACCAGACGCTGGTGGATGGCGTGCGGGCCGGGGTTGAAGTGGTTCTGATCGACTCCAGCCAGAGCGGGCTGGCCCAGATGGGGGTATGGGCGCAAAACCACACTGGCTTTGATGCCATCCATGTGCTGAGCCATGGATCAGAAGGCACCGTGCACCTCGGACGGGACGCCCTCAACGAGGCCAGCCTGAATGATGTCCGTGTTCAGGCGGTGCTGAGGCAGGTGGGGCAGGCTCTGACGGTTGATGGCGACCTGTTGGTCTACGGCTGCGCGGTGGCCTCGGGTGAGGTGGGGCAACAATTCATCGCTGGTCTGGCAAGGGCTACAGGGGCGGATGTGGCAGCGTCGAGCGATTTAACCGGATCCACTTCGCTAGGCGGGAATTGGACACTGGAATATGCACCGAATGCGGTGCTCCAGGCTCTGGCTGTACCTCAGTGGATGGGGGCTTTAGACCTCCCGGAAATACCCGAACAAACCATTAACGGAACCCCAAATTTGGTGGGAACTGGGACTGACTTTGCGGGAGGGACCTTTGAGGTCAAGTATTCCGGTGGGGTAAAAACCGCGACCGAGAACATAGGACTACAAACATCCTCAACAGCATCCACTACGCTCGACACCATCAGTGTTGTGGGCAATACGATCTACAAAGGTGATGGCACCTCTGCCAGGGCGATTGGAACGGTTTCGACCACCAGCGACGGTACGGGAACATCGTCCCTGGTGATTAATTTCATCGGTGCATCCTTCGAGAATGGGACCTTTGACGGCACCTTCGCCGACAACTCCGATACAGGTCCCGGTTTTGTCAGAGCAGTCACCAATTCTGCTGGCAATCAGATCATCCTGATCTTTGACGAAATCCTCAGTACAACACGCCCCGCGGCAGGCAGTTTTACGGTCACCACCGATGGCGGCACCGTCGCAGTGAGCTCAGTCGGTGGCACCGGCAACTACATTCAGCTCACACTCTCCAGCAGCATCGCAAACGGCCAGACGGTCACCGTGGCGTACTCCGCGCCACCGAGCGACAACACAACGGCCAACAGCGCTATTCAGGACGTCGCTGGCAATGATGCGGCGCAACTAACCACAACGACCGTTACGAACATTGTTGGAGTGACAGATACAGCTGCGCCAAGCCTTATCAGCGCTGCCACCGACATTCTTGGCAACCAGGTCATCCTCACGTTTGACGAGATTCTTTCTACCACTGCGGCTTCAGCCAGTGATTTCACCGTCACCGCAGGGGGCAGCACCAGCACCATCACGGCGGTCGCCGTCAGAGGCTCCGCCGTAGTGCTCTCCCTCAGCAATTCAGTCTCGCAGGGGGATGTCGTCACCGTCGCGTACACCGCGCCGACCAGTAGCGGCTTAACGACCAACAGCGCCATTCAGGATTCCAGCGGTAACGATGCTGCTTCGATTGCGACCACCGTAAGCAACATCACGGATAAACAGCGCACACTCACCGGCTGGACAGTGTTCAAAGAGCAGATCCGGCTTGATGGATTGTCCACAGTGGGAGGGTGGCTCACACCCGTTGACAACTTGGATCCTGTCACCCCCGGTACTGCCAGGTCAGCCACGGGCACCCTGACCGACAACGAATCCACGGTCGCTTCAGTGACCGCAAGGGACCCCGGCGGCCTCGCCGGTGACACCAGCGTCGTAGAAGGCAACGACCTGCAGTACGACGTGGTTCTG
>Ga0156180_1021_pt1 | contig 9101 bp, 9 predicted proteins | sample RifCSPlowO2_12_FD_107833 | JGI IMG/M metagenome (GOLD analysis project Ga0156180, IMG submission 107833) | Burkholderiales bacterium RIFCSPLOWO2_12_FULL_61_40
TTTGTAGATTTTGAGCGCGGGGTTGGTCAGCAGGCCGTAGCGGTAAAAGCGCTCGATGTCATTGCCCTTGAAGGTGCTGCCGTCGCCCCAGATGTTGACGTCGTCTTCCTTCATGGCCGCCACCAGCATGGTGCCGGTGACCGCGCGGCCCAGCGGCGTGGTGTTGAAGTAGGTGACGCCGGCGGTGGAAATATGGAAGGCGCCCGATTGCAGGGCGGCAAGGCCTTCGGCGGCGAGTTGGGGGCGGCAGTCGACCAAGACCGCCTTCTCGGCGCCGTATTCCATGGCCTTGCGCGGGATTTCGTCGTAGTCGGCCTCGTCGGGCTGGCCCAGGTTGGCGGTGTAGGCGTAGGGCAGGGCGCCCTTGAGCTTCATCCAGTGCAGGGCGGCGCTGGTGTCCAGGCCACCGGAGAAGGCGATGCCGACCTTTTGGCCGACGGGGGTGTTTTGCAGGATGGTGTTTGACATGTTATTGCCTAAATGTGGCTGTAGCCCCCGCGGAATAAGCGTGAGCAGCTATAAAAAAAGTAGCAAGAATGCAACGGATCAGCCGAAGTGGCAGATGTAGTGGTAGGGCTCGGTCACCCGGATCTCGAACTGGGCGTTGCCCGGCACGCTGAATTGCTCGCCCGCCGAGGACTTCACCCAGGCATCGGTACCAGCCAGTTTGTATTCGCAGCTCCCGGCCACGCATTCCATGATTTCCGGCGCGCCGGTGTTGAAGGTCAGGGTGGCGGGCAGAATCACGCCGACCGATTTCTTGGTGCCATCGGCAAAGGTGATGCCGTGGCTCACGCATTTGCCGTCAAAGTAAACGCTGGCGGTGGTGGTGACGGACACGCCGTCGATACGTGCGGTGGGGGTTGTGCTCATGGTGTGCAGGGCTGGTCAGGTGTTGGGGTGAAGGTGCGAGAGCTGGCGTCGCAAGATGCCAGCGTCGCCCTCGATTTTAGGACAGGTGGGCGGAAAAGCTTTCCGGCTTGAAACCCACGGTGATGCGGCCATCGCGCCAGACCACCACCGGGCGCTTCACCACGCTGGGCTGGGCCAGCATCAGGGCACTGGCGCTGGCTGCGTCGGTTACGGCCGCTTGGGTGGCGGCATCAAGCTTGCGCCAGGTGGTGCCCTGGCGGTTCACCAGTTTTTCCCAGCCTGCGGCGGCGATCCAGCCTGGCAGCAGGGCCTCGGGAACGCCGAGTTTTTTGAAATCATGAAACACATAGTCCACCCCGTTCTCGGTGAGCCAGGTGCGGGCTTTTTTGACGGTGTCGCAGTTGGGGATGCCGTAGACGGTGATGTGTGGGGTACTCATGGTTTTATTGTAGGGATGAACGGACGGGCTGCTTTTCTTGGGGCTTCATTTCACTTCTGAGCCCGCAGCAGGGCTGGGGTGAGCACCGCCGTTCGTGTCCCCCGGCAACGCCCGGCTCAATGCCGTGCATTGCCTGTTGGCACAACGTGAGCGCATCCGCTGTCGCGGATGCGTGAGCCTCCTCCTTTACCTCACTTTGGTGCTCACCCCAGCCCTGCTGCTGCGAACAGTATTTCTTGCTGACAGTCTGAAAACCAGACTGAACGCCAAGTCGGTGGCGGATCAGGGTGGTTGGATGCTTTGCGTAGGTAAAGGAGGAGGCTTACGCATCCGCTGTCGCGGATGCGCTCACCTTGTGGCAATAGGCCAGGCACGGCTAATGCCGTGCGTGGCCGGGGGACACGGAGCAAAGCATCCAGCCACCCTGATCTGAGGAGCAGAGGAGCAGCCCGCCTGATCCAAGAATTTACAGGCCTGCGACAATGTGGGCCTCTATGGAAACACCTAATACCCTGCCCGACTGGCTCGCCTACTGCGAGCAATTGCACCCCAAAAGCATCGACATGGGCCTGGAGCGCGTGCGCGCCGTGGCCCAGCGCATGCAAATTCGCTTTGCTTGCCCGGTGATCACGGTGGCAGGCACCAACGGCAAGGGTTCCACCTGCGCCATGCTGGAAACCATATTGATGCAGGCCGGTTACCGCACCGGCGTATTCACCTCGCCGCATCTGGTGCACTTTGAGGAGCGCCTGCGTCTGTCGGGTGACCCTGTTTCTGCTACTGAATTGATAGCTGCCTTCGCCCGTGTAGAAAGCGCTAGAGGCCAAAATGAGGCTGAAATCTCGCTGACCTACTTCGAATTCACCACGCTGGCCATTCTGGACACCATGGCCCGCGCCGGGCTGGATGCGGTGATTCTGGAGGTGGGCCTGGGCGGGCGGCTGGACGCGGTCAACATCATCGACGCGGATTGCGCCGTCATCACCAGCATCGACCTGGACCACATGGAGCTGCTGGGCCCCGACCGCGAATCCATCGGCCGGGAGAAAGCCGGCATCATGCGCACCGGCCGCCCGGTGGTGGTGAGCGACCCCATGCCGCCGCAAAGTGTGCTGGACCATGCTCTGGAGATCGGCGCCGACCTGTGGCGCGTGGGGCAGGATTTCAATGTGTCGGGCGACAAACAGCAATGGGGCTGGGCGGGCCGGGGGCGGCGCTACAGCGGGCTGGCCTACCCGGCCCTGCGCGGCGCCAACCAGTTGGTGAACGCCGCCGGCGTGCTGGCCGCCCTGGCCGCCCTGCGCGAACGCCTGCCGGTCACCGCGCAGGCGGTGCGCAACGGTTTTGCGTTTGTGGAACTGCCGGGGCGCTTTCAGATCATCCCGGGCCAGCCCACCTTGGTGCTGGACGTGGCCCACAACCCCCATTCGGTGGCGGCGCTGGCGGCCAATCTGGACGCCATGGGCTACTTCCCCACCACCCATGCCGTGTTCGGCGCCATGGCCGACAAGGATTTGGAGCCCATGCTGGCCCGCGTCAACCCGCTGATCGACCGCTGGTATTTCACCGATTTGCCCACCCCGCGCGCGGCCAGTGCAGGGGCATTGCAAACCCAGTGGCAGGCCCAAAATACCCGCAAGAACGTGGTTTCCCACACCTTTGCTGACCCGATGGCGGCGCTGCAGGCGGCCATTGCTGCAGCAGACCCCGCTGATAGAATCGTGGTCTTTGGGTCGTTCTACACCGTGGGAGGCGTTCTGCAGCAGGGCGTGCCCCGCCTGCATGCCAAACATCTGAGCCCCTAAGCCACCCCATTGAGTCACCCCATCCATGGCCTTTTTCAAGTTTCGCAAAGGTGGCGACGACCATCCCACCCCACCTCCGGCCCCCGAGAGTGTCGAGGTGATACGCAAGCGCGCCAAGCACCGCCTGATTGGCGCTGCGGTGCTGGTGCTGGCGGGGGTGATTGGGTTTCCCTTGTTGTTCGATAACCAGCCGCGCCCGATTGCGGTGGATATCCCGATTGAAATTCCTGACAAGAGCAAGGTCAAGCCGCTGGGCCGCACGCCCGCTGTTGCGCCAGGCGCGCAAACCGGCGGCATGATCGAAGAGGGCCCCGACCCCGCACCCAAGGCTGCGGTCCCAGCGGTGCCGGTGGCCGAGCCTGCCAAAGCGGCGGCCAAGCCCGAGAGCAAGCCCGACGCCAAACCGGTGGAAAAAGCGCCTGAAAAGACCCCTGAAAAAGCCGCTGAAAAACCAGCAGCCAAAACCGACGAGGGCGCCAAAGTCCGGGCCCTGCTGGAAGGCAAAGAGGTCAGCAAAAAGCCTGATGCCGCGCCGGGCCGGTTTGTGGTGCAGGTGGGAGCGTTTACCGATGCGCAGAAGCTGCGCGATGTGCGGGCCAAGCTGGAAAAAGCCGGACTGAAGACCTACGCCCAGGTGATTGAATCCAAAGACGGCAAGCGGACGCGGGTGCGTGTGGGACCCTTCGAGTCCAAGGCGCTGGCGGACAAAACAGCCGAAAAAATCAAGAAGCTGAACCTGCCTACCGCCATCTTGGAACTGTAAAAAGCAGTCATTGCCCATGCCCACACTGGACTGGATCTTTCTGGCTGTGTTACTCATCTCCCTGGTGGTGGGGGCTTGGCGCGGTTTGGTGTATGAAGTGTTGTCGGTGTGCACCTGGATTGCCGCGTTTGTGGTGGCGCAGTGGTTTGCCCCGCAGGCGGCCCAGTGGCTGCCCATGGCGGGTTCGGCGGAGGCGGTGCGCTACGCGGCAGGGTTTGTGCTGGTATTCATCGCTGCGGTATTTGCAGGAAGCTTGATTGCATTTTTGATTAAGAAGCTGGTGGCGGCGGTGGGTTTGCGCCCGGCGGACCGCTTGCTGGGCGCAGCGTTTGGATTGGTGCGCGGCACGGTCTTGTTGTTGGCCGTGACCGTGGTGGTGGGCATGACCCCCTTGCACACGGCGCAGTGGTGGCAAGAAGCCTCCGGCCCGCGTGTGGCGACGGTCGTACTGTCGGGTTTGAAGCCCGTGTTGCCCCAAGAATTTGGAAAATATTTACCCTGAGTGAGTGAAAAACTATGTGTGGAATCGTTGGCGTTATCAGCAATGCACCTGTAAACCAGTTGATCTATGACGCGCTGCTGCTGTTGCAGCACCGCGGCCAGGATGCGGCTGGCATCGTGACCCAGCAAGAACGCAAGTTCTTCATGCACAAGGCCAAAGGCATGGTCAAGGACGTGTTTCGCACCCGCGACATGCGTTCCTTACCCGGCAACTGCGGTCTGGGCCAGGTGCGCTACCCCACGGCGGGCAATGCCTTCAGTGAAGAAGAGGCGCAGCCTTTTTACGTGAATGCGCCCTTTGGCATTGTGCTGGTGCACAACGGTAATTTGACCAACGCCCATGCGCTCAAAAATGAGCTCTTCAGCACCGACCACCGCCACATCAACACCGAGAGCGACTCTGAAGTGTTGCTCAATGTGCTGGCCCATGAAATTGAAAAAACCACGCGCGGTCTGCCCCTGCAGTCCGCCGATCTGTTTGCCGCCGTGCGCAATGTGCACCGCCGGGTCAAGGGTTCCTACGCGGTCATTGCGATGATTGCCGGACACGGTGTGCTGGCATTTCGTGACCCCTTCGGCATTCGCCCCCTGTGTATCGGCCGCAGCGAAGACAATGTCATGCTGGCCAGCGAATCGGTCGCACTGGAGGGCACATCGCACCAGTTCGAACGCAATATCGAGCCCGGCGAGGCGGTTTTCATCGACCTGCAAGGCAACATCCATGCGCAGCAATGTGCCGATGCGCCCAAGCTCAACCCCTGCATTTTTGAATACGTGTATCTGGCCCGACCCGATTCGGTGATGGATGACATATCGGTCTACCAGGCCCGGCTGAACCTGGGCGAAACCCTGGCCAAGCGTGTGATCTCCACTGTGCCGCCCAATGAAATCGACGTCGTGATCCCCATCCCCGAATCCAGCCGCCCCAGCGCCGCCCAACTGGCGCATCTGTTGGGACTGCCCTACCGCGAAGGGTTTGTCAAAAACCGCTATGTAGGCCGCACCTTCATCATGCCGGGGCAAGCCGTGCGGAAAAAATCGGTGCGCCAAAAACTGAACGTGATCGCCAGCGAATTCAAGGGCCGCAACGTGCTGCTGGTGGACGACTCCATCGTGCGCGGCACCACGTCCAAGGAAATTGTGCAGATGGCGCGTGATGCCGGTGCCCGCAAGGTCTACCTGGCCAGCGCCGCGCCCCCGGTGCGTTATCCCAATGTGTACGGCATCGACATGCCCACCAGCACCGAGTTGGTAGCACACAACCGCACGGTCGAACAAATCCGTGAAATCATTGGCTGCGACGCCCTGATTTACCAGGATGTTGAAGGCATGAAGAAGGCCGTGGGTTCGCTGAATACCAAGCTGGCTGGCTTTGATGCCTCTTGTTTTGACGGCGTCTACGTCACGGGTGATATCACGGCGGACGACATTGCACGCCTCAATGAAAACCGGGTGGCAGGCGATGAGGGGCAGGAAGACAAGTCCCGCCTGGCTTTGCCGAACCACGGGGATTGAAACGGCGATACAGACCATGACGCAACGCAAACTACCTGACGGACTGCACCTGGACACGCTGGCGGTGCGCGCCGCCATCGACAAAAGCCAATACGGTGAAAACTCCGAAGCCCTGTACCTGACCAGCAGCTTTGTACAGCCGGATGCTGCCACGGCGGCACGCCGTTTTGCCATGGAAGAAGAGGGCTACACCTACACCCGCGTGGGCAATCCCACGGTGAGCAGCATGGAGCAGCGGCTGGCCGCACTGGAAGGAACCCAGGGCGCGGTGGCCACCTCCACGGGCATGGCGGCCATCTTGTTGTTGGGCATGGGCTTGTTGCGTGCGGGTGACCATGTGGTGTGCTCGCAGTCGGTGTTCGGATCAACCATCCGGCTGTTTTCCGGCGAGTTTGGCAAGTTTGGCATTGAAACCACCTATGTCTCGCAGACCGATGTGGCAGCTTGGAAAGCGGCTGTGCGGCCCAATACCAAATTGCTCTTTGCCGAGACGCCCACCAATCCCTTGACCGATGTGTGCGACATCCAGGCCTTGGCCGATGTGGCGCATGCAGCGGGCGCTTTGCTGGCGGTCGATAACTGTTTCTGTACGCCAGCGCTGCAGCAACCACAGCGCTTGGGTGCGGACTTCGTAATCCATTCCGGGACGAAATACCTCGATGGCCAGGGGAGGGTCATGGCTGGCGCCATTTGCTGTGACCAGCGCTATATCGATGAGCTGTTTTTGCCCATCACCCGCACGGCTGGCATGGTGTTGTCGCCTTTCAATGCCTGGGTGGTGTTGAAGGGTATGGAAACCTTGGGCATCCGCATGCGAGCGCAATGCGATAACGCGCTGGCACTGGCGACCTGGCTGGAGGCTCAGCCTGGCGTGGCGCGCGTCTATTACCCTGGTCTGGCTTCGCATCCGCAACACGCTTTGGCCCTGCGCCAGCAGTCGGGCATGGGCGGCGCCGTGCTGTCCTTCGACGTAGTGGCTGAGGACCCTGTGCAGGCCCGTACCCGAGCCTTCCACGTCATCGACAGTAGCCGGGTGTGCTCCATCACCACCAACCTGGGTGACACCAAAACCACCATTTGCCATCCGGCAACGACCTCGCATGGGCGCCTGAACGAAGCCCAGCGCCAAGCAGCGGGTGTGGGCCAAGGCCTGATCCGCGTGGCGGTGGGGCTTGAGAATATCGAAGATTTAAAGGCCGATCTGGCCCGTGGCCTGGCCGGCCTGAAAGCAATGCAATGACTACTACAACCAAAATACGCACCCGTTTTGCGCCTTCTCCCACCGGATTCATCCACTTGGGCAATATCCGCTCGGCTCTTTACCCTTGGGCTTTTGCCCGTGCCACCGGCGGTGATTTCATTTTGCGCATTGAGGACACCGACGTAGAGCGCTCCTCCCAGGCGGCAGTGGACGTCATCATTGAAGGTATGGCCTGGTTGGGTTTGGCCCATGACGAAGGCCCGTTCTACCAAATGCAGCGCATGGATCGCTATAAGGAAGTGCTGGCTGAACTGAAGGCCGCCGGTTTGGTGTATCCCTGCTATATGAGCATGGCAGAACTGGATGCCCTGCGCGAGCAACAGATGGCTGCCAAGGAAAAGCCCCGTTATGACGGCACCTGGCGTCCCGAGCTAGGCAAAACCTTGCCGGCCATTCCTGCAGGGGTTCAGCCCGTGCTGCGTTTCAAAAATCCACAAGGTGGCTCCGTCGTGTGGGAGGACAAGGTCAAGGGACGTATTGAGATCCGCAACGATGAGCTGGACGATTTGGTGATTGCCCGGCCGGATGGAACACCCACCTACAATTTTTGCGTCGTAGTTGACGATATTGACATGGCGATCACCCACGTCATTCGCGGTGACGACCATGTCAACAATACCCCGCGCCAGATCAATATCTTCCGCGCCTTGGGCAAAGAACCTCCGGTGTACGCCCATTTGCCGACCGTGCTCAATGAGCAGGGTGAAAAAATGAGCAAGCGCAATGGCGCCAAGCCCGTGACGCAATACGCAGCCGAGGGCTATTTGCCGGAAGCCATGATCAACTACCTGGCCCGCCTGGGCTGGAGCCATGGGGATGATGAGATTTTTAGCCGCGAACAATTCTTGCAGTGGTTCAACCTGGACCATTTGGGTCGTAGCGCGGCCCAATTTGACGAGGCCAAGCTGCGCTGGGTCAACGCGCAACACCTAAAAGCGATGGCTGGCGAGGCCTTGGCACCGCTGGTGCAAGCCCAGTTGGCGCGACGCGGCATTGCTAGCGACGAGCGCTTGGCACGTTTGTGTGATTTGCTGAAGGATCGGTGTGACACCACTGTTGTGTTGACCGATTGGGTGGCGCGCTTCTATGCAGACGTCGATCTCAACCCGGATGAGCTAACCAAGCACGTGACCGATGCAGTGAAACCTGCTTTGGAAATGCTGGCGAACAAGCTGGCGACCTGCTCCTGGGACAAGGTCAGCATTGCAGCCGCTATTAAAGAAGTGCTGACCGCCACCGGTTTGAAAATGCCACAATTGGCGATGCCAGTGCGCGTTTTGGTCATGGGTACTCCCCAGACTCCATCCTTGGATTTGGTGCTTGAACTTTGCGATAAAGAAAAAGTAATTGAAAGACTTGGCAAAGCCTAATTTTTGACGCTATAATTTGAGGCTTGGAAATAACGAATACTTTTAAAAGTATTTAGTGGTTTAGGGGGTATAGCTCAGCTGGGAGAGCGCTTGCATGGCATGCAAGAGGTCAGCGGTTCGATCCCGCTTACCTCCACCAAAGTTTTCAAGAAAACGGATTAGTCCAAGGTTTTGACCCCATCGTCTAGAGGCCTAGGACATCACCCTTTCACGGTGAGTACCGGGGTTCGAATCCCCGTGGGGTCGCCAAGATTCGTCGCAAGATGATCGAAGCGCAAGTTGGTAACGGCAGATCTGAAAAGAGATGCACTTGGCTCGAAAGAGCGAATGTTGCCACTACCAGGAGTGGTAGTTCAGTTGGTTAGAATACCGGCCTGTCACGCCGGGGGTCGCGGGTTCGAGTCCCGTCCACTCCGCCAGTTTAAAACGCCCAGCCAAGCGGTTGGGCGTTTTCATCAGCGCTTACGTAAAAGCGAGTGCTGATGAAAGCGAAAAAGTTTTTCGTAGAGTTTGACAGATTCTTAAAAAGTGTGTCATAATTCAAGGCTTCGCTGATCACGGTGAAGCAAATAAA
>Ga0156180_1076_pt1 | contig 7706 bp, 7 predicted proteins | sample RifCSPlowO2_12_FD_107833 | JGI IMG/M metagenome (GOLD analysis project Ga0156180, IMG submission 107833) | Burkholderiales bacterium RIFCSPLOWO2_12_FULL_61_40
TTCATTGCTTATTGCCTTTGCCGTTGACCCGCGACCGCCACCAATTTAGCCACCGTGTCGCCCACCGTGGTTTTGTCGTTGTTCCAGAACTCACTCACCGCCGAGCGCAAGGCCGCCTGTGCAGCCGATGACACCGCCATGCCATGGGCCACCGAGGGCAGCAGCGTGCCGGCCTTGGACGTGGCCACAAAATCCTTGCTGGAGGTCTTGGCGCAGTCGTCAAATTTATCCATCTTCATGTTCAAACGCGCCGGAATCGAGCCCTTGCGCAGGTTGAACTTTTCCTGAAAATCCTGCCCCATCAGCAAATACGCCAGGTAACCCTGGGCCTTTTGCGCCTCCCAGCCCTTGAGCTGGAACATGGCGAAGGAGTCCACGTTGTAGGTGTAAGCCTTGGCTGTACCGGGCGCCGGTGAACAGCTGAAGTCCGCCCCCGGCTTCTGCCCGGCGGCCAGAAACTCGCCTTTGGCCCAGTCGCCCATGAACTGGAAGCCCGCCTTGCCCTTGATCACCATCTCGGTGGTCACATTCCAGTCGCGCCCGGTGGACTTGTCATCCACATAGGCCTTGATGCGGCGAAACACATTGAGCGACTTGCGCATCTCTTCACTGGCCAGGGCATTTCGGTCCAGTTTGACCAGGGCGTTGTTGTAGAACGCCGCGCCACCCACACCCAGGGCGACCGACTCGAACACCGTGAAATCCTGCCAATCCTGCCCACCGTGGGCCACCGGAATGAAACCCGCGGCCTTGATCTTGTCGGCCGCGGCAAAAAATTCGTCGTAGCTGCTTGGCAAGGCGGTGACACCGGCCTTTTTCAGCACGGCGGAATTGGCCCACAACCAGTTGACGCGGTGCACATTCACCGGCACGGCCACATAGCGGCCTTTGTGCTTCATCTGGTCGGCAATCACCTTGGGCAGCACCTCATCCCATTTTTCAAACGAAGCCATGGCATCCAGATTGGTCAGCACATGGAGATCGGCCCACTCCTGAATGGTCGGCCCCTTGATATTGGCTGCCGCAGGCGCACTGCCCGCCAGCACCCGCTGCTTGAGCACCGCCATGGCGTTTTGCCCGCCACCGCCGGTCACCGTGAAGTCTTTCCAGCTGTGCCCCCGGCTGGCCATCATGCCCTTGAGCTCGGCCACCGACTTGGCTTCGCCGCCCGAAGTCCAGTAGTGCAGAACCTCCACCTCACCGGCCATGAGGCACGCACTGCCGAGCAAGGCCAGGCAGGTCACCAGCTTGGGCAAAAGGTTTTCAAAGGTTCTCATAACTATTGCGCTCTGGTTAGGGTTGCAAACCTGCGTCACATCAGGCACAGCACGCATTCACACCGCTCCAGCAGAAGGGATGGGGTGCGCGCTGCAGTGAGGTAAAGGAGGAGCCCGCAGGGCGGGGGACACGAACGGAAGTGCGTACCCCATCCCTTCTGCGGGCGCTGGCAACTACACCGTTACTTGGTCGCAGCCGCCTTGGCGATGTTTTTCATGCCATCAGCCACCGAGATCTTGTCGTCGTTCCAGAACTGGCTGACTGCATCCTTGATCGCGCCTTCGGCAGCGGGCTTGATCGCCATGCCGTGGGCCACGGAAGGCACCAGTCCACCGGTCTTGGCGGTGTCCACAAAGTCTTTGGCTGACAGCTTGGCGCAATCGTCAAACTTGCCCATGCCCATATTCAAACGCACCGGGATGGAGCCCTTGTTCAAGTTGAAAATTTCCTGAAACTCAGTGCCCATGATGGCGGCGGCCAGTTCACCCTGTGCTTTTTGGGCGCCAACGTCTTTGAGCTTGAACATGGCAAACGAGTCCACGTTGAAGGTGTAGGCATTGGCGGTGCCGGGAGCGGCAGCGCAGATGTAGTCTTTGCCAGGGACCTTGCCTGCGGCAGAGAACTCGCCCTTGGCCCAGTCACCCATGAACTGGAATGCGGCGTCACCCTTGATCACCATCGACGTCGCCAGGTTCCAGTCACGGCCAGGAGAAGCGGCATCGGTGTAGCCCTTGACCTTGCGGAAGGTTTCCAGGGATTTCTTCATGGTGTCGCTGGTCAGAGCCTTCTGGTCCAGCTTCATCAGCGCGTCGTTGTAGAACTTGGCACCACCCACACCCAGCACCACGGATTCAAAAGTGGTGAAGTCTTGCCAGTTTTGGCCACCGTGCGCTACCGCGATCAGGCCGGCCTTTTTCACCTTGTCAGCGGCTGCAAAGAACTCGTCCCAGGTCTTGGGGGTGCCCGTCACACCGGCTTTTTTCAGCACTGCGGCATTGGCCCACATCCAGTTCACGCGGTGCACGTTCACGGGAGCAGCCACGTAGCTGCCTTTGTATTTCATGACATCCGCCACCACCTTGGGCAACAGGCTGTCCCACTTTTCAGAGCCTGCCACGGAATCCAGATTGGCCAAAACACCTTCAGCAGCCCATTCCTGGATGCCAGGTCCCTTGATCTGGGCGGCGGCTGGGGGGTTGCCCGACACCACACGGCTCTTGAGCACAGTCGCCGCGTTATCGCCACCGCCGCCCGCCACGGCGAAGTCTTTCCAGGTGTTGCCCTTGGCTTGCATGATCTTTTTCAGTTCAGCAACCGATTTGGCCTCACCACCCGATGTCCAGTAGTGCAGCACTTCAACTTCGCCCGCATGCACCGCAGCACCCGCCACCACCAACGCCACAGCTGTGGCAAGTTTCGAAAGCTTCAACATCATGTCTCCAAAAAGTGTAGTTGTCGCGAACCACAGGGGCCGCGAGTGTCATTCCATTCGAAGCAACACCATGCCACCTCGAATTCATTAATTGTTAATTAATTAAAGATTAATGACTACTAGGGCTTTCCCTAACTGCCATTGCGCAGACCCCATCCCGCGCAGGATGGACTCCGCCAACGCCAGGCAGGCCGCATCCGCGCCAGGGCGGCAAGGCCCGGCGCTTGCTGAAAACGGCTAGTAAAAGGAGAGCGGGAGAGTAGGAGAGGCGAGCGGGGACGGGTTTATTCCGTTTTCAGATCTATGGAAACGGAATCAGGCACCCGTGCCCACCACCAGGGCCAGGGCGGCGTAGTCGCCCACGCGGTCGGCCAGACCCGCGGGCACAATCTCGACCCCGTCGGTCAGGGCTGGCAGCTTGCCCGCCACCTGGGCACGCAGCTTGGGCAGCAAAAAGTCGCGGTGGTGCCAGAACACGCTGCCACCCACGCTGATGCGCTGCAAATCGAGGGTGGCGATCATGTTGTACAGCGTGCGCCCCATCACTCGGCATAAGTCATCAATAATGGCATTGGCCCTTGTATCACCTGCGTAAGCAGCTACAAAAAGCATAGCAGCATCGACATAACCCTGCACACCAAAACGCCGTGCAATGGCGTTGCCCGCGACCAGGCCTTCCACGTCGCCCACATTGCCGCAGCCGCACAGGGCGTCCATGTTGTCGCTGACAAATGTGTGCCCGGCATGGCCGGCGTTGCCGTTTTTGCCCCGCAAAATGCGGCCATCCACACACAGGCCCATGCCGATGCCGGTGCTCCAGGTGACGTAGGCGCAGTTGTCAATGCCCTGCAAGGCGCCCCAGCGGCGCTCGGCCTCCAGCGCGCCCACGCCGTCGTTTTCCACCCGCACATGGGGGAAGGCGGCGCGCAGCGGGGCTTCCAGCAAGGCGGTAGCCCAGTCGTTGGGCAGGCCCCGGGCTTTGCCGGCCATGCCGCCGCAGATATTGGGGCCGGCCAACTCCACCAGGCCGTCGCGCAGCACAAAGGGGCCGCAGGTGGCCACCCCCACAGCCGCAATATCGGCCACCGCCACCCCGGCGCTGGCACAGCTTTGGCCCACCATGCGGATGATCTGGGCGGCCAGGGCGCCGTTGTCCCCCTCTTTGGCGGTGGGTTCGGCCACTTTGCCACGGATGCCGTGTTCGTCGGCCACGCTGATGGCCACTTTGGTGCCACCGATGTCCACGCAAGCGACAGGGGCCGAACCGGCGGGAAGTTGAATCTGGGGGGCAAAAATGGCTGCTTGCATGGTGGTGTCCGAAAGGGTTTTCACAGGGTGGGCAAAAGGTGCAATGCGCTGGCTCGGGTTAGGGACGGCCATAGTCGTCTTGCAGGCGCACGATGTCGTCTTCGCCCAGGTAGGCGCCAAACTGTACCTCCACAATCTCCACCGGCTCGGTGCTGGTATTGGCCAGGCGGTGCACCTGCCCCACTGCAATGTCACAGTGCCCGCCCAAGGGGAGCTCAAATTCCCGCTCACCCAGGGTGACGCGGGCGCAGCCCTGCACCACCACCCAATGCTCGGAGCGCTGGTGGTGCTTTTGCAGGCTGAGTTGCTGGCCCGGCAACACGCCAATGCGCTTGATTTTGTTGCCCGCCACCTCCGACACCGTTTCATACCAGCCCCAGGGGCGCTGGGTGCGTTCAATGGTCTCGGTTCGGGTGGTGGTTTGCATGGCGGCCTCGCGCATTGGGATCGTTAAATAGCCGTGGATACTAACCCGCAACCGCCCTCCCGAGTTACCAAGCCGTTACTTTGTTACCTATTTTTTAAGCTTTTTGATGTCTTGGTTACAACCGGTGGGTCTTGTCGCCACGGGCAAAACCGAGGGCATCCCAGACCGCGCCTTGGGTCAGTCCGATCACCTTGAAAAGCTCGCCCATCTCATGCTCCATGAGCAGCTTTTGGGCTGCCACCCGCTCGGGCAAGGGGGCCGATTGCATGGCCTCGACCAGACCGCAGTTCATCAAGAAATGCGCCTGGTTGGTGTAGCCCAGCACCTCCAGCCCGGCGTCCTGCGCGGCCAGGGCGATGCCGGTGAAATTGACATGCGCCGTGATGTCTTTCAGCCCCACGTCCTGCAAGGGGTCGGGGTCGCTTTGGTGGGCGCGGTGGCACATGACGGTACCCATGTGGCGCTGGGGGTGGTAGTACTCCCCTTCCGGAAAACCATAGTCGAGCAGAAAAATGGCGCCCGCTTCCAGACGATCGGCCAGGGTGCGGACAAAGGCCTCGCCCTGGGCATGGATCTCGGTGAGGTAGTCGTGCGCGCCCTCCACCTCGACCGGCGGGCGCAAGTCCGTGGCACGGTCTTCCCAGGCAAAACCGGCCCCCGTGTCGGCGCAGGCCACGCCGCGCTCGTGCCAGACGCCATTCACCCGAGCCAACAGTTGCACCGGCATGGCGTCCAGCACTTCGTTGCCGACCACCACGCCGCGCATGCCGACAGGCAGTGCTGACGCCCACTGCACCGTGTCGCCGTGGGCCTGCAACGTGGCTTTCTGGCGGGCTTTCAGCGTTTCCGACAAATCCACAATGGTGTAGCGCCGCAGGCGCACACCCAGGGCGGCCAAGGCGTCCAGCAACTGCAGCGCCAGCGCACCGGTGCCCGCGCCAAATTCCCACACCTCATCGGTGCCGGTGGCCGCCAGGGCCTGCGCCACCTGGCGCGCCAGCGCCTGGCCAAACAGCGGCGTCATCTCGGGCGCCGTGACGAAATCACTGGTGTGCGGCAGGCTGCCAAACTTGGTGGAGCCATGGGCGTAGTAGCCCAGCCCCGGCGTATACAAGGCCTGGGCCATGAAGGTATCAAAACCCATCCAGCCGCCATGGGCCTGGATGCTGTTTCGCAGGTGGGAGGCCAAAGCCGCGTGGAGGGCCTGCGGCGTGCCGTGCTGCAGCAGGGGGATCGTTAAACTCGGAGGTGTTGTCATATCTGCCCGAATTGTCGCCCAATGTCTGCCTCTCGCCCCGTTTCACGCACACCCACGGTTTTGGTCACCGGTGCCGCCAAGCGCCTGGGCCGCGAAATCGCGCTGGCGCTGGCCGCCCAGGGCTGGCGGGTGGCCGTACACTACCGCGACTCGGTCGAGGATGCTACAAAAACAGTAGCTGATTGCGCAGCATTGACGCCGGGAGCAGCCTCTTTTCGTGCCAACCTCAACAATGAAACGGCAGTGCGCAACCTACTGCCAACAGTCATTGAAGAATTCGGCCACGTCGACGCGCTGGTCAACAGCGCCTCCACCTTTGAACACGACAACGCCGCCAGCTTCAGTTTTACCGCCATGGAAAAACACATGCGCAGCAACGCGGGCGCGGCCATTTTGCTCAGCCAGGCCCTGCACACCCACATCGCCCAACGCAACCAAACGCAAGACGCCTCTTCCCCCCCCCTCAGTGGCGCGGTGGTCAATCTGCTGGACCAAAAGCTGTGGAACCAGAACCCCGACTTTTTCAGCTACACCCTCTCCAAAGCCGCGCTGGAAGCCGCCACCACCATGCTGGCCCTGGCCTTGAGCCCCAGCCTGCGGGTGGTGGGGGTGGCGCCGGGGCTGACCCTGACCAGCCACATGCTCAACGCAAACAAATTCGCCGCGCTGCACAAACTCTCACCGCTGGGCCGTTCCTCCACCGCGCAAGACGTGGCGGCCACCGTGCTCTTTGCCCTGCAAAACCAGTCCATCACCGGCACCACCCTGCTGGTGGATGGCGGCCAGCACCTGATACGCTTTGAGCGCGATTTTTCCCTGATGTAAGCGGTATTCGACTATGAGCAACACCACAGGCACCCAGACGCTGACACTGACCGGATTGCGCTTCGACGCCAACCTGGGCATCCTGGAATCAGAAAAAACAGCACCCCAGCCCATCCAGGTGGACGCCGAATTGCACCTGGGCTCCCAGCGCCTGCTGCCGCACGACGACGACATCAACCATGTGCTGGACTACCGCAAGGTGCGCCAGATCATCATTAACGAATGCACGGCAGAACACGTCAACCTGCTGGAAAGCCTGATCGGAAAACTGGCCAACCGCCTGATGCAATTGCCCGGCGTGCTGGGTGTGCGGGTCAAAATTGCCAAGCTGGAAATCTTTGACGACTGTGAAGTCGCCATCCGCGTAGAAACCGGCGCGTGGTAAATCGGTAACTGAAGAAAGAGTTTTATGAGTGCAGTCTGGATAGAAAACGAAGTCACCCCCGCCAACGCGGGCAACCTCAAAATCGAACGCGAAACGCACAAGCTGGAAAAACGCCTGTGCCGCCAGGTGGGCCAGGCCATCATCGACTTCAACATGATTGGAGAGGGCGACAGGGTGATGGTCTGCCTGTCCGGTGGCAAGGACAGCTTTGGCATGCTCGACATCCTGCTCAAGCTGCAGGCGCGCGCGCCCGTCAAGTTCGAGCTGATTGCGGTGAACCTGGACCAGAAGCAGCCCGGCTTTCCCGACCATATCCTGCCCGAATACCTCAAAACCCTGGGTGTGCCCTTTCACATCGAGACACAGGACACCTACAGCATCGTCAAAAAAGTGGTGCCCGAGGGCAAAACCATGTGCAGCCTGTGCAGCCGCCTGCGCCGGGGCATCTTGTACCGCGTGGCCGACGAGCTGAAAATCACCAAAATCGCGCTGGGCCACCACCGCGACGACATGCTGCAAACCTTCTTTTTGAACATGTTCTTTGGCGGCAAGCTCAAGGGCATGCCACCCAAGCTGGTCAGCGACGACGGCGGCCACATCGTGATCCGCCCGCTGGCCAATGTGGCAGAGAAAGACCTGATCCGCTGGGCCGAGCACCGCCAGTTCCCCATCATCCCCTGCAACCTGTGCGGCAGCCAGGAGCATTTGCAGCGCAAACAGATCGGCAACATGATCCGTGACTGGGAAAAACAGTACCCCGGACGCTCCGAGACCATGTTCACCGCGCTGCAAA
>Ga0156180_1091_pt1 | contig 7666 bp, 8 predicted proteins | sample RifCSPlowO2_12_FD_107833 | JGI IMG/M metagenome (GOLD analysis project Ga0156180, IMG submission 107833) | Burkholderiales bacterium RIFCSPLOWO2_12_FULL_61_40
ATGTTGCGATTGCTTGTATTGGCCCTTTTGCTGGCAAACGGCGTCTACTTTGCGTGGGCCAATGGCTTGTTGCGGGCCTACGGCATGGCGCCCGCCCAGCAAAACGAACCGCAGCGTGTGGCCCAGCAGATCAAGCCCGAGGCGGTGCAGCTGCTCACCGCGGCCGAGATCAAAAAAGTGGAAGCCCAGGTGCAGGCTGATCTGGTGCCCAAAGAGTGTTTGCAGGCGGGCACGTTTACCGAGGCCCAGGCCCAGACCCTGCGCAATGCGCTGGAAGACGCCTTGCCTGCGGGGGCCTGGCAACTGGAGTCCGAGCGGGAGCCCGCGCGCTGGATTGTGTACATGGGCAAATACGCCACAGCAGAAGCACAGGCCAAAAAGCGCGCTGAGTTGTCAAAGATGGAAATCAAGACCGAAGCGCTGAACAATCCCGCACTGGAAATGGGCCTTTCGCTGGGGGGCTTTGAGTCCCAGGCGGCGGCCACGGCCGAGCTGGCGCGTCTGGCGCAGCGCGGCATCCGCACCGCGCGCGTGGTGCAGGAGCGCGAGGAAGGCATGGTTTTTGCGCTCACATTGCCCGCCCTCACCGAGGCCATGAAGGCCAAACTGGAGGAGGTCAAACCCGCGCTGGGCGGTAAAGCCCTGAAAAAGTGCGGCTGATCCGCGCCGGTTTCAGGTGCTTTCCGGGCCGCGGGAAAAGCGTACCGTGAAGCAGGTTCCGGGTGGGGTCTGGCCGGGTCGGCTGTCTTCCACCGTGACGGTGGCCTGGTGCTGGCGCGCAATTTCCACCACGATGGGCAGGCCCAGGCCGGAGCCATCCGCCTCGGTGCCCAGCACCCGGTAAAAGGGCTGGAACACCAGCTCGCGTTCGGCCGCCGGAATGCCGGGGCCGGAATCTTCCACCTGCAGCACCAGCACCTTGCTGAACGGGTCAATCAACACCCGCGCCGTGATCATGCCGGGCTTGTCGGCGTGGGACGGGGTGTAGTTGATGGCGTTGTCCAGCAGATTGCGCACCATTTCCTTGAGCAAGGTGGGGTTGCCCATGACGGTGACGCCTTCCGAGCCGGGTTGGGTGCCCTCAAAGCCCAGATCGATGTATTTGTCCATGGCCCGTGGCGCACAGTCGCGGGTGACTTCCATGGTCAGGCGTGCCAGGTCGCAGGGCTGGCTGGTCATGACCGTGCCGCCGCCCTCGGCCCGTGCCAGGGCGAGCAGCTGGTTGACGGTGTGGGTGGCGCGAATGCTGGAGCGCCCGATTTGCCGCAGCGACTGTTTCAGGTCTTCGGCGTTGGCGTCTTCGCGCTGCGCCAGGTCGGCCTGCATGCGCAGTCCCGCCAGCGGGGTTTTGAGCTGGTGCGCGGCGTCGGCCAGGAAGCGCTTTTGTGTGGCAATCGAGTCTTTCAGACGCATCAGCAGGTCGTTCACGGACGCCACCAGGGGCGCCACCTCCAGGGGAACGGCTTCCGCATCCAGCGGGCTCAAATCGTCCGGGCTGCGCGCCCGGATGCGCTCTTCCAGGTGGTTCAGCGGCTTGATTGCCTGCACCAGCGCCAGCCAGACCAGCAGTACCGCCAGCGGCAGGATCACAAACTGCGGCAGCATCACGCCTTTGACAATTTCGGTGGCCAGCACCGAGCGTTTGTCCATGGTTTCGGCCACTTGCACCAGTGCGGGCGTGCCGTTGGGCAGGTCCAGTTTGACCCAGGTGTAGGCCACCTTGATGTCCATGCCGCGAAATTCGGCATCGCGCATGCGTACTTCGCCGGTCCCGATTTTTTCCTCCTCCGGGGGCAGGGGCAAGTCTTTGTCGCCGCTCAGAAATTCGCCAGACGCTCCCAGCACCTGGTAGTACACCGTGTCGGCATCGTCGGCGCGCAGCAGTTCACGCGCGGGCAGCGGGAGGACGAACTGCGCCTTGTTGTGGTGAACGGTGACCAACTGGGCCAGTGTGCCCACGTTGTATTCCAGCGCCCGGTCGAAAGGCTTGCCCGCGATGCCCTGCGCCACCAGCCAGGTCAGGACCAGGCTCACCGGCCACAGCAGCAGCAGCGGCGTGAGCATCCAGTCCAGGATTTCCCCGAACAGGGAGCGTTGCTCGCGCTGGAAAATTTTCACCCGGCCCGCTCCGGGGCTCTGGTTTTGATGGCGAATTGGCCTCTAACCCCCGTGGAATAATCGCAAACAGCTATGAAAAGCATAGCATTTCGATCACGAGGGGATTTTTTCCAGGCAGTAGCCCAGGCCGCGCACGGTGGCGATGCGGATCGGGCCTTTCTCGATCTTCTTGCGCAGGCGGTGGATGTAGACCTCGATGGCGTTGTTGCTCACCTCTTCGCCCCACTCGCACAGCCGCTCCACCAGCTGGTCTTTGCTGACCAGGCGCCCGGCGCGCTGCAGCAGCACTTCCAGCAGGCCCAGTTCACGCGCGGACAGTTCGACCATCTTGCCGTCGATGGTTGCCACCCGCCCGGCCTGGTCGTACACCAGCGGGCCGTGTTTGATGCTGCTGCTGGTGGCGCCCATGCCGCGGCGCACCAGGGCGCGCACGCGGGCTTCGAGTTCCTGCAGGCTGAAGGGTTTGGCCATGTAGTCGTCGGCGCCATAGTCCAGCCCTTTGACGCGTTCGTCCACGCTGTCCGCCGCCGTCAGGATCAGCACCGGCAATGAGGAGCCCCGCCCGCGCAGCTTTTTGAGCACCTCCAGGCCGTGCATCTTGGGCAGGCCCAGGTCGAGAATCAGCAGGTCGAACTCGGTATTGGTCATCAAGGCCGCATCGGCTTCGCTGCCGCTGGCCACATGGTCTACAGCGGCGCCAGCCCCGCGCAGTGCACGCAGCAGTCCGTCGGCCAGCACCTGGTCGTCTTCGGCAATCAAGATCCGCATTTTGTCTCCTTGTGTTGGTCGCGCAGCGTTTCCGCTGGTATGTGCATTCTAGGCGTGCCTCACTAAATTGCGCGCACGGTGATGGCGGGTTTTATTGCCCGCTGTAGGCCTCCAGGCCCAGGGCGATCACGGTGGCAACCTCCGGGCCCACGGCGGCGCGCAGCTCGGCTTCGGCCTGGGCCACGGATTCCTGGTAGGCCAGCAGCCAGGCCAAGCCGGTGCTGGTGAAGCGCACCGGGCGTGCGCGTGCGTCGCTGGGGTCGGTATCGCGCACCACCATGCCCCAGGCTTCGCACTGGGTAACCAGGGTGCCCATGGCCTGTTTGCTCATGCCTGCGCGCTGGGCCAGGTCGGTCAGCCGGGCACCCTCTTGGGGCAGGTGGCGGGTGATGTGGATGTGGGCGGCGCTGATCTGCCCCCGTGCGGCCAGGTGGGCCAGCCCCAGGGGGACTGCGGGGTGGTGGCTCATCAGTGCCATCACATGTGCGTCAAAACGCTCCAGGGCCAGGCGCAACCAATGGCCCAGATGGGTTTGCTGCCACGCGGTCGGGCTGGAAAGGGAGGTATTCGGCATGGCTCAAATAGTAATGCAAACTGACTAAAAAATAGATTTACCAGTTTCAATGATTTGGATTAGACTACTGTTCAAGCATCCAGCCTGTTGTTAAAACCAGATGCTGTTTTGCACTAACCCGCTGCTTTTAAAGGAGATTTTTTCATGGACGCACCCGTCAAAGCCCCCACCCTTGCGGTGAACACCGAAAAAGCCAAAGCCCTGCAAGTGGCGCTGGCGCAAATTGAAAAGCAGTTCGGCAAGGGCACCATCATGCGCCTGGGCGAGGGCGAGGTGATTGAAGACATCCAGGTGGTTTCCACCGGGTCGCTGGGGCTGGACATCGCCCTGGGCGTGGGCGGTTTGCCGCGCGGCCGGGTGGTCGAGATCTACGGCCCGGAATCTTCGGGCAAGACCACGCTAACCTTGCAGGTGATTGCCGAAATGCAAAAACAAGGCGGTCAGTGTGCGTTCATTGACGCCGAGCACGCGCTGGACATCCAGTACGCCCAAAACCTGGGTGTCAACCTGCAAGACCTGCTGATCAGCCAGCCCGACACCGGCGAGCAGGCCCTGGAAATCGTGGACAGCCTGGTGCGCTCCGGCGCCGTGGACCTGATCGTGGTGGACTCGGTGGCGGCTTTGACGCCGAAGGCCGAGCTGGAAGGCGAAATGGGCGACTCCCTGCCCGGCTTGCAGGCCCGCTTGATGAGCCAGGCCCTGCGCAAGCTTACGGCCCATATCAAAAAGACCAACTGCATGGTCATTTTCATCAACCAGATCCGCATGAAGATTGGTGTCATGTTTGGCAGCCCCGAGACCACCACCGGCGGCAATGCGCTCAAGTTTTACGCCTCGGTGCGCCTGGACATCCGCCGTACCGGCACCATCAAAAAGGGGGACGAGGCCATTGGCAACGAAACCAAGGTCAAGGTGGTCAAAAACAAGGTCAGCCCTCCGTTCAAAACGGCGGAGTTCGACATTTTGTTTGGCGAGGGTATCAGCCGCCACGGAGAGATCATCGACATGGGCGTGGCCGCCCACATCATCGAGAAATCCGGGGCCTGGTACGCCTACAAAGGCGAAAAAATTGGCCAAGGCCGGGACAACTCCCGTGAATTCCTGCGTGAAAACCCGGACCTCTCCATCGAGATCGAAAACAAGGTGCGCGAGTCGCTGGGTATTCCCATGCTGGCGGTGGACGTTGCTGCCAAAGCCAAGGGCGCAGCAAAAAAAGCAGAAAAGGCCGAATAGGTCCGAAAACAGTGCGCAAGCAGCTATGAAAATAGTAGCAAAAGCTGGTTCAATGCCAGGCCCCGCCTGATGGCGACCCTGGCATTGACGCTCAAAGGCCGGGCCCTGCGCCTGCTCAGTGCACGCGAGTATTCGCGCGCCGAGCTGGAGCGGCGCTTGGCAGCGTACGAGGAGGTGCCCGGCAGTCTGGAAAGCGTGCTGGACGAGCTCCAGGCCAAGGGTTTTATCAGTGCGCAGCGGGTGCTGGAGTCGGTCCTTCACCGCCGGGCGGCCAAGCTGGGTACGGCCCGCATCCGCCAGGAATTGCAGAGCAAGGGGCTGGAGCCCGAAGCGGTAGCACAAGCCGTAGAGCAACTGCGCGCCAGTGAAGTGGACCGGGCACGCGAGGTCTGGCGCAAGAAATTCGGCACCCCACCCGCCGACAGCGCAGAGCGTGCCAAGCAGATGCGCTTTTTGGCAAGCCGGGGGTTTGGCGGGGACGCCATCCACCGGGTGGTGTCTGGCGCATCGGACGACTGATTTACAAATCCAGCATCAGGCGCAGGTTTTGCACGGCGGCGCCGCTGGCGCCTTTGCCCAGGTTGTCCAGTCGGGCGATCAGAACGGCATGGGCGAAACGATCCATGCCCGCGTCGTTGGCAAAAACCCGCAGTTCCATCCGGTTGGTGTTGGCCAAAGCCACGGCGTCAAGCTTCAGGTCCGGCGTGGCGGGCTCCACGCTGACCCATTCGCTGCCTTGGTAGTGCTGTGCGAGGGCGGCATGCAGGTCTTGCGCACTGGGGCGGTTGGGCAGCAGGTCCAGATGCAGTGGCAATTGCACCAGCATGCCTTGCGCAAAGTTACCCACCGAGGGCACAAACAAGGGGCGCCGGGTCAGGCCGGTGTAGCACATGATTTCGGGAATGTGCTTGTGCTTCAGGCCCAGTCCGTACAGCTCCATCGGCGGTGCCGTGCCCTTTTCGTAGGCTTCGATCATGGGCCTGCCGCCACCGGAGTAGCCACTGATGGCGGGTAAACACACCGGGAAATCGGCAGGCAACAGCCCGGCGTCGACCAGGGGGCGGATCAGCGCAATGGCACCCGTGGCGTAGCAGCCGGGGTTGGCCACCCGGCGCGCCTGTGCCACGGCGTCGCGTTGTGCCGCAGCCAGTTCCGGAAACCCGTAGACCCAGCCCGGTGCGGTGCGGTGGGCTGTAGAGGCGTCGATGATGCGCGGCCCCGGGCGTCCGGTGTCGCGTTCGATGGCGTCGACCATGGCCACCGACTCCACCGCTGCATCGTCGTGCAGGCACAGAATCACCAGATCGGCTTGCGCCATCAGGGCGCGTTTGGCGTTGGCGTCCTTGCGCAGGGCGGCATCAATGCTCAGAACCTGCACGCCGGGCAGGGTTTGCAAGCGTTCACGGATCTGCAAACCGGTGGTGCCGGCTTCACCATCAATAAATATTTTCTTCATAAAAGATGTGGGTTTCCGAGGTAAAAGGGACGCGTGTGCCGCCACCTTGCGGGCCACTGTAAGGCAAGTACAAGATTGGTGCGTTGCAGCATGATACATTTCCGGTTTGCTACGCCCAGTGCCATCTGTACACCCCAATGTGATTGCAGTATGGTGATAATTGTCATTTCCTGAGAGAGCCCTCATGAAGATTCACGAATACCAAGGCAAGGAAATCTTGCGCCAAGCTGGTGTACCGGTGCCCCGTGGCATTCCGGCATTCACCGTTCAAGAAGCGGTGGAAGCCGCCCAAAAACTGGGCGGCCCGGTCTGGGTTGTCAAAGCGCAAATCCATGCAGGTGGTCGCGGCAAGGGCGGCGGTGTCAAGCTGGCACGCTCCATCGACGACGTCAAAAAGCTGGCGAGTGAAATTTTGGGCATGCAGCTCATCACCCACCAGACTGGTCCCGAAGGCCAAAAAGTTCGCCGCTTGTTGATCGAAGACGGCGCAGACATCAAAAAAGAATACTACGTGTCGGCCGTGACCGACCGCGCCACCCAGCGTGTGGCCATGATCGTCTCCAGCGAAGGTGGCATGGACATCGAGGAAGTGGCGCACTCCACGCCCGAGAAGATCGTCACCGAAATCATCGACCCCGCCACCGGTTTGACCGACGCCCAAGCCACGAAACTGGCCGACGCCATTGGTGTGCCAGCGGGCTCCACCGCGCAAGCCGTGGATGTGCTGCAAAAGGTCTACAAGGTGTACATGGACACCGACGCATCGCTGGTTGAAATCAACCCGATGATTCTGGAAGGCAATGGCAATATCAAAGCCATCGATGCCAAGTTCAACTTTGACGCCAACGCGCTGTTCCGCCACCCAGAAATCGTGGCCTACCGCGATCTGGACGAAGAAGATCCGGCCGAAGTCGAAGCCAGCAAGTTTGACCTGGCCTACATCAGCCTGGACGGCGACATTGGTTGCCTGGTCAACGGTGCCGGTCTGGCCATGGCGACCATGGACACCATCAAGCTGTTTGGCGCGGAGCCAGCCAACTTCCTGGACGTGGGCGGCGGCGCCACCCCCGAGAAGGTGACCGAAGCCTTCAAGATCATGTTGAAAAACCCCAAGGTCAAGGCCATTTTGGTCAACATCTTCGGCGGCATCATGAAGTGCGACACCATCGCCACCGGCGTGATCACCGCCTGCAAGGCGACCAATCTGAATGTGCCGCTGGTCGTGCGCATGAAGGGTACCAATGAAGAATTGGGCAAGAAGATGCTGGCCGAATCCGGTCTGCCGATCATCAGCGCTGACACCATGGCCGATGCGGCTGAAAAAGTGGTCGCGGCCGTCAAAGCCGCATCGTGAAACTTTGCGGGACAGACCGCAGCTACGCGAAGCGAGCCAGCTCTGTCCCCAACTGACTAGGAACATCATGTCGATCCTCATCAATAAAGACACCAAAGTCATCACCCAAGGCATCACCGGCAAGACCGGCCAGTTCCACACTGAAAAGTGCCAGGAATACGCC
>Ga0156180_1051_pt1 | contig 6177 bp, 10 predicted proteins | sample RifCSPlowO2_12_FD_107833 | JGI IMG/M metagenome (GOLD analysis project Ga0156180, IMG submission 107833) | Burkholderiales bacterium RIFCSPLOWO2_12_FULL_61_40
CAGCGGCGTCTGTTGAGTGAAATATCCCCTGCCTCTGATGTTGTTCAGGCTCTGATGTTGGGGGAGTTGGAGCTATGAGCGTTAATGTCTACAAACCGCATGTTCTCGTGTTGCCGGAAGATGATGCTGACCGACAAATTGCCACCGGTTTTCTACTTGACCCATCGCTGAAACCTCGCAACATCCAGATTCCAGATTGAGCAGTACCACCGCATGCTCAAACAAGTTTGCAATGTTGAGCGTTTCCAGGTGCGGGGCAAAGTGCCCATACTGAACCATATCTTTGCCGCACTGAGCAGCTTTGTCGAGCTGCAAAAAATGCAATTCATGGGAGACATCGACAACGCTTATCAGTGGCAGCGTGAATTGTTCACCGAAGTCGTTGCTGCTTTTATCAGAAGCTTCGTTCCTGGAAAAGAACACCTCACGCCACAATTTCGTGCAACTGTCAATGCGTAAGTCCTACGTTGGTATTTATTGCAGGTATTCACGAGCGGCGATCAACTGTGCCCAGGCAAGTGGGCTCCATGGCAAGTCGGCAAACAGCCCGGCGGCGAGCGTGGCGCCAGCGGTCGCCAGCGGTGGCAGGAGCAGCAGCCATTTGGTTTCGCGCCAACCGCGCGCCAGTATGTTTTCCGCAGGCCATGCGGCGGGTGTTTTTTGAAACCAGCAACGCCAGAGAATCGGCAGAAAGTAGGCTGCGTTGAGCAAAGTGGAAATCCACAGAATCCAGATGGCCCAATTCATGCCTGCGGCCTGTGCACCGTCGGAAAGCCATGTTTTGCTGACCGCGCCCGCCGTGAACGGTGTACCTATCATGCTCAGCGCGGTGATGCTAAACGCCAAGGTCGTCAGAGGCATGCGTCGGCCAGTGCCGCCCATCTGACTGACTTTGTGTATTCCCAGCGTTTCGGCGTAGTTGCCAGCACAAAAGAACATGGTGATTTTCATGATGCCCTGGTGTACCAGGTGCACCAGACCACCGACGGTACCTATGGGGCCAAACAAGGCGACGCCGAGCACAATATAAGACACTTGACTCACCGTCGAGAAGGCCAGTCGCCTCTTCAAGTCGTCCTGGCTCAGTGCGCGCAGGCTGCCCCAGATGATGGTGAGCGAAGCGGCAATGGCCAGCGGCGTCAGGAGCTGGAGCGACTGGGCGAACTCGATGCCATACACGTCATACACAATGCGCACGATACCAAAGGCGCCAGCTTTGACCACGGCCACCGCGTGCAGCAGGGCCGACACCGGCGCAGGCGCGACCATGGCATGGGGCAGCCAGCCGTGTAGCGGAACAATCGCCGCCTTGACGCCAACGCCAGCCATCAGCAGCAGGAATATCGTTTGCAATTGCCAGTCTTGAACCGAACCGACAGCGACCAGTGACGTGATTGCGCCGCCATGCGCGAATTCAGTATGGCCGAGCAGACCGGACAGCCAGACGATGCCGATCAGGAGCAGCGCGCCGCCGGTCAGCGTATAGCTAAGGTAGATGGTCCCGGCGCGCATCGCCCGCGCAGTGCCGCGGTGCACGACCAGCGGAAAGGTAGCGAGTGTCAGCAGTTCGTAGAAAACGAAGAAGGTGAACAGGTTGGCGGCCATGGCGATACCCATCGTCGCGGTGACGCAGAGGCTGAAGAAACCAAAAAAGCGGTTCAGATGCGCTGCGCCTTCAAGGTACCCGATGGCGTAAAGCGTGGTGAACAGCCAGAGCACGGCGGACAGCGTGACGAACAAAAGCGCCAGTGCGTCCGCCCTGAAGACAATATCGATGCCTGGCAGCACCGCGTAGCGGACAAGGTATTTCTCCCCGACGGCCACCCCGGCCAGGAGCGTGCCGATCAAGGCGAGTTTGGCCAGTGCACCGAACAGGTTCAAGGTGGTGCGCAGCCGGATGTGGTCCTGAGGCAGCGCGAAGATGATCAAGCCCGGCACCAGGGACGAGGCCAGCAATGCGAGCGGCAAAAGCTCGTTTTGCGTCATGCCGGGACCTGCCTCCCGATGGCCAGCAAGCGAAGAATCTCCATGCCGCGCAGCCCTACCGCCACGCTCGCTGCGGCGAGGAAAAAAGCCGTCCATTCGAGCATGCGTGGCACGGCGCCGTGTCGCCGCCTCTCGTCAGGCACGACAAGAAAGGCCTGGCGCAGCACCCGAAACACGTAGACCGCCGCCAGCAGACTCCCGGCGATGATCACGACGACAAGCCACCAATGACCCTGCCTCAGCGCGGCATGGATGAGCAACCACTTTGCCAGGAAACCACCCGATGGGGGTAGCCCCATCAGGGTCATGCCGGCCAGCGCGAAGGCAAACAGCGTGACAGGTAGCCGACCCGCCACGCCCGCCACATCGGCCACAGCGTCGCGTCCATTGAGATGGATGAACACGCCGGTCGCCGCGAACATGGCCGCCTTCGCCAGTCCGTGGGCCACCACCTGCATCGTCCCGGCTTGCAAGGCAATCTCGTCCGGACCGAGCAGGGGAAAGACCAGGAACAGGTAGCCCAGCTGGGCCACTGTCGAATAGGCCACCAGTTCCTTCAGGCGCTCGGTGTGGATCGCGTGCCAGGACCCCCAAAGAATTGCCACGCTGCCCAGGAGCGCCGCAAGCCAGGCAGCGGCAGCGCTCATCGGCAGGAAGGGCCCCAGCCAGAGCCGAAGGATCAGATAGAACGAGGCCTTCACGACCAGCGCGGAAAGCAGAGCCGACACCGGCGCTGGCGCGCTGCCGTGGGCCGGCGGCAGCCAGTAGTGGAAGGGGAATAGGGCGGTCTTGAGCATCAGCCCAAACAGCATCAGCCCAGCGGCGAGCCAGACCGCCCGCGGCGCGGCGGAATCGATCAACGGCCCCAGTGTCGCGATCGACACCGTGCCATAGACACCGTACAACAACGCGACCCCCAGCAAATACATACTCGAACCGACCAGCGTCGCCAGCAGGTAGCGCAGGCCCGCCGCGATCTGCCGGGCGTCGCCGCCTGTCACGACCAGCCCCACCGAGGCTAGCCCGACAATTTCGAGCGTCACGTACAGGTTAAACAGATCGGTTGAGAGGAACAGCGCATTGAGCCCGCCCAGCAGCATGCCGGCGAGGGGCCAAAAGTAGTGTGCGGTGGCGTCTCCTGCGGCGAAGTAGGTCCGCGCGTAGAGCATCAGCGGCAGGGCCACCAACTGGGTTAGCAGCAGCATGATGGCGGCCAATCCATCGGCAGCGAGATCAATGCCGAGCGGCGCGCCCCAGCCGCCGATGGCATGGGTGCGAATCCCACCCTCCAGAAGACTGCCCCCCACCAGCAGCGCGCAAAAGAGTTGCAGCGCCACGCCGGTGCCCGCGAGCCATGCTCCGCGTCCGGGTCCCAGCAAGAAAGCGCCGCAAGCCCAGAGCAGCGGAAGCAAGACGAGCCAGGCCAGTGGATCAGTCATCATCGACTTCTGGCAATGTGCATTTTCCAGTCAGCGCAAAGAGCCGCCGTGCCAGTGCCAGCGCCAGCGCCGTGGCGGCCAAGGCGACGACAATGCCCGTAAGTACCATCGCCTGCGGCACAGGATCGAGATGGTCCGTGCGCTGGGCCAGGCCCACCAAAACCAGGAAGACGCCGCTACCCATCAGGTTGAAGGCCAGAATGCGGCGAACCAGATGGTCAATCAGCACCACGCCGGCCACCCCCATGGTGAACAGCAAGACGCCGGTGCAGGCGAATATCAGCCCCGCACTCATGACAGAAAGAGAAACAGGCCGGCCAGAATCAGCCCCAGCGACATGCCAAGGCAGGCTTCAATCAGCAGGATCAGGTAACCCGCCTGCCAAGGCGGGTACTGCAGCAAAGCGCCCTGCGCGAGCATGGCGCCGGCCACGGCAAGAAAGACCAGGAAACCGCCGACCAGTCCCACGCGTAAACGGATTCCCGGCGGTCCCCAGCCCGGCAATAACCCGGCCAGATGCAGGAGTACGGCACCGGCAGCCAGCACCGCCCCGGCCTGAAAGGCTCCACCGGCCCGGTGTGCACCGATCCAGAGCAGGTAGACGGCTGCCAGGACCATCAACGGCGCGGCGATCCGCGCCAGGGTTTGCACCACTGCGTCGGCCGGCGATGGTGCGGCCACGGTCTCCTTTGTCCCAGAGATTGCGACGGCAAGCACCCCGAACAGCGCGAGCAGCAGAACGGCAATTTCGAGCAGCGTGTCGTATCCGCGAAAATTGAGCAGCACGGCGGTCACCGGATGGTGGACCCCGCTCGCCGCCATTTGGGCGGCAACTACGTCGGACAGATTGACAACTGGCGTCGGCAATTCGAGCATGGCCGCGATCATCGCGAAGGAGAAGATTGCGGCGCTCAACACCACGGCCATGCGCTTCATGGCTTGCGTCCGCCGCGCAGTATGCCGATGGCGTCGAGTAGAAATGCGCCGGTGAGACCGGCCCCGATGGCGGCCTCGGCCAGCGCAATGTCCGGCGCCGACAGCCGCGCCCAGGCGAGCGTCAGCAGAAGACCGAAAACAATGAAGAAGATGACGGCGCGCAAGATATCCGGCGTGGCAAGCGCGCGCCAGGCGCTCCACAGCAGCGACGCAGCGAGCAGAAGGTCGATGGCGAGACCGGTCGTCACCGATCACCCTTGCGCCAGGGTACCAAACCCAGCGTGTCGGCTCGGTGCGCAATGGCGTAACTGACAGCGGCGCTCGCCGCCAGACCCAGCGGCCAGATGAGCAGCAGCTTCAGCGCGATGACAAGGCTTTCGGCTTGCACCGCCAGCCCCGCGAGTACACAGCCCAGTCCGAGATTGTCGGCCTTGGTCAGCGCATGCAGCCGCGCATAGACGTCAGGAAAGCGCAGGAGTCCCACCGTGCCTGCGCAGTAGAAGAATGCGCCGACGACCAGAAAAAAGGCACTCGCGTAGTCAGTTACCGCGCTCATCGTGCACACCACCGTGCCAGGCGCGCCGGACGAAGGCGACACCCGCGATCGCCGCCAACAGGGCCAGCGTCAGCGCCACGTCGACCAACGCAGGCAAATGCATCGCCTGCGCCAGCAGCACCAGCATGCCCACTCCGGTGCTGCCGAACAAAAGCGCCGTCAGCATGCGATCGGCCGGCGTTGGCCCGCGACCAGCGGCGACCAGCGCAACCACCAGATTGATCAGCAGGAACAAGGCCACGGGGAGTTCCAAGCCGGTCATGGCACAAGCCCGAACAGTCGCGCTATATGACCTTCCAGCGAGCGCGCCTCTTTTGCCATCGGCAAACGCCCATCCAGCACATGCAGTCTGAGTCGCCGGTGGTCCAGCCGCATGCCGACCGAACCCGGCATTAATCCGAGCGCGCCCAGCATCAGGATGCTCGGCGCCCCTGGTGGCAACGCAAGAGATAGCTCCAGCACGATAGGCTCAAGATCAAGCCGAGGCCGCAAAGCCAGCATGGCCACCTGCCAACCGCCGCGAATCGAATTCCAGAGGAAAAAGGTGAGAAAGCGCAGCAGGGCAATGCCACCCATGCGATGAAGACCCGGTGGCATGAGTCGCAAGCTCACCGCCGTGGCAGCCGCAACCGCAACCGCGCCAAGTCCCCAACTGTCCGCGCTGCCTTCGGCCAGTATCCACCAGAGCAGTGCATACAGCAGGGCGCGTTGGACGGCAGTGTGCATGGCGGCTTCCTTTCTTTGCGGTTTCTGACCACCTGGAATTTTCAGTCCGAGCTGGTGTTATGGATCACGTCGGCTCTGCCATTCTCCCCAGGGTAGTGATGCGGGACATGCGCGAAGTCAATGCATGTGCCAGTTTCAACGACCCGACGCACAGCGGTAGCCGGTGCTGGCTGCACGCAATATTGGGCATCAAATAGGGCTCTGGCCCGCGTGGATATTGCGGGAGTAGCTCCTGAAATCGTAGCAATTGCGCGGCGCAAACAGGGCAATCGCAGGGTGCGATTCAAACTGATGCGGAGCTGCCTCGGGCATTTGGCGCACCTTTTGCCCCAATTTCTAACTTCCGAACTTCCGAACTTCCGACTTCCGAACTGCCGGGACTTCCGACTTCCGGCCCCCACTCTCCCCCAACCCCTCTCGCCCCGCCGGGCGAGAGGGGAGCTCAACAGCCGATTTGGCGGCTGTGCGCCGACTACGCAATTACTGGCGAAGTGTTGCCCACGGCTTTGCAGTACCTGGGCTTTTCGCACGGGG
>Ga0156180_1069_pt1 | contig 6154 bp, 3 predicted proteins | sample RifCSPlowO2_12_FD_107833 | JGI IMG/M metagenome (GOLD analysis project Ga0156180, IMG submission 107833) | Burkholderiales bacterium RIFCSPLOWO2_12_FULL_61_40
CCCCACCCTGCCGATCCCGAGCTATGCGCGCGTAACCAATACCGCCACCAACAAATCCGTGGTGGTGCGCGTCAACGACCGCGGCCCGTTCCTGCATGAGCGCGTGATGGATCTGTCCTACACCGCCGCGCACAAGCTCGGCATCATCGGCAACGGCAGTTCGGAAGTGGAAGTCGAAAGCTTGGCTCCCGATGCCCGCGTGAATACCCTCGCCAAGCCCGATACCGTGGAAAGCAAACCGCTGGAAAAAGCTGAAGCGACGGCCAGCCCCACGCCGCCCGCTGCAAGCACCGCCGCCGCAGGCAGCAATATTTACCTGCAACTCGGCGCGTTCAAATCACCGGAAGCCGCTGAAAGCTTCATGGCGCAGATGCGCGCCAAGCTCGGCGATGCCGGCAAGCAGCTCAGCGTATTCCTCAAGGACGGCCTCAACCGCGTCCATCTCGGGCCGTATGCGAGCCAGGATGCGGCGCGCAGCAGCGCGGAGGGGTTGAAGGGGAAGCTGGGGTTCAAGCCGATGGTGAATTTGCGCTAACACAACTACTGCGCTTGCTGATGCGGCGTTAAAAAATGGCTCAAAATCCTCATGTACCAAAATGTACATTCCGGTTTTTCGCCATTTTTTGCCTTGCCTCAGCTGCGCTCGCTACGTTGTGCAGTAGTAACCGTAGGGTGGGCTGTGCCCACCATGGTGCATGGAATGCACTGTTGGTATGGCGGAGTGTCGCGCAATGTTGCACTGGCGCAGATAAACTGCCCGAAACCTGTCCTTCACCGCTAACAACAATGTGCCAGAAGCGGGCATTAGTTCTTGGCATCCACTTATATCCGCGATAGCGCTGTATAATTTTAAAATCGCAGGATTGGAGGAAAAATGGCAAGCGCAGAACAGCTAAAAGCACTTCTAAAGTCACACATTGAGGGTGATGAGGGGCGCTTTTTGTCTATTGCCATGCAGGTTGCCGCGCATGAGGCCAAGCTGGGACATGGGAAGCTGGCTGAAGAACTCCGTGACATGATTGATGCCGCAAAGTCCCGCAGCCAGAACCTGGCCGGGGTGGGCAAGCTGGTTCCGCTCAACAAGCCTCGCGGCGAATTGGTCGGCCTACTCAGTGTTTCTTATCCCCATACCCGCCTGTCCGAGATGATTCTCGACGATAGTGTTTCCATGAAACTCAAGCGCACGATCAAGGAGCAGCGTTTTTTCGCCAAGCTTAAAGAACATGGCTTGTCGCCACGGCGCAAGCTTCTCTTTGTGGGGCCACCGGGCACCGGCAAAACGATGACGGCGGCAGCGCTTGCGGGGGAGTTGGGTATCCCGCTGTTTCTGGTTCGCCTCGATGCATTGATCACAAAATACATGGGGGAAACTGCGGCTAAATTGCGGCAGGTTTTTGATGCCATTACCGAGGTGCGCGGCATCTATTTTTTCGATGAGTTCGACGCTATTGGATCGCAGCGCGGCATGGCCAACGATGTTGGCGAAATTCGGCGCGTGCTTAACAGTTTTCTGCAAATGATCGAACAGGACCAGTCACACAGCGTGATTATCGCCGCGACCAATCACCCGGACATTCTCGATTACGCGCTGTTCCGTCGCTTCGACGACATGATTCAGTACGGCCTGCCCAATCAGGAACAAACCGTTGCGGTGCTCAAAGCGCGACTGGCCGGGTTTCATGCCAAGCGTTTTGCCTGGAGCAAAATTGCCGAACATGCGGCGGGATTAAGCCATGCGGAAATTTCGAGAGCCGCCGACGAGGCGATCAAAGACAGCATCATCCACGACCGCGATACGGTTGCCGAAGCCGATCTGGTGCGCATGTTGGAGGAACGAAAGTTGATCAGCGGCAAGCTTGCCAACAACAATAGCGAGCCGCCAAACCATGACGAATGAAGCGCAAGATAAACGCCCGCATTTTGTCCTTTCCAATACTTCCGAAGCTAAACCGTTCACAACCCCCCGCAGTAATCGTGGAGAATCGCCACATATCCCAGAATTGCCCCGCGCCCAACACGGCGCATCTCTGCAAACACAACTTCAGGCACTCAAGCCCATTGCCGAGCAGGCCGCAGCCACACAGCACAATATGGAGCTTGAAGGTGGTGTCGGCTTGCAGATTCAGTTTCAAAGCCAACCCGGTATAGCGTTGGCATTTGAAAGTCTCGCCAACGCAACACAGGGCATAGAGTTGCTGAGCATCCGCGAGGAAGGGGAATACACCTACGCCAACGTATTTGTGCCCGATGGAAAGCTCGCGCATTTTGAAAAATATGTGGCCGAATACTTGGGAGAAAAGAAAAACAAAAACGGCGACCCCATAGATCACAGACCACTGCTGGACACCATTGAAACAATACGAGCAGCCGGACTGCGCGCGCGGTGGAATGATGACCCGGAGCTTCTGCCGCAGAATTCAGACGAGGAATTCTGGTGGGAGGTATGGTTGCCCGAACGCGACAATCGTGAAGCCGTGGTAGAAGATTTTCGCAAACTGGTCTCTGCGGTCGGCTGCACGGTCAGCAAGGGGCAAGTAGATTTTCCGGAGCGGACTGTTGTCATGATGCACGGCTCTGAACGCCAATTTTCCCAGACGGTCATGACGCTGAACTGTGTGGCTGAGCTACGCCGCGCCAAGGAAACGGCTGAGTTATTTGACGGAATGGATACTGAGGAGCAGCAGGCATGGAAGGATGATTTACTGGCGCGGACGGCCTTCCCGGCTCACGCTGACAATGTGCCTCGCGTCTGCCTGCTCGATAGTGGCGTGAACCGTGGACATCCTTTGCTCGCGCCTGTGCTGACGAGCGATGACCTGCATACCGTTGAACCAGCATGGGGTAAAGATGACGAGTGCAATCACGGCACGGGTTTAGCCGGGATAGCCATCTACGGCGATTTAACCAATGCGTTAGCAACAGAACTGCCGATGCGAATTGAACACCTTCTGGAATCGGTCAAGATTACACGTGGAGATGGTGCGAACACAGGGACCAACGAATTCCATGCCAATCTGTTTGCGGAAGCAATTGCTCGCCCTGAGAGCTCGCCTCAACAGCGTCCCCGTGTATTCAGCTCGGCGGTAACGGCTACAGATTTTCGGGATCGCGGCCGCCCCTCCTCGTGGTCTTCCATGGTGGATTCATTGGCGGCAGATGCGTTTGGTGGCGGCCTATTTCCACGACTGATCGTGCTGGCCGCTGGCAATACCAGAGAACATCACGCATGGATCAATTATCCTGCCAGCCTTTCAACCAATCTGATTCACGACCCCGGCCAAGCCTGGAACGCGCTTACGGTGGGCGCTTTCACGGAGAAAGTTGAAACGGAAGAAGCCAGCATTGAACCGGTTGCACCTTTCGGTGGCCTCAGTCCGTTCACCACTACTTCGGCAGCTTGGGACAGGGCATGGCCGCTGAAACCCGATGTTGTTTTTGAAGGTGGCAATGTCGGGAAAGATGCGCTCGGTGCAGCAGGGATGCCAAGCCTCAACCTGCTGACCACTCATTACGAGCACACCAGAAAACTTTTCACCACCACCAATGCCACCAGTGCTGCATCCGCCTTATGTGCCCGCATGGCGGCGCAACTGATGTCAGCCTATCCACAACTGCGGCCTGAAACCATCCGTGCGCTCATCGTTCACTCCGCCGAATGGACAGAGGCCATGCGAGAAATGCATTTGAAATCTCACACCAAGAACGATTACATCAACCTTGTGCGTCATTGCGGCTGGGGTGCGCCTAACTTGGAACGCGCATTATGGAGCGCGGCCAATTCACTGACGCTAGTTGTCGAAGACAGCGTCCATCCCTACAAAAAAGATGGAAGCGCGATCAAGACTCGCGACATGAATTTCCATACGCTTCCTTGGCCCAAAGATGAACTGGAAATGCTGGGTGCAACCAAGGTACAAATGCGTGTCACGCTCTCCTATTTTATCGAGCCAAATCCCTCTGCTCGCGGCTCTTCATCAAAATACCATTACCCTTCCCACCGCTTGCGTTTCAAAGTGCGCCATCACCAAGAATCTGAGGAAAATTTCCTCGCCCGCATCAATGCAGCCGCCGCTATGGAGGAAAATGGTCAACATACCAATCACCAAGACCCTGACTGGTTGCTCGGTGGGCAACAACGCCATAAAGGATCTCTTCATCAGGATGTCTGGAAAGGCACTGCCGCCGAACTGGCAAGTCGTGGTTTTCTTGCGGTTTACCCCGCTATGGGCTGGTGGCGCACTCGCCAAAAATTGGAACGCTACGACCTTCCGGCCCATTACACCTTGATCGTTTCCATCCGCACACCGGAAACAGAAATTGACCTTTATAGCGCGGTCGCGGCGAAAATACAGACTCCGGTTATTGTTGCAACCTGAGTGATGGGCAGGCACAAATCAAGGGGGTACGCAGTCCTTAGCTTACGTTGACTGGCTGTTTTGGAGAAAGTTTAACGACTGCAATGTCTCGGGAACAGCAATTCGCAATTGCTAAATGCCTACCCGATAGCGGATGGTCATGGCAAAAATGGCTGCTTCCCAGTGCCAAAATTTATCTCTTCGTGCGCGCCAATATCAATTTGAAACGCTCCACGAAAGGCAGAAGCCGTAGGGGGATAACGCTACACTCATCCGCCCACCCTCAACACCAACCCCTTCAAATACGCCCCCTCCGGAAAACTCAGCGACACCGGATGATCGGCGCTGGCGTGCAGGTGATGGATGATCTGCGCGTCCACCCCGGCATCGAGTGCGGCACCGGCGATGATCTTCTGGAACAGGTCTTCGCTGATGCCGCCGGAGCAGGAGTAGGTGGCGAGCAGGCCGCCCGGCCTGAGCAGCTTGAAGGCGAGCAGGTTGATGTCCTTGTAGCCGCGCGCGGCTTTTTCGGCGAACGCGGCGGTGGGGGCGAACTTGGGCGGGTCGAGGATGATGAAATCGAAGGTGCGGCCCTGGTCGCGCAGTTTGCGCAGCGCCTGGAACACGTCGGCTTCCTGCCATTCGGCACGCGTTGCGTCCAAATTATTGGTTGCTAGATTCTGTTCGGCGATGCGCAGCGCGTCGCCCGACGCGTCGATCGACAGCACCGATTTCGCGCCGCCGCGCAGCGCATACAGCGAGAAGCCGCCGGTGTAGCAGAAGCAGTTCAGCACGTTGCGGCCGGCGGCCAGGGTTTCGGTCAGCGCGCGGTTGTCGCGCTGGTCGAGATAGAAACCGGTCTTCTGCCCGGCCGCGACATCCACCCTGAAGCGCAAGCCGTGCTCGACGACTTCGACGCTTTCCGGCAGCGCGCCGCGCAGCACGCCGTTGCGCGGCTCCAGCCCTTCCAGCCCGCGCGAATCGGAATCGGAGCGCTCGTAGATGCACGCTGGCTTGCACTGCTCCTGCAGGATATCGGCGATGGTGTCGCGCCAGTGTTCCGCGCCCGCGCTGCCGACCTGCATCACCAGCGTATCGCCGTACTGGTCGACGACCAGCCCCGGCAGGCCGTCGGATTCGGCGTGAATGAGGCGCGCTCCGCTGCTCTTGTCAGCCAGCTTCAATTCACGCCGCGCCGCCAGCGCATAGTCAATACGGCGGCAAAAAAATGCCGCGTCGATGGATTCGCTTTCATCCCACGACCAGACGCGCGCAGTGATCTGCGAATCCGGGTTGTAGGCCGCCCACGCGAGAAAATTCCCCGCAGCATCGCGCACCGGCAGCGTGTCGCCGCTATGAGGTGCGCCATCGACGCGCTCAACCGCACCGGAGAACACCCACGGATGGCGGCGCAGCAGGGATTTCTCCCGCTCCGCCTTGAGGATGATGCAAGGTTGCGCGGCCGCATTGCCGGCGAGCGGTTGCGGTGTGCTGCGCGGAGTGTTCTTCTGCTCGCCAGACTGTTTTCCGCCGCGTTTGATCCGGTTGCGGAAATCCCGGTTGCCTTGCGAAGGGCGATGCGGTGTGGAGGGCGATCTGGGTTTCTGGCTGGTCATGTTTTTTATTTGGTTCTTGGGTATTTTTCTTAGGTCTTCTTCTTGGCGCGCGGATGCGCCGCGTCGTAGATCTTGCTGAGATACTGAAAATCGAGGTGGGTGTACACCTGCGTGGTGGAGATGCTGGCGTGGCCGAGCATTTCCTGCACCGCGCGCAAATCGCCGCTGGATTGCAGCACATGC
>Ga0156180_1055_pt1 | contig 5912 bp, 5 predicted proteins | sample RifCSPlowO2_12_FD_107833 | JGI IMG/M metagenome (GOLD analysis project Ga0156180, IMG submission 107833) | Burkholderiales bacterium RIFCSPLOWO2_12_FULL_61_40
CGCGTGCGCACGCTGGAGGCCGCCTGCACCAGCCCGCCGGAGTGGCAGGCGTCGTACATCACAAACAGTTTGTCGGTCTTGTTGGTGATGGTTTTGAGCATGTCCGCCATCTCGCGGTTGGTGATGGTGCCGCTCTGGCCCCCGTCATAGGCCAGCAAGGCCTCCACGCAGCCGCCCGCAGCGGGGTCGTTGTAGCGGGTGCCGTGGCCGGAATAGTGGATGAACACCCGGTCGCCGTCCTGCACCTTGTCGGTCAGTTCCTGCAAGGCCTGGCGAATGTGCCCGCCGGTGGCCTGGTCGTCTTGCAGATACTGAATATTACCCACCGGCACCTGCATGGCCTGGGCCATCTGGGTGGCCGATTGTTTGTCGATGCGCGCGCCCGGCAGGGGCGGCGTGCTGGGGTCGGCATAGCGGCTGATGCCGATGATGAGCGCGTGGCGGTTGATGCGTGGGGGCAGGCTGCGCACCCCCAGCGTCAGGGCGGTGTTGCCACCCGCCTCGCGCCCGCTGGCCAGGTCGGCCGCCGCGGCTTTGCCGACCGACAGGTTCACCGCACTGGCGCGCACCCAGCCCACGGCTTTGGGGCGGGCGGGGTTGGCGGAGGACGTGAGCTCGACCAAGGCCCAGCCTCCCTCCATACTCAGCAGCCGCAGCGGGGTGCCCACCGCCAGTGGCTGCACCACGGGTGCGGCGCCCAGCTTTTCTGAGCGCAACTCTGTTGCACGCAGTACCTTCAGTGCCTGGCCCGGCTTGGCGTCGGGCACCAGTTGCGCGGGTGGCGCCGATAGCGCACCCGCGCTGACCAACGCGCCCATAAGCGCCCACAGGGGTTTGAGACCCGGCTTGAAATCTGCTTTGCAATGCATGTTGATCCCCATGGTAGTGACCTTTCCATTCTATTTATACGGCTTGGTTTGAAGCATTGACCACGCTCGGAAAACGTTTTGTGCCAAGGTGTCTTGCCCGCGAACGTCGGCACCCCAGTGCACTGCGGAAGCGCCTTAATCGCTATTAATTTCATAGCTGCATGCGCACTATTTACGGGGACCAGAAGCTGTTTTTACATAAATTAAATCAATCCAGATTGATGATGCGCACCCGCCGATTTTCGGCCGCAAAGGGATCGGTATGGTTGGCGGGTTCGGCCGAGCCTTTACCCACCGCCACCAGCCGGTCAGCAGCAATGCCTTTGCTTTTCAAAAAATCGCGCACGGCTTGCGCCCGCTTATCGCTCAGCTTGAGGTTGATCGCCGCATTGCCTTTGGCATCGGTGTGGCCTTCCACGGCAAATCGGGAATCCACCAATCCGGGCGACTGCAAGGCTTGCGACAAATTGGCCAGCGCCTGGCGACTCTCCGGGCGCACACGGGCGGAGTTGAAGTCAAACTGGATCATCAGGGACAGCGAGGGGCGGACCGTCGGCGCGCTGTCTGGTGCCACGCTTGCTGGCACAGCGGTTGCGGCGGCGGCCGCCGCAGGGGCAGACAACGTTGGTGTATCGGCGGGCGTGTCGGTGGGCGCGGGCGCCGCCTCGATGATCAGGTTGCGCAAACCCCGGGTCCGGGGGGCCTTGAGTTGCTCGATCATCTGCTCGGCGCTCGGCGTCGCCGTTTGCGCCCCCACCGGCAAGGCCATGCAGGCACCCAGCAGCCAAACCACGGTTTTGAATTGCATAGATTTCTCCAGTCGCATCGTCAGTTTATTTTTCCACAGCGGTTTCAAACAAATACTCCCCGCCTTCCATATGGCCTGCGGCCAACACCGCACCGTATTGGGGTTGTTGGGCGTAGTCCTTGACGACCTCGCGCTTGACCACCTTGAACATTTCGGCGCCTGGGGTCACGGCACCTGCGGAGGCCAGTGCCTGCAGCAGGCTCCAGGCAAAAATGGAATGCCCGTCCTTACCCTCGTCGGACACCGGCTCCTCCCCACCGGAGGACATGACCAGCACGGAGCGTTTGTTCAGAATTTGGGCCGCATCCTTGCTTCTGAGCGCCGTCGATATTTTCTGCTCCCGCGTCAGCGAGCCCGAAAAGCAACTGTCCGAAATCAGCAGCACCTGCTGGGCCCCCATGTTTTTCAGGAATTTGGAAATGTCGGTGTTGGAGACCCAGTTGGCCGGGCTTTTGGTGGAGCCGTCCACCGGAATCCAGTAGCCCATATGGGTGCTGTCCATCAGGTAGCCGTGGCCGGCGTAGAACACCAGCACACTGTCCCCCGGCCGGGTTTCCGTGCCCACCTGATTCAGAGCGCTCACCACATCGGCCTTGCGGGCATCAGGCACCACACGCACCTCGTAGCCAAAGCGCTCCCGCAGGAGGCGCCCGATGTCCTGCACGTCGGCGATCGGGGTTTCCAGGGCCGGTATCGGAGCCAGGTAGGCGTTGTTGCCAAACAGCACCGCGATCTTGCGGGCTGGCGCAGCTGGCGTCACCTTTTCGGGCGAAAGCGCGGCATGGACTGCGGGTGCCGACGCGGGCGGCTGCACGGGCACGGCCACCTCCACTTTTTCTGCCGCGCGTATACACAGCTCGCCCGCCGCAGGCTGGCCCTGCGGGCACTCGGGAACATCGGCCGCCGCCGGATTTTTCTTCAACACCTCCAGCGCTTCGCGGTAGAGCAAGGTGCGCGCCTGGTGGCGCTGCAGCACGATGGACTGCATCTGTGCCAAGCCCGGCACACCGCCCATAAAGGCGGGCGGGCGTAGGGGCATCTGGGCCGTGGCTGCGCTAGCCCACAGGCCCAGCCAAAGTGCAATTTTCAGTTGAAATCGTCCCTGGGGCATACCACTCCTTCATCACTGCGCAAGGTGTGCACCGGAGACCAGGCCAGCCCAGTCCCGTGCCCAGCAGCATTGGTGATCATAGCCCGGCATACGCACCATTTCACCCCCTTTTTTTGCAATGAAACGCGCCACGATCGCGGGTGGCACCACCGTGTCGTCCTGCCCCACCCAATGCACGGCGGGCGGAAAAAAACCCGGCTGCAAAGACGGGTCGCTGGCCTGGGCAAAGGGCGTCAGCGCGTGCCAGGTGGTCCAGTCGTTCAGCGCCAGCGGTGCCGCCACCGTGAACAGCCGTTCGACATCCGGGCGCCGCGCCGCCAGCAGGGCCGCGATCACCCCGCCGCCCGAATAGCCCACCAAGCGCAAGCGTTGCACGCCCATCGTGGTTTTTAATCGGTCCAGTATTTCATCGTAGGCCTCCACCACGGTGGCGGCAAAGCGTTGCTGCATCCACCACCCTGGGTTGCAAGCCACCAAGGCGTCGGACGTTTGGTACTGGCAGGGCCGCCCCAAATAGACCACCGTGCCCGTCCTGTCGGAAGCCGCCATGGCCAAGGCCACTGGCTTCAATGGGGTCGGATCGCGTGGCGGATGCCAGGGCGATACCCAGGGCGCGCCATCGCCTTCAATGTAGACGGTCAAAACCTCACCGCGATGGGAAGTGGGGCGCGTCAGCGTCAGCAATCGAAACCCACCCGCCGCCTGGTCTTCTGCCTGAAAACCTTGGTCCTGCGCCCATGCCACCGTTCGTCCCCGCGAGCCGCCAATAGCATCGGGGCTGGCGCAGCCCGCCGCACATAGCAAAAAGGCCACGCCTACCAGCGCAGCCTTGAGGTGAGGGAGACCCAACAGGATCAGAACCGTATATTGACGTTGGCCAACAAGCTATTGTTCTTTTGACTGCTGCGGCCAGCTTCCTGGCTGTAAACAAGTCCCCCGGTCACGCCGCTTTTCAGCGAGAAGAAATTGACGCCCAGCGACCATACCCAGGCATTCTTGCCAATAGGGTCGTTGCCAGCGCCAAACTGCGTGGTGGTGCGGTTCAGATCAGCCGCATAGGCCAAACCTGCGTAGGGCATGGCTCCATCCATCCAATAACCGGCTTGCGCCCCCATGCGCAGTTGGTCCAGTGTGTTTTTGGCAGCCGTTCCGGCTGCGGCCACACCAGCAACCTTGCTATTGGCATAGTCTTCTTCCGCATGGAGCAAGCCCAATTTACCGGTCCATTGGACTCTGTCCATCCACTGGTTGTACGACACATTGGCCGCCGCAAACCGGCGGTCGGACTCGGCAAGTACCGACTGGGACCCAGCCAATGCGCTGCTCATGGAAACCTCACCTTTGCCAAATCCCAAGCTGGCATCCAAAGACAGCTCTTGACTGATTTGCATGCCGAAATAAGGGGCAATGGCGTAGCCTTTGCTGGCCAAGCTGTTGCTTGCGGCCGCTCCAGCCGTCAGGCCGGAGCCGGAGCCAGAATCAAAGGCCACAGACACACCCACCACCATCTGGGGCGACAACACATAGTCGCCACCCAACACAGTGGTCAAGATCACGTTGTTGTTAGTGACATCGTTATTACTGGTACTGGTGTAGTTTTGCCGAGTGTCGTTATTGCTGACACTGCCCCAGACATTCCATTGCTCTTTCTCCCCCCCCGCAGCCATACTCTTGGTACCCGCCATGGCTTGTCGGTTGGGAGAACTGCTTCCAAAACGTGATGCCAAAGCGCTGGAAATCGCCGAAATATGCTGTACCGTGGTGCCGTTGATTTGCGTCTGCGAAGTGGTTGTGCTACCGCCAAAGCACTCCGGATGGTTCGACACAGTCTGTTCCGCGTTGGTCGGCAAATTGTTATCTACATAGAACTGGTAACTGCTCAGAACACTGTCACAAGACGCGCTGGCCGCTCCACTAGCCGCCAGCAGCGCCACGCCGACGAGTTTGAATTTAAGTTGCTGTTTCATGGCAATACCTTTGATGGGTGAGGATGAGTAAAAAAATCAGCTAAAAAACGCGCGAAATGAACACTATTGTTTGCGCTTGACAAACACGACTCGGTCAACCAGGGAATCCCCCTTGGCATCTTGTTTGAGGATGATTTGCGCATCGTAGGCATGGGCCGGAGTGAACAGGGCCTTGGCTGCGTACTCTTTGGCCATTTTCGAGGCCGACCACAGAGTGCTGATAGCGCTGATCAACAGCATCGGACTTTTGGGGGTCACGCTGGACGGCGGGGGTACCACGGTCACTGTTCCCCCTCCCGCCTCCACCGAGGCCATCCAGTGCTGCAACCGTTCGGGCAGTGCGCTGGGCGCAATGCGGTCGTAAAAAGCCACGTCGACCTTGGGCAAGGGGCTGGACAGGGAACCCGCCAAATCCCGGTCAAAACCCTGCAGATCCGAAAACTGAAGTTCGGCTTTGGCGGATGCTACGGCGGGGGGGTGGGGCGGATTCGATTCACAAGCAGCCAATCCTAAGACGAGGGACAGCCAAAAAGCCTGCCGAAACGCTGAGAAATGTTTCATGGAGTTCGCGCCCTGGTTCAATTCACAAAAAATGGAATTGGGAGAATAACGAATGCATATCTTACCCCTCCAAACCTTGCTCCGGCCCTACAAACCACACCCCCTCAAAATTAATGACACCACATGTTCGGTCGCCCGTGTGTAGTCGGCAACACCCAGGGACTCCTGCCCCAGCACCGCACACACCTGCACATCAAAGTCGGCGTAGGTCTGGGTGGCGGCCCAGATGGTGAAAAACAGGTGCACCGGGTCCACCGGGGCCATGCGCCCGGCGTCCACCCAGGACTGCACCACAGCGGCTTTCTCCAGCACCATGGTGCGCAGCTCGGTGGACAGCAGGCCTTTGATCACCGGCGCGCCGTGCAGCAGTTCATTGGCAAACACCTTGGAGCCGTCGGGCCGCTGGGCGGACAGCTCCATCTTGGAGCGGATGTACTGCTCCAGCGCCGCCCGCGGCTCGGCGCCTTTGGTGATGCCATGGGTGGGCACCAGCCAGTCGTTCAGAATGCGCGCCAGCACGGCGCGGTACAACACGTCCTTGGAGCCAAAGTAGTAGTGCAGATTGGCCTTGGGCAGGCCGCTGGCCTCGGCCATGG
>Ga0156180_1095_pt1 | contig 5240 bp, 5 predicted proteins | sample RifCSPlowO2_12_FD_107833 | JGI IMG/M metagenome (GOLD analysis project Ga0156180, IMG submission 107833) | Burkholderiales bacterium RIFCSPLOWO2_12_FULL_61_40
CTTCCTGACCGTGATGAACAACCTGCACGACGGCGAGACCAACGCCATCGAGGGCATCAGCCACTTCGTGCTGTTTGCCGCCTTCATCGCGCTGGTGATGATGGGGTTAATCTAGCGGGGTACTGGCTCACCAGTTGGGCGAATCAAAAGCCAATCTTTACTGGCTCTGATTTGATGTTTATCGGCGCGGCAAATCCGTGTCCGGTGCAGTGCATTGTTCGGCGCCCCCATTGAGCGGCGAAGCTTCGATGCTGGCGATCTGCGCAAGCCGACCCGCAGCTTCCTCAAGCGGCTTAAGGGATACGTTTTCCACAGAATAGTGCTCGTAATATCCGAACGGATTATCAAGATCCCTGATGAGCATTATGAGAAAAATCATCAGATACGAGATAACGCCCACAAAGAACAGCGACTCGTAAAACGGTTCAATCTTGGACAATACGAGACCTATACAAAGAAGGATAGTGATGAGATCGGCGAGCAAGTAGCCTGAGGAAACAAAGGACGTCTCCCGAATGGTGTAAGTGCGTATGAGGGTGCGCCGGAGATTACCCTGCTCCTGTTTTAATCGAACCAGCAGCACCGCTTGAGCCCATTGCTCCATCGCTGCGAACTGCAAGGTTAGCTCGTTTACGTGCTCCAGCAGTTCTGCCGTGCCATGTTTTTTATGGAACCAGCTCAGAATGTCCCGGCTCAATTGCGATAGAAGAATCAGACAGGGGCCAACATTGGCTTCAGGTTTTGCCATCCGGATACCACGTACGTCTTGCGCCAGATTCTCCAGGCATGCGCTCAACTCGCCCGGGAGACGCTCGCTTTCCTTGAAATCCGACATGACTCCGCTCAGAAGAAACCCCATCAGGAATACGTTCGCCGCCAAAATTCCGGGAAATAGCGGGTTGACGGGAATAATTTCCCACCCAAGAAAATGAACAAGGAGTTTTGCACCTATTACCACAGCGACGAAAGCGCTTACTTGCAGCAGCAGACGGTATTTGTTGTTGGTGGCCATCGTTGTCTTTGCAGGTATGGTTGTGCCGGGCTATAAATTATGCGTCGATTCCACGTGCCGCCTATCCAGGCATCAGCATTGATGCGCGCAGTTTCATGCTAGCATAAACTCTATGACCTCACTCTCTTTGCTGCTCTGGATCGTGTCGGGAATCGTGCTGCAACTGGCGATCTTTCTCGGCATCGGCTTCTGGCGCCATTGGCTGGACTATCATGCCTTGCGCAGCCGTGCTGCGGAGTTGGGTTTACCGGCAATGCAGAATGTATCGAGCGGCGCGGAAGAGATTGCCGCTGCTGCCTGGCTAGGCTTCCGGACGTTCAGAATCGACCGCAAGGTCGTCGAAGATGCCGCGCAGTCGATCTGTTCGTTTTACCTCATGCCGGAAGATGGCCAACCGCTACCGCCTTTCCTGCCAGGACAGTTTCTGACCTTTCGCCTTGAGATACCGACGGCGACAGGAGGCAGCGAACAGATTGTCCGTTGCTATTCCTTGTCAGATGCGCCTCGCCCCGATTGCTACCGCATTTCGATCAAGCGGGTGCCGCCGCCCAAGGGCAGACACGTGCCGCCGGGACGCTCATCCACTTTCTTCCACGATCAAGTAACGGCGGGCAGCCCCTTGCAGGTGCGTGCCCCCGCCGGACACTTTCATATCGACCGCAGCGATACCCCGGCAGTGTTGATCGCTGGCGGCATCGGCATCACGCCGATGCTGAGCATGTTGAACTGGTGCCTGGCCGAACAGCCGGGGCGCGAAATCTGGCTGTTCTACGGTGCGCGCAACGGTGGCGAGCTGGTGATGAAATCGCATCTCGAAGCACTGGCAGCGGCGCATCCGAACTTTCATTTGCGGCTGTGTTTCAGCGATCCGCTGCCGGAAGATATGGCCAGAGAAAATGTGACCGGACATGATTATCTGCACCGGGGGCGCATCAATGTAAATCTGTTGCGCATGCAATTGCCTCTCAAGCCTTATCATTTCTACATCTGCGGCCCAACCCCGATGCTGGAGAGCCTCGTGCCGGCGCTGGATGACTGGGGTGTGCCGGATGCACATATCCACTTCGAGGCCTTTGGCCCGTCATCCATCAAGCGCAGGCAACCCGCAACAGCAGCGGTCGCCGCGTCGCAGGATACCGGGACAATTGAAACCGGCATCGTCGTGACCTTCGCGAAGTCTGGCAAGCAGTTGCCGTGGCAGCCCACAGCAGGCAACCTGCTCGCATTTGCCGAATCGCATGGCATTGCCGTCGATTCCGGTTGCCGCGCCGGAAGCTGCGGCAGCTGCCAGACGACGATCCGGGCAGGCGAGGTGACTTACCGCCAGCCGCCGGATTACGATCCCGAGCCGGGCACATGCCTGCTTTGCTCTTGCACGCCGAAGACTGACGTGACCCTGGAGGCATAAATGACGATCTCACTCTGGCGCCAACATATCCTGCCCTTCACCTTGCTGGTCGGCCTGCTGGCAGTGGTCACCCTGGCGGGGGACTATCTGCTGCATCGTCTGAATCTGGTATGGGTCGGCCGCTACCTAGGCATACCGGGCACGCTCCTGATCATCGCCTCGCTGATCTATTCGCTGCGCAAGCGCAAATATATCAAGACGGGAAATCCAAAAAAACTGCTTACCCTGCACGAATTCGGCACCTGGATCGGCGCGTCGCTCGTGCTGATCCACGCCGGCATTCATTTCAACGCCATCCTTCCCTGGCTGGCCACGGTCGCCATGGGAGTGAACGCGGTAAGCGGCATGGTCGGCAAGCTGCTGCTGGATCGCTCGCGCCGCCATGTGCAAGGCCAGCGCGAACACTTCCAGTTGCGCGGACTGTCGCGTCCCGATGTGGAGCAGGCTGTGTTCTGGGATGCCATAACGCTCGATGCCATGACCAAGTGGCGGAAAGTGCATATCCCGATCTTCGTCGTGTTCGCAACGCTTGCGTTGGGTCACATCATCAGCATCTTTTTGTTCTGGGGCTGGGTATGAGCTGCATCCTCAAACTTGTGCTGGCCGCCAACCTGATCACGATTGCGATTCTGGCTTTCGTCTACCCGAACCTGATGGTCGGGCCGGGCAAACTGATCCCCGGCCATAAGCAGTTGGAAACGGACTGCTTCGCCTGCCATGCACCGTTACGTGGCGCGTCGTCGGAGCGCTGTGTTTCCTGCCATAAAACTGCCGAGATCGGCCGTCTGACGACGCTAGGCCAGCCCATCACCAAGTCGCTCACCTCGACTCCTTTTCACCAGAAGTTGGTCAATCAGGACTGCATAGCCTGCCATAGCGACCACGCAGGCGTGAAGCGTTTCCGGCCGCAAAGGCATTTCAATCATGCCTTGCTGCAAAAGGCGACGCTCGAGCAATGCCAGTCATGCCACAAATCGCCTGCCGACTCGCTGCACAGGCAAATTTCCGGCAACTGCAGCCAGTGCCACAACCAGAATAAGTGGACACCTGCGACGTTCAATCACCGCAAATATTTCGAGCTTGATCGCGACCACAATGCCAGCTGCGTGACCTGCCATGTTGCTAACGACTACAGCCGCTACACCTGCTATGGCTGCCACGAGCACACACCGGACAACATTCGCCGCGAGCATATCGAGGAAGGCATCCGTGATTTCGATAATTGCGTTGAGTGCCACCGCAATGCCGATGAGCATGACATCCGGGGTAGAGGAAACGGCGCACGCGAAGGCGGGCGTGAAGAGAAAGACGATTGAATAAACAGGGCGGCGGCTCCGCCCGACGCCCTGAAAATCACATATCCGGATAACGCTGCCGCAGCGCGACACGCTTGAGATACGCCTCACGGGCGATCTGCACATCTTCCAGGAAATACGGCAATTCTTTCAGCAGCAACGCCTGCGGGCCATCCACCAAGGCCTTGGGCGGGGCGGGGTGAAAATCCACCAGCACCATATTGGCGCCGGACAGCACGCCCTGCGCGGTGACGTGCATCATGTCGAGTATGCCATCCGGGGAGGATTGCCGCGATCCCACCGAGTGCGATGGATCGACGCACACCGGCATGCGCGTCAGCCGCTTTACCACCGGCACATGCGCGAAATCGACAAAGTTGCGGTGCGGATCGCCCATGTTGGTCTTCATGCCGCGCAGGCAGAACACCACGTTGCGGTTGCCTTCCGAAGCCAGATATTCCGCCGCATTCAGCGATTCGTCCAGGGTGATGCCGAAGCCGCGTTTGAGCAGCACCGGCATTTCAGTTTGCCGCCCGACGATTTTCAGCAGTTCGAAATTCTGCGTGTTGCGCGTGCCGATTTGCAGCATCACGCCGGTCGGGTTTCCGGTCTGGCGCAACGCCTCGCGAATCTCATCAAGGTGCGATTCGTGGGTGATTTCCATCGCCAATACTTTGATGCCGTACTTGCCCGCCAGCTCGAACACGTAGGGCAGGCAGTTCTTGCCGTGTCCCTGAAAGGCATACGGGCTGGTGCGCGGTTTGTATGCGCCCATGCGCGTGCAAACCTGACCGTTGTCGCGCAACGCCTTGAGCATGATCTCGACATGCTCACGATTGTCCACCGCGCATAACCCGGCGAACACGTGCAGCGTGTCCTGCCCGAAGCGCACACCGTTGTATTCGAAATGCGTGGGGCGCTGGTCGTCCTTGTGCCGCCCGAGGATGCGGTACTCCTCGGAAACCCTCACCACGCGCTCGACGCACGGCAGGCTCTGCATGTCCCCGATGTCCAGCAGTTTGGTATTGCCGATCAGGTAGATTTCCGTAAGCGCCTGTTCGCTGCCGCGCTCGACATGCACGCGGGTCTGGATGCCTTGCAGCGTCGCGAGATGCGCCAGCAACTGCCGGTATTCCGGCGCCTGTTCGCTGACGTTTGAAGTGAGTATTAGTATCATTTCTGCCCCTTGGATTTATCCTGCAAAAAACATTGCACCACGAAGGCCACGAAGATCACGAAGATTTTTCGTAGCATTTGTCATTCTTCATGTCCTTCGTGTTCTTCGTGGTTTACTTGCTATTTCAAGGTTTATTTACCCAGCAATATCGCCGACTGCGCCGACCACTGCGCCGCCGGGTCGCGCGCAAAACCGCTCTTGGCGAATTGCTGCCAGCGGCCGATCACATAACACACCAGCAGATTGGCGTGCATACCCACATCCGCCGCTGCGCCCATCTCGCCCTGCGTCGCGGCCATGCGCAGCGATTGTTTGAGCGTCGCCTCGATGCGGTCCAGCAGTTGGTTG
>Ga0156180_1088_pt1 | contig 4993 bp, 2 predicted proteins | sample RifCSPlowO2_12_FD_107833 | JGI IMG/M metagenome (GOLD analysis project Ga0156180, IMG submission 107833) | Burkholderiales bacterium RIFCSPLOWO2_12_FULL_61_40
AACGGCAACCTGGAATACACCGTCAGCCACGATGCGGCCAACGCCCGGCACACGGTGCGTTATGAAAGCTATACCAGCTTCAACATGCCCAAGGAGATGCGGTACAGCAACTTTGCTGCGAACACCACTACCTGCCCGTCAGGCTACACCCTGGCCGGTGGCGTGTGCACGATCACCAGCATCACTGCCAATGCGGCAACCCCTGTGTATTCCTGCCCTGCGGGCCAGACCTTGTCGGGGACCACTTGCACGCTGACCACCACCAGTGCTGCGAAGCCTAACTACAGCTGTCCCAGTGGGCAGACACTGTCCGGCAGTAGCTGTAGCAAGCTCGTTAGCACTGCTGCTACACCAGTCATGGGATGCCCATCAGGGTATACACAAGGGTATTTTGATTCAGGCTCCATGTGTTACCTTGGTCAGTATCCGCGTGATTATGGCCACACGTTTCTGGTTGTCACCAGCTATACATGCTCCGGTGGCTACATCCTCTCAGGCAGTAGCTGCAACCAGACTGTGATTCAGGCGGCCGTCATCGTCAGCTACAGTTGCCCCAGCGGCCAGGTACTCTCCGGTTCCATCTGCAGCCTGACCACGGCCAGTAACGCGGCTCCCTATCCGGCCACGCCCAACTACAGCTGCCCCATCGGATACACATTGTCCGCAAACACTTGCGGCAAAGTAAATACTGCTGCGGCCTCACCGGTCATGGGGTGTCCATCTGGGTATACACAAGGGTATTTTGATTCAGGCTCCATGTGTTACCTTGGTCAGTATCCGCGTGATTATGGTCACACGTTTCTGGTTGTCACCAGCTACACCTGCACTGGCGGCTACACACTCTCCGGCACCACATGCAGCCAGACCTTCAGCCAAAGCGCCAGCATTGCCAGCTACAGCTGCCCCGCAGGCCGCAATCTGGTAGGTACTGGCTGTGTGCTGCCTGGGAGCAGCTTCGTGGGCTATGCCTGCCCCAATGGTGGAACACTCAGTGGCAACACCTGTACCGAGACTCGTCCGCTACAAACCCCTCCCGGCACCTCCAACGCGGCCGACCGCACGCTGGCCTACATCTACGGCCCCGAGCACCAGCGCATCCGTGAAGTCGTCACGCTTTCGGGCAATGGCACCAGCGCCTACTTTGCAGGCAGCACCTGGTTCCTGAACGGTGAAGACGGCCTGGGCCTCTCCTATGAAAAGGAAGCCCGCAGCAACGGCACCACCGAATACCGCCATTACCTCACCGCATCAGGCCAAGCCTTTGCGCTGTTTACCAGCCGCACCGGCACCTTGAACGGCCTGCCGGCCACGACCACGAGTTATTTCCACCACGACCAGCTGGGCAGCATCTCGGCGATCAGCAACGAAGCGGGTGCCGTGACGGAGCGTCTGGCGTACGACCCATGGGGCAAGCGCCGGTTCATCACCAGCACGCCGGGGAAGACGGACGCGCTGGACGCCATCGTGGGGCAGAAGACGGATAGGGGCTACACGGAGCACGAGCACCTGGATGAGATGGGGGTGATCCATATGAACGGGCGCATCTTTGACCCGCTCATGGGGCGGTTCATGAGTGCGGATCCGTTTATCCAGGCGCCTTACAACCTCAAGAGCTTTAACCGCTACAGCTATGTCTGGAACAACCCGCTGAAGATGTGGGATCCAACGGGGTACAACGCGTATCACGATAGCTACAGTGGCGCGGGATATGGGTCAACCAACACAGAAAACTCAAGTGATACCTCGGGAGTTGGTGGTGTTTCCGATGGGCATGGCGGGCAGATGGGAGGGAATTCCGGCAACCGTACAGAAGACGTAGTGAGATCGTACTCAGCACCGCCAGTTGTTGTCGGACCACCAACGGAAGTGGCTAACGCAACGATTGGCGTTCCGCTAACTATTGTGACCCTCACATGGGTGGCTGCAGCCGAGCAACAGCAAAAAGCAGCATTGGCAAAAGCGCTTGCAGATACCTATAACGCGCTGAGAAATGGCGTGGAGAAGGTGCAGAATACATTAAGCGAGGCGCTGGGAGTCAATCCTGGGGCAAAGAAACCGGAGGAACCTAGTGAGGCAGACAACGTACCGGCCAATATCGGACCAGGACCCAATGCAGGCGATTCTGTTCCGGCGGGGCCAAGCGCAACTCCGACGAAGGAGCAGCAAGACAAGATCAACGGCATCGGCAATGTAGATGGTTGTCATACATGTGGAAAACCCGATCCCGGTACCAAGTCGGGAAATTGGGTCGGTGATCACCAACCTCCGACTGCACTCAATCCAGATGGAAATCCACAGTCCTATTACCCCCAATGCCTTGGCTGTAGCCGAGTCCAAGGTGGGCGCATACGTGGTTTTATCAGTGGATGGACACCGAAACCTGATTGAAGGAGTGTTGTATGAGTTGGATAAAGTCGGCGGGCGGTCCGCTCATCTGTGTCGAGAAGGACCTCGCGCCCTTCTGGCTCGGAATCCTTGGTAGCAGCGTGAAGGATGGCCCTACCACGCCACTCTTCAACGATTATGATCGCGCGTGTGCAGTGTCCGACTATGTTGGCATGGTAGAGCTGCCCAGAAAATATGCATTAATTCTTGGCGATATGCCGCTGGAAACGACTGTTTGGCGTCCTTCGTCCGAGTCCCCTCTAATCGTGAGGGTTTTTTACATGGATCCTGGGGTGGATTTGCCACAGTTGTTGGCAGCGCATGGCAACCTAAGTTTCGCTGATCCTATTGAATCTATCGACTGCGAAATTGAGTCTGGTCATATGGTCATCTTCGATTCGGCCGTTCCAGGACTCCACGAACACGCCAGTCTCTCGTTTGAAATTCCTCCTGGCAATTATCAAATTCTTACGAAAGTATTTGAGCCCGATAGTCGGACTTCAGTGCTGATACATAAGTTCGAACGTAAGGGCAGTGAGAGCTAAATTGCAATCTTTGAGAGAAGCTATACCGTTATGAAATTCGTAGCTGCTTGCGCAATTGTTGACGCCGACGCATTTTTGAGTCACCTGCCGGGATTTCATTGATCCAGCTCCGTGCGTCAAAATCGGCGCCGCATATGGGTTTGCGGACCATTGGGGAGGATCAGTTCACCATCGGCACTTGGCTCAATACTGCATTGGCAGCAACATCGTGCGACAGATCCAGCGATTTGGTCTTCATCTCCAGCTCGGCTGGCCGTTTTTCCACATCCGCAGGGGTGGACAGCGCTTTGCACCAAGGCGCGCACCGTGTCAGCGGGGAATGTGTCGCACCGATAAGACACAGGCCTGTGCCGAGCGTAAAAGAGGGTATTTCGGTTAAACTCCGCCCGCAAATCTAAGCGGAGAGTCAGCCTCGGTGTTTCACACGCCCGGCTGACAGCCATAACAAACACAGCCCAAGCGGGCACAAGTGAGTCCATTCATGCACGTCAAACGCGCCCTGGGGTTTTCTGGTCTTGTCCTGATTCTGTCCCTCCTCGGACTCTCCGCCCAGGCCCAGACCCCCGTCACCGTGGCGGGCAGCACCCCGGGCCAGTTCGCCGTCTCCCCCAGTGGAGCGGCCACCTACCGCATCCCCATCCAGGTGCCCCCGGGTGTGGCGGGCATGGCCCCCCAACTCGCACTCGTCTACAACAGCCAGGGCGGCAACGGCATGCTGGGCATGGGCTGGGGCATCGCTGGACTGTCGGCCATCACCCGCTGCCCCCGCACCCGGGCGCAGGACGGCGTGATGGGAGGGGTGAACTTCGATGCCAATGACCGCTTCTGCATGGACGGGCAAAGGCTGATCCTGGTGGGTGGCACGTACGGTGCAGCGAACAGCGAATACCGCACCGAGATCGAGAGTTTCAGCAAAATCACGGCCAACGCAGTAGCGGGCAGCGGCCCTGAATCGTTTACCGTCAAGACCAAGGCGGGTTTGACCATCGAGTATGGCAATACAACCGACTCGCGGATTGAAGCCAGGGCCAGTGCGTACGCCTGGCCTTTTGCAACGGTTCGGGTATGGGCGCAAAACAAGGTCACGGATGTCAAGGGTAACTACATGACCTTGAGCTATGACGAGGATGCCGCCAATGGGGCGTATTACCCCAAGCGGATTGACTACACGGGCAATGCCACTTCCAGCCCGGTTTTGACGCCTACGGCTTCCGTGCAGTTTGTGCCAACCACCGCGACAAGGACAGACATGGAGACTGGGTACCAGGCAGGGGCAATGGTGAAGAGTACAAAGCGCATTGGCAATATCCAGACCTTCACTGGGATAACCTTGGTGAAGGAGTATCGGTTGGACTACGTGACGCAAACGACGGGGGGGCGGCGGAGCAAAATAAATTCGATGATGGAGTGTGATGGAGTCGGAGGGTGCTTGCCTGCGCAAACCATAACGTGGCAACTCAACACCGGCACTGGATTTGGTCCGACCCAGACACAAACGGATAACCAATTCAAGCCGGCAAATGGCTGGTTCAGCACGAGTATTCACAACCGCGTGTGGCTTGCGGATATCAATGGTGATGGCCTGCCAGATATCTTGGGTGCGACCGATTCAGGGTTGTACTGGCAACTCAACACCGGCACCGGATTTGGTCCGACCCAGACGCAAACGGATAACCAATTCAAGCCGGCAAATGGCTGGTTCAGCACGAGTATTCACAACCGCGTGTGGCTTGCGGATATCAATGGTGATGGCATGCCAGGCGTACTTGGTGCTACTGATTCGGGCCTTTATTGGCAGTCCGTAAGTCCCGCAGGTAAATCGGATGTTGCGATCTCAATCCAAGGGGGTTTAGGGCGAGTGGTTGCCGTCAATTACGCGCCTTTGCCAAAAGGGAGTGGTATTCCATATGTCAAAGACTCGGGTGCCAGCAAAGCCACCTACCCCATCCTAGACCTTATCTTCCCTCAATATGTCGTCAGCAAAGTTGAGCAAAGTAACGGTCTGGGCAGCACCAACACCACCAACTACAGCTACGGCGGCCTCAAAGCCGAGCTGGGCACCG
>Ga0156180_1012_pt1 | contig 3684 bp, 4 predicted proteins | sample RifCSPlowO2_12_FD_107833 | JGI IMG/M metagenome (GOLD analysis project Ga0156180, IMG submission 107833) | Burkholderiales bacterium RIFCSPLOWO2_12_FULL_61_40
AATCCTGAAACCAGCAGCTATTCGATAAGCAATGGCTAACCCATCATTCAACACGGACTGGCGCGATAAAGCCGCGCCAGCCGGTTAATTCAGACGTTAGACCCAAGTACTTCTCTCATCCTTATCAATGTTTGGTCTAGCCTTCATCCTCGTTTTCGTCCTCGGCGTCGTCGGCCTTTTCTGGGCCACGAAACTTTTCTCGACTTGGAAAACCAAGGCGGCGTTCCTATTTACTGTCTTAGGCGGACTGGCCTTCTATCCATTTGCCTATAGATTCAGTCCTTCATACGCCAACTTTCTCGCGCTGTGCGAACTGCCTGATCGATATCAAGTGGTTCGCACCAAACATGTGGAATATATTTTTCTAGACCGCGATGCGGGTGCGGACTGCACTGCTGGCCCAAGTGTTATCGGCACCTTGGCGTACGCAGGCTTTGATTGCATTGCCCCCGATACGCGGACCACGACGGCGGTGTTTCGCTACATGAAGAAACCCAATTGGCGTGTCGGCTGCGGTCTTGAGTGCTTCGATTCCAGTGCTATCAGCGTCCCAGAGCATCGCTACAAGTCTGGTCATCGACAAGGCTACATTTCAGGAGCGACCGTTACGGTAACGTACGACAACGGCCTCATGGGCGCGGAGGAACCCAGTGGCGCGAAGCTTAGATTCTCCGACACTTTGTTGATCGAAACGGGTACCGAAAAGACTTCCATGCTCTCCGATATCCGCAAGCTCCAGCAGTTGGGGGGGCGTAGTGATGCTGACACTGAAATGGCTTTTACGCGCGCCTATACATACTATCCATTCGGGAATGGTTGGGCCAAGCTTCTCGGCGCTGCTAGCGGTAGCGCACCGTCAATGCATTGCAGCAACCCCTACATTCGGTGGAACTTGCTCGACGTCTACAAACCATTGGGGTCTAACAATTCGGCCCACACGGACACACAGCAGCAGAATGCCGCTGCGCGGCAGTTGCTGCGTGCCGGTGGCCTCCAACGTTAGCTTTCACAGGAGCCACTTTGGAATCCTTAACTGTTCTTCTGTCATCCAGCGTTATCGCTGCCCTTGTAGCAGCCCTCGTTTCTCTCCGCACAAATGAGAGAAAGATACACATCGAGAACGTTACGCAGGAGCGTGCCAAATGGCGCAACGCCATGCGCAGCCGGGCGGACTCGCTAATCAAATCTACTCGGGCAGGCGATTTCCAGACTGTCGGGTTTCATTGCTCCCAACTTGCCTTGAACGTGAATCCCTTTGATGGTGAAGACATCGCGTTAATTCAGGCAGCGGAACGGCTCGGCACAGCCGAAGATAAAGACGCGCAGGTGAAGGAATTCACTGAACGCATGGCGCTCCTTCTTAAACACGACTGGGATCGCGCAAAACGAGAGGCGCGCCCTTGGTTCTTTCGCGGAAACGAGCCGCGCCGAATCCCCTATTCCGAATACAAGGCATCACCAGAAGCACCAACTGCAATCGAAAAAACAAAGTCGTCTTGGTGGCTAGCCGCCTACTTTGGAATGCTGGCTTTTTCGGCTGGCATCATGTTCTTTCTAGCGGCTGGCCTCACCGAACCATTTCAGGAGCTTGTAAAGATATACAACGACGCAAAGACTGAAAAGCCTGCGGTTGCGTGGTTCCAGTTCGTATATTGGTCGGTGCTCTGTGGCTCCATCTGGTCCGCTGCTTACCTTTGGTTCAAGGGCAGCGAAAAGAAATTCCTCGACATATGGTTTTCGAAGTGAAAGCTAACCCTGCGGTCCACCGGACGCTGCGCGATAAAGCCGCGCAGCGCCGGTGACCTCCACGTTAGCCATTTTTAGAGGAGTTCGCAGTGGCAAATGACAATAATCGCCAGAGCATACGAGTCAGAGGCGACGGCAATGTTGTTGGTAGCAACAACGTCGTGAACAGTCGACGTGAAGAACATCACCACCACCATCATCACGGAGGGTCATCGAAAGGTGGAAACAGCGGAGATGATGCGGCGGGTATCGGTTTTGGAATACTCGGTGCTGCATTGGTTATTGGTTGGTTCTTCATGCGCCACGCCGAAGAGATCTATTTTTATATCAAACTCGGCGCCCTTGCTTCTGCCGTGCCATTTGTTGCAGTACTTATTCTTGCGTATTTTTGGAACTCCTTCGACAACAGACAACTTACCGCAACGATTTTCGGTTTTGCCCTTTCAACCATCACATTCTTCCTTGCTCAATATGGTCAAGATAGCCTAGACCCAAGGCTTATCCAGTTTAGTCAACAAGCACGAGACGCTTGGTCTTTTTGGAAAGGCTTAACTGAGCACGGTCAACACGTTGTCATTGGCAGTCTAACGGCATTTCGTTATACACAAGTCCCACAGCAATGCGGTACGCTACTGATTTCATAGCATTGGAAACAAATGAGCTGGGCCGCCACGGAATTTGAGGGTATTGATCTGGGAGACCCCAGACGCAATCGGCGTGCGATCCGTTTGATCGATCGCCTGAGCGCCAAGCCCACGGCCAGCATCCCCCAGGCCTGCGGCGACTGGGCCGACACCATGGCGGCCTACCGCTTCTTTGGCAACGAAGAGGTCCAGTGGCACGACATTCTGGCACCGCACATTGAAAGCTCGATTGCCCGCATGGCCGCACACGAGGTTGTCCTGTGCATCCAGGACACCACCGAACTCGATTTCAACGGACAAAGCGCCACCGGCTTGGGCCCTTTGAGCTACGAGGCCCAGCGTGGCATGTACGTGCACCCCACCTACGCCGTATCGACCTCGCGCGAGCCGCTGGGTGTGCTTGACGCATGGATGTGGGCGCGAGAACTCAAAGACGAGGGCGCCAAGCGCCCGGGACTTAGGGAGAGTTTGCGCTGGATAGAAGGCTACGAGCGTCTGGCGGAGATGGCAGCACAACTTCCCACGACACGGCTGGTGTACCTGGCTGACCGGGAGGCCGACATCATGGCCTTGATGGTGCGTGCGCGTGATTTGGACACGCCGGTGGACTGGCTGCTTCGCTCCAAGCACAACCGCACCCTGAGCGAAGGAGACAAGCTGTGGAGTCGGGTGACAGAAGGCCAATCGCTGGGTGAAATCCGTTTTACGCTGGCCCAGCATCAGGGTCAACGTGCCCGAGAAGTGGTGCAGGAGGTGTGGGCGCAAACCCTGCAGTTGCCCGATGGCAAAGGCGGTTTTGTGCAGGCTGCGTGCATCGTGGCCAGAGAAACAGAACCACCTGCAGGTGACAAGCCGATTGAGTGGCGGCTGCTGAGCAACCTTGGTGTTGCCACACTGGAGCAGGCGGCAAAGATGATCAACTGGTACCGTGCGCGCTGGGAAATCGAGATGTTCTTTCATGTGCTCAAGAATGGCTGTCGCATTGAGGCTTTGCAGCTGGGCTGCATCGAACGCATGGAGCGTGCCGTGGTGCTGTACATGGTGGTGGCTTGGCGCATTGCCCGCTTGATGCGGCTGGGGCGCAGTTGCCCGGACCTGGATGCGCAGTTGATGTTCGAGCCCGATGAATGGAAGGCCGCCTACATTCTGAACAAGCAAAAGCTGCCGGACACACCGCCCACGCTCAATGAAGTGGTACGCCTGGTCGCCAGATTGGGCGGCTTTCTTGCGCGAACGGGTGATGGTGAGCCCGGAGTCAAGACCATCTGGCTTGGCATGCAGCGTATTCTTGACT